>Ga0307372_10008470_pt1 | contig 14449 bp, 15 predicted proteins | sample OX1MG_FD_202533 | JGI IMG/M metagenome (GOLD analysis project Ga0307372, IMG submission 202533) | Soil microbial communities from Risofladan, Vaasa, Finland - OX-1 | ecosystem: Environmental > Terrestrial > Soil > Coastal area > Acid sulfate soil | place: Finland: Risofladan, Vaasa | collected...
AGGGTGGCGACGGTGATAGGCTCTACAACGCCGCGATCCGAATAACCTGGCGCCTGGGTCGAAACGAGAAGCGTTTTGGCTTGCCGGTGCGGGAATTTCAAAAGGTGATCGATGCCCTTTACGCCCAGCACGACCACGACCTTCACCTCCGAGTCGGTCACTGAAGGCCAATCGGACAAGCTCGCCGACCAGATCTCAGACGCAGTCCTGGACGCGATTCTGGCCAAGGACCCCCTGGCCCGGGTGGCCTGCCAGAGCGCGGTGGCCAAGGGCCTGGTGCTGCTCACCGGCCAGATCTCCACCGACTGCTACGTCGACATCCCGCGGATCATCCGGGAGACGGTGCGAGAGGCGGGCTATCAGCGCGCCAAATACGGCTTCGACGCCGAGACCTGTGGGGTCCTGGTGTCGCTCGACGAGCAGTCGCCTGACATTGCTGCCGCGGTCAACGGTGGGGGGGCGGGGGACTCGGGGGTGGTGGTCGGTTACGCCTGCGACGAGACCCCGGAGCTGATGCCGCTGCCGGCGGTCCTGGCCCACGCCCTGGTCCGGCGCCTGAGCGAGGTGCGCCGCTCCCATGAACTGCCCTGGCTCAGACCCGATGGTCAGGCGCAGGTCAGCGTGGCCTACGCCCCGGACGGAGTGCCCGTGGCGGTCGAGAGCGTGGTGTTGAGCGCCCAGCACCACGAGGAGGTGGACCTGGCTCAGGTGCGGGATGAGATCGAGTCCCACGTCATCCGCCCGGTGCTGCAGGGAGCTCCCGATTCGTCCCAGTCCATGATCTACGTCAATCCGACCGGCCGCTTTGTGGTCGGAGGCCCCTCGGCGGCCGCGGGCATGACGGGGCGGCAGGCTCTCGTCGACACCTACGGGGGACGGGTCAGTCCGGGCGGGGGCTGGTTCAGCGGCCAGGACCCGACCAAGGTTCACCGGGCGGGCGCGTACGGCGCCCGCCACGCGGCCAAGTGCGTGGTGGCCGCCGGACTGGCTCGGCGCTGCCAGCTTGAGCTGGCCTATGCCATCGGCGTAGCCAAGCCGGTGGCCGTGCACCTTGACACCTTCGGCACCGGTCAGCTCTCCGACTCCGAGCTCGAGCGGGCGGTGTTGCGGGCTTTTGACCTGAGCCCGCTCGGAATCATCCGCGAGCTCAATCTGCGTCGCCCTCTCTACCGTCCCACCAGCTGTTTCGGGCATTTCGGGCGCACCGACATCGAGGCCCCCTGGGAGGAGGTCGGATCGACCCTTCGGCTCCGGACCGAGCTTGGCTAGCCGCGCCGCCCCAGTCTTTGCCGCCATCCCCGCAGGCGGGGTGGGCTCACGCCTCTGGCCCCGGTCCCGCCGCGCCTCGCCCAAGCACGTGCTCTCGCTGTCGGGCAGCGGCCAACCGCTCCTGATCGAGGCCTACGAACGCATCCGTCCCCTGGTCGACGAGGTCTTCGTGGTCACCGAGGAACCCCAGGCGGAGATGATCCTGGATCTCATCCCCGGACTTGGCCGCGAGCACCTGATCGTGGAGCCGGCGGCGCGAGGCACCACCAACGCGCTCGGGCTCGCCGCCATGACCCTGGCTGAGCTAGATCCCCAGGCCCTCATGCTCTCTACCGCCGCCGACCACGTGATCAGCGGCCAGCGCGCCTTCGCACGGGCCATCGAGTCGGCCCTGCAGGTGGCGCGTTCGTCGCCCTCACTGGTGACGGTCGGTCTCAAGCCCCGATTCCCCTCCAGCGGCTTTGGATACATCGAGAGCGGGGGTCGGGTCCGGATCGGCGGCCGGCTCGTGGACCGCGTCGCCGCCTTTGTCGAGAAGCCCGATGCCGAGCTCGCCCGCCGCTACATGGAGGGCGGGCGGCACTTCTGGAACCTGTCCCTGTTCGCCTTTCAGCTCGGCGCCTTCCTTAACGAGCTGCGCCAGTTCGGGCCCCGCCACCACGCCGGCCTGCTCCGCGTCCTGGCAGCCCGCCGAGCCGGCGACGAGGCGCGGGCGGCAGCCATCTATACGCGCCTGCCCGTGGCCGCGATCGACTACACGGTGATGGAGCGCAGCCAACGCCTGTACATGATCCGGGCCGGGTTCCAGTGGTCGGACGTGGGCTCCTGGGCCGACCTGGCGCAGCTCTTGGCCGTCGATGGGGCGGGGAATGCGAGTCAGGGCGAGGCTCTCCTGGTTGACTGCCGAGGCGTGTTCGTCTCCGCATCGGACCGCCTGGTGGTGGGTCTGGGACTTGAGGATCTGGTCGTGGTCGACACCGACGACGCGATCCTGATCATGCCCAAAGCCCGGGCTCAGGACGTGAAGGGGGTGGTGGCCGCGCTCAAGCGCGCGGGACGGGACCGATACCTTTAGGTAATTTCTGTACCGTGGAAGGTCCAGTGACTGCCGAGATCAGGTTCGGGACGGACGGTTGGAGGGGCATCACGGGCGATGATTTCACCTACCAGAGCCTGCGCTGGGCTGCCAGCGGGATCGCCGAATATCTGTCTGCTCAGGACCCCCAGGGCACCTGTGTGATCGGTTATGACTGCCGCTTCGCCTCCGAGATCTTCGCCGAGGAGGTGGCCCGGGTGCTGGCCGCAGCGGGATATCGCAGCCTGATCTTCGACCGCCCCAGCCCCACCCAGGTCGCATCCTGGACCGTGATCGAGCAGAAGGCGCAGGGCGCGGTTGTGATCACGGCCAGCCACAATCCCTACATCTTCAACGGTCTTAAGTACAAGCCGGAGACTGGGAGCTCGGCGCCGACGGAGGTTGTGGCAGAGCTCGAGCGGCACATCAACTCGAAGGTGACGGGGGGGGCCGAGGTGCCCCGGGCTCCGCTCGACAGCGAACTGATTCGACGCCACGATCCAGCCCCGGCCTACCTGGCCCAGCTGGCGCGCATGATTGATCTCAAAGCAATCGCGGGCGCGGGCCTTCGGATCGTGCACGAGACCATGCACGGCTCGGGTTACGGCTACATCACGCGCGCCCTGGGCGGTGGCGCGACCACCGTCCGCGAGCTTCATGCCGATCGCAACCCCTTCTTCGGCGGCGTCAACCCCGAGCCCATCCCGGTCAACCTCGGTCCGACGTTCGACGCCCTCAGGACCGGCGAGCATGACCTCTGCATCTGCACTGACGGCGACGCCGACCGGGTCGGGATCATCGATGAGGCGGGTCACTTCATCGACCAGCTCCAGGTCTTCGCCCTGCTCATGCGCTACCTGGTTGAGGAACGGGGCTGGCGCGGACCCGTGGTGCGCAGCCTCAACATGACGCACATGGCGGATCGCCTGGGCGAGCGCTATGGATTGCCCGTGATCGAGGTCCCGGTCGGGTTCAAGAACATCGCTCCGCGGATGATGGAGAGCGACGCCATCCTGGGCGGCGAGGAGTCGGGCGGATACGCCGTCCGAGGGCACATCCCCGAGCGGGACGGGATTCTGGTCGGTCTCCTCTTCGCCGACATGCTGCTGCGCGCACAACGGCCGCTGAGCGAGATCCTCAGCTCTCTGTATGAACTGGTGGGAGAGCACCACTATCTGCGTCATGACCTGGCCCTGGAGCGCGACACCTATCCCGAGCGCCGGACCCAGATTCTGAGCACGCTGTCTCGGGCCCGACCCGATCGCCTCTGCGGACAGGACGTGGTGCGCGTGCGCGACGACGACGGAATCAAGTTCTACCTTTCCGACGGCAGCTGGGTATTGCTTCGGGCCAGCGGAACCGAGCCTCTGATTCGGGTCTACGCCGAGGCTGCCGATCAGGCGGCGGCGCAGGCTCGCCTTGAGGCGATGGAAGAACTGGCCGGGGTCGGCGCGCGTTGATCGAACGCGCCGAGCTCAGGCGGGTGGAAAAGCCCTGGGGATTCGAGCTCCGCTGGGCGGTGACCGAGCGCTATCTGGGCAAGATCCTGCACATCAACCAGGGGCAGGCGTTGTCGCTCCAATATCACCGGGCCAAGGATGAAACCATCCTGGTCACCTCGGGCCTGCTCGACCTCGAGTTGAACGGAACCCTGCACCGCCTTGGCCCCGGCGACTGCGTTCGCATCCAACCTCTCACCCGGCACCGGATGACCGCGGTCGAGGAGTGCGAGATCTTCGAGGTCTCCACCCCCGAGATCGACGACGTGGTCCGGATCGAGGATCGCTACGGTCGGGTCGAGGCGGGGCTGGATACGATGGATCCAGCTTGAAGACGCCGCCCCCGGCCGAGGATCATCCCTCTCCCTCCGCCCTGATCCAGAGCGAACCGCGCGACAAGCGCTTCGTCCTGTTTTTAGGCCTGGTTCTGGCCGCGCTCACGCTCGGACTCAAGTCCGAGCTCCTGGCGCCGAACCAGGTCTGGGCCGCCGCCGCGCTGATCGCGTTCCTCGCCGTGCCGCTGACCTACGCCTATCTGTCCACCCCGGCCGCCCGGCCTTCGCTCGAGCATTTCGTGCCCCTGGCCCTGGGCGCCCTGGTCGTGGCCGGGCTGGCCCAGATGATCCAGCTCTGGTGGCAGTTCGGGATCGTCGCCCTCGTCTTCGGGCTCGGGTTTTTCGTCACCGCCCATCTCGACTACGTGACCCTGGTGGATCACCAGAAGCCGGGCCACCTGGTGGTCGAGGAGGCGTCGCTGGCGCTGGCCCTTTCGGCCGCGTACCTGGTCGTCCTGAGCCTTCACTTCCCGCTCCCGGCCCAGCTTGGCCTCATCTTCCTGATCGCACTCCTGGGCTCCTTCCGCTCGTTTCGCGTTCATGGCCGGCCCCTCGGCCCGCGGCGTGCGCTCCTCTTCTCCGTCTTCGTGGCCCAGCTGGTGACCTTCTTCGCCTGGGCGATGACGGTCTATCTGGTCTTCAATCAGGGCGTATTCGCGGTCATGCTCTTCCTGCTCTGGTACGTCAACCGCGGCATCATCCGCCACACCGTGGACGAGACCTTGAGCAAGAACGTGCTCGTCGAGTACCTGCTCTTCGTGCTCTTGATCGGCTACCTGTTCTTCGTCAGCTACCAGGTTCGCTGACCCTATCGCCCGCGCTTTAGAACCCATAGGGTCTTGTCAAGTCCTGGGGCCTCCGAGGGTGGGGTCGAAGTCGAGACCTGAACGCCAGACGCCCCAGACAATGGCGAGGGCCTTGGACATGCAGTGACCGAGGGCGTTCATTGCGCTCTTGCCCTGAGCTCGCTTGCGCAGGTAGTGAGCGCGGATGACCGGATTGTGCTGGGTGCCGACGACGGCCATTTTGTAGGCGGCCGAGCGGAGATAGGCGTTGCCGGTCTTGGCCATGCGCCAGCTGGTCTCGGGGTTCTGGCCCTTGGTGCCTGAGCTCAGCTCTTTGGGATGAACGCCGGCATAGGAGGCGAGCTGGTCGAAATCGTCGAAGCGCCAGATGTCCCCGATCTCGGCGATGAAAGTGGCGGCCAACGCCGGCCCGACGCCCGGAATCGTCTGCAGCCGCCTTGCCAGCTCCGAGTCGAGGACCTCGGCCACCCGTTGCTCGGCAATCTCGATCTGCTTATCGAGGAGGTCGAACTGCTGAATCAGCATCCCCACCTCAAAGCTCATCTGGGCATCCAGCTCCGGCGGTGCGATGGTCTCCTTGGCCAGCTCGTGGAGTCGGCGGGCCTTGTTCTCCCCCAGCCGACGCCGACCTCCTGGCCTGGTTGTTTCGGCCAGCGTTGAGACTCGCTTACGGGCAGCCACTCGCGCCGTCGGCGCCTCGCGGAGGACGGCCAACGCGGTCTCGCAAAGGGGGTCCTCGAAGCACTCCGTCAATTCGGGGAACCCGATCTCCACCAGCCGCAATAGCTTCTGGCGGACCTGTCCCTGTTCTTTCACCAGGCCGCCCCAAAAACGGGCTGCCTCCTTGGCCTCGGCTCCCAGCAGCGGGTCTTTGACCCGCGGTTCCTCGCTCATACCCAATGCCGCCAGTGTGCGGGCGTCGGCGGGGTCCGACTTGCTCCGCTGCAAACGACTCTTGGCAAAGTATTTGGCCTGCAGCGGATTTACAACCGCCACCCCGTAGCCGCGCCGGTGGAGGTGACTGGCCAGCGGCCAGTAATAGTGGCCGCTCGACTCCATCACCACTCGCTCGACCGGACCCTGGCGCTCCAGCCAGCGGTCCAGCTCATCGAACCCAGCCCGGTCGGCGGAGAGCCGAAACACACCTCGCTCGGCTTCCCGTTCTCCCGCTCTGCAGACCGCCGCGGCGTGCTTGTACGCACCCACATCAATGCCGACCACAGCGCTCATGGCGCCCTCCTTATCTTTGGTCGACCCCAGTGGTTCTCGCTACCTCTGACCAGCGTCCGCTGATGCGCCATCTCCGGTCTCTGCCGTTGGAACCCCATCGCCGCCTCAGTCAAAGGGCGAGGGCCGGTGTCTAAATCCGACGGTCTCAAGCCGTATAGCCCAACGCCGGTCTCCCCGCAGAGGTCTGGTCCATCCTGACCCCTACACGGCGTTATATCAGCCCTGAAGGCTGAGCTCGAGTTGCTGGTCGAACGACCAGGAAAGGGGCTGGCCGGGGCGTGAGCGAGCCTCAACGATCTGGAGCCGGGCGGGATTGGGGTCACCCTGGGAATTGAGACTGATCGCGCCCGCCAGCGCCGGATAGTCGCGGGTGGCGGCGATCTGCGCCAGCACCTGGGCCCGGCTCGGCATCCGGCCGGCGTCGGAGCGGATGGCACGGGCCACCGCGGTCAGGACCAGGCCGGTGGCGTCATAAGCGGCAAAGGTGTAGGGGCCCAGATCGGCCGGGTCGGGGTACTGGCTGCGGTAGGCCGAGACCAGACCCTTGGCCGAGGCCAGCTGGGATGGGTCCTCGTAGCCGAGGGAGGCGAAGAGGTGCCCCGAGGCGGAGGGCCCAGCCGCTCGCAGGCAGGTCGAGTCGGCAATCGAACTCGGTCCCATTAGGTCCAGCCCGTCGGCACCCGCGCCGGCGCAGTAGGCGTCGGCGGCCACCCCGAGGTAGATCGCCTGGGCCCCCAGGCCGCGCGCGGTGGCGGCCAGAGCGCTCAGATCGGGCTTGGCGCTGGGGTTGAAGCTCTGGCTCGAGACCACGCTGCCGCCCTGGCGCTGGAACTCGGTGCCGAAGCTGCTGGCCAGCATCTGCCCGTACGGCTCCTGGTCGTTCCACACCGCCACCCGGCGCAGATGCAGCGTGGCGTGGGCAAAGTCCGCCATCGCCGACCCCTGCAGGTTTTGCGGAGCCGAGATGCGGAAGAAGTTGTTCTGGCCGTCGGGGCGGAGCAGGGAAGGGGTGTAGCCATAGTCGCTGAGGCAGTAAGCAAGGCTCTGGGTCAGACACTCAGCTGCCGCCAGCGGGCTGACCAGGGCCAGGTGCGAGGGGTTGGCGGCGGGGATCTCGGCCTGGGCCAAAGCCGAGCTCATGGGTCCGATGACAGCGACCAGATTGGGGTTGGCCGCCATCTGGTAGACGTCGAGCACACCCTTTTGGGGATCCGCCTGGGCGTTCACGGCGTCGTCGAGAGCCTGCAGCCGGAGGGAGAACCCGTCGATCGTCCCCTGCTGCCGGAGCGCGAAGCGGATGCCGTCCTCCGCCGCCAGTCCCGCCCCTGGGTCGGAGCCGCTGAGCGGCAGTTCGGCGCCGATCACCACCGTCCCCGCCCCACCGGCGGCGTGGACCAGATTCGGACCCGCCCCGCAGGCGCCGATCAGGGGCAGGGCCAGGAGCAACCAGAGGCGGCGGACACGGGGATGCGGCAGGGCACGTTGAGGCATCGGTCTTGACCCATCATGATCGCGCGCGGCGGCTGATCACGGCACCTGAGCGACTGGGCCGGGTGGCCGCCCTATACTCAAGGCGCCTCCGGACCCGGCCTCGGGAGGGGCCGCAGCGATTACCGTCGGAGCGTTCCATCTGGAGTCCAGAGCAGTGACCATCGACACCCAGGAGCCGTTGAAGCCCCGTTCCGCCCACGTCGACGACGCGGTGCAACTCGCCATCGCCGGGCGCTGGGAGGAGGCGATCGAGTTGAATCGCTTCCTGATCGAGAATTACGACACCGACGAGGCGACCCAGAATCGTCTCGGCAAGGCTCTGTCCGAACTCGGACGCTATCAGGAGGCCAAGCAGGCCTACGACACCAGCCTGGCCTTGAATCCGCACAATCCGGTGGCGCGCAAGAACGTGCAGAAGCTGGAAGCCCTGATGAGCAATCCGGACGTGCTGAAGGGCGTCGCTTCCAAGGTCGACCTCAACCTGTTCGTCGAGGAGATGGGTAAGACCGTGACGACCGCGCTCAAGGCCGCCGCGCCCGACGTCTGCTCCAAGGTGGCGGCAGGCGACGTGGCCGAGCTCAGAATCGAGGGCGACGGCATCGCCGTCGACACCACGCGCGGCGTTCGCCTGGGCAGCCTCGAAGCCAAGCTGGCGCGGCGCCTGTTCAAGTTCATCCAGGGCGGCAACCGCTATCAGGCTGGGGTCATGTCCTGCGAGGGCACAAGCGTGCGCCTGATCGTGCGCGAGGTCTACCAGGATCCCAAATTTGCGGGCAAACCGAGCTTTCCGATCACGCGCAAGCGGGAGGTCGAATTCCGGCCGTACACCCGGGAGGGCCTGGTCTCGCGCGACATCGAGGCCTTCGCCACCGATGATGACGACGACGACGCCGAGGTTGCCGTACGTCCCTCGGCGATCGACCTCGACGAGGAAGACGGGATGCACGAGGTTGACGAGCTGGAGGAGGCGGATGACTCCGCCGACGGCCTGGAGGAGGAATTCGGCGAGTCCGCCGACGACGAGCTCGAAGAAGATGAGGAGTAGCACAGCGCGCGGATCGGCCTCGGCCGGGAGGTTACTTCACCGCATCGGCTGAACGTCCGCAGGACGTGCAGGGCTTCTTAGATCTCCTGCCCGAGGAGGCGGAGGCGATGCGCGCGACCCAGGAGGCGCTGCTCTCAGAGATGCGCAGCTGGGGCTACCGGTATGTCGTCACACCCACCCTGGAGAGTCTGGACGTGCTCGAGCGCGGATTGGGCTCCGCCCAGCGCCCGCGCCTGTTCAAGCTCAGCGACGGGGATGGCTCGCTGCTCGCCCTGGTGGCCGAGCGCACCGTTCCGGTGGCGCGCCTGGTCGCCGGCAAGCTGCGCTCGGCTCCCCTGCCCCTGCGACTCTGCTATGCGGGTCCGGTTCTGGTCAACCAGGCGGGTGGTTTTCAACGCCGGCGGGAGTCACATCAGCTCGGGGCGGAGCTGGTCGGGGCTCCAGGCCCAGTGGCCGACGCCGAGGTCATCGCCCTGGCCATGCGCTGCCTGGATGCGGCGGGGCTGCGCTCCTACCAGATCGACGTCGGTCACGCCGAGTTCTTCGCCGGACTCCTAGAAGGTCTGGCGGTGGCACCTGAGGTCCGGCTCGGAATCCGGCAGGCTCTCGCCGGGCGCGACCTGGTTGCCCTGGAGGGGATCCTCGACGCCACTCCGTTGAGCTCGGCCGAACACGAACTCCTGCGCCGCTTTCCCGCCCTGCGCGGAGGCCGCGAGATCCTGGACGCGGCCTCCAAGCTGGTCACCAACGGCCGCGCTGCGCGCAGCCTGGAGGAGCTGGCCCGCGTGTTGGACCTCTTGGCCGCCCACGGCGTGGGGGGGACCGTCCAGGTCGACCTGGGAGCGATCCGCGACTTCGACTACTACACCGGGGTCATCTTCGAGGGTTACGGACCGGATCTGGGTCACCCACTAACTCAGGGCGGCCGCTACGACCACCTCCTGGGACGATTTGGGCGCCCCGCGCCCGCCACCGGTTTCGTGATCCACCTCGATCTGGTGGGCGAGATGCTGGAGGGCGAGCGCGGACGCCAGCATCTGCCCGCCCTGGCGGCGGCCGTGGCCTGGTCTGAGTCGGGCCTTGCCCCCGCGCTGCGACTGGGCGCCTCGCTGCGCCTCTTCGGTATGCGGGCGGTGGTCGATACCCAGCCTCGCTCGCTGGCTGCGGCCCGGCGCTGGGCGGCAGGCGTCGGGTCGCGCCACCTAGTCCTGGTCGAGAGCGCCGAGCGTGCCCTCTGGGTGCCGGGCGGCGGGCGGTCGCGGCGTCTGTCCCCCCAGCAGGTGGTGGGACGACTGGCGGGGGGGGGAGGATGATCTGCCTGGCTCTGCCCACCGGAGCCCTGCTCGATGAAAGCCTCGAGCGGCTGGCGCGCTCGGGCGTCATCGAGCTCGGGCGCGATGAGATCGGGCGCAAGCTGATGGTGGAAAAGGATGGCCTGCGGGTGGTCCTGGTCCGGCCCTCGGACGTGCCCGCCTACGTCGACCACGGAGCGGCCGACCTGGGAATCGTGGGCAAAGATTCGCTGCTCGAGTTCCCCGGCAGCCGCTATGAGCTGCTGGACCTGGGCTTTGGCGCCTGCTCGATGGTGGTGGCGGTGCCCGAGGCCTCAGCCCTGAGCGGGCCTGAGACCTGGCCGCCGCTGCTTCGCGTGGCGACCAAATATCCCCACTGCACGGCGGTGCAGATGCAGGGCCTGGGCCAGACGGTGGAGGTCGTGCGCCTGCACGGCTCGGTCGAGCTCGCCCCCCTGGTGGGATTGGTCGATGCCATCGTCGATCTCACCGCGAGCGGGCGCACCCTGCGCGCCAACCGGCTGCGCGTGGTCTGGACCGCGTTCGACTCGAGCGCCCGGCTGGTCGCCAACCAGGCCTCGCTCAAGACCCGCGGCTCGCACCTTTTGGACGTGGTCCAGCGCCTGCGCGGGGAGGGGGCGTGACCGTCGAGCGCTTTGACGCCGGGGGCTGGTTCGACAGCCCCTGGTCGCGGCGGCGCCTGGATCTGGGGGCCAGCGCAGAGGCTCGATCGCTGGTCCAGGAGATCGTGGCCCGGGTCCGCCAGGAAGGAGACTCGGCCCTGTTCGAGTACAGCCGACGCTTCGACGGCTGGGCGCCCGGTCCGGGTGAGCCGCTGGAGCTCGGGCGGCCGGAGATGGAGGCGGCCTGGGATCGTCTGAGCCCCCATCGGCGAGCCGCGCTGGAGCTGGCGCAGCGCCGCATCGAGGAGTTTCACTCGACTCAACTCGGCCCTGAGGTGAGCGGACTACCGGGGCTCAAGCTGATCACCAGGCCGGTGGATCGCGTCGGCCTCTACATACCCGGGGGGCGCGCCGCGTATCCCTCCAGCGTGCTCATGACCGCCGTCCCGGCCCGGGTTGCCGGCGTCGGCGAGATCAGCCTGGCCACACCCCCGGCCGCCGACGGCAGCGTGCCCATCCCGGTCCTGGCCGCGGCCCACCTGGCCGGGGTCGATCGCATCTATCGCATGGGAGGCGCCCAGGCCATCTCGGCCCTGGCCTACGGCACGGCTTCGGTTCGCCCGGTCGACCTGATTGCGGGCCCGGGCAACCTCTACGTGACCCTGGCCAAGCGTGAGGTTTTCGGGGCCGTGGGGATCGACGGAATCGCGGGTCCGACAGAGATCATGGTGGTCGCTGACGCAGGCGCGCGTCCAGACCTGATCGCGGCCGACCTGGCCTCGCAGATGGAGCACGATCCCCTCGCCTGGGCGGTACTGGTGACCGACTCGGCCGGGCTCATCGACGCCGTGGACGAGGCGCTGGAGGATTTGACCCCGCGCCTGGAGCGAGCCGAGGTGGTGCGGGGGGCGCGCTGCTGCCTGATCCTCGCCGGCTCCATGGACGAGGCGATGCGGATCTCGAATGAGTTCGCGCCCGAGCACCTGGAGATAATCGCGGCCGATTCGGATCGGCTTGCCCGCCTGGCGGACAATGCCGGGGCGATCTTCCTTGGCCCCTGGGCCCCGGTCTCGCTGGGGGACTACGTTATCGGGCCCAACCACACGCTGCCCACCGCCGGCGCGGCCCGGTTCGGCTCCCCCCTGGGCGTGTACACGTTCATGAAGCGGAGCAGTCTGGCGAGCCTCACCGAGGGCGATTTCGGGATGCTCGCGGAGGCGGCGGCGACGCTGGCCGAGATGGAGGGACTGGGGGCGCACGCGGGCGCGCTGCGAGCCCGCGAGGTCGACTCGAAAGGGGGGAGGCCAGGATGAGTGATCGGAGCGGCGAGGTGGTACGGGAGAGCCGCGAGACGCAGCTCTCCGCGCGCGTCAACCTGGACCGCCAGGGGACGGTCGAGGTCGCCTGCGGACTTCCCTTTCTGGACCACATGCTGGAGCAGGTGGCTCGCTACGGCGGATTCGAGCTCTGGCTCCGAGGCGCCGGGGACGTCGAGGTGGATCCCCACCATCTGGTCGAGGACTCGGGCATTCTGCTCGGGCAGGCGCTGTCGTCGGCCCTGGGCGAGCGCGACGGCATCGCCCGCTTCGCCTCCGCCTATGCGCCCCTCGATGAGTCCCTGGCCCGGGTCGTGGTCGACCTCGGGCGGCGTCCGTTCCTGTCCTACAACCTGCCCCTGCGGGGCCGAATCGGCACCCTCGAGTCCGAGACGCTGGAGGAGTTCTGGCGCGCCTTCTCCATCCACCTGGGTGCGACCATCCACGTCGATCTGATTCGGGGGCGTAATCGCCACCACATCGCGGAGTCGTCGTTCAAGGCTCTGGGCATGGCCCTCTCCCAGGCCATGCTTCGCTCAGGCCGGGGCGTCCCCTCCTCCAAGGGTGTGCTCGGGTGATCGCGATCGTCGATTACGGCGTCGGCAACCTGCGCTCGGTGGCGCGCGCCCTGGAGCATGTCGGGGCCTCGCCGCGGCTTTGCGCCGAGGCTTCCGAGCTGGATCGGGCCCAGGGTCTGGTCCTACCTGGCGTGGGCGCCTTCGGGCCCGCGCTCAAGCGCCTGGAGCAGGGTGGCCTGGGCCGGATGGTGGTTGAGCAGGCCCGGCGTGGGATGCCCGTGCTGGGCGTCTGCCTCGGCTACCAGCTACTTTTTGAGGAGTCCTCAGAGCACGGGCGCCACCAGGGTCTGGGCCTGCTCTCGGGTCAGGTGCAGAGCATCACCCAGAGCCGGCGCCTGCCCGTCATCGGCTGGTGCCGGCTGCACCAGGAGGAGTTCTCGCCACTTTGGTCGGGCATCGACCAGGACGCCTACTTCTACTTCGTCCACTCCTACACGCCTGGGCCCACGTCCGATCGGCTGGCCAGCGCCGAGCACGCGCCGGCCGCGGCCGCCGCGCGGGGATCGGTCATGGGGACTCAGTTTCACCCTGAGTTGAGCGGATCGGACGGGCTTCGGATTTACGCCAACTTTCTGGACCTGTGCGGTGCCGGCTAAGCGCATCATCCCCTGCCTGGACGTAAACGCGGGCCGGGTGGTCAAGGGCGTCCGCTTCGTTCAACTCCGGGACGCGGGGGACCCCGTGGAGTTGGCCGGATGGTATGAGCACGAGGGCGCGGATGAGATCGTGTTCCTGGACATCACCGCGTCCTCCGAGGAGCGCCGAATCATGCTCGAGGTGGTCGAACGCACGGCCGAGCAGGTCTTCATCCCGGTCACCGTGGGGGGCGGCGTGCGCTCCGCCCAAGACGTCCAGGAGCTGCTCACCCACGGGGCCGACAAGGTCTCTCTCAACTCTGCCGCGCTGGCCGACCCGGAGCTGATCTCGCGCTGCGCGGACGTATTCGGATCACAGTGCGTGGTGCTCGCGATCGACGCCCGCCGCCGTACGACCGGCCCCGGTTGGGAGGTCTTCTCGCACGGCGGGCGCCGGGTCTCCGAGCGCGACCTGCTGGAGTGGGTCAGCCTGGGTCAGAGCCTGGGCGCGGGCGAGGTACTGCTGACCTCGATGGACCGCGACGGGACCAAGGACGGCTACGACCTGGAGCTGCTGCGCGCGGTGACGGAGGCGGTCAGGCTCCCGGTCATCGCCTCGGGGGGTGCCGGCAATGCCGAGCACATGGTGGAGGCGCTGGCCGCGGGCGCCGAGGCGGCTCTGGCGGCGTCGATCTTTCATTTCGGGCAGGTGTCGATCGCGGAGGTCAAGGCCGCGCTGGCTGGGGCCGGGCTGGAGGTCAGACGCTGATGGAGGTCGATTTCTCCAAGGGGCTGGTGCCCGCGGTGGTTCAGGACGTCGACACCCACGAGGTCTTGATGCTCGCCTACCAGGATGAGGAGGCCTATCGCCGGACCTTGGCCACGGGGCAGGCCTGGTTCTGCTCCCGGCGCCGCGGCCTCTGGGAGAAGGGAGCCACCAGCGGCAACCGCATGGACCTGATCGAGGTCCGCCTGGACTGCGATCAGGACGCGGTCCTGCTCCTGGTCCGCCCCCGGGGGCCGGCCTGTCACACCGGCGCTCGGAGCTGCTTCTTCAATCACCCCGGGAAGGACGCCCAGGATGAATAGTAATGCCTAAAATCAGTATATTTATGCCATGAACAAGGTTCGGGTATCGGTTGCGGGCGCCAATGGGTATGCGGGCATCACCCTGGTCAACCTGCTCCTGCACCATCCTCAGGTGGATCTGGTCGAGCTCGGGTCGAGGTCGCTCGCGGGTCGGCCCTGGAGCGAGGTCTTCCCCTTGCTGGAGGGCGAGCGGAGCTTCGTGTCGGAGCTCGCCCCGGGCCAGGCG
>Ga0307372_10008471_pt1 | contig 14448 bp, 11 predicted proteins | sample OX1MG_FD_202533 | JGI IMG/M metagenome (GOLD analysis project Ga0307372, IMG submission 202533) | Soil microbial communities from Risofladan, Vaasa, Finland - OX-1 | ecosystem: Environmental > Terrestrial > Soil > Coastal area > Acid sulfate soil | place: Finland: Risofladan, Vaasa | collected...
ACGCGTTCTCGGCGAACCGGCACGCGTCAAGAAAGAGCGGGACACCGTGCTGGTCGCAGACGCGACGTACCGCACGCAGATTCGCGAGCGATACCGGCTGCCCGCCTCCCGAGTTGTTGGTGACCGTGACAAACACGACGGGCACCGACCCTTCGTGGCTCCGGAGCAGCGCCTCGAGCCCGCCAACGTCCATATTGCCCTTGAAGGGATGCTGGAGCGAGGGATCACGTCCCTCCGCAATCAGGAGGTCGACCGCTTCGGCACCCGTGAACTCGACGTTGGCACGGGTCGTATCGAAGTGCGTGTTGTTGGGCACGATCTTGCCGGGTCCGCCGATGGCGGTGAAGAGGATCTTCTCCGCCGCCCGGCCTTGGTGGGTCGGGATGATGTGCCGGAAGGGAAAGAGGTCCTGCACGGCGTCGAGGAAGCGGAACCACGACGGGGAACCGGCGTAGCTCTCGTCACCGTGCTGGATCGCGGCCCACTGATCTCGCGACATCGCGCCTGTTCCTGAGTCGGTGAGCAGGTCGATGAGGACGTCGTCGGAGTGCAGGGCGAAAAGGTTGTAGCCGGCTGCGACGACGTGCTCGAGGCGCTCCTCGTGCGTCGTCAGGCGGAGGGGCTCCACAGAGTGGATGCGGAAGGGCTCGATGATCGTGTCGAACACCGCGGCACCCATCATGCGCGCCCGCCGAGCAGCGTGCCGTGCGCCCTCGAGCTCGATCGTCCCCGGCGGCCTGGCGTCACCGTCTGACCGCGAGCTGGACCCCGCTCAAGAGGTGTGCCACAACGTCCGCTGCGGAGTAGCCGTCACCGTCTTCGAGAACGGTTCGCACGGAGCCGAGGCCGTCCCCGCTGGTGATCACCGCAGGCTCCACGCCGGTGCCGCGCACCTGGCCCAGGCCGATGGTCGCGCTCAATCCATTGCAGAGACACATGCGGTCGATGGTGGCGGCCGCGTCGCCGCCCTTGGCGACGTGATCGGCGACCGGCTCGGCGGCGCAGCGGTAGCCAATCCCGCCTCCGGATTTGACGTATGCCTCGCGCAGGTAGCCCAGATCGCAGACGCGCGAGCGCGCTGCGTAGACCTCGCGTTCGGAGAGGGTTCCGGGGATCGAGGCCACCTTGAACGGATACCCCGTCGACGACGCGCGCGACGAGGTCAGGACGAATTCGCTGCCGCTCCTCACCGCGGCGAGCACGGCACCTCGCAGCGGCGGAGCGATTCCCGACTCCCGGCAGAACGCAAAGAGCGTTCCCACCTGGACACCGGACGCGCCGACATCGAGCGCATCACGGACGCGTTCCGGCGAGTCCATGCCGCCGGCCAACCAGAAGGGCAAACCGAGATCGCGCATCACGGCATAGTCGACCTGATCCCGGTCGCCGTAGCGTGGCTGTCCGAGGTCGTCATACGTCGGCGTCCCGCGCGGCGGTGCATTGTGCCCACCCGCGGAGGGTGCCTCGACGATGAAACCTTCCACGGAGCCGCTCGCCTTGCGAGCCAGCACTGTTGCCAGCGTGTGCGACGACACGATCGGGAGGAATGCCGGACGCCGTGGCGCCTGGTCAACCGGAAAGCGACTCGGATCGAAGCGGAGATGAGGGACCGAGTCGGTGACGGAAGCGCCGGCAACTTCGAGCCGCGTCTCCACAGGCTCCATCATCGCGAGGCGGTCGAGGATGCCTGGAATATCACGTGGTATCCCCGCGCCCATGAGTACGAAGTCGACACCGGCGAGCATCGCGCCGAACAGCGTCGGCACGGTGGGGACCTGCACCTTGGTCAGCAGGTTGATCCCGATTCGCCCGTGATGATCGCGCTTCGCCAGCAGCACCTCGACAAAGGCGGCGACCGCAAGAAGGTTCTGCGATGTGTGGTTGTCGCGGTGGGAGTGCATGGGCACCCCTCGATAGGGGCGCCCGCGGCGGCCGGCTGCCAGGAAATAGCGTTGCACGACCTGGTCGGCGATGGCGGGCACAGGGAACTGTGCCAGTGCGTCACGCATTTCGCCACCCGGATCCCCGTCCTGGAGTCGCCTCGCCAGTACCAGGTCGATCGCAGTCCCGGAGACGACGCCCAGGTGGCCGGTGATGGCCACGGCTCGGGCGAGCCGATGGTTGGAGACCGCCACACCCATACCGCCCTGAATCAGGAGCGGGGGCGTGCCGTCAACATCGAGGGTGAGTGCGGGAGTCCGCATGGTGCTCCTTCGGTTTCCGACAACTGCCTCAGCGTAGAGGGGTTTTGTCTGCAGTGTCAGGGTCGAATGCCATGCGTCAAAGAGCCGAATGTCACATGTCCACCCGCTTCGCCGCGAGTTTGGGCCATCCCGTTTGCACTGAACCACCATCATTTGGCCACGATGGCCAACCGAGTGGCCGCCAATGACGAGCGACCTTACCGCCATCACTGGCGATTACAGATCCCGCGAGGAGGCTCCTGTCCTCGCATCGCATGCCGGGCGGCCGGCACACACGAAAAGAAGCCACCGGGAACGGCCCGGTGGCTTCCTGCTCGATACCGAGTTGCCGCTTCTGCCCTCAGCGCAGCCAGGCGTTCCGCTTGACGATGGACAGCGACGCCCACTTGCGACCGATATAACCGCCGCCCCAGTTCACCAGCGCCGCGATCAGGATCAGGCCGAAGATTCCGACGATGTGCTCGTCGACGACGGGGTTGGTCGAGCCGCTCGGCTGGCCGCCGGCGGTGGTGGACGGCACCCACACGGCGAGGTACATCAGCGCCAGCATCAGCGCGCCCGAGACAGCGCCGACACGAACCGCAACGCCGAGGATCAAGGCGAGCCCAACGCCCAGGAGCCCGAGCATGAACAGCCAGTCGACAATCGGGGCTCCGGCAATCGATGTGAACACGCCCTGGAGCGGTCCGATAGCGCCAGACAGGAATCCCTTGGTCGGCGATCCTCCGTTGATCCACGCACGTGCGGCCGGAGTCGCGTAGCCGAGCCCGAAGGTCTTGTCAAAGAAGGCCCAGAGGAACTCGAAGCCGATGGCGAGCCGCAGCCCAACCAGACCGATCACCGCCCAGCGCGGTGCCTTCTGGGGCTTGGTTGCCATGAGTTCCACCGACGACGCGTCGAGCGCGCCATCAGCGGTGCCGCGATGGATGACCCTTTCGATGGTGACGGACATTGCTTCGTCCCTCTTGCTCCTCAGAGCTTTGACGTTTCTTCTTCGACAGTAGAGAGAGCGGCTCCACTAGAGAAGTGCCAAACGTCATCTCATGTCAGTGCGCAATGACCATTGCGAAACGCCCCCATCCGTTCGGGGCGACGATCCATCCCTTTCGATAACCTCGAGCCCGGGTCGCTCTCCGATCGACGGCATCGTCATCGACCGACGGCGCGAGCGAGCAGCGTTCGGCGGTTTCCTGTCCCGGTCTTGGTGAAGATCGACTTGAGATGGTCCTGCACCGTATTCTCGGACACGAACATCCGCTGAGCGATGCTGCGTGTGTCGGAGCCGGCAATCAGATGCCCGAGCAGCTCCATCTCACGAGCGGTGAGCGCGCACGCCCGGCCGAACAAGGTCATCCGTTCGGCCGGTGCCGTCGCCTCGATCGTGACTGCGATGTCCTGCTCAGCCGTCGGGGATGCGGCGACAATGCGCGCCGCACGAAGCGTGAGCCAAGCGCCATCCGACAGGTGCACACGAGCTGTCGGCGGATGGCTGTCGACACCGGACTCAACCGATAACAACTGAGCGGCAACGTTGTAGGCTCCCGCCGGAATCGGCTGGCGATCCGCGCCTGTTGGGACGAGACGTTTGAGGTATTCATCGGTCTCGAGTGTCTGAGCTCGCACTCGGAGGTCTGGTGACAGCACCAGGACGACCGGTCCCACCCGGGCGGGCGCCGGTGCGCTACGACTGAAGGTATTTGCCTGGCTGCGCCGCATAGCCTCGGTCACCGGCTTGGCGATGGCCGTCAGGAAACCCGCATCCTCGTCGCTGAATGTGCCTCCCGACGCACCCCTCCACAGGTCGAGAAATCCCCAGCATCCGTGCCGGCACCGGAACACCAGCGACGCAACGTCCGTGACTCCGTAGCGCGCGAGCATCTCCCGCCAGACGAGGCTGCGCTCGAGGTGGCCGCCCGTGGCTTCGTGCAGTCGAGCAACGGGGGCATCGAGCTGTGTCCATCGGTTGACTGGCGTGAGGTACTTGAGCCGGATCAATTGAGGAAGTTCGGGTAAACAGGGCACGTCCGCGAGCGGAGCCGATCCGACCTCGGTCTCCGGGTCGGTGAGCAGCCACGCATACGCATCGACGTCGACAACGCGCCGGATCTCGCTGATCACCGCGACCCGAAGCAAGAGAGCGTCCGCCGTCGGGGACCGGCACATGCGAACAACCCTCTCGATTGCGCGCGATTGCGGAGTGGTAGCGACCATGCAGCGATCGTACGCGTATCGAGTCGCCGCCTCGTGGCCCAAAGATCCCAACAACCTGGGATGGCGGTATCGCCAAGTGTGCCGCTAGGCTCGAGGAACGAGACGAAACGAGGAGAAGACCAATGGCCACGCTGCACATCCAGCATCCGGTCACCGACTTCGATACATGGACGGCGGCGTTCCGCCGCTTCGCCGATGCCCGACGCGACGCGGGAGCTCGAGCGGAGCGGGTGCAACGTCCGGTGGACGACCCGAGGTTCGTCGTGGTCGACCTCGACTTCGACACTGCCGGCGAGGCGCAATCGTTTCAGCGATTCCTGACCACCCAGATTTGGGCGCGTCCAGAGAACTCGCCAGGTCTGGCGGGAACCCCCGAGTCGATGGTTCTCGAATTGGTGCCGATCCAGTGACTCTCGCAGGAACACTCGCCACACTGATGAACGGTCCGACGCTGCTCCGATCCAACCTGCCCGCCTGCGGTGGAGTGCCCGGGGTCAGCGACAGCGAATTCGTGACCGGCAGAGCCGCGGCGGGGCGCGCCTATCGGTTGATCAGAACCGCCGCTCTGATCAATTCAACCGGATGCAGCGCCCGGCGCCCCGTGCCGTGCTCGATCTGCTGACGGCACGACACCCCACTGGCGGAGACCAGTGTGGCGGCGTCCTCCGACGTGACCGCAGGGAAGAGGCGCATCCCGCCGATTTGCATCGACAGTTCGTAGTGCTCGGCTTCGAACCCGAAGGACCCCGCCATGCCACAGCACCCGGCGTCAACCTCAACCACGTCGGAGCCGGGGATGAGCGACAGCATCCTCACCGTCGCGTCGGTTCCGGCGAGCGCCTTCTGATGGCAGTGTCCGTGAAACAAGAGGCGCCGGCCGACCAGGCGTGAGTCTGGATCCATTCGCAGGTGTCCGGCCTCAAACGCCTCGAGGATCAGCTCGTCGACGAGGCGGACCTGTCCTGCCACCACCTTCGCTTCCGCACTCTCCGGCTGGAGTGCGAGGTGCTCCTCGGTGAGCGTGAGGATGCATGAGGGCTCGACGCCGACGATCATCACGCCCTGCCGCGCGAGGTCGACCAGACGCGCCGTCATCGCCTTCGCGTTGCGGGCTGCATCGTCAAGACGACCCTTGGAGAGCGCGGCTCGTCCGCAGCAGAGATCGCCGATCAGCTCGACGCTCCATCCGGCCATCTCCAGCAATTCCACAGCCGCAATGCCCACGCCGGGCTCGGTGAACGTGGTGAACGAATCGGCGAGCATCACCATGCGTCCGCGAGATCCTGGAGACCGACGCCGGCGCGCATCCCAGCGAAGCAGGGTGCGACGGTGGAATCGGGGCAGCGGACGTCTTCGCGTGATCCCCAGCGTCCGCTCCATGACCGCACGCGATCCGGGCAATTTCAGCACCAGGTTGGAGAACGGCGCGAACATCGCCCCCCACCGGTTGAGGCGGCGCGCCGACGCGAAGAATCTCGCCCGCCTCGGGACGCCGTGAATTCCCTGGTACTGAAAGAGAAACTCGCTCTTCATCGACGCCATGTCAACGCCGAGCGGGCATTCGCTCTTGCACGCCTTGCACTCGAGGCAGAGGTCCAGGATCTCGTGCAGGCGATCGTCGCCGAGCGCGGCTCCGGGGTCCGGTTGCGACAGCGCGAGCACGAGTGCATTTGCGCGGCCGCGCGTGCTGTGCTCCTCCTCACGCGTGGCCATGTACGACGGGCACATCACGCCGGTCGACCCCTTGCGGCACACGCCGATGTTCATGCATCGATCGGCAGCCCCGCGCATGCCACCGGTCGCGGCGAACGAGAGCCGTGTGGTGAGGGTGATCGCCTTGGGGAGCGCGACATCGCGAATGTTCTCGGTCATCGGCGGCGCGTTGACGATCTTCCCCGGATTCATCAGCGCGTGAGGGTCGAAGATCCGCTTCACGTCGCACATGGCGCCGTACAGGGCGTCACCGAAGATGACGCGGTTGAACTCGCTTCGAGCGAGACCGTCACCGTGCTCGCTGGAGTTGGCTCCACCGAATTCGCCGACCAGATCTCGAATCTCCGCGGCGACCAGGCTCATCGTGGCCAGCTCGCTGGGCCTCGTGAGATCCATGAACGGACGGATGTGCAGGCACCCGACCGAGCAATGACCATAGAAGCCCGCCACCAGGCCGTGACGCTCGAGCACCGCGCTGAAACGCTGCACGTACTCCGGAAGGCGGGCAGGGTCGACCGCGGTGTCCTCGATGAACGCGACCGGCCGTCGCGTGCCTTCGCTGGCCGCCATCAGCAGCCCCAACCCTGCCGACCTGACCTTGAGCAGCGCCGCCTGATGCTCGGGCGTGGTTGCCCGGAGCGTGTGATAGCCGTGGGCGTGGCGCTGCCACAGCTCGGCGAGCCGCTCCACGCCCGCGGACGCCTCGCCCGCACTGTCTCCGTCGAAGGTCACGAAGAGCAGCGCGCCAGGATCGCCTTCGAGGATGGAGCCCAGCGCCGCGTATTCGATCTTCCGTCGCGAGAGCTCGAGGATGGTGCGGTCGATGAGCTCCACGGCGCTCGGCCGAGTGCTCAGCGCGTCCTCGGTGGCCGCGATCGCGTCCCGGACAGACGCAAAGTGCCCGACCGCGATCGCTTTGGACCGTGGGAGCGGTACCAGGCGCACGGTCGCCTCGGTCACGATCACCAGGGTCCCCTCGGAGCCGACGACGAACCGAGCCAGATTGAACGGCGTCTCTCCGGCGAGACGGTCGAGCCGATAGCCGCCCGAGCGCCGCCAGTACGACGGAAACCCCTCCGCGATCGCGGTGCGATGGTCCGCGAGGAGCCCGGGCAGGCGTGCGTAGATTCGCCCCTCGAGCGTATCCGCCTTGGCCCGGCGGGTCACCTCGGCGTCATCGACCGGTCCGAGTACGGCGGTGCTCGCGTCGCTGAGCACCACCTCCATCGCCTCGACATGATCGATGGTCATGCCGTAGACGATCGAGCCACTCCCCGCGGAGTTGTTGCCGATCATCCCGCCGATCGTCGCCCGGTCGCTGGTTGACGTATCCGGCCCGAAGAGGAGCCCGTGCGCGCGCGCGGCGCGGTTGAGATCGTTCTGGACGACCCCCGGCTGAACGCGAGCGATGCGTCGCTCCGGGTCCAGCTCGATGATCGCGTCCATATGGCGCGAGGTGTCGATGATCACCGCACGACCGACCGTCTGGCCCGCCAGGCTCGTGCCCGCGCCTCGCGGGAGCATCGGCACCCGGCGGCGCGCGCACACACCGGCTGCTGCGGCGACATCGGCTGCGTCGCGCGGAAAGACCACCGCCAGCGGTTCGATGCTGTACATGCTTGCGTCGCTCGAGAACAGGTGGCGCGTGTACGCGTCCGCGCGCACGTCCCCTGTCATCGCAGAGCGAAGCTCCATCTCGAGGTCGCTCATCCGCGCAGCGCCCCGGCTGTCATCAGCTCTGGAGCGACAGCAAGGCCCGCAAGCTCACCGAACCACGCCCTCGTCGCGCAGTGTGGCGATGTCCGCGGTCGAGTAGCCGAGTTCGCCCAGCACTTCGTCGGTGTGCTGCCCGAGAAGCGGCGGGGGACGTCGTACGCTCGCCGTGTGGCGCGACAGCTTGATCGGTGACCCGGTCATGCGCAGCGTTCCGGCGGTGGGGTGCTCGGTGGTGAGGACCATCTCACGCGCCCGCACCTGGGGGTGTTCGAGGGCGGCGTCGACGCTGTTGATGGCTCCGGCCGGTATCCCGACGCGAGACAGCTCCTCGGCCCACGCAGCCGAGGTCCTCGTGGCAAGTGCGGTTTCAATCAGTGGGATCAGCTGCCTCCGGTTGGCCACCCGCTCCGGGTTGCTCACGAAGCGTGGATCGTCGACCAGCTCCGGCAGCCCGATGAGCGGGGCGAAGCGCTGCCACAGCGTGTCGTTGCCGACCGCGACCATCAAGTGGCCGTCTGCCGTGCGCAGCGCCTGGTACGGCACGATGCTCGGGTGGGCCGACCCGTACCGACGCGGCACCTCCCCCGACGCGAAGTAGCCGCCGGCCAGATACGTCAACGAGGCGATCTGTCCATCGAGGAGCGACACGTCGATCCACTCGCCGCGGCCGGTGCTGTGGCGCGCATGGAGGGCGGCGAGGATGCCGATCGCAGCCCACATCGACGCGCCGAGGTCGGCCGCCGAGTTGCCGACTCGCACAGGCTCTCCGTCTGCCTCACCGGTGACGCTCATCAGCCCCCCGAGCGCCTGGGCGATGGCGTCGTAGCCCGGCTCCGAGCGGTACGGACCGGTCTGACCAAACCCCGAGATCGAGGCGTAGATGAGCCGCGGGTTGCGAGCACTCAGGTCGTCGTAACCGAGCCCGAGACGGCCCGCCGTTCCGGGCCGAAAATTCTCGACGACGACATCGGCGAGATCGGCGAGGCGCAGCGCAATCTCGCGGCCGCGGCTGGTCTTGAGGTCCACGGCGATGCCCCGCTTATTGCGGTTGACCGACAGAAAGTAGGCGGATTGGTCGCCCTGGTATGGCGGAGCCCACTCCCTCGTGTCGTCGCCGGTGCGCGGGTTCTCGAGCTTGATCACATCGGCCCCGAGATCGGCGAAGACCATGGTCGCGAAGGGCCCGGAGAGGATTCGCGAAAGGTCGAGGATGCGCACACCGGCGAGCGGGCCCGGCGACGTCGGCTGCACGGCTTGCGAGACCATCGAGCACCCCTTAGGACAGCACGCCGACGTAGAGGTTGACGACCTCGTCGTTGTGCAGCAGGTCTCGGCCTCGTCCGTCGAGGCGGTTCTTGCCGAGGACGAGAACGTAGGCCCACTGCGCGTGGCGCAGGGTCTCGCGGGTGTTCTGCTCGACGACCACCACGGCCACGTTGGTCGCGCGCACCTGCTCGATGCGCTCCCACACGGCGGTTTGGAATTTCGGAGAGAGACCGGCCGAGGGCTCGTCGAGGAGGAGCACCGCGGGGTCCACCATGAGTCCACGGGCCATAGCCAGCATGGTGCGCTGGCCGCCGCTCAGGGTCTCCGCATGGCGGCGGTGTGCGAGCTTGAGGTCGGGAAACAGCTGGTACAGTTCCTCGGCACGCTCGTGCAGCCCATGCCTTCGGCTGTAGCCGCCCATCTCGAGGTTCTCCTGAACGGTGAGCTGGGGGAAGACATTGGCCACCTGCGGTACGTACGCGATGCCGCGGCGCACGAGCTTCTCGGAAGGCAGACCGGTGGCATCCCTGCCCTCGACCGCGACCGTGCCCCCAGTGGAACGGATGACTCCTGCGATCGCCTTGAGCAATGTTGACTTCCCCGCCCCGTTGGGGCCCACGATGGCGGTGATTGCGCCCCGGTGCGCGCGAATGCTCACGTCCTCGACGATTGGCGCACCGCCGTAGCCGGCCGTGAGTCCGGCGACATCCAGTGCCGCGACGGTCGCTGTCTCCCCCAGCGCGGGATCAGGACTCAGAGTCGTCATAGGTGGGCATCTCTCCGAGGTAGGCGTCGACGACGGCCTGGTTGCCGCGCAACTGATCGAATGGACCTTCCGCTATCACCCGCCCCTCCGCCATGACCACGACCTGGTTGGTGACCCGCTCGATGAACGGCAGGTTGTGCTCGACGATAACCACGGACGTGCCTGCCGCGATGAAACCGATAACGGCGGTTGCCATGCGCTCGCCCAGGACCGGGTTCACCCCACCCATCGGCTCATCGAGGATGACCAGCCGGGGCTCGGCCATTCGGATCCGTGCAAACTCCAGCAGACGCTTCTGGCCGCCGCTGAGGTTGCCGGCTCGCTCGTTGCGCAGATGCAACAATCCGAACTCATCGAGGATGTCACGGGCCCGGATCAACTGCTCGCTCGCTCGGTCCTTCTCGGCACGCGATGGACCAAGCAGCGATCGCCAGAACCGCTCACGACGCGGCTCGAAGCAAGCGAGGATGAGGTTCTCGAGCACGCTGAGCCCCGGCCACTCGCGCGGACTTTGAAACGTCCGGATCAACCCCATCCGCGAAATGACGTGCGGCGTTCTGCCCTGCACCTCCTTGCCCTCGAAGCGGACAGTCCCGGCGTCGGGAACCTTGAAGCCGGAGATGAGGTCGATGGCCGTGCTCTTGCCGGCGCCGTTGGGTCCGATGAGTCCGGTGATCTGGCCCTCTTCCGCGACGAACGAGCAGGCGGTCACCGCCTGCACGCCACCGAAGTGTTTGTGCAGGTCCTGGACCTCGAGCAGTGCGGTCACGCAGCGCCGGGGTCGAGTGTGGTGCCGGCGACCGCAGTTTCGACAGTGACGGCCGTGCCACCCTTCCCGGCTGCATCCTTGTCACGCATGCGGTGCTCGGGGAGGAGGCCTTGGGGCCTGAATCGGATGAACAACACCAGGACGACGCCGGTGAGAATGAGCCGGAAGGCCGGTGCGAAGCTTGGCTGATTGGCGATCTCGGGCAGGTAGCGGGTGGCCTCCTGCAGACCCATCACCATGACGGCGACGCCGAGGATGACGCCGCGGTTGCTGCCCCGACCACCGACGAGAATCGCGGCGTAGAGGACGATCGTTTCCACCGGTGACCAGGCAGACGGGTTGAAGGCGCTGAGATAGCCCGCGAAGAGCGCACCCCCGAGCCCGCCGATGCCGGCTCCGATCACGTAGGCCTTGAGCTTCATGGCGTAGATGTTCCGTCCGAAGGCCGCAGCGGCACGCTCATCCTCGCGCAGGCTGCGCAGTGCAAGGCCGAACCGGCTGGCGCTCAGCCGCGTGACCAGGACGAGCACCAAGCACAGGACAACGACGCAGAGTCCGAGATAGAAGAACGGGTAGGTCGAGAAGTCGAGCCCCAACACATCCCCCATCGGGTCGAACAGCCCGGAGAGCCCGTTATAGCCGTTGAAGAGCGGCACGAACTGTCCGGCGAAGACATACAGGACGTACACCGCGCCGAGGGTGACGATCGAGAAATAGATGCCGCGCAGGTGGCGCAGGGCGATTGCTCCGACCACGAGCGCGAGCAGCATCGAGCTGATGACCGCGATCGCGACCGCGATCGGGAACGGCAGCGAGAGGCCGAGGATGTACGTCGTGGGGCTGGTGGCGGGCCCGATTGTCAGCACCAGGGTCATGTACGCCCCGAGTGCGACGTAGCCGTAGAACGCCAGGTCGAAGTCGCCCGACCAGCCCCAGATGATGTTCAGGCCGAGCGCCATGATCGCGAAGATCGAGCCCTCGGTCAGGACCGAGACCAGGTAGTCGATCATTCGAAGACGCTCCGCCTCCCGCCGACGAAGAGCCCGCGAGGGCGCACGAGGATGACCAGAGAGAGGATCGCGAAAGCGAACGCCAGGTTGTAGCTTGCGCTGAGGTAGCCCCCGAAGAATTCGAGCGCGATACCGACGATGATGCCGCCGACCAGCGTGCCCACCGCCTTGCCGAGGCCACCCGCGACGGCGGCGGTGAGCGTGATCAGAAAGAAGCTGAAGCCCGAATAGGGACTGAACGTGCCGACGCTTTCCGCGAGAATGAACCCTGCGTAGCCGCCGATGAGCCCGGCGAGCAGCCAGGTGAGGGCCGCCACCCGGTTGGCGTTGATCCCGGAGACTCTGGCCAGCGAGCGGTTTTGCGATACGGCTCGCAGCGACTTGCCGAATCGGGTGTGCTGGATGATCACGTAGAGCAGCACCGTGATCACCACCGCAGACACCATGATCTGGATCTCGGTATCGGTCCAGAGGAACGGGCCCACGGTTCGCGGCGCTCCATTGGGGACCGTGTAGCCCAGGTTGGACGCGCCAAAGATGATCACCAGGACGTTCTGGATGACCAGGGAAACACCGAGCGTGGCAATGAATGTCGGCAGGCCGCCAATGCCCTTGCGCACGAAACGATCGACGACACCATTGTGCACGGCGAGCGCGAGCGCTCCACCGCCGGCGGCTGCTGCCAGGCCCGAGAGAATCACGCCACCGCCGTGCTGCTGCACGAGGTACGCGCAGTACGCGCCGACGGTCAGGATCTCACCGTGCGAGAGGTTCGCAACGTTGGTGACGGAGTATTCGAGGGTGAAGGCCAGCGCCGACAGGGAGAGGATCGCGGCAGCCACGAGACCGAAGCCGAGCGTGAGAAGAGCCTCGTGCATCTACACCGATTCTCCAACGATTTGACGCGACTGCGCGAGACGGCCGGGGACGTGACGAGGGCAACGCGCCACCAGCGCGCGCGTTGCCCCCGATGCGTCAGGGAGTGGCTGCCGCAAGGTCCGAAGCGGAGAGCAGCGCCACCTGATTTTCGGCGCCCGTGGTGGCGTCCGCCTGGAATGCTCCGTAGGGACCAAACACATTGTTGTACGCGTTGAAGATGAGATCACCACTGGACCCGTCCATCTTGATCTTGGTCCCGGCCTTGATACCCGCGAGGCATGCCGTGTAGGTGTCGCACGGTGTCCCCGGTGGGTTGGTGACCTGCTTCATAACCGCGATGACCGCGGGACCGTCGGTGGTGCCGGCTTTGTCCATCGCCAGCGCGAGGCTCAGGACGGCGTCGTACGCGTAGTTGGCTCCGGCAATCGGCTGGGCATTCGCGCCGTTCTGGGCGGCGAACGCCGCGGCGAAGTTGTCGGCCGCAGCGCCGGTTGCATTGGTGCCGTAGATCGAGACGAGGTGATCGTGAGCGATCGGGTACGTGATCGCCTTGAGGTAGTCGTTTCCACTGGTCACGTCGGTTCCGACAATCGGGATGGCGAGGTTGTCGAGCTCCTTGAAGTTCTGGAACATGACCGCCGCCGTCTGGGGATCGAGTTGCGTGAAGATGACGTCAGGGTGCGCTGCGATGATCTGCTGCACCTCGGTGAGATACGAGGTCTGCCCGGGCGCCACGGTGATGTTGGAAACGATGGTGTTGCCGAACTTCTGCCAGGTGGCCGTGATCGGCTTGGGGATGGTCTGCTGTGCGATGTCCGACGAGAAGAGCAGGGCGGCCGTCTTGTATCCCTTCTGGTTCGCGTAGAGCGCCATCGCGACGCCGAGCTGAGAATCCGACGGGCTGTCGCGCCAGAGGTACTGGTTGGTGTTCTTGTCGAACGCCGTGCTACCGCCCTGGAACTCGGTCGGGATCCTGGCCGCGCTCACGATCGGCGCAACCGCTGCGATCTCCTGGGTCTCCGGTCCGATGATCCCGCTCACGCTGTCCGCAGAGAGCAGCTGCCGGACCGCAGGCACCGCATCGGCCTCGTCGCACTGCGTATCCGCGTGACTGAGGTCGAGCTGCTTGCCGAGCACGCCACCCGAGTCGTTGATGACCTTCTGCGCCACCTGTGATCCCTGGAGCATCGCCTGCCCGAGGACCGCAAGCGGGCCGGTGAAACACGACAGCACGCCGAACGAGACGTGGCCGGCGCTGTCGGTCTTGATGTTGCCGCCGCCGGAGCTACCAGACGGGCTGGAGCTGCCGCAGGCAGCGACGACGACCGCGACCGCGATACCTGTGATCAGGCGTTTCGGGGCGCGTCCTTGCGAGACCCGGGCCATGGGTGTCGGCGACACTGTCCAACCTCCGTCACTGGCCCGACGACGGGCCGTCCCCGATATTGCGCGGAAGTCTGCTCCGAGGTGGATAACTATGTCAATGGGTCGGTGGATAGTCCAATTTTTGCGCGATAATCCGCGCCGTGACCCTCGACACGTCGCCGCTCCGCCCGCTGGGCCGCACGCGACTCTACGAGGATCTCGTCGAGCGTCTCGGGGAGTTCGTCGTGCGCACCAACCTCATGGTTGGGGAGCGTTTCCCTGCGGAGCGCGAGCTGGCGTCACGGCTCGAGGTCAGCCGAGCGTCGCTGCGGCAAGCCCTGGCGGTGCTCGAGGCGCAGGGATTCATCGAGGTGCGCCACGGCGGCGGCGTCTTCCTCCGGCGCAGCCGCGGATTCGGCGGGGTGCTCCACAAGCTCGTGGAGCGGCGAGCCCGGCTGCCCGAGGTTCTGGAGGCGCGGGAGCTCCTCGAGGTTCGCCTCGCGGAGCTGGCGGCGACGCGGCGGACGGATGAGGACCTCGCCGCGATGC
>Ga0307372_10008472_pt1 | contig 14447 bp, 7 predicted proteins | sample OX1MG_FD_202533 | JGI IMG/M metagenome (GOLD analysis project Ga0307372, IMG submission 202533) | Soil microbial communities from Risofladan, Vaasa, Finland - OX-1 | ecosystem: Environmental > Terrestrial > Soil > Coastal area > Acid sulfate soil | place: Finland: Risofladan, Vaasa | collected...
TGGAGAATCCCAATGATGCATGCAGTGCGGGGTCTCGGAGTCGCCGCTACCCTTGCGTTTGTTTTCAGTCTTGCTGGTGCTCCACAGGCGAGAGCGCAGTCCACCGCAGCGTATGTTTACATCCAGATTCAGGGTCCGGCGGGCGCCGTATACGGTTACAGCGCCAATTCAAGCGGGCAATTGACGGCCATCCCCGGTTCGCCGTTCAAGCCCGGCACGCAGATCATCGGCAGCAATAAAGCCGAATTCCTCACTATGGGAAAGACGTTGATCCATAGCTATGCGGTAGGTTCTAACGGGGCGATCGGATCGCAGTTATCGCAGATTCCTTTCCTCGATTACGCGGGCAGTAGCTGCGGTGGCGGGACAAACGGCCTCGCCGGCGGGGTGCTGGACCACTCGGGGCAGTATATCTATGTGCTGCTCGAAAACGGCGGGGATGGGAGCTGCGCGGCCTATCAGACCTACAAGATCAACAGCGGCGGCACCTTTACCTTCGACGGGGACACCGAAGAGAATTTTGGACAGCAAAGCGGCCCTAACTTTGCTTCCGTTGATCTTCCCTCGATACTTGGGAACGAGAGCTTTGCCTATGCCGACGAGAGCTCGGGACACCTTTCGTCCCCAATCGGTTTCCGTAGGGAAAGCTCGGGAACATTGGAAGCGATGCAGTTCAGTGAGACGGACCCGTCGCTCGGCGGCAGCACCGGCAATTACGACGTTGAATATCCCGACGCTTCTCCAACCGGCAACGTATGTCGTCTTTCAGCTCTACCCCTATAATTCGAATCCACCGCAACTAGGCAGCTACACGGTAGACTCCCAGGGAAACCTCTCCACCACGAATACGTCGAGCAACATGCCGACTTCGGCGCTTGGGGGCCCTTACTCGACGTTCTCTCCCGACGGAAAGATGTTTGCGTTCTACGCGAATGCGAACGACGGAGTGGGGAATCCGGGGAATGGAATCGAGATCTACAACTTCAATGGCGCGGCGCCGCTTACGTTGTACAAGACTCTGCTGACCGGGACGCCGATTGACCAGGTGGCCTGGGACAGCAGCAACCATCTTTACGCGATCTCGACACACTTGAACAAGTTGTACGTTTTCACCGTGACTTCGACGTCGGTTACGCAGGACACGACCTTCTCGATTGGATCGCCCTGGTCGATGGTGGTGGTGAGCGAAGCCGCGACCGGCGGAGGCGGCTCGTGTGCGGTCCCGACCAGCAATGGGGTGAACGTTTGCTCGCCCGCAAGTGACGCCACGGTCACTTCGCCGGTGCAGATCAGCGCCGCCGCGACTGTCAGCGGAGGCGTTTACCGGCTCGAGCTATGGTCGGGGGGCAAAAAGCTGCTGAGCAGCGATAACGGCACCATGGACCAGTCTCTTTCGCTGGCGCCGGGCACCTACAAGCTCACCTTCGACGCCTACAACAGCACCAAGTCGAGCCATGAGTACGCTACGCGGGACATCACGGTGAAATAGCGGGGTGGCGGCGCCGGTCAAACCTGGGGCCGCCTTTCGCCTTAGCAGAATGTTGGCAGAAGTCGATCCCTCGGCGGCTATGGCCGTGTTGATTTCGAAGCTCTTGCGGCACGACTAAACAGGCTGCGGAAAAACTCGGGAAGTGGTCAAATCGAAGCAAAAGACCGAGGGGCTGAAGTGTCTGCGTGAGAACTGCTTTGGGAGTTGAGGGGACATTAAGGGACGTTTTCAAGGATAAAAGCAGCAAGTTAGCGTCGTACCCACACCTTCGGTGCGGGTCCCCAGCGACATGGCAAGTTAGCAAGTTCGCGGGTGCGGTGAGTTCTCACGCAGACACTGAAGCCCAAGTCCCTTATTTATGCGGCTTGCGGCACGGCTGACGTCGTGCCCTTTTACGAAGCGTTGTTTCGCCTTTCCTTGAAAGCTTTTCCGCAGCCTGTAAAGTCGTGCCCCGTCAGAACTCGATTTGCGGCACAAGCTGTTTTAAGGGTCGTACCGTTACGCGTCCTTGCGGGTGGCGGCGGGTGGTTTCGCATCCTCGACGGCCCGCTCCTGGGGGACGCCGATCTCGTTGGGTTCCTGGTCGCGGAGTTTTTGCCGTTGCGCGATCTGCTCATCGCTGAGGCGAGCGTCGTAGATGGACCGGGGCTCAACGGAGCGGGAGATCAGCGCTGAAATCGCGGCGATGAGAATAAGCGGCAAAACGAATGACCTGTCCCTGCCGGTGAGTTCCATGAGGAGGACGACCGCGGAGATGGGGCCCTGGGTGGTGGCGGAGATCATGGCGCCGGCGCCGAGCAGGGCGAAGAATCCGGGAGGGACGCCGGGCCAGAGGAGGCTCCAGGCGTGGCCGAGGGCGGCGCCGAGGAGGGCGCCAAAGGTCAGCGATGGCGTAAACAGGCCGCCGGGCACGCCGCTGCGCATGCAGAGGATGGTGGCGAGGGGCTTGAGGAGGAGCAAGGCCAGCAGCAGACGGAGTTCGAGCTGGCCGTTGAAAAGGACCTGCGAGAGGTCCTTGCCGTTGCCGAGCACCTGGGGAAATCGGATGGAGACGATTCCGAGGAGGCCGAGGACGATGGCGGGGGCGATGAATCGCTGCCATCCGCGGGGTTTGCCTTTGTCGGCCCAGCGGACGAGGCGCACATAAAGGATGGCTCCGAAGGCGAAGATGGGAGCCGCCAGAATGATCCACACGATGACGGAGGCCGAAAGCGGGAAGGACGGAATGATGTAAGTGGGCGCGTTGGGCAGCGCCACCCAGGAGACGCCGGTGGCGATGAGGGAGGCCAGCAGCGCGGGGAGGACAAAGCGGAGTGCGAGCTTGCCGCGCATGACTTCGAGGGCGAACAGGGCGCCGCCGAGGGGAACGCCATAGGCAGCTCCCATGCCGGCTCCGGCGCCGCAGGCCACCAGGAGGCGGCGCTGCTCGTCGGAGAGGTGCTCGGCGTCGGCGCAGAGGTTGGCGAAGACTGCGCCGGCCTGCTTGGGAGCGCCTTCCCGGCCCATGGATGCGCCCATGCCGACGGCGACGATGGACAGCACGGCGCTGCCGAGAGTCCGCAGGGCGGGCATGCGCCCGGCGTAGAACCAGATGGCGGCAGTGGTGTCGATGCCGTTGCCGCTGGAGAGCTGCTTGAGAACAAACTGGCCGATTCCGGTGAGGATGCCCGCGGCGAGGAGAACAAGGATGTGCCGCAGGGCGCCGGCCTGGCCGGCGGCTTGCAGGATATTGGTGCCGGAGCCGTGCCAGGCGATGTGCTGGATGACTTCGAGCAGCCGGGTGAGGGCCGCGGCAGCCAGGCCGGTGCTGACGCCGATGAGGCAGACGGCGAGCCAGAATCGCAGCGCCCCCGGCCGCGCCAGGGTGGTGGGGATGGCTCCGCTGCTCTGAGCGCCGGGTGCGGGCATGCAGACCTTATAGTAACGAACGCAATTTGTTTTGCCTGGGGGGGTACTGGTGGAAAGCTGTCAGGCAAACCTGGCAAGGATGCCGACGGATTCTGCGACCTTGCCGAGAGCGGCGTCGAGGGTCCAGATTTGCGTGCCCGGCGTTGCCAGGCAGGAAGCGGGAAACGGGCAGCGGTGAGGCCGATACCCTTCGACCACAAGCCGCCCTCCCTTACACTCATTTTCAGCGCCTATAAGAGTCATTATCCGGTTCTTTGCGGGGGAGGGGAATGGTCGCTGGAAGTGTCCGGAAACGGACAGTAGGGGCCGGGAGCGGTCAACTGCGGGAGTGGAATGGCCGTCTGGATGGAACCGCAAGTCTTTTCCTATCAGAGATCGGCGCGAGGTGCGGTTTTGGCAAGGGACGTGCAATCTTGCTTGCGTTATGGATATCGCACGTCCTGATATAAAGCGGAAAAAGCAGCGCCAGATGGTGGTTTGGATTGGCGTTGGAGTGGTGGTGCTGGGGGCGGCGGCCTTTGGGGTGTCGCGGCTGAAACCGGCGGCACCGGTGGTGGATGCTTCAGCGGTTTGGCCGGACACGGTGAAGCGGGGCGACCTGGTGCGGCAGGTGCGGGGGTCCACGGGGACGCTGGTACCGCGGGAAGACTCGATCCAGATGATTCCGGCGCAGACGGAGGCGACGGTGGTGCGGATCCGGGTGCTGCCGGGCACCAAGGTAACGCCGGATACGATCCTGATGGATCTCTCCGATCCGCAACTGGAGCAGGAGTTACTTAACGCCAAGCTGCAGGAGCAGCAGGCGCAGGCCGATTACAAGGCATTGCAAGCGACGCTCCAAAGTACCTTGATGGATAAGAAGATTGCCGCAGCGCAGGTGAACGCGGATTACACGCAGGACCAGTTGCAGGCGCAGACGGACAAGCGCCTGTACGAGCTGGGCGTGATTGCCGGAATCTCCTATAACAAGTCGCAGAGCACAGCGGACCAACTGAAGGAGCAGCATAAGCTGAGCCTGGAGCAACTGCAGTTGAACGAAAAGAACATCGAGGTACAGCTTGCCTCGTCGCAGTCGAAGATCGATCAGGCCAGGACGCTGGTGGATTTGTACCAGAAACAGACGGCGGCGCTGGAAGTGAGGGCGGGAATTTCCGGTGAGGACGCTGCCCTGCCTACGCCGATGTCGGTGGGTATGCACGTGACCGCGGGAACGCCGGTGGCGGAAGTGATCCAACTGGATAAACTGAAGGCGGCGCTGCTGATCCCCGAGACGCAGGCGCACGACATCCAGATCGGCCAGCCGGCGACGATCGATACCCATAACGGGATTGTGGAGGGGCACGTCTCGCGCATCGATCCGACGGTATTGAACGGAACGCGCACGGTTGACGTACAACTGGATGGGCCGCTGCCTTCGGGGGCGGTGCCGAACCTGAGCGTGGATGGTGTAGTCAACCTGGAAACGCTGCACAATGTGCTGTATGTGGGGCGGCCGGCCCTGGGGAATGAGAATTCGACGCTGAGCCTGTTCAAGGAGAGCCCCGACCACAAGACGGCGGAGCGGGTGCAGGTGAAGGTGGGCAAGGCTTCAGTGCAATACATTCAGGTGCTGAGCGGGTTGAACGAGGGCGATACGGTGATCCTGTCCGACATGTCGCGGTACGACAATGTGGACCGGATACGGCTGGAGTAAGGCAGGGACAAAGGGACAGAGGGACTAGGGACTGAGAGGGTGTCCGCTAGACACACACAACTACGACCGACTACCGAAGCGAGGAACCGAATGGCAAACGACACGCTGATTGAGATTGAGGATCTGACCAAGATCTTCTACACGGATGAAGTGGAGACGCACGCGCTCTCCGGGATTCACCTGACGATTTCGCGGGGCGAGTACGTAGCGATGTCGGGGCCTTCGGGCTGCGGCAAGTCGACGCTGCTATCGATCCTGGGATTGCTGGACACGCCGACTGGCGGGAAGTATCTGCTGAATAACAAGCCGGTGGAAAACCTGAGCTTCAGCGAGCGGTCGCGGATCCGCAACCAGGAGATTGGGTTCATCTTCCAGAGCTTCAACCTGATCGGCGACCTGACGGTGGAAGAGAACGTGGAGCTTCCGCTGACGTATCGTGCAGGGATGCCTTCGGCGGAGCGGAAGAAGCGGGTGAAGGAAGCGCTGGAGCGGGTAAACATGGCGCACCGGATGCGGCATTATCCGGCGCAGCTCTCCGGCGGCCAGCAGCAGCGTGTGGCCGTGGCGCGCGCGCTGGCGGGGTCGCCCTCGATCCTGCTGGCCGATGAGCCTACGGGAAACCTGGACTCGAAGAACGGCGAGGCGGTGATGCATCTGCTGGCCGATCTGCACCGCGAGGGCTCGACCATCTGCATGGTGACGCACGATCCGCGATTTGCCAAGCACGCCGAGAGGGAAGTGCACCTGTTTGACGGCAAGGTGGTTTCCGAAGACGAGCTGAGGAAGCTGACGGCGGAAGTGGAAGCCTAGAAACAGGGAATAGGGATCAGGGATCAGGGAACAGGGATCAGGGAACAGATCCCGGAGATCCTCGAGACCGAGGTGGGCGGACTGGGGTGTTCGCCCGCTACAGGAAATCCTTGCGCAAGGAGAGGCCATGATTCTCCAGGACATCCGATATGCGATGCGGCAGATGCGGCGGGCGCCGGCGTTTGCGCTGACCGTGGTACTGACGCTGGCGCTGGGTGTGGGCGTGGCGACGGCGGTGTTCTGCGTGATCGACGCGGTGATTCTGCGGCCGCTGCCGTTTGCGCATCCGGGGCGAATCGTTGCCGTTGACACCCACAGCCGCAGCGGATACCAGCAACCCGCATCGTGGCCGGCGTATGAAGACGAGCGTGCGCAGACGCATACATTTGCGGCGCTGGCAGGCTTCGTTAACTACTTTCAGTTCACCGTCGATACGCCATCCGACGGGCCGGTGCTGCTGGATGGCGTGAATGGCACCGACAATTTCTTCCAGGTATTCGGCGTGAAGCCGCTGCTAGGACGCACTTATCTTCCCGGCGAGCAGGAGGAAGGGAAGAACGATGTTGCCGTGCTGAGCTTCGACGCGTGGCAGACGTACTTCGGGGGCGACAAGGACATCGTGGGGCACGCGATCAAGCTGAATCAGCGCGCGTACACGGTGATTGGGGTCATGCCGGCGGGGTTCCGCTTTCCGCTGAACGTGCGCAACGCGATTTACACGCCACTTCATCTGGATCGGGATTGGATGCACGGGCGCGGGAACCACTGGCTGCGGACGGTTGCGCTGCTGAAGGACGGAGTATCGATCGAGCAGGCGCAGGCGGACATTCAGCAGGTGTTCAGCAACATGGGCAAGGCATACAAGGAGACCGACGAGGGGCGAACGGCAAAGCTGTTGCCGCTGGCCGAGGAAATCAACGCGGAGACGAAGGGCCCGCTGTGGACGCTGCTGGCCGCAGTGCTGGCGGTGCTGGCGATCGGCTGCGTGAATGTGGCCGGGTTGCTGCTGGCGCGGGGGGTGAAGCGCGAGCGCGAGATGGCGATGCGGACGGCGATTGGCGCGGGACGTACGCGGCTGGTGCGGCAGGTGCTGACCGAAGGGCTGATGCTGGCGCTGGCCGGCGCGGCGCTGGCGGTGCTGCTGGCGTGGACGCTGCTGGATGCGATGCGCGCGTTCCTGATCAAGGCATTGCAGCGGGGCGCGGAGATTCAGTTGAACTGGACGGTGCTGCTGGCGGCGGTGGCTGCCGCGGTGGTGGTGAGCCTGCTGGCGTCGCTGTATCCGGCGCTGCGGATGGCGGGAGCGGATCCGAGCCGGGCATTGAAAGCAGGCGGGAGCGCGGCGGGGACGGAGCGAAGCCAGCATCGGCTGCGCGCGGGGTTCGTGATTACGCAGGTGGCTCTGACGCTGGTGCTGCTGGTGGTGTCGGGAATGCTGATTCAGATGGTGACGCGCTACCGGCACGCGGATCTGGGATTCGACGCGGCCCACATCCTGGCGACTTCAATCAACCTTTCGCCGGACCGGTACAAGGGGCGCGATCCGATTGCGGGTTTCTACCAGCCCCTGTTCGATCGGGTTTCGCGGATTCCGGGGGTGAAGGCGGTGGGTGCGATCACCCTGCTGCCGATCGAGGCATGGGGATCGAACTCCGATATTCACATTGCGGGGCAGCCGCCGTATCCGCCGAACCAGGAGATGCTGGCGGAAAACCGGGTGGTCAGCGCCGGCTACTTCGATGTGTTCGGGATCAAGTTGCGCAGCGGGCGGATGCTGTCGCCGGGGCTGGATAAGCCGGACAATCCGTCGTCGGCGGTGGTGGTGAACGAGCGCTTTGTGCAGAAGTTCAAGCTGACGGACGCGAGCGCGCCGGGACAACGCATGGACGATTCCGACAAGGAAGCGAATTGGACGCGGATTGTGGGCGTGACGAGCAGCGTGCGCCAGGATATTTACCAGCCGGCGCTGGCGGAGAGGGACTGGCTGATCGACGAAATCCCGTTGAAGCAGCGGGCGTCGATGCTGAGCGGGATGTCGCTGGTGATGCGCGTGGATGGCGATCCGATGGCGATTGTGCCGGCGGTGCGGGCGGCGATCCACGATGCGGATCCGACGGTGCCGTTCAAAGAGGCGTACACCATGACGGACGTGGTGACAAAGACGCTGGTGTTCGAGCGCATGGAGAGCTGGCTGTTCGGAGTGTTTGCCGGACTGGCACTGGTGCTGGCGCTGATTGGGCAGTATGGACTGCTGAGCCACGAGGTAGAGCAGGGCACCCGCGACATCGGCGTGCGCATGGCGCTGGGGGCTTCGCGGGCGCAGATTCTGGGCATGGTGCTCAAGCGGGTTGCCTGGATGCTGGGCGCGGGCGCGGCGGTGGGACTGGTGCTGACGCTGCTGGTGCAGAAGACGATCGACATGGTGATTTACATGGACGCCGGGAAGGAATGGGGAACGCTGGTGCTAACGGCTCTGCTGCTGGTTGTTGCGGGGATGGTAGCGGCGTTGATTCCGGCGCGGAAGGCGGCGTCGATTGAGCCGATGCAGGCGCTGCGGATGGAGTAGGGACAGAGGGACCAGGGATTAGGGGTTAGGGATTAGGGATCAGGGATTAGGGATTAGGGATCAGGGATTAGGGATTAGGGACTAAGGGACTGGAGTTTAGGAGCGATCGAAGATGATGCGCGACATTCGATTTGCGATCCGGCAACTGGTGAAGTCGCCGGGATTCACGTTGACGACGGTGGCGACGCTGGCGCTGGGGATTGGCGCGCTGACCACGGTGATGACGTGGACGAATGCGGTGGTCTTCAATCCCTGGCCGCAGGTGAGGGATGCGAGCTCGCTGCGATTCCTCTCCGCAACGGTGTTGCAGGGCAGCGGCTACTCGGTGCACCACGATGAGGTCCAGTTTGTAAGGCGGCAGTCGCGCTCGTTGAGCGATGCCGCGGGGTTCGACTCGACAACGGTGAATCTGGACCTGCCGAACACACAGCCGGAGGCGATTGAAGCGGGGCTGGTTAACTCCAATTATTTTCAACTGCTGGGGGTGAAGCCGCAAGCCGGCCGATTCTTTCAGGCGGATGCCAATGACGGCGACTTTGGCGCGCATGACGAGATTGTGCTTTCAGACGCGTTGTGGCGCGGACGCTTCGGCGCCGATCGGCGCGTAGTGGGGCGCGTGGTCGAGATCAACCGGCATCCGTTCACGGTAATTGGCGTAGCACCGGCGGGGTTTTGGGGGATCTACGGAGGGATGGCGGAATCGGCGTGGCTGCCGTTGTCCGCTCTGCGCGACCTGGTGCCGGATGCGCCAGCGAATCCGCTGGAGCACGAAGGATTGATGGCGGTGGCGCGGCTGCGGCCGGGAGTGAGCGACAAAACCGCCGCGGCGGAACTGCACATTCTGGCGCGGAGCTATGCCGCGCAGCAGAAGGATGGCAATCTCAACGGCTGGACGCTGAACCTGGACGACTCGGCGCATTTCCAGCGCGGGCTCTTCTACGGGGTGGGGGAAATGCTGCCGATACTGGCGGGTGCTTCGGGGCTGTTGATGCTGCTGGTGTGCATCAACATCGCGTCGCTGCTGGGGCAGAGGGCGGCGAAGCGGCGGCGGGAAGTGGCGATCCGGACAGCGCTGGGAGCGGCGCCGGGGCGCATTGCGCGGCAAGTGCTGGTGGAAACGGGACTGCTGGCGCTGCTGGGGGCGGCGGCGGGATGGGCGATGAGCACAGTGCTGTCGCGGGCGCTGCTGGCATTGCTTCCCAATTTCGGGTTTCCGTTGGAGTTCAACCTGCACAGCGACGCGCGCATCCTGCTGTTTGTGGCGGCGGCGGGGATGGTTGCCACGCTGGCCTGCGGAATTTATCCGGTGCGGCAGTCGTTGAAGGTTTCGCAGCGTGAGGCGCTGCACGAGGGCGCGGCGGCGGTGGCGGGGCGTTCGGGCAAGAGATGGGGCAAGCGCATCCTCCTGGGGCTGCAACTGGGCATTTGCTTTGTGGTGCTGGTGTGCTGCGGGCTGCTGACGCGGAGCGCGCTCAACGTCTTCCATCGCGATATCGGTTTCGACCGCATGAACACGCTGACCGCGGTGATGGATCTTTCGCGGGCCGGCTACGCCGCGGATCGCGGTCGCGCGTTTGAAATGGCGCTTTTGGATCGGCTGCGGAATGCGCCGGGAGTGGAATCGGCTACGATGACCACGCACCTGCCGATGGGGGACTGGGGTTCGGGCAACACGCGCGGATTCAGCATTCCCGGTTATGTCCCTGCCAAGGGCGAGGATATGGACGTCGTCACGGATTACGACGGGCCGGAGTTCTTCCACACCATGCGCATCCCGATGCAGCAGGGGCGCGATTTCACGCGCGACGATGCGGGCACAGCGCCCGACGTGGCGATCGTCAACGAAGCCATGGCGCGCAAATACTGGCCCAAGGGGAATGCGCTGGGCAGCAGCATCGTGGTGGATAAAGTGCCGCGCACGATTGTCGGCGTGGTGGGGAATTATGCGTACCACAGCCCGGACAATACGGCTCCGAATCCGGTAGTGTATCTGCCTCTGTTCCAGGGAGCGGGGGGAAACGGCTACGTGATTGTGGCGCTGCGGTCGCGGACGACTGCGGGGGCGTTGGCAACTGTTCTGCGGCAGACGGTGGCGGGACAGGACAGTACGGTGCCGCTCGAAAATGTCCGCAGCCTTGAAGCCGTCACCGATGAGCAGTATCAGGGCTCGCGGATACCGGCGGAGCTGCTGGGCGCGTATGCGGTTTGCAGCCTGCTGGTGGCGATGATGGGGCTTTATGCGGTGATGGCGTATTCGGTGATCGAGCGCAATCGCGAGTTTGCGGTGAGGATGGCGCTGGGTTCCACTCGCAGCGGAATCTTCCGCCTGGTGCTGGCCGGCAGCGCGTGGATTGCCGCGGTTGGATTGGCGACCGGTGGGCTGGGCGCCGTTGCGGGGGTGCGCCTGTTGCGGTCGCTGTTGTTTGGCGTGACGCCGTTCGACTGGCTGAGTTACGCCGCGGCAGCCGCGATCCTGCTGCTGACGCTGTTTGCATCCGGATTGATTCCGGCGCGGCGGGCGGCGGCAATAGAGCCCATGCGGGCGCTGCGCACGGAGTAGGCAACGGAGTGGGGTCAGGAAGGCGAGTGGTGCCGTTATGAAATTCGTGTTGCAGGATGTGAGCTACGCATTGCGGCAACTACGCAAGTCGCCGGGGTTTGCGGCGACGGCGATCCTGACGCTGGCCCTGGGGATAACCGCGACCACTACGATCCTGAGCTGGATCAGCGCGACGCTGTTGAATCCGATACCGGGAGCGGCGCGAACCGGCGACATGGTGTCTCTGATGGTGGGCGAGCGATCGGAGCATCCGACCCCGCCACTCTCCTACCCGGACTTCGCGGACATCCGGGCCGACGCAAAGTCGTTTTCCGGCATGGTGGCGGAGCATCAGGATTTCATGTCCATTACGGGCAACGGCCAGCCGGAGAGGATCTTCGGAGAATTGGTGAGCGCGCGCTATTTTGAGACGCTGGGGGTGCGGCCGATCCTGGGGCAGAGCCTTCAGGCAGCGATGAAAGATGAGCGGGCGACCGCGCCGGTTGCGGTTTTGAGCTACGGGTTGTGGCAGCGGCACTTTGCCGGAGATCCGAATATTGTCGGCAAGACGATTGAGATCAATCGCTATCGCTACACCATTGTCGGCGTGGCGCCGCGCGAGTTTCGGGGTGTAGTGATTGGCCTGCGCAGCGATATCTGGATGCCGGTCGGGAACATGAATCAGGTGTGGGGCTGGGATCCGCTTGGCCGAAGGAACGCGCCGTTTCTGAATGTGTTCGGAGTATTGCGGCCGGGGGTGGATCGGCGGACCGCGCAGAACGAACTTGCCGTCATCATGCAGGGGCTGGTGGCGCGCTATCCGACGGATCATCCGGGAAACAACACGGTATCGCTGGATCCGCTGTGGAGGTCTCCGTTCGGCGCCAACGTGTACCTGGCAGGAACGCTGCCGATTTTGCTGGCGCTGGCGGGGGTGCTGCTGTTGCTGGCGTGTGCCAACGTGGCCAACCTGCTCCTGGTGCGCTCGGTCTCGCGGCGGAAGGAATTTGCCATCCGCATGTCGATGGGAGCGTATCGCTGGCGGCTGGTGCGGCAGTTGATGCTGGAGAACCTGCTCCTGGCGCTTGCGGGCGGGGGAGTGGCTGTGACGGCCACCTTGTGGTTATCCAAGTTGCTTATGACCTTCCTGCCGGCCATCGATCTGCCATTGGCGATCAATGGGGAAGTGGATTCGCGGGTGATGCTGGCGGCGTTTGCGGTGTCGCTGCTGACGGCGCTGGTGTCGGGGGTGGCGCCGGCGGTGCGCTCGTCGCAGGTGGCGCCGGCGTCAATTCTGAAGGATGAAGCTCTGAACACGGCGGGCGGGCTGCACAAATCGCGGCTGGCGGCTGGGCTGGTGATTGCGCAGGTGGCGCTCTCGCTGGTGCTGCTGGCTTGCGCCGGGTTGTTTGTACGCAGTCTCGAGGCTGCGCAGTCGGCGAATCCGGGGTTTGACGCGAATCACGTGCTGCTTACGACATTCGACCTGGATCCGCTGGGATACACGGACAAGACCGGGACGGAGTTTCAGAACCAGCTTCTTGCCCGCATCAAGGAGTTGCCGGGGGTGCAGTCGGCGACGCTGGCGGATTTTTCGCCCTTGAGTTTCACCATCCACTCCGGAGGCGTGCTGCCCCAGGGCTATGTGCCGCTCCTTCACGAGAGCCTGGACGTGGACTGGGGAATTGTGGGTCCGGATTACTTGCACACCCTGCAAACGCCATTGATTGCGGGGCGCGATTTCACGACCCAGGACAATGGAAGCGCTTCGAGGGTGGCGATTGTGAACCAGGCATTCGTGGACCGCTTCTGGCGCGGGCAGAATGCGATTGGAAAGCAGATCAACGATGGCCATCAGTCGTGGACGGTGGTGGGCGTGGCCGCAAATGGAAAGTACCGGCGGCTGGTTTACAACCCCGCGCCGCTGTTCCTGATGCCGTTGGAACAGCGTTACCGGAATGAGGTGATTCTTCATGTTCGCGTTGCCGGCGATCCGAAGGCGATGGTCCATCCAATCGAGCAGGCGATCCATCGAATGAACCCGAACCTGCCCATCTACGGCGTGAGACCTTTGAGTGACAATCTGCGCACCGGGAGCGCGTTTGAGCGAATTGCGGTGACGTTAGCGGCATCTTTCGGGATTCTTGCGCTGCTGCTGGCCGGTGTGGGGATTTACGGAGTGGTGGCGTACACGTCGCGGCAGAGGACGCATGAGATCGGCATTCGCATGGCGTTGGGCGCGGGCAAAGCGCATATCTTCGGGCAGGTGCTCCGGCAGGGACTGCAACTGACAGTGGCCGGCCTGGCCGCGGGCCTGATTGCCGCTTTGTTCCTGACCCGGTTTGTGCGTAACCTGCTGTACGGAGTCGGAACTATGGACTGGCTGACCTTTGCAGCCGTTTCCGCGCTGCTGGGCGCGGTTGCACTGGTGGCTTGCCTGTTGCCGGCGCGGCGCGCCGCTCAAGTAGAACCCATGCAGGCGCTGAGAACGGAATAGAGATTCGAACAGGAATGGAGACGATGTCGAACGCATTCAACGATCTTCGCTACACCCTGCGCCAATTGCGCAAATCGCCGGGGTTTGCCATCACGGCGATCCTGACGCTGGCGCTCGGTATCGGGGCCAATACAGCGATCTTCACGCTGGTCAAGGGGATTCTGCTGCGAACCTTGCCGGTCGGAAATCCGTCTCAGCTCTACCGCATCGGCGACACGGACAATTGCTGTGTCAACGGCGGATTCGTCGAGGAAAACGGCGACTTCGATATCTATTCCTACGATCTGTACCAGTACTTCAGGAAAGGGGCGCCGGAGTTTGAGCAGTTGGCTGCGGTGCAGGCAGGGCAGCCGCAGTTCAGCGTGCGGCGCGGCAATGAGCTGGCTCGCCAGTTGCATGGCGAGTATGTCTCCGGCAACCTGTTTTCTACGCTGGGGCTGATGCCGTATCTGGGCCGGCTGATGAGCGAAGCCGATGACCAGCGAAACTCTCCGCCCGTGGCTGTGCTCAGCTACGCGGGATGGCAGAACGACTTTGGCGGGGACCCCACCATCGTGGGCTCGACAATCTCCATTGAGGCGCACCCCTTCACGGTAATCGGTATTGGGCCGCCAGGGTATTTCGGTGATCGCGTTACAGACTCGCCGCCCGATTTCTGGATCCCGCTCTCCTCCGAGCCGCTACTGAATGGAGAGGAGCAGTCGGTACTGCTTCACCCGGACCAGCATTGGCTTTATCCGATCGGGCGAGTGCGGCCGGGGACCAACATCGCAGCACTCCAGGCAAAACTCTCGATGCTGCTGCGCCAATGGCTCTCGAGCCGTTCCGTTTATACGGCCAATGGCGGCGCCGCCATCATTCCCAAGCAGCACGTGACCGTGGTTCCGGCCGGTGGCGGAATCCAGAATCTGCAGCAGGAATCCGGCAAGGGCCTGAACATGCTGA
>Ga0307372_10008476_pt1 | contig 14445 bp, 14 predicted proteins | sample OX1MG_FD_202533 | JGI IMG/M metagenome (GOLD analysis project Ga0307372, IMG submission 202533) | Soil microbial communities from Risofladan, Vaasa, Finland - OX-1 | ecosystem: Environmental > Terrestrial > Soil > Coastal area > Acid sulfate soil | place: Finland: Risofladan, Vaasa | collected...
CGGCATCGCCGATCGCGGGGTGCATCTCGGTACCCCAGACCCCGCTGCCGGTGTGCAACTACGCCCACGAGGTGTGCGGCGGCACGATCGAGGTCGCACTCGCCGTATCGTGCAACACCGTGTTCGCCCAGTACGGCATGGCACTCAAGACCAGCCTCAACACCGAGGCCGAGGCCTTCGGTTTCAACAAGAAGGTCCCTCTCGACATCCCCGACGTGGGGGTGTCGAACTTCCCGACAGCGGCCGAGCTGGTCAACAACGCCCCCTTGCAGGCGTACTCGGCCTTCGGCCAGGGGACCTCGGTCAGCTCGGACATCGCCACCACCCTGCAGATGGCCCTGGTGACCGCCGGGATCGCCGACCAGGGGGTGATCATGACCCCGCACGTCATGCGCGAGATCCGGGACACGTCGGGCAACCTGATCGAGGCCTACAAGCCGACACCGTGGCTGCACGCCACCAGCCCGCTGACGGCGGCAGCGGTGACCCAGTTGATGCGGGGTGTCGTGACCAGCGGCACGGCGCAGGGCATCTTCCCCGCCAGCGAGGACGTTGCGGCCAAGACGGGGACGGCCCAGACCGGTCCCAACAACGCGCTCACCAACGACTGGATGGTCGCCTTCGCTCCGGCCAACAACCCGAAGGTCGCCGTGGCCGTGTCGGTGCCCAACCAGATCGGCAGCTCCACAGGTGCCTCCATCTCCGGTCCCCCGACCGCGGCCATCCTGTCGGCCGCCCTGGCGGCCACGCCGTGACCCCGACCGACGGGCGTACGCGCCCCACCCTTTCTGCACCGATTTGTACACCGGAACCGAGCGATAGCAGGCATAGGCTTTGACCCACATGGACCCGACCCAGTCGCCGCGTGTCTTCTCCGAGCGCTATGAACTCAACCATCTGATCGCCCGCGGCGGCATGGCCGAGGTGTACCGCGCCCACGACCGCCTGCTCGACCGACCGGTGGCGCTCAAGGTCCTGTTCCCGGAACTGTCGGTCGACCGGTCGTTCGTCGAGCGGTTCCGCCGCGAGGCCCAGGCGGCGGCCAACCTCTCGCACCCCAACATCGTCCCGGTGTTCGACTGGGGGGAGGATACGGGCACCTACTTCATCGTCATGGAGTACATCGACGGCCGTCCGCTGTCGTCGATCCTGAAGTCCGCCGGTCCGCTCTCGGCGGAGCGCACCGCCGACATCGGTTCCCACGTGGCGGCGGCCCTGGGCTACGCACACAAGAACGGCGTCGTCCACCGGGACGTCAAGCCCGGCAACGTCCTGATCACCGACGACGGCCAGGTCAAGGTGACCGACTTCGGGATCGCCCGTGCCGTCAACACCGAGGAGAGCCTCACCCAGACCGGTGCCGTGATGGGCACGGCCACCTACTTCTCGCCCGAGCAGGCCGAGGGCCTCGGGGTCGACTCGCGCAGCGACATCTACTCGCTCGGCGTGGTGCTGTTCGAGATGGTCACCGGGCGCCCGCCCTTCCTCGGCGACTCGCCCGTAGCGGTGGCGTCGAAGCACGTGCGCGACCACCCTCCGGCGCCGCGCGAGCTCAATCCGCAGATCCCGCCGACCTTCGAGGCCATCATCCTCAAGTCGATGGCCAAGGACCCGGCCCACCGCTACGCAACCGCCGAGGAACTCCGCGCCGACCTGCTCCGGTTCAACGAGGGCCGCAGCGTGCTGGCCATGGAGGACACCACGGGCATCGTCGGGGTGGCCGCTGCGACCACCACCATGGCCGCGGTCGGCGGCATGGACACCACCCGGGCCGTCGGTGCCGTCGGACCGCTCGATCCTTCCGACACGGGGGTGGACGGGGACGCCCCCGACGAGGGGAAGTCCAACCGGACCCGCAACTACGCCATCGCGCTCGTCGTGCTGCTCCTGATCCTGGGCATCGCCGGCTACTTCCTGGGCCGCAGCCTCGGATACTTCGGCGGCGACGCCTCGTTCAACCTTCCGAACGTGGTGGGCCAGCAGGCGCCGGTGGCCACGGCCACCCTTCGGGCCGACGGGCTCAGCGTCAAGCAGGTGCAACAGGTGTCGAACGCCCCGGTGGGACAGGTGATCTCGACGGACCCGACGGCGAATTCGCTGGTCAAGAAAGGCGACACGGTGACCCTGCGCGTGGCCCAGGCGCCTCCGCCGATCCAGGTGACCGTGCCCGACGGCCTGACCAACACCACCCAGACCAACGCCGTAGCCATCCTGCAGAGCGCCGGTCTCCAGTCGACGGCGGTGTTCCGCACGAGCACGGCGCCGAAGGGGACGGTACTGAGCACCAACCCGGCGTCGGGGACCAAGGTCAACCAGGGATCCACGGTCACGCTGACCGTCTCGTCGGGACCGGCCAACGTGATCGTGCCGTCGCTCGCGGGCCTGACCCAGGGGGCGGCGGGCCAGGCCCTGGGCACCGCCGGGCTCAACCTGGGCAACGTGTCCTCGGCCGCGTCCACGCAGTACGCGGCCGGTCTGGTGGTGTCGTCGAACCCGTCCACCGGTGCCTCGGTGTCGCCGGGCAGCTCGGTCGACATCGTCGTCTCGTCCGGCCCGCCGCCGTCCACCACCACGACGACCACGTCCACCACGACCACGACGGCACCCACGTCGACCACGACCACGACCACGAAGCCCTGACGGCCGCGACGGTCCCGCAGACCGTCGCTGGCGGCCGGTTCCCGTCAGCCGGCGGAGGCCAGGAAGTTGGCGAGGAGCGACGGCCCCTCGAGCGTGAGCAGCGACTCGGGGTGGAATTGGACGCCCTCGACGGCCATGGTCCGATGTCGCAGGCCCATGATGACGCCGTCGGACGTGCGGGCCGTGACCTCGAGCACGTCGGGGAAGGTGGACGGCTCCACGACCAACGAGTGGTAGCGGGTGGCGACGAAGGGATCGGGCAGGCCGGCGAACACCCCGGCACCCCCGTGATGGATCTCCGACGTCTTCCCGTGCATCAGGGTCGGGGCATGCACCACCTCGCCGCCGAAGGCCTGGCCGATGGCCTGGTGGCCCAGGCACACGCCCAGGATCGGGAGCTCGCCGGCCAGCTCGCGGATGACGGCGAGCGAGATTCCGGCGTCCTCCGGGCGTCCCGGACCGGGGGAGATCAGCACGGCGTCGGGTGTCTCCGCACGGATGCCGGCGACGTCGATGGCGTCGTTGCGGAAGACGACCGGGTCGGCGCCCAGCTCGCCCAGTTCCTGGACGAGGTTGTAGACGAACGAGTCGTAATTGTCGATGACCAGCACGCGGGTCGCCATGGGAGGACGATCGTACCGGGCGCCCGGGGTGGCGCCGCTCCGGACCCCCGGGCCGTGACCCGGGGTCCGGCCACGGCCCGGGTCCGACTGTGGCTAATGTTCGCCCATGGCATCCACGGCCAAGCAGGGCCCGGGCAGGGCGCAGAAGAAGGGCCGGTCGACGTCCGGGCGGGTCACCGCGTCGGCCCGGGGCTCGTCGGCACCGTCCGGTTCGGTCCAGTCCAACCGCTACACGCCGCCCATCGACCGGAGCCAGAAGACCAGTCCCCTGTGGCTCGGCGTCCTCATCATCGCCATGTTCGGCCTGGGCGTCGTGATCGTGATCCTGAACTACGCGGGGCTGCTGCCCGGCGGGGTCAACAACGCGTGGCTGATCGCCGCCATCGGGGCCATCTTCGTCGGGCTCCTCCTGGCCACCCGCTACCACTGACCGCAGCGGGCCCGGGTGGGCGCGGATGTCGACGTCGTCCCGCCGGTGCCGCCCGGAATCGGGACGACCGGCCCCGGAGGGCCGGTCGTCCGTGCTCCTTCCGATGCCGGCGGGTGCCGGCCGGAGATCAGCCCAGGCGCTCGATGATGGTGGCGTTGGCCATGCCGCCGCCCTCGCACATCGTGAGCAGGCCGTAGCGGCCGTTGGTGCGCTCGAGCTCGTTGAGCAGCGTGGCCATGAGCTTGGCACCCGAAGCGCCGAGCGGGTGGCCGAGGGCGATGGCCCCGCCGTTCACGTTGACCCGCTCGAGGTCGACGTCGAGTTCCTTGGCCCAGGCGATCGGCACCGAGGCGAAGGCCTCGTTGATCTCGATCACGTCGATGTCGTCCATGGTCAGGCCGCCCCGCTCGAGCGCCATCTTCGTGGCCGGGATCGGTCCCGTGAGCATGGTGATCGGGTCGCTGCCGGCCACCGCGAAGGCGTGGAACCGGGCCCGGGGCGTGAGGCCGAGCTCGGCGGCCTTGGCGTCGCTCATCACGAGGACGCCCGAGGCGCCGTCGGTGATCTGCGACGAGTTTCCGGCCGTCACCATGCCGTTGTCCGGCCGGAAGGCGGGCTTCAGATTGGCCAGGGTCTCCACCGAGGAGTCGGGGCGGATGCCCTCGTCGGTGGTGATGAACTCGTCGGTGTCGTTGCGGTCGTCGTCCTTGACGGCCACCGGGAGCAACTCCCGCTCGAAACGGCCCTCGGCCGTGGCCTGGGCGGCGCGCTGATGGGACCGCACCGAGAACTCGTCCATGTCCTCGCGGGTGATGCCCCACTGCTCGGCGATCAACTCGGCGCCCTCGCCCTGGCTGACCAGTCCGCCGCGCTCGGCGTAGCGGGCCATCATCCGCGGGCCGAAGGGGTAGCCGAGGTCACGGACGACCGAGGCACCCATCGGGGTGCGGCTCATGACCTCGACGCCTGCACCGATCACGATGTCGTAGGCGCCGGCGATGACGCCCTGGGCGCCGAAGTGGAGCGCCTGTTGGCTCGAACCGCACTGGCGGTCGAGGGTGGTGGCGGGCACGGACTCGGGGAATCCGGCGGCAAGAACGGCGTTGCGGCCGACGTTCAGGGACTGCTCGGCCACCTGCATGACGCAGCCCATGATCACGTCGTCGACGAGGGCGGGGTCGAGGTCGTTGCGCTCGACGAGGGCCTTCAGGGGCTCGGAGGCGAGGTCGGCGGCGTGCCAGTTGCGGAGCTTGCCGTTGCGCTTGCCCCCGGGTGTGCGTACGGCGTCGATGATGACGGCGTCGGTCATGGTGCGTCTCCTTCCGAGGTCCGGCGGAACCGTTCCTGCCGGCCGTGCTCGGGTCTGTTGGGTGCTGCGGGGCCGGATGCCCCGTGGGGCCTCCAGGAAGAACGCCCCGCGGAGAGACTACCGGGGCCCGGCCGGCCCCGGCCACCGGGGCCCGGGGTCGGCGAGCGCGGCACGGCCTGCGTCCACCCGGCACCGGTGTCCCATCCCGGCGCTACGGTCGTGGCCATGACGGGTCGGATCAAGGACATGGACCGCTGGCTGGGCGACGGGGGCATGGAGCTCATCGGCACGGTAGGGGCGTCGTTCGACGCCTACGGGGTGGACGGTGAGGACCTCGGCTGGGTGGACGGGACCTTCACGCCGACCGCGCCCGCCTGCAACCCCCATGGGATCGTGCAGGCCGGGGTGCACGGGCTGCTGCTCGACGCCGCCATGAACTTCGCCATCAACGCGGCCCTCCCCGGCCGGTCCCGGACCCGGGCCACGCTCGAGATGAAGGTCGAGACCATGCGTCCGGCGGTGCTCGGTGAGTCCTACCGGCTGCGGGGCGAGGTCGTCCGGCTGGCCCGTCAGGTCGCCTATGCCGAGGCATCGGTGACCGACGCCGACGGGCACCTGCTCAGCCGGTCCACGGGGACCTTCCTCCTCCACCGGCCCGACGAGGCCGCACCCACCGAACCGACCTGAGCCGCCGGGGGCCACACGGCGGCCGTTCCGGGTTCGCGGCACCGACGGGGTGCCGCCCACCACCGTCCGACCGAGGAGCGCCGTGCGCACCTGCCCACCCACCCCCTCCAACCGTGAGCAGGACCCCGGCGCCGACCCCCGGTGCCCGGTGTGCGGCCGGGGCACGCGGACTCCGGTCGACGGGCGGGGCCCGGTGTGCTTCTGCTGCAGGACGGTGGCCGCCCAGCTGCGCCTTCCGCTCGTGCCGCTGGTGGCGCTCTCCGAGTACCGCGTGGGCGACCGGTCCCACCGTCGGCTCCGTGCCTACAAGGACGGGCCGGTGGCCGAGGCCCGGGACCGGAGCAGGAACGACCTGGTTGCGGAGCTGGCCCGTGCGGTCGCCCACCCGACCGGCTCGACGGCGCGTCTGGGTCGGTGGGCGGTGGTGACCACGGTCCCCTCGACGGCCCGGCCGGGAGGCGCTCCGGCGGAACGCCTGGTCGACCGCGTGCCCGGTCTGGCCGAGTGCCACCTCCGGCTCCTCGTCCGGGGCCGGGGGAGCGGCGGGCACCTGCGGGCCGGTCGGGACGTGTTCGCCCTGGCCCCGGGGGTCGACCGGGCCGGTCTCACCGGCCTCCCGGTCCTGGTGTTCGACGACACGACCACAACCGGTGCGTCGGCACAGAGCGCGGCGGCGACACTGCGCCTGGGCGGTGCCCGGGTGGTCGGGATCCTGGCCATGGGTCGGGCGCTGGCCCCGGTCGACGGGTCCGGGGCATCCGCGGACGTCGGGGCGGCGTGAACGGGCAGTCGGGGGACCTGATATACTTGCTTGCTGCAAGCACCTAGATGGCGGGGAGCCTCACCTCCCCCGGGAAGTCCGGGTGTCCCGAGCAGACCGGGGCCTCGATCCCACCGACACGCCGAACCCAGGACCGCGCCGTGACCCCACCCACTCCAGACACCACCGAACGGCCGGCGCCGGCACCTGTGGCCCGGGTGTCCGCCGGCCTCGAACGCTCGTTGACCCAGGTGGGCCGGGCCATCCTGCGTCTCGAGGTGCCGTCCGACGCACTGCCGGACGGGGTGGCGATCAACCGGACGGGCCACTGGCTCCTGGTGATGGTGTCGGAGTCTGCTCCGGTCCGGCTGTCGGAGATCGCCGACTCGGTGGAGCTCGACCTGTCCACCGTCAGCCGCCAGGTCCGGGACCTGGTCACCGCCGGCCTGCTCGCCAAGGTGCCCGACCCCGCCGACGGCCGGGCGGCCCTGCTCAGCCTCACCGAGCGGGGGGCAGCCGTCCTGGAGGCGGTGTCGGAGGCCCGCCGCCGGGTCCTGGCCGAGGCCATCGCCGACTGGACCGACGAGGAGCGCACTGCGCTCGCCGACGGCCTGTTCCGGCTCGGTGCCGGGCTGCAGCACGCACGCGACGACGACGAGAGGAACCGATGAGCATCGATGCAGCGCCGAGGGGCGACACCGGGGGACACGACGGTGCGGACGGCGACGCGACCGGGGGGGTGACCCACACCGGCACACCGGGACTGGAGTCCGACGGCTCGGTCGTCGCGCTGACCCACCGGCAGATCCTCCTGGTCTTCAGCGGGCTCATGCTCGGCATGTTCCTCGCCGCCCTCGACCAGACGATCGTGGGGACGGCGCTCCCCACGATCGTGAACAGCCTGCACGGACTGAACCACATGAGCTGGGTGGTCACCGCCTACCTGCTCACGTCGACCATCTCGACGCCGCTGTACGGCAAGCTGTCGGACCAGTTCGGGCGCAAGGGCATCTTCCAGTTCGCCATCGTCGTGTTCCTGGTCGGGTCGGTCCTGGCCGGCCTCAGCCAGAACATGCTGGAACTCATCGCCTTCCGGGGCATCCAGGGCCTCGGCGCCGGCGGACTGATGGCCATGGCCATGACGATCATCGCCGACGTCGTCTCCCCCCGGGAGCGGGGTCGCTACCAGGGCTACTTCGGCGCCACCTTCGCCGTCGCGGCCATCGCCGGTCCGCTGCTGGGCGGCGTCTTCACCAGCTACCTGTCGTGGCGCTGGATCTTCTACATCAACGTCCCGATCGGCATCGTGGCCCTGGTGGTGACCTCGGCCGTGCTGAAGCTCCCCTTCCGCCGCCAGTCGCACCGGATCGACTTCCTCGGTGCCGGACTGATGATGGTCGGCGTGACCGCCGCCCTCTTCGTCACCGTGTGGGGCGGGACCCAGTACCCGTGGTCCTCCCCGCAGATCGTCGCCCTGGTGCTGGTGTCCGCCGTCTTCCTCGCCGCGTTCGTCGTCTGGGAGCACTACGCGGCCGAGCCCATCCTGCCGCCGTCGCTCTTCCGCATCGGGGTCTTCCGCACGGCGTCCACGGTCAGCTTCCTCCTGTCCATGGTCATGTTCGGGGCCATCATCTACCTCCCGCTCTACCTGCAGCTGGTGGACGGGGTGTCGATCATGGTGTCGGGCCTCCTGATGGTCCCGCTGATGCTGGGCCTGCTGGCCTCGTCGATCGTGTCGGGGCAGATCGTGACCCGCACGGGCAAGTACAAGGCGATGCCGATCATCGGGTCGGTGATGGTCGTCATCGGGATGTGGCTCCTGTCCCACCTGGGCCTCCACACCTCGCACCTGACCATGAGCCTCTACGTGATCGTGCTCGGCGCCGGGATGGGCATGACGATGCAGATCATGATCCTGGCCACGCAGAACGCCGTGCCAGCCGACTCGATCGGGACCGGCACCGCAGCGGTGACCTTCTTCCGGTCGCTGGGCGGCGCCTTCGGGACCTCGCTGTTCGGCGCCGTCTTCATCGCCGGGCTCAGCCACTGGATCCCGCGGCTGGTGCCCGGAGCCGTGGCGTCGGGCATCCACGTGAACGGGAGCTTCTCCATGAGTCCGGCCGACCTGCACGCGTTTCCGCCCCATGTGCAGCACGGCATCCTGGACTCGTTCGTGCGGTCGCTCCACACGGTGTTCCTCGTCGGGGTGCCGATCGCCGTCGTGATGTGCGTGACGACGCTGTTCCTGAAGCAACTGCCCCTGCGCTCGGCATCCGGGCTCCAGCGCCCGAGCGAGGACCTGGCCATGTCGATGGGCGAGGTCGGCTCCGCCGATGCCGAACTCGACGAAGGGGTCCTCGGCCGGGGAGCGTCCCGGGGCTGAGGCGGGCGCGGGCGCGCCGCCCGGGCCGTCGGGCTAGAACCGGGGGCATGGATCTCCGCATCTTCACCGAGCCCCAACAGGGCGCCTCGTACGACGACCTCCTGGCCGTGGCCCAGGCGGCCGAGGCGCACGGCTTCGACGCCTTCTTCCGCAGCGACCACTACCTCAAGATGGGAGAGGTGTCCGGTCTGCCCGGACCCACGGACGCGTGGATCACGCTGGCCGGAATCGCCCGCGAGACCTCGACGATCCGGCTCGGGACGCTGGTGACGGCGTCGACCTTCCGCCACCCCGGCGTGCTGGCCATCTCGGTGGCCCAGGTCGACGCCATGAGCGGGGGCCGGGTCGAGCTGGGGATCGGTGCGGCCTGGTACGACGGGGAGCACGCGGCCTACGGCATCCCCTTCCCCCCGATGGGCGAGCGGTTCGGGCGGCTCGAGGAGCAGCTGGCCATCGTCACCGGGCTGTGGTCGACACCGGAGGGCGCCCACTTCGACTTCGAGGGCGCCCACTACACGCTGGTCGACAGCCCGGCGCTGCCCAAGCCGGTCCAGCGGCCCGGACCGCCCATCATCATCGGCGGAGGGGGCCCGAAGCGCACGCCGCGCCTCGCTGCCACCTACGCCGCCGAGTTCAACCTGGGATTCGCCACCCCCGAGGAGACGGCGCCGCAGTTCGACCGGGTGCGCGATGCCTGTCGTGAGCACGACCGGGACCCGGCGACACTCGAGTTCTCGGTGGCGCAGGTGGTGTGCTGCGGCGCGACCGACGCCGACGTCGCCCGCCGGGCGTCCGCCATCGGCCGCCAGGTGGACGAGCTGCGCGACCACGGGCTGTGCGGCACACCGGACGAGGTGGTGCAGAAGCTGGGTCGGTTCGCCGCCATCGGCACGAGCCGGGTCTACCTGCAGGTGCTGGACCTCGCCGACCTCGACCACCTGGCGCTGCTCGGCGCCGAGGTGCTGCCCCGCGTCGTCGACCTCTGATCGGACCGGTGCTCAGGCCGCAGCCGCGGAGGTGCCCCACCGTTCGGCCACCAGGGTGAGCGAGCGGGCCCGGGACTCGAAGGCGTGGGCGCGGGTGGAGACCATGAGTTCGTCGGCCCCGGTGCGGTCCACCAGGGACGTGAGCCCACGGTGGACGGTGTCGGGGTCGCCGATCACGTGCTCGGCGGTCGCCTGGGCGACGACCGCCCGTTCCTGGTCGGTCCACGGGTAGGCGGCGGCCTCCTCGGGGGTGACGACCGGTCCGAGCCTTCCGGTGCGCAGCTGCAGCACCGTGAGCGCGGACGGGCCGGCCAGCCACCGGGCCTCCTCCTCGGTGTCGGCGCACAGCACGGATGCCGCCACCATCACGCGGGGCCGCTCGGACAGTCCGGTGTCCCGGTAGTTCGACCGGTAGAGGGCGACGGCCTGGTCGACCAGCGCCGGGGCGAAGTGGAAGGCGAAGCTGAACGGGAGACCCAGCATCCCGGCCAGCTGGGCGCTGAACGTCGAGGAGCCGAGCAGCCACACCTCGGGCAGGTAGCCGCGACCGGGCACCGGGGCCGGACGGGCGGGCGGCCCGTCGTGGTCGGCCAGGTAGCCGATGAGCTCCACGACGTCCTCGGGGAAGCGCTCGGCGCCCACGTCGGAACTGCGGCGGAGGGCGCGTGCCGTCGCCGGGTCGGTGCCCGGCGCGCGCCCCAGGCCCAGGTCGATGCGTCCGGGGTGGAGGGCCTCGAGGGTGGCGAACTGCTCGGCCACCACCATCGGGGCGTGGTTGGGGAGCATCACCCCGCCGGCACCCACCCGCAGCGTGGTGGTGGCGTCGGCCAGGTGGCCGACGAGCACGGCTGGGGCGGAGCTGGCCACCGCAGGCATCCCGTGGTGCTCGGCCACCCACATCCGGTGGTAGCCGAGGGACTCGGCGACACCGGCCAGGCGCGTCGTGTCGGCAAGGGCCTGGGCCGGGGTGGCGCCCGTCCCCACGGTGGCCAGGTCGAGAACCGAGAGGGTGGTCATGCTCCTGTCAACACCAGGCGGCGCCGGTTGCTTCCGCCCGTCGCCCCGGTCCGGTCACGGCGCGGTGACGATCTCCTCGATCCGTTCGAGCGTCCTCGCCATGTTCGCGGCGGTCTTCTCGGGCAGTCGCCCCAGGCGGAGGAGCATCCGCTGGTGGTCCTGGCTGATGTCCCAGCTCTCGCGCACGAGCGTCCCGCCCTCGGTCGGCTCGAGCTCGTAGCGCCAGATCCGCCCGGCCACGAACTTCGCCAGGAACCCGCCCGGCCGCGTCTGCCAGGCGATCCGCCGGTCCTGCTCGAACTCGATCACGGTCGACACGGTGGAGTACTTGATGCCCATCTGCATCGACATGCCGAAGGTGGAACCCAGACCGAGCAGCTGGGGAGCACCCGGCTTGACCTGCTTCACCGTGCCCGAGCCGTCGATGTCGGGGTGGCGGGAGGCGTCGGCAACCAGCGCGAAGATCGCTGCGGGCCCGGCGGGGATCACCCGTTCGACCGATACGACGTCTCCGTCCATGCGTCCTCCCGTGGATCATGTCCTGAGCGCCGTCCGGTGCCCGACCGTCAGCCTACGCCGGGGTCCGGGCCGGGGCACCCGCCTGGCATCATCGCGGTGGTGCCGACGACCCCTGCCTCCGCCGCCCTGACCGATCTGATGCGCGCCGACCCGGTGCTGGCCGACCTCGTCGGACGCCACGGCCCGCCCCCGCCCCGCCGGCGGGTACCCGTCGACCGGCGCTTCGGGGACCTCGCCCGGAACATCGCCTACCAACAGCTGGCCGGCCGGGCGGCGGCGTCGATCCACGGCCGGCTCGTCGACGCACTGGACGGTGACGTGTGTGCGGCGCGGGTGCTCGCCACGCCCGAGCCGGTCCTCCGGTCCTGCGGCCTGAGCGGATCGAAAGTGGCGTCGCTCCTCGACCTGGCCGACAAGGTCGCCGGTGGCGAGGTCGCCCTCGACCGGATCGGCCGCCTGTCCGACGACGAGGTGGTGGCCCACCTCACGGTGGTGCGGGGCGTGGGCCCGTGGACCGCCCAGATGTTCCTGATGAGCACGCTCGGCCGCCCGGACGTGTGGCCGGTCGGTGACTATGGCGTCCGGGCCGGGTTCGCCCGCGCGTGGGGTCTGTCCGAGGTGCCGTCGCCGAAGGAGCTCGGGTCGTTGGGCGAGCCGTACCGCCCCCACCGAAGCCTCGTGGCCTGGTACTGCTGGCGGGCGGCGGACGAACACTGACTGCCCGCGCCCCGCCCCCCGCCCTTCGGCTTCGGCCGCGGCCTGGCACCGGTGCGCCGACCGGGTGGTGGCACCTCCACTGCCGCGTCGGAATTCCGCTAGTGCAGGGAACCCGACCGGTGCAGACTGGCTCCGTGCACGAGGACCCGGACCGCTGCTATCTGGCGGTGCAGGCGCGCGACCCTCGGTTCGACGGATGGTTCGTGACCGCCGTGACCTCGACCAGGATCTACTGCCGGCCGAGCTGCCCGGCCCGCACCCCGCACCGGGACAACGTCCGGTACCTGCCGACGGCCGCCGCGGCCCAGCGGGCCGGGTTCCGGGCGTGCAAGCGGTGCCGGCCCGACGCCGCGCCGGGTTCCCCCGAGTGGGACCGCCGTGCCGACGTGGTGGGCCGGGCCATGCGGCTCATCGCCGACGGTGTGATCGACCGGACGGGTGTGCCGGGGCTCGCCGCCCGGCTCGGGTATAGCGTGCGCCAGCTCGAGCGGGTCCTGCGGGCCGAGGTGGGTGCCGGCCCGGTGGCGCTGGCACGGGCCCAGCGGGCCCGGACGGCGCGGATCCTCGTCGAGACGACCGACCTGTCGATGACCCAGGTCGCCTTTGCCGCCGGGTTCTCGAGCATCCGGCAGTTCAACGACACCGTCCGGACCGTGTTCGGGGTGGCGCCCTCGACACTGCGTGCGGCGTCCTCGCTCCCGGACGGGGGCATCGGGGCGACGAGCGGCCCACTCGTGCTCCGGCTGCCGTTCCGGCGGCCGCTGTGTCCCGACACCCTGTTCGGACACCTGGCGGCCACGGCCGTCCCCGGCATCGAGGAGGTGGTGGGTGCCACCTACCGGCGGACGCTCCGACTCGCGCACGGGCCCGGGGTGGTGTCCCTGACCCCGCAGGTGGCGCACATCGACTGCCGGGTCGACCTCGCCGACCTCGCCGACCTGACCTCGGCGATCGCCCGGTGCCGTCGACTCCTCGATCTGGATGCCGACCCCGAGGCGGTCGACGGCGTCCTGGCCGACGACCGGGGTCTCGCACCACAGGTCGCGGGCGCGCCGGGCCGTCACGTGCCGCGCACGGTCGACGGCGACGAGCTGGCGGTCCGGGTGGTCCTCGGACAGCAGGTGTCGACGGCGGCGGCACGGACCGCGGCCGGCGCACTGGTGGCCGCGTGGGGCGAACCCCTGGGTGACCCGTCCGGCGGGCTCACCCACGTGTTCCCCACGGCGGCCGCTCTGGTGGGGGCGGCGCCGGCCCTGCCCGGCGGACGGACGCGCACCCTCGCGCTCCTGGTGGACGAGCTGGACGCCGGACGGCTCGACCTCGGCCCGGGCACCGACCGGGAGCACGCCCGACGGGTGCTCGCCTCGCTTCCCGGAATCGGGCCGTGGACCGTCGAGATGATCGCCATGCGGGCATTCGGGGACCCCGACGCCTTCCCCGTCGGTGACCTCGGCGTCCGGCGGGGGGCGGCGCGCCTCGGGTTGCCCTCCGATCCCCGGCAGCTGTCGGCACGGTCGCAGCGGTGGCGCCCGTGGCGGGCCTATGCCGTCCAGCACCTGTGGGCGGCGACCGACCACCCGGTCGGTGAGTGGCCTCCGGCCACCGCCACCCCGCCCGCCGGGGCCGTCGTGGCCCGTGCCGACGCCCCGTCACCCGATCGAACCGACCCTGCGAAGCGAAGGAGCCACCGCACCCATGCCTGACACCGCGACGAACGCATCCTCCGTCCTGTTCAGCATCCACCCCAGCCCGATCGGGCCACTGACGCTGATCGCCCGTGACGGCCACCTCACCCACCTGGTCCTGGAGGACCAGGTGCATGCCACCTCCGCCCCGCCCGGGAGCCACCGGGACGACGCCGCCTTCACCGACGTGCGCAACCAGCTCGACGAGTACTTCGCCGGCTCGCGCACCGTGTTCGACGTGCCCGTGCAGCTCGAGGGGACGGAGTTCCAGCGTGCCGTGTGGGCCCAACTGTGCGCCATCCCCTACGGGTCCACCATCAGCTACGGGGAACTCGCCCGCAGGGTCGGCAACCCGAAGGCGTCGCGTGCGGTCGGCCTGGCCAACGGGCGGAACCCCGTCGCGGTGATCGTCCCCTGTCACCGGGTCATCGCCGGGGACGGCACGCTCGGCGGCTACGGCGGCGGACCGGACCGGAAGGCGGCCCTTCTCGGGCTCGAGGCGGCCCACCGCGCCGGATCGGGCGGCGGGGAGTCGACGGCGCAGGCGTAGTCTGGTGCCCCATGCGCAGGCCGACCAGCCAGGGCACCGGACATGCGGAGGGGGCGGAGGCGGTCCACCCGGCGGCCACCGGCGGCCACCTTGCGGTGATCGTCGTCGACCACGGCTCCCGCAGGTCCGAATCGAACGA
>Ga0307372_10008480_pt1 | contig 14441 bp, 17 predicted proteins | sample OX1MG_FD_202533 | JGI IMG/M metagenome (GOLD analysis project Ga0307372, IMG submission 202533) | Soil microbial communities from Risofladan, Vaasa, Finland - OX-1 | ecosystem: Environmental > Terrestrial > Soil > Coastal area > Acid sulfate soil | place: Finland: Risofladan, Vaasa | collected...
AATTGCTCCTTGGCCTAAATTGGCTGGACTACTTCTTGAATACATCTAAATTTTTAGGTCTCTTATCCGTGCCTAAATTTTTGATAGAGGGACAGTACGCGCATTTACCCACCCATTTATTAGTTTTGGAGTTGTAGACAGGATAGTACGTGTGCTCATGTTTCTTGACCTTCTCCGCTAACTCTTGCAGATCTCTTCCAAAGTATTTATCCATTAGCCGGTTCTGGTTCGAGTTCAGGGAAGGGCCACTTAGGATCGTTCATCCTAACCTCCTCGGTGATAGCTCTTTTTGGCTGCTAAAGTCCTTGCGCGTTTATATAGAGTGCTCATTTCTACATCCTCTTCCCGTTTAAGAGTTGCATCGGAATCGTCACCGTCGGCAGAATCGTCCGCCACCTCTGGCGCGAATCCCGCTTCATCATCCTCTAGCTCCTCGTCACAGGCTTCATCAGTAACCCCAATTCCACCCGCACTTCCCTGACCTGATACACCCTCGCCCTCGGCTAGGGTAGCGACATCATCCATCTCACCAACACCGTAGTCAGAGTCCTCGTTGTTGTCGCCCACCTCGTTCTGCCCTACCATGCCCTCTCCGCTTTCCGCATCACCCGCGTCATCTGCGAAGTCCGTATTGGTGTAGTTCTCCAGAGAGATTTGGGCTTTTGTTTTTCGACGTACAGAAGCTTTGTTCATGTTATCACGGATCTCATTCTTCTCATCCGTGTTCAGCTTTACTTTATCATTGAGGGTCTTCTCTTTGTTAGTGTCCCCCTTGCTTCTAGCATTCTTCATTTGTTTTTGCAGGTTCTGACCCTGCTTCTGCTTCTTCGAAAGTTTTTCAACTGGAGTTGCAGCGGGCTTCTTAGCAAGAGTTTTGATCATGGTGACCTCAATCTACTGGAATCTTATCTACTAGAGTAGCTATTCTTTTGTACGTAGCCTTATTCTTCTTGCACTCATCGACGAATCTCCTGACCAAATTACTGTAAGGTTCTTTCACGCTCTTAGCTACGATAGTCATGTGCGCTAAATAGAAAGACAGAGCATTGTCTAGAAAAGATCCGCCCGCTGTTAGAGGGTTCACCCCAAAGATATTCTTGACGATTCTACGAGCTAAATTGATTTGGACGGGAGTGACCATAACCCGGAGCCCCTTGCTAGGAACTGTTTCGTAGGGTCCGGGTTCACCTAGATCAGGAAACTTATCCATGTTAGCTAGAGCCCGTAAGTCCTTAAAGAGTAAGCGATCCATTTACCTTATCCTTATCTAGGGAAGTTGCTGAATGTTGATTTCAGAGTAAGTTACTCCCTGTTTCGTAATTACCAGATCCACTTGAATCTGATGAATCGGAATGATAGGAGTAATGAACACAGTTACCTTGAGGATACCCGCTCCAGTTAAAGAGCTCGGGTTATTTGTGGCATCACTGACCACTAAGTAGTCCGAGATACCCTGGGCATTCATAATCAGTTCTAAGTAATCGCTGATACCCGATACGATGCTTCTACGCACAAAGTCATCGTTCGGTTCTTCCAAGGAATACAGCAAGAACTGATATGTTGACTTCTTAATCGCATTAACTAGTCTGCGAACAGATAGCCAGCTAAGTGCGGATACCTTTGCTTGCAGAGTGGTTTGTTCCCACAGGGCAATACCCGCACCAACAAAGTTTCGAGTAAAGTTGATCTGGGCTGCGAACAGCGCGTTTCTATCTCCTTGATCAAACCCAGGTAATCCCGTGACTGGATCCGGTCGTATACCCAGTACGTTCACTAAGCCTCTATTCAGACCAGCGATGGAATACCAAGGCTGCGCTACCCTATCTGTTCTAGCACATAGAGCAGCCGCCCAACCTGAGAAGGGAACGTACAGTGCGGTTCCATTATACGGATCACTCTCTAGCACATCCGGACCAAACAAGGCGGAGAAGGAGCTGTTTAGATTCAGGGTTAGGTTCCTGTAATCTATCATCCCTTGCGCGCCACTCTGTGAAGTGGCAGGAACATCAAGCAGCGCAATGCTCGTCGCTCTGCTCGTCGCAATGCTGTCTAGATTCTGTTGAATCCCGACGTCCGTGTACCCACCATTGATCAGGATATCTACATCAACCAGATCCCTTGAACTAAAGTAGGTTGTCCAAGCTGCCTGTATCTCTGAATTAGTCGGAGCAGTACCCGAAGTCCCTCCAGTTAGCGCCTGTGAAGATCCATACCCCCAAATAGTGGGGATAGTTACAAGGCTAGGAGCATTGCTTGAAACGTTGATATACTGGGAGAACGGATTAATACGTTGAGTTATCTCCATCTGCACACCAGTAGAATCTACCTGATCTACTAGCGAAACAGGGAAGGACTCAGCGGGTGTAGAACTAGAAACGGTTAAGTCAAAAACATTGACTGTAAACGTATTTACCAGCACCTGATTAGAGGCAACGGTAATCGGAAGTTGGGCACCCGGAGTTACTGAACCCGTATCCGTGTAGGTGTAAGTTCCCCCACCCACCGAAGCGATCAAACTTTCCTTTCCTCCTACCCTACCGTAAACATTGAACCCTATCGCTCCTGCTTCCGCAGTCCAAGTAAGAATTACGGTATTGGTAGAACCTGAGGCTACTACAGTTGTGATCTCACTGGAAGCAAGACTCGCTCCCGCCTTAGAAACAGCAGAAATTTTGTAAGCATAAGTACCAGTAGTATTAGTAACTGGTAGGGTACCGGTAGTTCCAGTAGACGAAACTAAATCAAAGCTAGTAGAAACAGATGTAAAGTATTCCGATTCAGCGTTTGTTGCCGTACCGAACCAAATCTGGTAACTGGTAGCTCCCGTTACTGCGGTCCAAGAGTAGGAGATCGAAGAAGTAGAACCAGTAGTCGTAACCCCAGTAGATTCTGCTCCCGCCTGCGTCGTGTTTCCAAAAGCGTCTACCGCTACGATTTTAACGTAGTAGGTAGCAGCGGCTAGGGTACCACCAGTCGTTGAGCCCACACCAGTCGCGGCGGTAGGTGTGAGTAACGCCGCTGTTAAATCACCACCCGTAGTAGACTGGGTCAGAACGGGAGCAGCCGGCGCTACAAGGTTATCGGAATTGATGCTAACTGCAATATTGTTACCATACGATCCTGGACCATGTTTGGGCCAGAACAGAACCAATGCTGTGTTCGCTCCCTCTAGGGTTGTCCAGGCAGGAGTATTGGGAGTAGCTACTCCTCCACTCACACCAGCTAACAGAGTTGCGTCAGCTGCGGTATTGGAGAGTAGGGCCGCAGAATAAGCGTATCCTGTTCCCAGAACTCTAAGACACCAAAGGGAGTTTCCCTCGCGGTGATAGTCTAGAGAGCAGTAGTGACCGAAAGAAATAGCTGCGTTAGGATTGCCATATTCCGATAGGAAAATATCCGGAGCAGTGCTATGAAACAGGCCTTCCCTACCCTGCGAGGATACAAAAACTATTCCGGCATTAGCAGTGCTTTCCTGGACTAAGATCTGACTTAAGTCGATCTCATTAAAAGTTACATCCGAAGATGTTTGAGTTAGGATTGCCATGTAGCCCTTCTCCTATTAGGCAACTTCATGAATCTTAAGTGCTTTTGGATTTTGTTTTAGGAATTCGGGATTCACGCGCATTCCTTCTCTTAGTGTCACTCTAGAACGTCTCTGTAGATTCACCGAGTCTTTCCTACCATCGCTATGGATCACGGGAACCACAAGGTGAATTTCATTTGGATTCAAGATAAGAAATTTCATGTTCCGATCATCCTGAAATAATCTGCAAAGCAGCAGCATCGGTGGTGGATGGATTGGTAAAAACAATCTGAGTAATAGACATGTCACAAACGAAAATAGAAGTAATCGTATTACTAAACACAGCGGCGTTGGCATAGGTAACCGAAACCGACAATGGTAAGTTAGTTGTGATTACCGATATTAGGTTGCCCGAGGCCGGAATGTAGGTGTAGGTTCCATTGTTAGGAAGAACAGATACCGAGTACGTGGTCAGCACACCATTTGTATTTGTGATATTAATGGTCGCTGAACCCTGGCTAGTTTTGATATTGTTATCAGCTAAATATGTATTGACCTGAACTATTGTTGCCTGTGTCATGTGCTAGTATCCTTCCTTTCGCTATCATAAAACTAATTAGGAATACGCAAAGGATGTGGGTGATTGCACTGTACTTCCATTTCCAACTACGGAAACGTACCCTGTCGTTGCACTTCCAAGATTGGGTGTAGTAGCAGTAATCTTATTGTTGGCCCAAATCTGAAATGATGGGGCAGCCACACCTTTAAAGTAAACAGCAGTAACGTAGTTCAAATATGAACCAAGTATGGTTACCACAGTTCCATTGTGAATTACCGAGGGAGTAACAGCTTGAATGACGGGTATAGGAGAGTTATTCTCGTTGTCCACTTTCTCTACTCCACCCCATTTGTTTTGAAATAGGAATACTTGATCACCCGGACTTGATTGATCTCCAAGCAAACCCTGCACCTCTACATCTGTAGCGACTTGCTGGATTCGTAGCTTCTTGGAACTGGTCCATCCCTTGACAGTTAGAGTAGAAACAGTTATGAACTCGCTTATATTTGTCGGATCCGCTTCTCTCTTGGGGATAGCTATATCTTCAGTTAGGATTAACCATATGTGAAACGGAGTATCTCCGTACTGAATACTAAACTTTAAGTAACCCGATCGGGCAGCAAACAACCATAGCTTCGAAAATTCCATCACTCCAACGAAGTTGTTATCCTTGTAGGTCACTTCTAAAACGAAATCCGTTGGAAGGCACGTAACTTTATAGACTTGATGCTGGTCAGAAGAGAGCATCGTATCCACTCCGCGCCGCAAAAAAGGCGTGGGTCGCCACCCATCAGGCGAAGTAGTTAAGGAGGTTATTGTCGCTGTAATGTAGGGATAGGCAACAGCGTCACCGCCTTGTATTTTTTTGACAGCTTGAATCTCATTTGTAGCGTTAACAAGAACAGTGGGAACTCCAAAAACTTCCTGCAGTCTGCCCAGAAGGCCACTAAAAATGTAGCTTTCAATGGGTTCAATTTTAGGTTGTGCAGGAGCGCTAGGGAGAGGAGCAGCCATAATTTAGGAAGTACATAAAACAACGCCGGGATGTTCCTTTGACAGAACGAGCCCCGGCGTTGTGAGAGGTTACAACTCTAGTTACTTCTTGATAGGACGATACGAAGCAGAGAGTCTCGCCAGGATTCTAAGATTTCTCATGGAGCGGGCAACGTTCTGGTTCGATAGCCTAGCACGAGCCTTTTTCCGCTTCTTAGCCTTTTTCTTGGCTTTAGCTAGGACAGCTCGGGCTCTGGCTACAGCTTTGGACTCAACCCCATCCTCGCCGAAACCATCCGCACCCATCATCAGGGAGTCGCCTTCCTGACCATCGGCACCTTCTTCCTCATCTCCATCTTCTTCGCTATCTGCGTCTGCCTGCTCCTCCTCATCGTCGCCGTCAACGCTTTCGTCGATATCCGCGTCTTCCTCGGATTCGTCCTCATCGCCATCTGCGTCCGCTTCTGTTTCCGCGGGGACGTCGGCGTCCCCTGGCATAGCAGGATCACCCTGGTACAGATCTTCGCTTTCTTCTTGATCTAGCTCTAGATCGTCGTTACTGTCAGCATCCGCCCTAATCTGTTTTCTTGCCTTAGCAAGCAACTGAGAAAACTTAGGATCGCGCTTAGCAGCGATTTCGTTCGCCCGATCAAGAATACCAGCGGTCGTTTCCATCCGAGGATGAATGGCCGCCCTAACAAACATGCGAGCCGCCTGTTCCTTCCTACCTTGTCTGTACATTTCCACAGAAGCAAGGAGAAGATCAAGGGCACGAGAATACTGTTTTAACATACTAGTCTCCTATGTAAGATAGGGATAACAAGTGGTTACCCCTATCTAGTCCCTATTAGGAACGGATGCCCTTAGCAACGCTGCGGCTGTTAGCAATAACGATCGAGAAGGACTCGAACATCCACCAGCCTTTGCCCGCGATACCCTCGGTAACGCCGTCAATGGGTTGGGTGTCGATACCACCACGGTCGGTGTACTGCCCGTGTGTTACTGGATCCGCGATGCAGAAAAACTCACCTTGTGACAGAACCTTGTGTTCCGGCATACGGTAGGCATCCGAAGTAATCGTCATGCCGTACAGAACTGCTAGTTCACCCGTCATAATCAGTTCATGACGTGCAACAGGTTCAATCGCTTGGATGAAGTCTGTCTGACCCACGATGTCAGTGTACAGATCGTTCGCCATCAGAACCCCAGTTACCTGTAAGCTCCAACGAGCAACGTTTGTACGAACTTCCATCAGGAGCGTAGGCGTCAACTGACCCGAAATAAGAGTCAGCGGGTTGTCTTGACCAACGGTAGCGTTGGAAAGGTTGTACCACGCCCGGTCTTCACCCACCATGACGGCTTCCAGAGCTTCCATGTACTTCTCTTCCAGCACATCTCCCGAAGATTGGTTGATGTCATTCTGCTGGATGAAAGGACGTGTCTCGATCTGGAATTCCGGCGGAGTGAACAGCTTATCACGCATGATCTGCGAATAAAGCCTAGTGGGCGAAGTGGCCCACACTGCCAGCACGTTTTTCTGACGAACCCACACTCTCGGGATGTTGCCCTGTTGCAGATCCTGACGAGCTAGATACTTACGGGCAAAACCTTTACGGTTCATCGCCATATAAAGGTTCTGTGCAAGAACCTCGCCTAGCTCTCTGTGGGCTTCACGGTCATTGAACGCCGCTTCCACAGCTAGCCTGCGTTTCTTCGCCATCTCCGAGCGCCGAATTGCTTCTGTTTCAGTAACTACCCCGCCCGAAGCGGATGCCATCAACTTCAACTGTCTTTGTAAAAGATCTTTTTTAGATGAAGCGTTGACTTCTCCGTTCCTACCCACGGCGAGTTCTGAACTGTCATCAAATCGAAGTTCAGTAGCGACAATAGGTTGCTTGTGTTTCATTACTATAACTCCTCTATCCATTAGTCTCAGCTCAATTACATCGCCGAGAATTCAATACCTAGGAAATTACCGTCGGGTCCGCCCGAATTCGGAGCCGCTACTACCACTCCGTTAATCGCTACGCCAGATCCACCGATAGTAACTCGACCGTTCGCACCCGTCTTAAGAGCCGGGTTCGTAGCCAGCCAATTAACCGAAGTATCCCACTCCGAAGTGTAAATGACACCGGACTTGATTACACCCACCTGGTTCCAAACCGCTGCCGCTGGGCCACCCGGTTTGATGTTACCCTGGATGGAGTTCGCTTGTACGGTAGTCGGAGCATATCTGTAGAAGACAGTGACCGACTTGCCCGCAATTGCGGTGCTACCAGTAAAGCTGATCACACTACCCGAGATGGTGTAATCCGTAGTTACCACCAACGCGACGTTATCTGTGTTATCGAAGATAAACACAGTTCCCGAGGAAGGCGTGTAGGTTGTGGTGTAGGTTAGTCCCGAACTAATAGTCAGCGCTTCGATAGAAGTGAAACTGTTTAGACCGATTTGCTCCGAGACAGCAAACCCCATGAATAGTTCACCTGAGGAACCAGCCGAGGGCTCAACTCCAAAAACACCTGCTACGGTACTAGCAACCATGCACTGCCCTTCGGCAGTCACGGATTGGCCAGTAGCGACAGACATTTCTTGGCTCAGTTGATACCGCGATTTAGGAAAGTAAAGCATTACTCTTGCTCCTTAATAAATTGAGTTAAGCGTCGAATAGCCCGCCGTCTACCGCTAATTCACGAATAGCTGAACGCGGTGCAGCCGATCTATTCTGCGCCAAAGCTGCGGCTTCTTTTTGATTGAGTGGTTTAAAGGGTTGTGATAGGGCCTCTTCTACGTCTTCATCATCATCATCGTCTTCCGATCCTTCATCAGAAGACAAAACGGTTCCTGTCATATTCAGGACAGAAGCCAGTTCATTTCTCATCTCCGGAGATTTACCGAGCAGCTCTTTAGCTTGCTCCATCAGGGTAGCAACATAGGCTAGTCCTTGTTTCTCGAAGATGCGAGCAACCACCTTTTCAGCGCCACGAAGACCACAACCCGATAGTTCTGCAACAAAGGCTGCTTTCAGAGGATTTGTTTTATCCTTCCAAAATCCCTTGTTGAGACCCGTAGCGGCGATATCCATTGCTTGCCTGAAGGCCTTGATCATATCTTTTCGTTGTTGTTCTAGTTTAGAGGTTTCGGTTGCTACTGCTTCAGTTACTTTTCTAGCTACATGCTTCTTCAAATTCACCTTTAGCATCACAGGCGAAAAATTGAAGGCCGACATAGTCTGCCTAATTCCATCCTCGTGTAGCGAGGACAGGATAGCAGATTGAAACTGCGGATTATCGAAAAGTTCCGCATTTTCGCCAGCATGCTCTTTTTTCAGTTCCGCGAAGCAAACGGAACCTGCAGTCAGAAGGAAGGAGTTTTCTAGCTTAACTAGAGCCAGTTCATCCAGATCCTCGTCATTGACGGAATCCGCAACGTTCACGTCTTCCAAGTCACTTACGTTGGTACCTGGATCTCCATCTACTCCATCCGCCTGCTCTTCCTCCTTCTCCTCACCATCAGAATCTTCGTCATCCGCACCTTCTACGGGGGACTCCTCCAATTCATCAAGATCTAGGTCGTCGTCTCCTCCTTCCGATTCTGCATCTCCTTCTTCCTCTTTTTCGTCGTCTTCTGCTTTCTCCGAGGCGTCCTCCTCTGTATCTTCTTCGGAGTCTTCTGCTTTACCCTCTACCTCTGGGCCGTCATCCTCAAACACACCATCTGAATCAGTTTGCAGATCAGGATCATCTTCCGAATCCGCGCTTAAAACTGCATCGGTATCCAGTTCACTCATATCTGCCATCTCAGAAGTATCTTTTGCTTCCGGATCTCCATCTGCTAGATCTGCCTTCTGTACTTGGATGTGAGCCATATCCGTTCCGCACATTACGCAATGGATGTTCGCATTCTTAACTGCTTTGATATAGTCTGAATGAGTAACGTTAATAGAACCGCAAGTTTCACAGTTATTCGAGACTAACTGATTGTCGGGATGAATCTTCTGCGCCTTAACCTCTTCTAGCCGTTTAACCTGGTTACTGCCGCACACCATGCAGTAAGGCGAGAGAGGTTCAGATTCCAACCCCGCCAAAGCCGAGAATTTAGTTCCGCAATCTGCACATCCATACCGACTGAATTTATTGGTGCTGATAATGGCACTAGCGTTCTCTTCCTTCAGGATACGTCTATCTAAAGAGGAGAAGATATAGAAGTCACCGACCTTTTTAGAAGCTTCTGCAACGGCAGCGGCAACTTCAAGGAAGGGTTTTTTAGATGACATGCTTGCTCCTGTTAATTAGATAAATTCCACGTGGGGGTCTACAAGAACCCGCACTATGAAACTAGCGTTCGCACGAGAGCAAGCAAAAATGGGATTTGGGGGAAATGGAAAATGCGAGGAATAAATGCGGAGGGGGGAAAAGTCAGAAAATAGCCAAGAAAAAAGCCGGCATCTCGGCCGGCCTTTAAGGAAGTAAAATGCGATTAATCTAGAATTTGATTAGCTCAGGTATGAAGGGCAGATAGAAGGGTTTAATCGGGAGTATTAATCCGTCTTCTTTTTCGTGAGAAGGCGCAACCCTGCGCATCTCTTCTTCCTCTATTTTCAGCATGTAGGACTTTACAATCCTATTCGCTATGTCCATCAGCGGGTCTGTCCTTCCTCCCCTTAACAAACCTCCACACCCTAAAGTTTTAGCTATCCTCCATAAATCGTTAGCTACGAATTCTGGAGTAAATATCTTCCACCTTAGTGAACGTGGACAGTAGTCTAAGAACCAACCGTTATCCTGAGCAGTTGATAAAAAGACCAGTTTGCTTTCCAGCAGGATTCTCAAAATTTCATTTCCATGCAATATGGGGACGACGCCCTTGTATGGACCTAGACAATTGGTAAGAGTTAGATCGGCAACTTCAACTGTAGCTATAATATCCTTTCCGTCGTAGGTTCTATAGGAGTAGTAATCTCGCCGGGCACCCTGCATTTTATAGTAATCCTTGATGCAGCTCCTAGTTCTCTCTGATTCTAGATTGTATTGCTCTTGAAGCACCAGCTGCGCTAAAGTATATCGCCCATCTTTCGAATCCCCAACTTTGACTATGGAGTTCCAATCTTTCTTAATGGCTTCTGATAACTCTATTGCGGACTGCCTCTTTTCTTGCCAAAAGACCCAAGCTAGTATTTTTTCCTGAATTTGACCGACAGAGCTTTTAGCAAAAGACTCTGGAGTCATCCCATCGTATTTAATCCATTCTAGGATTAGACTGAAGGTACGGGTCAATTCTTTTTCATCTAAAACCACACACTGAGCATACCCATAAGTATAAAGCAGTTCCTGGAGCAATTTATCCCCAGCAACCTCTATCGAGATAAACCCCAGTCTGGCAGCAAGAGATACTCCTATGTATGGATCTCTCCAGTGCGAAAGCCCCACCTGTTTTGTGGTTGAGACTCGGTCAGGGCTTTTTAAGATTAATCCAAGCAGGTACATGACCTCGAAGGTGGGATCGCTTATTAAATTCAGGATGCAAGAACAGTCCCGCAGCAGGTATTTAACGAAATGCGTTCTGAACCAATTCGCTATACTCTCATCCTCTATGGATAACTCAGCCAGCACCCTGTCTACAGTCTCCGATACTTGTTGGTGGTTGACCACATTCCTCTCAGGAGGGAACTCAAAAATTCGTTCCCTACCAATGCTCTTTACCAACTGCCAATCCTGATCCCTTCTACTTATGTGAAGTAAGTGTTCCTTCTCCTTCCAGTACATTCCCTCAACCGTAGCTCTGGCATCTTTCACTATAAAATCCCGCAGCTTCGAACCGTCTGGAACGGCTAATGCTTGCTCCATATCCGCGATTGCTCTCTCCAGATTATACAGCGTATCTTCTATCAGAGTACGCGTTTCGATATTTCGGCTAACTACTACAGGGTCGGGAAGCGTAATCTGTTCAACAGGAGAACGCAGTGTTCCCTGGTGCGTGTGTTCATCGTACACAACCTGGATTAAAGGCCTATCCGCTCCCCATTGCGGAAGGATAGCTACGATGGATTGATCTGGTGGAAGGACCAGATCAGGATCTATAGCATCGGGTAGCTCAGGAGAAGCGGGGTAGACACGGCGGACTTCACTATTGCTACGGTAAACCCTGACTACCTCATTTGTCATCAATAGATGATAGTCCGAAGTAGGATCCTCAATCGGGAGAGTACTAGAATCAGAAATAGAGGCGTTTACTACAGAGTAAATGAACTCGGGAGTTAACTTAGTAGGCATGGATTGACCCAGATATGGATGAGACAGTTCAGCTTCATTCTCAGGAGAACCTACTGGACGGATAATATCTTAGTATATCTTTCTCTCTCGTAGATACGAAATCCTCTTGATCTAGTTCTACTAGGTACCAACAACTGGAATCCAGCCCTTTGCCACAAACAATATCAGCAATGAATCCCATTCTTTCCTGGCCCTCTTTTAGCACTCCCACCGTATCCCCTACAGTGAACTTCCGCAATCTCAAGTCTACGGGGACTAGACTATAGATTTGAGTCGATACAGATGAGGGTTTCGGTAGTAAAAAAGGCAGACCAATAGTTAGTGTTAGAAGCGAACACAGCAGTATATAGAAACTTATAATCCAGCGATCCCGCTCTCTTCCTCGTAGATGTAGATTCTGCATAACTCCTCCTTCTCTGCTTTCAGCTATCCCCCTGCTTTCAGCTATCCCCCCTGCTTTCAGCTATCGCTTGCTTCTACTCGTCATTCTCCTCTTCATAATCCTCTATCGGAGCATTCGGTTCTTGCTCTTCTAGCTCCTCAAGCATGGAATCTACTTCTTCCTTCAATTCCCTAAACGCCTTTACTAATACAGGAATAGGGATATCCCTATCATTGAAAAGAGTAGTCAATTCTCTTCTCGCTACCTCAAGCTGACTTCCTTCCTCCTCCTCAAATAAGCCCTCTTGCTGCCCTAATCCCTCATCGTTCTCCTCAACCTCTTTTTTACTCATCCTTTAATCCAGTATGATTAGCGTTATCTTTTTCCCGAATCTTGTATCAATCGAAAGGTCCCCCCCGACTGATATCCCTCGGTGAAGGATTTCCACTTGTATCGAATCTCCCATCCTTTCAGCTCCTCGACTTATCCTGTCCATCAATTGGAGGATCTCCTCTCTATTCATCTCCAAATCTTTTCTTCTTGAATACCTTTCCTGTTTCTCCTTGAGCGTCCGAAACTGCTCCTCTTCCTTCGAAGTCCATTCTAAGTCATTTTCCATGGTCATGTTTTGCTCTCCTCTATCCCACTTTATTTACATAACCACGATCGTATGCTCTCTGAGAACACTGTAAAATTAACATAGTCCTCTATCCCTCCAAACCCTCAAGGAAACAAGCATTTGGCACTACCCTCTCTTTTCTACTGCGGCTGTGGCACAGGCACGGAAATGCTTGTTTGCTCTGTAGCATATTCTGTAATAGGCGTAACTAACGTATCTTATACAAGTGAAACGGCTCCGCCTGGTGCTGAGTGGGGGTGGGGAGGTTAGGTGGATCCACAGCGATTTTACCCCCTTTGCTCCGGGTTAACGCGAAACCCACTTACAAATGGCAACTAAATGAGAAATTTATGACCACTGAAAATCAGACCCAATTTGGAAAGAGAACTTACCTTGATCGGATCAGCAAAATTCTGGCTGAACAACGAGAGTATCGAAAAACTCACCATAATCGCAAACCCGAATCTGCTGAAAACTCAGGTTTCTACACCGTAGTTCTGGTAGGTTTCCCACCCAGAATTTATGCGGGTGTACGGTCCGTTTGGAGGAAAGCATTGAAAACCGCTTTGCGGATTTGTAAGAAAAGATGGGGAATTGAGTACATCCTGATTTTCGAGATTTCACCAAAGGGTCACGATCACGCTCATCTGATTCTGACCAGGATTTCGCTAGGAAGTAGAAAGGGGGTAAAAGAGCTACGTCGGGTGGACACCCACGATCTGAATTTGTTGCGCACTGAGTTTTTTAGAATTATCCAAAAATACAGGGAGGAGGCTTCCGCTTATCAGGCCAAAAAATGGACCCAAAAAGCGATCTATAAACAGATCAAAGAAGTTGGTATGGATCCAATCAAGATTTTCAAAGTATCCCGGATTTTCCAGAAGTCTGGAAAACAGTTTTCGTCGGGCTCTGGTAATGCCTTTTTCCGATACCTATACGTGAAGCCGGAAATGATTAATGAGAATTCATCTATTTCCAGCGGTCTTATTTCTCTAGGAAAATCTCTCTAATCTCCCTGCAAGGAAAGGAGCGCCAGTCTGGCGCACTATATAGTAACTGCGCTCCCGCCCGGAGCTGTTTTCTAAAACTTTGCGGGTGGGTGCCCGTAAGTCATTGATTTCACTAGCAAAAATACTAGTGCAGTGCGCTAGATTTTGTGCTATACTGTAAGCGCGGGCAGAGGTACTTCTATGCAAAAACTTTGCGAGACCGCCTTTTTTCTCAAACTTTGTAGGAGAGAGTTATGTCTGCAATTACGGGTCCCATTTCAACGCTTCCCGGATTCACCCAAGACGCTCCGAAAGGAGAAGTGTGCGATGATCACCCGGGTGTCGCAGCCGTGGTTCGCATCCAAGGCGAAACCGATTCCTGGGGGGCGGAGATGCACGATCTTTGCCAAGCCTGCGCGGATGAAATGCGGGCGGAGATCAAAGTCGAACGAGAGAAAGAGCGCTATTGCAATTGGTGCAAGCATAAAAAAAGTGACGTGCGGCCCTACCGCGACACAGATGAGGGATTCTATGGTCCGGTTTATCAAGTCTGTTTCGATTGCCGCGCTCAGGATAGGAAACGCTTGCGGGAAGAGGACGAATACGAGTCGCGCTATCTTCAAAATTAGACACCTTTTTCTCAAACTTTAACAGGAGATGGAAAATGGCATTCAAGCTTGAGTCGGTCACAACGGGACTGATGCGTTTTCAGCCCACAACCAAAGTCCGGACCATCGTGCAATTCCGGAACAAAGGAGAGCAGGATCTGTACGAGATGGATTTTGAAACGGGCCAGGAAGCTCAGGAATTCGTGGATGCGCACCGCGCGCAGTACGCGAAGAACAAGAAGGGGGAGTGGACTACACAGATCGCTAAACCCGGCAAGTGGGATTGGTTCACCCAGGGTATCATCTGGATCTGAGCCAATACGTAATTCGATTCTCTAAAACTTTGCAGGAGATCAAATGGCCAAGATCGAGATCAAGTCAGTAAGCGGCAGTATCCTGTACACAGGTGAGCACGAATCCGTTGCGCAAGCGCTGGAATGCGCGGTCAGTAGCCGCGCGGACCTCAACGGCGCGTACCTCAGCGGCTCGAACCTCA
>Ga0307372_10008481_pt1 | contig 14440 bp, 14 predicted proteins | sample OX1MG_FD_202533 | JGI IMG/M metagenome (GOLD analysis project Ga0307372, IMG submission 202533) | Soil microbial communities from Risofladan, Vaasa, Finland - OX-1 | ecosystem: Environmental > Terrestrial > Soil > Coastal area > Acid sulfate soil | place: Finland: Risofladan, Vaasa | collected...
AGATCGTCGTGTAGTTCTGGAATTCGAAGCTATTCAGGGCGTTCAGCGAATTCCCCACTTGAGCGCCCCCGCCAATAAAGGAGTTCAACGCATCGATTTGCGGGCTGGAATCGTCCGAGACACTCGAGATGTTCCCCCGGTCGAACTGGAACCTGGTTTCATTGATGGCACTTGAGCCGAGCACCCTCGTGTTAGCGATCTGCACGTTCTGGTCGTCGCCGTGATTGTGAAAGCCGGTTGAGATCAGATTGAAACCGCCAACCCCCGAGTGCTGGATATCGGCGGTGGAGAACGCATAACGAACCGAAAGCGAGTCGTTGGGCGTCAGTTGATAATCGACCCGAGGGCTAACTTCGATCCGCCGCTGCGGAATTTGGAACACCTGGGTGAATGGATTGACGATTGCAAGAGTGTTCGGATCGAGAGTCGTTCCGTTGATGATCGCACCGTTGTCGATGGCCGCTCCTTCCACTACCAGAAAGAATGAGGCTTTCCCGCTGAGCGGACCCTCCAGGCTACCCCCATACTCTTGCAGCAGGAACGGCGCTTTCCGGGCGGCGTAGGCATTCCGGGAATTCCAAAAGCTGTCGCCGAAGTTATAGTGGACGTCGCCGTGAAATTTATCCGCGCCCGGCTTCGTAATAATTTCGACTCGTCCATAACCGAGCGTGTCGTATTCGGGGGAGAATGGATTCTGATTGATTCGAACCTCGCGGATGGAGTCTTTGGGGGGAACCTGGCCGCCGCTGAATCCGTCGATGAAAACCGAACCACCGCTGGGCCCAGCGGAGGGCCCGGCCAGAGCCTGCAGATCCGCCGCAAGGTCTTCTGGATCGTCCCCTAGGGATTGCAGATCCTTTCCCTGGACCACCAGCGCACTGGCATTACCCGCCGATTCCGTTGTGACCGCAGGCCCCGCGCTCGCCGTCACGGTTACTTGCTGGCTGGTTGCGGCTACCTTCAGTTGTATATTGAGAACCTGGACGGCAGACCTTATATTCACCTTAACCGGCTGCGGAAGAACAAGCCGCGGCGCGGAAGCCTCCAGCGTATACGCGCCGTAAGGCACATTCATGAACGAGTACGAGCCGTCATCGGCCGATACTGTATCCCTCGGCAGCCCGGAGGGACCGGTCAGCGTCACTTTGGCTCCGAAGACCGATGCGCCGGATTCGTCGCTGACCGCTCCCCGCAGCGTCGCGGTCTGGGCGAAGAGAGTTGCACTGCCGAGCAAAATCCAGAACAGGGTAGCAAGGATCTTCATCGCAATCCGTTCGCCTCCGAAACCGGCCTACACGGCACGCATTTCCTATTTGCAGCCGCACTCAGAATCCGATGGAGCGAACTCGCGCGCAAGTCGAGGAGAATTCTACCGGGGAACGGCTGAAAGTTCCCTGAAATTATGAACGCCATTCCCATCTACACGGCGGGGATAGTAACTGAAGGGAGGCTCGGGACACAACAAGACGATCCCGATTCCGGCAATCAATTTTTTGGAATTGCCGGGTGAATTGCCGGTGTTGACACGATTCATTTCAAAGGCTAGACTCCGCGCACTTAAGGTTGAGAACACGGGGCACACGATAGGAGGAAAGAGCTTATGAAGAGTGATGGGAATGTACGGAGCCGGATATTTGCCGTGGCGGCCGGCATCTGCTTATTCGTGTTGTGCATGACGACAGGAGCGCAGGCGCAGACCGCGCCAAAGTACAAAGTCGACCCAAGCTGGCCGAAGCCGCTGCCGCACAAGTGGAAGATGGGCGGGGTCACGGGCCTGGCCGTCGATAAGGACGATAATATCTGGGTGTTGGATCGTCCCGACGATTTGACGGATATCGAACTCGAAGCGGAGCTGAACCCTCCGATTGCCGATTGCTGCGTACGGCTCCCCTCAATGATCCACTTTGATAAAGAAGGAAACGTAATCGGCTACTTCGACCCGCCGCAGGGGCACGGCATGACGGTGGACAGCAAGGGATTCGTCTACATCGGAAACACCGACCACGGGATGAACACCGTCCGGAAATACGATCCGAAGACCGGCCAACTGGTGGGCGAAGTGCCTCGCGCACCGGAGATGCCGCCAGGTGGCGGAGCCGATGCCCCTCCGACTTCAGCCCATGTTGCAGGACACGGCAGCCGCGGGCCCGTTTATGGGTTCCTGCCCTACGCGCGCCCGAAGCTCGATGCCGCGGAACGGGAAGCTCGCGAGAAGGCGACCGCAGCCTTCCGCGCCAAATATCCTCCGACAACGCCGATGATCGTGGGCCAGATCGAAGAGGTTCGGCTGGATGAAGCGGCCCATGAACTCTATGCCGCCGACAGTTACCTGGGCGGACGCGTGATGGTGTTCGACATGGACACGTTCAAGTTCAAGCGGGGCTGGGGCGCCTACGGCCACACGCTGTCGGAAATCACGACAAACGATGCCGACCGCGCGTACACTCCCGGCGGCCCGGAGCCCAAGGAGTTCCGAGGGCATCTCACGCTTAACTTCTCCCACAACGGGCTAGTTTACGCCGCCGATCGGATGGCCGACCGCATCCAGGTGTTCACCAAGCAGGGCAAGTTCCTGAAGGAATTTGTGATGGCTCCCTACACGGGCGTGGGCGGTTCCACCGGAGGCGTGGCTTTCTCGCCCGACCCGGCGCAGCAATTTTTGTTCATCTCCGATCTCACCAACAATCACATCTGGTTCCTTAACCGCGAGGATGGCAAGGTGGTGGGCCAGTTGGGCAGCATGGGGCAAAACGCCGGCCAGTTCTTCGGACTGCACATGATCGAAGTGGATTCCCAAGGCAACATCTACACGGGCGAGGTGTTCGGCGGCGAGCGGGTACAGAGGTTCGTCCCGGAGAAGTAAATCGGCAAGAGAGGCGTGCAGATCAATCGCGTGTAGCCTTCACTGACGGTTCCAGACTGCCGGAAGGCTACTGCGGCAGCCGTATGACGGCAATAATCCCGTCCGATGGACACCCATAGAGGGAGCTACATTCGAGGGATAGGAAGGGGCGGGAAATCCGCCCCCTTCCAGATAGTTTAGGATCTCTTGGTGCGTGGCGTGTCAATTAAGCTAGTTACGAACTGCTTGGGCGGCTTTCGCCTTGACTGGTTCCGCAAGGACTTTGTCATTTAGTTCTTTTTCCGCCCGGACCCAATCCTCGACGTCCTTCCCAGCCTCGCCGCCGCGTTGAACATACAGTTCGTGAGCTCGGCGAGCGACATCTTTCCTTCGATCGTTCTCATTACGTTCGATCATGGCAACCTCCTTGGTTGTTGGCACGCAGGGTGGAACTCGGGCCGCCGCGCGTGGCATGCATGGACTATTTGCCGTTTGCCGAGACGCTGATCTTGATCTGCTTCGGCTTGGATTCCTCACGCTTGGCCATATGCAGGGTCAAAACCCCATTGCTATAGTCGGCCCGAATGTTCTCGGAGCTGACCGTATTCGGCAGGGAGAAGCTCCGCATGAATGAGCCATAGGCGCGTTCAATGCGGAGATAATTGTCTTCGTTGACGTCCTTCTCGAACTTCCGCTCTCCACGGATGGTCAAAGTATTGTTTTCAACGCGGACGTCGATGTCCTTGTCCTGGAGATCCGGCAGGTCGGCCTTTACGACCAATTCATTTTCGGTTTCGTAGATGTCGACGGCTGGAGCCCAGGCTGCCAGGTCGGCCTGGCCCGGACGGTTGCGAGTAAAACTGTCCTCGAATAAGCGATTAACCTGATCCTGTAACGTCAAAGCGCGGGACTGGTCCCGGCGTGTAATAGTATTCATGGCAATCTCCTTGGATATCTTGCGGATATCTTGCTTCTTGTCTTGGCCAAGAACCGATTCCAGATAGCTTCCGTTGTGGGCGGGGGGAACTGAAGAATTCTCGGTCTAAAATCACACTGGGCCGATGCAACGCGATTGTCAATGGAATAACGACACTGCACAATAAATATCCCGTTGGATGGCGTGGGCGCGCGAATGGCGCCGGCGCGCGAGGATACACCGCCGCGCGAGAAGTATTTACACGAGGGCATTAAATGTGTTATCTGTCACGGCGACTTGGCGCTGTTGGAAGGCCGCGATGGCGCTGGGTGGGGGTATATCCCGAGTGCGGTGCCGGTCTTACTCCGGTTCGCTCGACATGGGCAATGCATGGCTCGGCTCGCCGCGTGCAATACGGAATGTGTTCGTGGCCGAACAGGTTCAACGACCAAGACTTTCAAGGGGGCAACTCTATGCAAAAAAGGCTGTTGATATTTTTGGGAATTGCAGTAGCTGTGCTGGCGGGCTATGTGCTGGGGAACCGGTCGAAAACCGTGACCGCAGCGGCCAAGCCGGGGACGGGATTCGCGGCGATACCCGGAGAGCTGGGCTCGGAGGACCTGACCGGTCCTTACGAGGTGGTGAAGAACTGGCCGCAGGACGTGAGCGAGCTGCCAGGAAACGAACACTGGACTTATGGGGCGGGCGAGAGCGTGTTCGCGGAAAATCCAAACCGCATCTACATGCTCTACCGCGGGGAACTGCCAAAGATGGAGCGGCCCAAGCCCCGTCTGCTGCCGGAAGTGGGACCGAGTATCAGCTTCCCGGTGGCGGGATTCTGGCGCGACGCTACGGTCGCTTCCCTTCCCGGAACGGGCGGCACCGATCAGGACACTCGTGAGTGGTTCACGGCCTGGGAGGGCACGTCACCCGACATAGGGATCAAAGGACCGCCATACCGCAAGCTGGGCGTGGATGCGAAGTGGGCGAACTGCCTGGTGGTGGTCGACGGAAACGGCAAGATCATCGAGACCTGGAGCCAGTGGGACCATCTGTTCCGGCGTCCACACTCGATCTACATCAGCCCGTACGATCCGGAAAAGCACGTGTGGGTCGTGGACGACAATATGCACGTGATCTATAAGTTCACGCATGACGGCAAACAGCTCGTGCAGACCATCGGCACACCGGAAACGCCGGGCGCCGACGCGACGCACTTCAACCGCCCCACGTACATGGACTGGCTGCCGGACGGGTCATTCTACGTTTCCGACGGCTACACCGGGACGCGGGTGGCGAAATTCGACAAGGACGGCAAGTTCCTGCTGCAGTGGGGCCACAAGGGGAACCCGCCGAACGAGACACGTCCGGGATACTGGAGGAACGTACACGGCGTGGCCGTGGATCCCCAGACCCACCACGTCTTCGTCAACGACCGCAACGACCATCGCATCCAGGTGTTCGATGAAAACGGCAAGTACCTCTATGAATGGAGGATCAAGGCCGATCCATCGAGCCTGCACCTGCTGTACATCGGGTCCGGGCACACCATCTGGACCTTCGACCGCACCACGAACAAAATGCTGGAGTACGACCTGCAGGGGCACCTGCTGTACTCCTGGGGCAGCATGGGAACGTTCCCCGGGGGGCTGTGGGGCGTACATGGCCTGAGCGTGGATCAGGACGGAAATCTGTATGTCGCCGAGGTGGACAACGGGCGCGTGCAGAAATTCACGCCGAAGCCGGGAGTTAATCCGGCGTTTCTAGTAGCCAAGCCGGTCTATTCGGCTTGGAAGCAATAGTTAACGGTAGTAGCAGCAACTGAAACCGGGGCTGGCCGTGCCAAAGCGGCCAGCCCGGTTTCGCAAGCACGCCACCTCTGTGTTTCACCGCATCCAGATCGGGAGTATCTTTAGTGGGAACCTGCCCTTAGAGCCAGGTAAAACCTTGGACCAGAAATTGATCCTGACTAAAGAGTTCGACTTGAGTGAGCCGGGTACATACACCATCCAGTTGCGTCGAACAGATTTTCCTGGCAACAGTTCGGTGAAATCGAACACGATCACGTTGACCATAACCCCTTAGATGATCGGGCGTATGCTGAGAGTGCCAGGCAACCACCTGTCGTCGGAACATCTCCCAAGAGAATTTACCCACACCGGAAAAGAGTTGAGGAGTGGCACGCTCAGGAGACGGGCGCAGGGGACATGCGAGTGCCTCCTTTTGATTTAGTGAAGGGTGAAAGTGTCTGTCTCTGCCACATCACACGCAACATGAGGACGAATACGAGAAAGCATATGGCTTCCCTTCGATGGTTATTACCGCATCAATCTTTGGCGGCGGGGGCCTATGCGCGGGCGCGGGTGGCGGCGGCATGGCGCGCGGAAGGCAACGCGAAAGCCTCGGCGAGCAATTCGTAGGAGCGGCGGCGGTCGGCGTGGTCGTGGGTCATGGAGGCGACCATGATTTCGGAGACTCCGGCGTCGGAAGCGAGGCGTGTGAGCTTTTCGCGCATGGTTGAGGGCGAGCCGACGAAGATGCGCTGGCGATTGATTTGCATGATGGCGCGCTCCTCGCTCGAATAAGGATAATCGCCGGCCTCGGCAATGGTCGGCAGGCGGCCTCGCCTGCCCTGGCGGAAGCGCAGCAGCGTAAGCTCGAGCGGGCCGGCGAGTTCCTCGGCACGGGCGTCGGTTTCCGCACACACGATGGAAACAGCGATGAGCGATTGCGGATGTTGGAGCTGTGCGGAGGGATGGAAATTCCGGTGGTAGAAGCGCAATGCGGCGATGGCGGGCTCGGGCTGGATGTGATGCGCGAATCCGAAGCGCAGCCCAAGCTGCGCGGAAAGCTGCGCGCTGAAGTCGCTCGTGCCGAGAATCCAGATTTCCGGTGAAGGCACGTCGTCGGGCATGGCCTGGATTCGCTGGAAGGGATGATTCTCGGGAAACTGGCCGCCGAGAAACGCCAGCAGCTCGGCGAGCTGCTCGGGGAAATGGTCGACCGTGACCGCTTCGCGCGAACGACGCAACGCGAGAGCGGTGAGCGGGTCGGTGCCGGGAGCGCGACCGAGGCCCAGGTCGATGCGGCCGGGATGCAAAGCTTCGAGAACGCGAAAGGTCTCCGCCACTTTGAGCGGCGAATGATTGGGCAGCATGATGCCGCCCGAGCCCACGCGAATGCGCGACGTGACGCTGGCCACGTGCCCAATCATGATCTCAGGGGCGGAGCTGGCGATCAGGCGCGTGTTGTGGTGCTCGGCCAGCCAATAGCGCGTGTAGCCAAGCTCGTCGGCAAGCTGTGCGAGGTCGAGCGTGTTGCGCAGAGCCTGTGCACTGGTGGAGCCGGAGGGCACCGGCGAAAGATCGAGCACGGACAGGCGGTAGGGCGTCTCCGCAGGCATCGCGTCAACGATTGTGGCACAGGTAGACGCGAGATAGCGACGCGGGATCGCGGGTACCTATCCTTCGAGAGAGATTCCTCAAAAAGCAAGCGCCTCCAGGAAACCTTCGCTTCTCAAGAACGAGCTGTAGCAAGGGGCTGTGATCGAGCGAGGAGTTTTCATCCGCGGTTGATTCGCTTCATAACGGGTTTATTCGTTCTCGATACAGCCATCCGAGTAGTGCGAGTTTCGGACGAAGCGCGGAGAATGAATTGTGGGTGCGTGGAATTGAAACCCTCGCGTGAGTTTTTCCCAGCCGCACCGGCGAGGAGCGGGAATCCTAATTTCATTCGACGTTTCTTGCGCCCTTCGTGGCGGGTCTATCTATTTACGATACGCTCGCAGCGTGAGTTCCGCGAAACGCGGGGAATAGACGGCTTAAGCGCATGGCTCCAGTACTCCGGTACCAAAACGAAGAGCCACTCAAGTACCGCCAGAATGTGCCTACCGCGCTACTGCGCCTGCCTGGGTCCGTTGCTATCTTCTTCTGTATGCGGATAGCACAACCCAAACAGGAACTCTCCAGGGTGAGTGACTTTAGTCTTTTCGGTGGCAGGAACCGGGGCAAAAAGGCAGGCCGGAACGAAGCCTCCAAGAAGGCACCGCTCGAAAATGCAGCGTGCGAAGCCTCGAAGCCGATGTCGGGTTCCGACGCAGCAACCGCGGAAGCTGCAGACCCGGAAATTCTGAGCCTCGAAGAACTGCCTTCATCGCTTCCATTCGCGCCTCAGGGCTCGGCTGTCCAGATTTGCAGCGAGATCGAATCGGCCGCGTCAGAGGCTCCAGACAGCGCCGCGCCAGTATCGCAGCCCGACCGGCGCAGCAAGCACCGCGCACTGATATCCGCGCCGGTGCGCGTGCGAAGCACGGACCTGACCAAGGACGGACTCGACGAGATCACCACGACGCTCAACGTATCGCGCATGGGCATTCTGCTCGAGACGTCTAATACGTGGTACTCCCGCAGCATGGACGTGATGGTCACGTTCCCCTACAGCAACGCGCCCATGGGAATGCAGGCGGAACAGCCAGGCCGCGTGGTGCGCATCAACGAACTGGAGAGCGGGCGCCGCGCGGTGGCGATCGCGCTGGGCGTGACGCACCAGGAAGAAGAATTCATCAACTCCGGCGGAGAAAAGGTGCAGGCGCAGCGGCCGCCGCAGTTCATTGTGGGCCGCGACCCGAATTCGCCGAGGCCGCTGGTGCTGGCGCTGGATGCGGAAGACGGCGCGCGCGAATCGATGAAGAGCTATCTGATGAACGAAGGCTACGACGTAATCACGGTTCGGAACGCGCAGGAAGCGCGCGAGGTGCTGAGCCAGTGCACGCCTTCACTGTTGATCGCGGAGATCGAGGGCGACGGCATGCCCGGCCACGACATCTGCGCCCATTGCAAATCGATTCCGCGGCTCCAGAGCGTCCCGGTGATGCTGATGACTACCTCGGCCTACCCCAGCGACTACGCGAGCGCGCACTGGCTGGGAGCGGTGGTCTGCATGGCCAAGCCATACCGGCAGGAACGGCTGGGCCACGTGGTACGGCTGCTCGCGCCGCCGCCCACCGCCAGCGACAACGCCATGCCTCCGCGCCCGGCCAATATGACCCGGCGCCCCCTCGGCAACGGCAATCACATCAGCAAAGCTGCATCGAATTCGAACCGAAGGTTTCGTTTGGGGAGGAAACAGTGAATAACACCATAAATAACGCAGTGAATATCCTAATGAATAGCAATGATCCCGCAGCGACGCCGGCACCCGTGGTAGAAGACTCGTTCGAGGCCGCCCGCAGGGCCTTCTTCTCGAACGGGGACGGCAAACCTCAGTCGAACGCGTACGCTTGCCACACCTCCACGCACGTGAAAATCCGCCAGGCGCCGATGGCCGGAAAAACCGCGCAGGGAACCGATCACAAACTGGCCAAGCCGGAGAAAAGCACCGCTGAACTGGTGCATGCACACTGTTACTCAGACTGATACGTGGACGGTCAAAATTGAGTTCTCAACTATAAGGTCCGCAGCCAGCGGCGCGTTTCGCGGGCATTCCGCGCCGCGGCGAGGCCAAGGTCTATCAGGCCGGTTGAGAATGAGTTGATTCGCACAGGGGCACCTGTCCCAAAGGCCAGTGTTAACGATGTAAGCGCACAAAAGCCCAGCTCGGCGCAGAGGAAGCAACATCCAGATAAACTTTAGCTATTATGAAATGCCCGAAATGCGGCAGCGAGGCCCGCGACGTGGCGCGGTTTTGTCCGCGCTGCCACAACACGCTGCGGTTTCAGTGCCCATCATGCGCCCACGAGCAGCGGCACGGCAGAACGTGCGAGAAGTGCGGCGTCGATTTTTTGAAGTACGTCACGGCAGTCGTTGCGGGAAAGAAAGCGCAATCGGACGCGGTGCACGATCGTCTCGAGCAGCGATCCACTCTGCTGAAGAACCTGCTTTTGACGCCTTTCACGATGGGCATTCCCCTGCTGCGGGACCTTTTCTTGGGTGCGCATAAGCGCCGCAATTAGCGAAGCCATCCGAGCCGCGCGCGCGACAACGAGGCGTCTACCTGGCGCCGCGGGTGGCAGTGTGGTGCAGTGCCCAAGTGCGGCCACGTCAATCTCACCCCGACGCAGTTCTGTATCCTGCCGCCATATCCCGATTGAGCCCGAGCGCGATGCTGCGTTCGATCGGTGCCCGCTTCATCTCCGCTGTCTGTCCGGTCAATGAAGTCGATCCGATGAAATGGACGGTGTAAAAGTAGAGTGTCTGAACCCGTGAGCTTACGCAGTTAGCCTACTATGCTTTGCCGCAATGCGGGAATTGTCAGCCAAATCGCGGCTCGTTTTGGTCCGCGTAAAAATCGAACGGGCCAAAAAGCACCTCGCTGATTTCGAGGCTCAGGCCGAAGCCTTCCGCGATGCTTACACTCACGTGGTCGGAACCGAGACAGACTCGAAGACGCGACAATCTATCCAGTATTTTGCGAAACTGCCGATCTCCAGATTTGAGGTACTTGCTATCGCGGGAGACGTTTTGCAAAACCTTCGCAGTGCGCTGGACCATCTTGCCTTTCAGCTCGTCGAGGCCGGAGAGTGCAGAGCGATAGGCGAGAAACGAGGAAAGAGCATCGGGTTCCCCATCTGCGAGAAGCCCACGGATTACGAAACTATGAAGGCTAGAAAAATAAAGGGAGCGCGGAAAATGGCTATAAAAGCGATTGACACGCTCAAACCATATAAGGGTGGAAATACGGCGCTTTGGCGTCTCCATTATGTGAATAATATCGATAAGCACCGCCACCTTATCGGAATTGGCGAGAGCTATTTGTTTGAGGGCGAGGGATTCGACGGACGATACTGGCAGAAGGCAGCACGCCCATTCTTTCGAGGAATCTTTGGGCCGGAAGTGAATCAAAAATCGAAGTTCGTTATCAAGAAACCTTTGGGCAAGTTTAAGATTGCTGAGGGTCAGCCGCTTTTCGAATTTCTCCGTGAGACGGTTGATTACGTTGATCGTCTCGTCACAAGCTTTGAGGCCCATCTTTTTCCGCGTCGTCAGAGAAGCACCCTTTTCCGTCGCAAACCGTGATGCGGCGCGATCGCAACGGGGGCGAAGCAACACCCTGTTGCGCAACTGGCTGGTTCGGTCGCTACTGTCGGCCCCTAATGGCGGAAAAATAGTGCGCGGGAGGATAAAGCCCGGTGCGCGAGAATTCCGCGCCAAGGGCGCGCTTGACCTCGCGATACCAGTAATCGAACGTGCCTTCGGCGACGCCCACCAGTCGAATTGCCGCGCGGTATTCAAAGCTGCCCAGAAAATAAATCTCGAATAATTTCAGACGGCCTTTCCATTCCTGGCGGCGCAGCGCATGCCGCCCGATGCGCTCGAAGTCAGCGATGTATTCGCAGGCGCGCGTGCGGTCCGGACGCCACTGATAACCCGAACTCGGAGCTTCCAGATCGAGCGAGCGGACCTGCCCGGTGGAATCGGCCAGCCATTCGCGCAGACTGCGGTAGCGCCCGTGGCAAACGTCGAAAATTTCCTTGGCTTTCATTGCGCCTCCATTCGATTTTTTTCCGAGAGCGGAAACGGAAGCCGCTCGTCCGACAGTTCCCTTCGCTATTCCGCGCGGATTGCGGCGAACTCAGCCGCGAGCGGCAAAGCCATGCGTTAATTGCTGCGACGCGGCGGCTTGCTTCCTCCGGTGAGCAGCGCGCCGGCGTCCCACACCTTTTCCGTACACGTGACTTCTTCTTCAATCGCTTCGACGCAGGCTTGAAAACATTCGCGCCAACCGACGAGATAGCCCCGTGCGTATTCGTCGGCCAGGCGATGGCGGTCGCGGTGCAGGCGCTGCATGTCGAAAAGCTGTGCGCCCTCAAGACGCGGCGCTTGTAACGCGATGCGCAACCGGTAGCGAAATTCACGCAGCGTCCGCAGAATCCAGTGCAGCGGCGCCGGGTAATACACTCCCACGCGACGGCGCGGTTCGTACCAAGCCATCCGCCAGCCGTGGGGAACGATTCCTTCATGGCCTGCTTCCTTGCGCACTTTCCATGTCACACGAATACTCATGAATGCCGCACCTCCGGGCCTGTGCCCACGGCCAGCTCGCGCCGCACCGATTCTTCCCGCTCCGCGCGCAACAGTTGCTGCTGCAAGCGCGCTTCGAGAAGGAATTCTTGTTGTCGTTCATCGTCCGAGCGCTGCTGGAAGGCGGCGCTGGGCTGTTGCGGGTGTGGTTTTACGTCTCGTTTTTGATCTAAAAAGGAAGAATTTTGAGGTTGCAGTTGGACGTTTCTCAGAATTTCCGCGGGGCTGTGGAAATCCCTGTGAATTTCGCCTTGTCTTTGTTTTTGTATGGATTTCTCTACTGATGAACTACTTATCCGGCGTGGAATCCATTGATTCGACAGTCTTTGTCTATCACTTGCTACGCAATTTTGCGCGCCATCCCCCGCAACTCTGCGTACCCCGTCCGCAGCTTTGCGGGCATCCGGCGAAATCCGCGTAAATTTCTTGGCCTTGGTGATGCGAACGATCACCCCGCCCGGTGCAGCTTCCGTCTCGACATACCCGTGGCTGCGCAACGTGCGCATCCAACGCTCGAGCGTGCGGCTGTTGAAGCCTGTTTCTTCCTCGATCTCGCGATAGCTGATGGGCGTGCCGCCCAGCACCCAACCCACCGAGCCCTGCTGGTGCGTCTGGCGAAGCACGAGCCACCCATACAGCCAAAGCGCCGCACCCATGCGTGCATAGTGGCGCTGTTCGAAAAGCACACCGCGAAGGCCCGTGTTGTAATCCTTGCCTCTCATCGACTCCGGTCGTCTTCGATCGCTCCTTTTCTCTTCCCCAAAGTGATGGCTGGCGTTCGGCTGTCGCCGCCTGCCATGGGTCCGCAGGCCTGTATGCGGAAAGAACGGGAGAATGCAATCGCTGCCAGCCTGTTTGCTCAACACTCTCCGCAATACGGAATGCGCACTTCCACGTAGCCGCGCGGCGCGCCATCGCACATCCGCAGCCTGGCGATCTTACAAACTGCGGGCCGCCAGCAAAACGCGCAGAATGCGGCCGCGCCCTGGGTTACGCCGCCGGAATCCGTCTGACCGAGAGTGCGCTGCTTCTGCCGGTTGTAATACCATTGGCGGCGTTTCTCGCGTTCGCGCGCCTGGTGAATCGGATTGGAGCGCCAGCGCCGCATGAATTCGCGGTTGTACTGTCGTTTGTCCTCCGTGGCATCGGCTCTAGATTCCTGATGTAGCGAGTTCTCCCCGAACAAAACCTCTGCGAAAGGCTTGCGTGGCATCGTTTCCTCCCCGTGACGAGATCTCGATCGGTCCAACACCCCTGGGCGGTGCTTAGAAACGCGAGCAGCGCCAGATCGCGGAATTACCGGGCGCGGCCAGCGTGCTCCGGTGTTTTTACGTTTTTCATCGGCGGCAATTCATGCCTTCTGGCAAGGTTCTCCTTTTTTGCGGACTGGGACACACGCATATGCTTGCGACTTTTCTTTTGAGTACTGCTACGCGGGTACTATTGTTTTGACTGCCTTCGGTGTTAGTCTCCCGCACGCATCTCGTTCCGTTTTTGTTTGCGAGGAAAATCCAGGGAGGCCCCGGCCATGAGCGACACCCATCCGCCGCTCGACTATTTGACGACGTCTTCGAAAGCCACACTTGAATCGTTTGAACTTTCCCGTCTGAACCGAGCTTCGAATTTGCGCAAGGAGTTGCGCCAGATTCTTGAGGAATGGGTTGATGCGGAAGTCGATGCGCGCATGGCACGCTGCATTCTGGACTGCCGGCGCGCGCAGGATTGCGATCACCATGCTTCTGCGCGCCAGATTTCGACTCCCGCAGACCTCCAGGAATTCGAAATGCTCTTCCTGTCGGCCAAAAACGAATCGGAAGAACCGCTTCCCGAAGTAGCAGCCAGCCAACGCCGCAGGCTGCGTGCGGAAAAACCAGTGCCGGAGAATGAATCTGCGACGAGATCCGAAACGCCGATGCCAGAACTACGGCCCTCGGCAACTTCGAAGTGTGCAGCTGCTGCACTTCGCGTGCTGGAGCAACAAGCACAGCATCAAACCGATGCGGGGTCTGATGCGGAGGAGAACCCTGCGGCCGCAAGCCGCTCCGAAATTCAATCATGCACAGGCTCCTTGTTTGACGTCGCTACGCAAGAAAGGCCGCGGGATTCGGCCTCCCACTCAGTCGCTCACGTACGAGGAGGCACTCTCCTATTTGCCAATGCACACCGGCGACAAGTGCGCAACGCGCTGTCCGCGCGCGCGCGGCTTCGTGATTGTTCCAAGCGCGGCCTGGCACCAGCGTCATAAGTCCCGGCGAAGTCATCGGCGATGTTTCTGCTCGTGAATCAATACCGGGACCAGAGTCGCGTTCGAAGGATCGTGTTGAAATTGTCAGTAATCGGCTCCCGACGTGCCGCAAGGCGCCGAGGCATTCGCGGAGGTGTTCGCGAACGATGTGCCGCACCAGGTTTGCTGCGGACTCCCATTGCGATTCTACCGATTCAGGAAGGCGGAGCCCTGGCTCTGATGTTGTCGGTCGGCGCGCTACCTCGGTCGCTAGCGCTCCTTCAGCCAAGTGAACTGTTTTGGGAAAGGTTTTCCTCGACTGGCAGCAAACCTTTCTGTCGCGCACGCCCTCCGCGGCACGCGAGAATGTGTATTCGCCCAATAGAACTCGACGAATTGCCGACCTTGGACACATTGGTTGTCGTTGCGCGCGACTGTGA
>Ga0307372_10008483_pt1 | contig 14438 bp, 12 predicted proteins | sample OX1MG_FD_202533 | JGI IMG/M metagenome (GOLD analysis project Ga0307372, IMG submission 202533) | Soil microbial communities from Risofladan, Vaasa, Finland - OX-1 | ecosystem: Environmental > Terrestrial > Soil > Coastal area > Acid sulfate soil | place: Finland: Risofladan, Vaasa | collected...
GCTTCTCTATTGGAAAGCGCTGGAGTGGGCGACCCAAAACGGATTTCGCCGCGTGGATCTAGGGCGCTGCACGCCGGACAGCGGCACATACCGGTTCAAGACGCAATGGCTGTGCGAGGAAATTCCGTTGCCGTGGCATTATTGGACGCCACAAGGAAAGTCTGTGCCTCAATTACGGCCCGATAACCCGCGCTTCCGGCTGGCCATAGCAGCGTGGAAACGACTGCCATTAGGCGTGGCAAACTTTTTGGGACCAAGGATCGTTCGAGCGATTCCTTAGCGAGTCGCAAGGATCGCGGGAAGCATCCGAAATGCAGAAAAAGCCCAGCCAACCAATGCGGAGCATCTTCACGGTCGATGTGGAGGATTGGTACCACATCCTCGACGTTCCGTCCGCGCCACCCATGGCTGCGTGGCAGGGGCTGCCGAGTTGTATCGAGAAAAATTTCCTTACGTTACTTGATGTTTTCGACGAGACCGGATCGAAGGTCACTTGTTTTTTCCTGGGCTGGATTGCGGAACGCTACCCGCGATTGGTCCGCGAAGCGGTTCATAGAGGCCATGAAATCGCCTCCCACGGATTTGCGCATCGTTTAGTGTTTCAAATGACGCCCCTAGAGCTTCGCGAGGATGCGCTGACTTCGCGAACGCTTCTCGAAGACCTGAGCGGATGCGCGGTGCGCGGTTATCGGGCTGCGGGATTTTCGATCACTGACGCTGTACCGTGGTTTTTCGAAGAACTGATCGCCGCAGGTTACACGTACGACTCATCGATATTCCCCGCAACACGAGGGCACGGCGGCTGGGACGTGTCGCCCATGGAACCCTATACAGCGGTGGTGAGGACCGGCGAGATCGCAGAGTTTCCAATTTCCGTGGCCAGCGTTCTTGGCAATCGTATGTGCTTTTCGGGCGGCGGATATCTGCGGATATTTCCCTATCCGGTGATTTCGCGAATGGCGGCGCGAATTGAATCCGCGGGGCGACCGGTGATTTTTTACATCCATCCGCGGGAAATCGACCCCGGACATCCGCGATTGCAAATGAACGTGTATCGTCGATTCAAGTCGTATGTCAATTTAGATAGTACACTTTTAAAGGTCCGTCGCATCCTCGGGGAATTTGCGTGCGGCACGTTTGCTGAATATATGAATTCTCATGGTCTGCCCCGTCAAATTCAGGCGGAATCGAAGTTCTTTAAGCCCCCGGGTTTGGAGGCAGCGGCCTTAGCCAGCGAATCTCTTTCGTCACGAGGCGCCGGGCCAAAAGGAAAAACTCCACATGCGATTGGGTGAAGGAAAAAAGTTTATCGAAAGCGATTGGAAGCGGCGTGCCGCTTACATGCTGTTCGGGGAACCGCACGTGCCCGGGTGGATCCGCCTTCAGCACGTGCTGCGAGAAGTGGAGCGGCTGGCGGGAGGCCGTGACTCAATCCGATTGCTGGATGCAGGCTGCAATCGCGGCGATTTGGTTACTTATCTCGCGGAGCGGCATCCGGGCTGGACGTTTTGCGCTCTGGAACTGGACGCGCTACGCATCGCGAAAGCGGAAAAGATTCGGCGGAGCCTGGGATTGAAGAACGTTCAATACTTTCAGGCGAATATTTGCCAATTGCCATTTGAAAACAATTTTGACCTCGTCGTGTGTTCGGATGTGCTGGAGCATGTGGAGAATGACGAAGCGGCCATCACCGGCCTCGCGCGAGCGTTAAAGCCGGGCGGCCATTTGGTTGTGACTACTCCGTCGTCGCCACAACCCTGGCACCTGCCGCTGGTAAAATGGCGTGAGCGGCGCGATGGTATTGATCCTCTCGAGAGCTACGAACACGTCCGGCAAGGTTATTCTTCCGAGGACATGCGAAAACTTCTCGCGCGCGAAGGCATGGAGCACTCGGCGGTACGATACACGTTCGGACGACCGGGAACATTGGCGTTTGATTTATTTTTTTCGATCGGAGACGCCAAGCCAAATCCTGTAATCTTCGGCGCGATGTACCCGGTCATTAAACTGCTGGGCTGGCTCGACGTGGTCACCCGGCATGCGCATGGAGCGGCGGTACTGGGAGTCGCAAAAAAAGCAGCGATGCAACCGTTATTGGCCACCAAAGTCGTGAAGGATGTCCCCGCACGCCAGACGTGTTCGAACGCGTGACGGCGTGCCATTCTCGGAAGCCGCCCAACAGGACTTTCCAGAAGGAATTTTGCCGGAAGCGCATGTTCGAATCGACCTTGCGCACATGAATATGCGGAGTGAGAAGGATCCATGAAACGGCTCAAGGGAATCCGAATCTTCGTCCTGATTGACGCGCTCGGGTGGAAATATCTGGAGCACAGGAAATTTCTAAACGATATCCTGCCTCACCGGGCGCCGCTGCGAACCGTTCTTGGCTTTAGCTCCGGCGCGATTCCCACAATTCTCACCGGCGTGCCTCCGGCGGTTACCGGCCACTGGAATCTTTTTTATTACGACCCAGCAGGTTCACCCTTCCGGTGGCTAAGGCACTTTCAGTTCTTGCCGGACGCGGTTCTGGAGCACAGGGTTACACGCAAGCTCGTGAAGGAACTGGGACGGCGCGTGCTGGGAATGGGGCCGCTATTCGAATGCAGCGTGAGCCCGCGCTTTCTGCCATGGTTCAACTACGTGGAGAAGAAGAATATTTACGAGCACGGAGGAGTCTCCGGAGCGTCCACGATTTTCGACCAGCTTGCGGAAAGGGGAGTTCCTCACCGGGTTTATTCCTACCATCACATGACGGACGCGGAGATTTTGCAGCGGGCGGAGGGAGACATCCGGTCGGGCGCCGCTTCATTTTTTTTCCTTTATTTGAGCGAAATGGACATGTTTTTACATATGCACTGCCACGAGCCCGAAAAGATCGACGAGCGACTGCAATGGTATGACCGGGGCCTTCGACAAATCTTTCAAGCCGCAAAAATGGTGGATGCCAAAGCGACGATGACGGTGCTTTCCGACCACGGGATGACTCCGGTGCAGCATCATTTTGACCTAGTCAGCCAGGTCAAAGGTTTAGGGTTCAAAATGCCGGGAGATTATTTGGCAGTTTACGACTCAACCATGGCGCGATTTTGGTTTTACAACGACCGAGCCCGGCAAGGAATTCAAAACAACCTGAAGGGCCTAGGTTGCGGCCGGTTCCTGGCCGATGATGAACTGCGCCGGCTGGGCGTTTTCTTTGCCGATCGGCGATTCGGCGAGTTGATTTTTCTGCTGCATCCCGCATGGTTGGTTTCGAAAAGCGATTTCAATGGCAAAGGCTGGATGCCACACGGAATGCACGGCTATCATCCTGAGGATCCCTACTCGGACGCGATTTTCCTGAGCAGCGCGAAGCCGCCCGTTTCCGTGCAGACAATCGCTGACGCGTATACCTGCATGCAATCCGCTGCCGAGTGGGACGCTTCGTTTCAAGAGGCGAGTTCGTTGTGAAGAACAGGGGATCGGATCGAGATGGTTGATTTGCGTGCTTCGGTTTGCTATTTCTCGAACTCTGACGCGCGCGGCGGCGTCGAAGAACACATCCTGACCCTCCTGCGCCTCGTGGATCGAAATTTGTTTCGCCCGATTTTGATTTGTACGCCGTCGTGCGCCAAAAAGCTCCAGCAGGACTTGCCCGCGGATGTAAGGCTATACCCGCTGTCGTTCGCAAGGCCGTATCAGGTGTGGGCGGCGGCGCGCTGCGCCCATATTTTGCGAAGCGAGAAAATCAGCATTTTGCATTCCCACTTATTCAATGCGAGCTTTGCTGCATCTCCCGTGGGACGCTGGTGCGGCGTTCCGGCAATCATCGAAACGACGCACCTCCGAGAAGCATGGCGTCACGGATGGATCAAGGGGAATTACGCGCTTGATCGTTTCGCCGGACGTTTTGTGGATCATTACATCGCGGTGTCAGAAGCGAATGCCCGGTATTTAATCGACGAGAAGGGTTTCCCGGCGAAAAAAGTGCATGTGATTCACAACGGATGCGATCTCGCAAAATTTAAGCCAGGTCATCTTGTGCCGGACACCATAAGGAAGGCGCTGGGATTTGGCGAGCAAGATCCGGTCCTGGTGATGCTGGGCCGGCTGGAGCCGCAGAAGGGTCATCGTTTTCTCCTTGAAGCACATACTCGCGTACTTTCCGAATTTCCAAATGCGCGATTAGTGTGCGTGGGTGAAGGAGCACTGCTCGGAGAGTTGGAGAAACAGACGGAATCACTCGGCATAGGGAGGGCAGTGCGGTTTGTGGGGTTTCAATCCAACGTTTTGGATTGGCTGGCCTTGGCGGATGTCAGTGTTCTCCCGTCCATTTTTGAGGGTTTGCCGCTGGTAGCGATTGAAACGCTGGCGGCCGGGCGCCCTATGGTCGCCACGGCAGTGGATGGCACAGCAGAGGTAGTCGTGGACGGGAAATTTGGCCTGACGGTGCCGCCTGGAGACAGCGTGAAACTGGCGGAGGCCATCTTGAGGATGCTGCGAAATCCCGCATGGGCACGCGGGCTGGCCCAGCAAGGGCGGCAGTGGGTGCTCGAACATTTTACGCAGGAGCAGCAAATTCGGAAAACCGAAGAGCTCTACCTGCAAGCGCTGCAGCAACGAGCGAAATCGAAGACGGCTAGCGTGAGTTCAGCGCGATCGGCAGCGATTGCCGGCGAATCGCGATCCCAGCCGGCTGATCACAATTCACAGATGGCAGAAAGAAAATGAACGAGTATCCCCAGCCGCTTCATGCCGATATTGGCGCGAACGCACCCAACGCCGGAGCGCTCGCCCTGCGGGAGGCTATCTGCGAAGAAGTGAGAGCCGTATGTACACAATTTTTTGGTGAACGAATCCGTGCCATCATCCTGACAGGCAGCTTGGCGCGGGACGAGGGAACTTTCTTGCGTCGAGGCGATACATGGACATCTCCTGGTGACGCCGAGTTCCTTATCATGACTTCCTGGAAGACATCCCTGCCAACTGCCGAGGAGATCAGCGAAGTCCGGCGTCAGATTAACAGCCGTTTGCTGCAGCGAAAGATAAGCTGCAAAACCGATCTGGGCCCGGCGTATGCGCATTATCTGCGGAATTTGCCACCGCACATTTTTAGTTATGAGCTTCGCGAATGCGGGAAGGTGATCTGGGGGGACAGCAACGTCCTCAATTTGATTCCTCGGTTCCCGGTGCAACAACTGGCTCTGGAAGATGCGTGGTGCTTGCTGTGCAACCGATTAATCGAATTGCTTGGCTTCCCAGAAGAACTTGCTTCTGATGGCAGTCTTTCGTCCGCGAAGTTTCGATACCACATCCAGAAGCTGTATTTGGACATGGCTACCTCGTTTTTGGTCTTTGTGCGGGCATACGCTCCCGGATATCAGAAGAGGCGGGAAATCCTCTCGCGCCTGGCGGAAGAAACGCAGGGCCGCGAGGAATACCCGTTTGATCTACAGGAATTTGCGGAGATTGTTGCCGTTTGTACCGAAAGGAAGCTGTCGCCCATAAACAGCGATGAGGAGGCTGTGGCGCTTGATCCGGGTGAAGCGATTCGCACAGCCCACCGTCTTTGGCGGTGGGAGTTGGAGCGGCTGACCGGAACTGAGGACGCGCTGGCCGATTGCGAACTGATCAAACGGTGGATGCGCAGCGCGCCATTGCGACAAAGAGTCCGCGGATGGCTGGTGGTGTTGTCTGCGTGCGGATGCCACAAGAGCTTTGGATCCTGGCCGCGATGGTTGAAGCTCTGCCGACAGGCGTCACCGCGCGGTTGCGTCTATTTTGTTGCGAGCGGCATCCTCTTCAAATTGCTCGGGGAAAGAACGCGCTCGCACGAAACGGACTGGCGGAAGGATGCAATGACGTTGATGGATTTTTTGCCCGTGCGGAAGCTCGGCACGGAAGCGCGCCCGCCGGTCCGGTGGGAAGATCTTGCTTCTGATGCGACGTGGAATTATCGGCGATTCTTAGTGGGGACTCGATCTTAGCATGGCGCACCCGCACCGATTCAAACCGAAAACACTCTTGCCGGCGGGTTACGATTCCGGCAAGAGCTTCCGTGTGATGGGTTTCACGCTCGCGCTGGAGTGGGGAGGCTTATAACTCAGATGCGCATACTCCTACTCTCGAGAACGAGTCCGCTGCCAGCCAATAATGGCGTGAACATGCGGACATGGTCGGTCCTCCGCGCGCTCGTCGATGAAGGACACGAAGTGACTTTCCTTGCATTCGCAAACCGGAACGAATCGAATGGAAAGTCCCAGGAGCTCTCACGAATTTGCCGTAAAGCGATTTTCATCCCGAGTAACTTGAAAAGCCTGTCGTCGAGCAAGGATTACATCCGTCGGATTGTGCAGTTTCGTTCAGGGATTCCCTATGGGGTGGAAGCGTCGCGATCTCCGGAGATGGCTGAGCACGTTGAGAATCTTTTGCGAGGCGGCGAAGTTGACGCGGTCCTTTGCGAGCAAACCGATTTGGCGATCAACCTTTCGGCATCCGTGCCGGTCCCCGTGATCGCGGATTTCCACAACGTCGATTACCTGATTTTGGAGAGGTATCTCGAGTTCGAGAGAAATCCGCTGAAGCGGCTGTATGCATGGGCGGAGAGCAGGAGGGTGCGCAACTGGGAACGCAGAGTCTGCCAGTCGGCTGCCGCCACCCTGGTGTGTTCCGCCTACGATGGCAAGCTCCTGGCGCGGATGTGCGCGGCCGCGCCGATTTTTGTGGTTCCCAACGTTGTCGATGTAAATCACTATGAGCCCCGCGGCGGGGAAGAGCGGCTCAGGATAATTTTCCAAGGCGGGATGGACTGGTATCCAAACCGGGACGCCGTGGAATTTTTCATCACATCGATTTTGCCACTTGTACGACAGAAGGCTCCGGGTGCGCAACTGTGCGTAGCGGGACGCAACCCGTCCCCGGAGTTCGTTCAGCGCTTCTGCAATACTCCCGACGTCAAATTCACGGGGACCGTACCGGACATGAGCGCCGAAATCGCCAGTTCCGCGATCTCGGTGGTGCCGCTTCGGATCGGCAGCGGCACGCGACTGAAAATCCTGGAAGCGGCAGCGATGGCGAAGCCTATCGTATCAACGCGCCTGGGCGCCGAAGGGCTGGACTTTGTTGACAACCGGGAAATCATCCTCGAGGACGAACCCAAACGGTTCGCCGACGCAGTGGCGGCGCTGCTGGGAAACCAGCAACGTCGCAGAGAACTCGGCGATGCGGCACGCGCGCGCGTCGAGAGACAGTACAGCTACCCAGCCCTGCGGCAAGCACTTCATCTTGCGATGAGGGGCATAGTCACGGTGGATGATTGCCGGAACCGAAAACGGTAATTACCAATTAGAACTGGCTTTAGCGATGGCGGATGAAACGGCGTGAGTGGGATGAGTAGTATGGTTTGCGTGGAGATATAGACCGTGATTATTTTCTACCTATTGGTTTGGGTCTTGCCGCTGGTGAACCATCCCATTTGGGGCAGGAAGATTGGTCCCTTAACTGTGTTCGAGTATCTGGGAATTTTCTCCCTGCTTTACGCGGCCTTCCACATTTTTTCAAGACATAGGCTTCCCCCTATCTTCCGTACATGGATGGTGCGATTGTTCTTCCTGTTGTACCTGATTGCGATCGTGTCGGCTTTCGTCGCCGGCCGGGGAATCCAGTTGTCGAACAGCGCCTTGATCATCTACACGTCCTCCATGTTCCTGTTTGTTATCACGATCACCGTTGTCGATTCCTTGCGGCGGCTGCGCTGGACAGTCCTCGCGCTGGTGGGCTCCTATGCATTCGCATCGTTGTACATCATGCGAGAGTGGCAAGTTGGCCGCCATATCTGGGGAGATTTCCGGCCTGGATGGATCGTAGGAGATCCGAATTTCTTCAGCGCGGCGGCTATTTTTTCGATCAGCCTAGCCTTTTGCTTCATGCAGGGAAAACGACCAGGTTGGGAGAAGTTGTATTGCCTCGGGTGCATGATCGGCACGCTGATAGCGTTGATGTTGTGCGGTTCGCGAGGTGGTTTTCTGGGGCTGGCGGTTACCATATCGTTTCTTCTTTGGCACATGCCGAATCGCGTCCGGAATTTTGCTTTGCTTGCCGTGGTGGTGGTTCCGTTGACTGTCATACTGCCTACGTCACCGATTCATCGGCTGCTGCACCCGGGTGGACCGGAGATAGGTTCCGAGGAGAATCACCTGCTGGCTTGGCAGGCGGGTTGGAAGATGATCGAAGCACATCCGCTGACTGGCGTCGGCCTGGGTAATTTCAAGTCCATGATGCCCCTGTACGCGCCGCCCGGAACTACAGAGGACAGCATAGCGCATAATATGTTTATTGAAGTCGCCGCGGAGCTTGGCCTGCCCGCCCTGGTACTTTTCGTTGGTATCTTCGTCGCGAGTTTCCGGTTGCTTGGCAAAATTCGTAGGCGAGTTTCAGCGCCGATGATTGTCCGCGAAGCCGCAGCGGCACTGCAGGCTGGGGTCTTGGGCATTGCCGTGGCGGGTTCGTTTGTTTCCTCCGAGTACCAAAAAACAACATGGATGGGTTTTGCTTTAGCGGCGTGTTTGGCGCCGCTCGCGAGTTCCACAAAGCCAGCCAAAATGGAAGTGCCCGTTGCCGTTTTACCGGACGAGGAAGCCCCCGTCGCGGGGAGTATGCTGCTTGACTGACCGAGTATGAGATCTGCTTGAATGCAGTTTCGCGGCGCCGGTGATATCGAGCATTCCAACTGATGTGGCGGCGCTCATTTCTGCAGCCGCTAGAGTGTGAAAGCCCTGAATGAGGCGTCAGCCGGGCGAAGCTCGGTATTACGGACAGCCTTCGACTGGGGCGAGTTTGGACAACTTCGTTGAATCAACGATCCGACGTTGCTTTAGAATCGCCAGGCGTTGTCGCGGAACATCATCGCGAGCAGATGGTCGCGGGGATGCGCTGGACGCTATGGTTGTCTGTTTTCTTGGCGCCGTGCGGTTACATCACGACCGTGCTGCTGGCACGGATCGGGCCTCAGGTAGTTGGAACGTACGGGATTTTGACTCTCTACATCGGCCTTACGTCTGTCTTTCTGTTTTTTGGGGGAAATGGAGTTGCGATAAAGTTTGTCCCCGAACTGCCGCAAGACAAGCGCCTTTCGTTCCTTCTCTCTTACTGTTTGGTGATTCTGGCCGCGACGCTGCCGTACCAGATCGCCGCGTCGATTTGGCCGGGAGGATTGAAGTACGTTTTCGGGAAGGAAGTAAACGATTGGTTCGGACTGCTGCTGATATGGGTGGCTCCGATAGCTATTTTCTCGTCGCTGGCCCTCGCCGCGTTGAAAGGGCTGCTCGAAATCAAATGGTCGCAAGTGTACAACCGCGTGATTACGCTGGGAACGTTCGTGCTGTATGTGGCTCTGTATTTCGGCGATCGATCGCTGCTGGCGGCCCAATACAAAACAATTATTTGGAGCACCTTTGGGTTTCTCACGCTTATTGTCACGGCCCTCGCCACCCGCCGGCTTCTTCGCCACATCCCGTGGCCTCGGGACCAGAAATCCTTGCGGTTTCTTCTACCGCCGGGCTTTTGGCCTTACACGTGGGGCTTGCAAGCGAGCAGCGTCCTCAATTTCCTGAGCGCGCGGCTGGACTATATTTTCATTCTGAACGCGGGCGGGCTGGTGGAATTTGGCAAGTACGTCACACTGATCACCCTGACGTCGGTGATTCCGACTTTCGCGACGTTTGTCCTCGATAGCTTGCTGCCGTCACTGACGCACACCCTTGCGTTGCGCGATTACAGCACGGCGCGGCGAATCACGGAAGTGTACTTGCGATTCATGCTTCCTTGCGGGCTGATCGCCGCGACGTTCGCCATCTTGTTCGTGCATCCGCTCTTCAAAATTCTGGGCCCGCGTTATATCGATCTTGTAAGCCTGGGGCTGATAGCTTTTCCGATCGCCACACTGCAGGTGTTGAATTGGTTTGTTGGAACGATGTTCACGGCGATTGGCATGCCTCATCGCGATGCCATGGTAAAAGCAGTGAGAACCGTAATATTCTGCGCGGCTTTCTGGTCCTTCTGGCCGCAGTTCCATCTCCAAGGTGCAATCTGGGCCTGGGGCATCGGGGAGATCTCTTATCAATTGCTGGGAATCTACTTCCTTCTGCGGAAGATGCCGTTTAAGTTTTCCTTTATTCCGACGTATGCTGCTTATTTAGCAGCGGTGTGCCTCTCCGCGGTGTCGTCGGAACTTTTAGGCGATCATCGGCCGGTTGCCACGTTGCTGACCTGGGTTGCGTTGGTTGGCGGCTTTTTCCTGGGTGCTGGGTACACCTGGTCTGAGATTCGCAGACTGTTGCGCCTGGTTTTGCCTTCACGAGCTGGCACATCCATGCCGATATGATTTCAAGGATTCGAGATTCGGCGCGGCACGATTGGGGCGCGAGATGATAGCAGACGACTTCGATTCCCTAGTGATTCTCTCACCGTTTGTGTGGGACGGCCTTTTGTTGAACCCTCATTTCATGGCAAGTTACTTTTCAGCCAAGCTGCCCGTGTTGTATGTGAATCCAATTCCTGCCTGGTATCCCAAGGACCGCAACTTCTCAATGGCGGGAATTTTGTCTGCGTATGGGCCACGGCCAATGCGCCAAGCCGGCTCAGAATTGTATATCTACACGCCAAAACGGCTGCCGTTGGGCCGCATTGGGCCGATCGCGAGGCTAAACGAGCGACTCTTGGCCCGCGGTATGACGGCTTGCTTGAGGGCACTGGGTTTCAAGAAGCCCTTGATTTGCGTTTCCTTTTTCGATGGCTGCCTGAAACAACTGAATCCCTTAAGGAAATACCCAGTTCTTTACTACTGCCTTGACCATTTCTCGCAGCCGGAAGAGAAAGAACTGACTCGTCGCGCCCGTATCGTCATGGCGTTAAACAGGCCCATTGCGGAGGAAAAACGGCGTCTTAATCCCAATACATACTGGCTACCGACCGGAGTTGATGTCCTCAGTTACGCGGGAGCGACGGCGCAAGACGAGCCGGATGACATGGCACGAATTCCGCATCCGCGAGCGGGTCTAACCGCAACGTTCACCTATTACGTGGATTACGAACTCCTGCTTCACCTCGCCCGGACACGCAGCAAGGTTTCATTTATATTGATCGGGCCCGTGTTCAGCGGACCGGGCGGCCCGGATGAGCGCGATAGGGTGCTGATCGGAGAACTAAAGTCGTGCGGAAATGTCCATTGGCTTGGCATGAAGCCAACGAATGAGCTGCCCCCCTACGTCAAGGCATTTGACGCGGGGATAATTCCCTTTAAGGATCGAGATTTCAATCGTAGGCGCGATCCGCTGAAGCTGTATCAATATCTGGCCGCCGGCATTCCGGTGGTCTCCACGCCGTTGAGCACCTTCGAAAGTGAACCGCCAGGTGTTTCGTTTGCCGAGACGAAGGAAAAGTTTCTCGCCGCGCTCGACCACGCGCTTCGAGAAAGTCCGAATGAAACGATGAAGACCCAAATCGCAGAATTCATTCGCAGCGCGGACTGGTCAAATCGCTTTAAGGCTATGGAACAGGCGCTCCAAGATGTCTTCCAAAACGCCATGGAGCCTTCTAAGCCATTGACATGAAGGTCCTCCACGTTGAGGTTGGCGGCTCCTACGGCGGCTCGCTTCGCGCTCTTGAACTTTACTTAGCGCATAGCCAGGACGCTCGCTTGCAACACGACGTACTTTTCTATTTTCCGACACCGCATTCTGAGAACCTGCTCGCGCATGTTAACAACGTGCGAGTTCTCTATCCCGAGCATGCGCCGAGATCGGGGCTAGTTGCAGGAACGACCGTACGACACAAATCCGTTTCATCTCCGTGGATTTCGGGTTTTAAAAAGTGGGCCACGCTGGTCCTTGGCCTCCCAACTGCCCTTCGCGTACGCGAGGTGATTCTGGCGAGAAACTACGATGTCGTTCATGTGAACAACACTTTCACATATCAGGCCGCCACTTTGATAGGCGCGCGTTGGGCGGGAACACCGGTTGTTGCCCATGTTCGCAATCCCGTAGATAAAGGAAGCCTCTCGCGCTGGCTGCTTCGAATGACTGCCCGTTTGGTGTGCGTGAATGATGTGCTCCGGCAAAGTCTCGTGGGATGGGTGACAGGTTTAGCAATTGTTACCTGTCGGGACGCCGTCGAGGAAATTACATTCGATGTGGAAGCCTCTCGCGCGCTGCACCAGTCTCTTGCGGGCGGTGAGAGTTTGCTGGTTGGATCTCTGGGCCGATTGGAACCTCAAAAGGGATTTACATTCCTGGTTAAGGCCGCACGCAAGGTAATCGACCAAATGCCAGATGTAAAGTTTGTCATCGCAGGGGACGGCAGCGAACGCGGCAATTTGGAGGCGTTGATTCGGGTCTTAAGACTCGAGAAGAATTTCCTAGTCTTGAATTTCCGAAGTGACGTGGGGAATTTCATCGAGGCCTTGGATATATTTGTTGTTTCTTCTATTTGGGAAGGCGGGCCTTTGACTGCGCTCGAGGCGATGCAGATTGGGAAACCGATCGTGACGACTCCGGTAGGATTTATGCCCGAACTGATTAGGGATCGCGTGAACGGATTGCTCGTGCTCGCGTCTGATGCGGATAGCTTGGCGCAAGCGATTCTGGAGCTTTGCAAAAATGAGAGGTTGCGTTCGTCCTTGTCCGCGGCAGCACCTGAGGCGGTGAAACCTTTTCGGAACCGCGACGCGCTTGCCAGAGAACTGGACACGGTCTTCGCATCGCTCGTCCTGGAGCACCGCGCGCGGCAGTAGGAGTCTGCAAAAGAGTATTTCCTGTCTTCAAGTGAAATGAGCGATCTGCATTTGCTCAAAAGTGAATACAATCGCAGATTCCTCCGGATTGCTTTCTATGGGAGCAAGGACGCGATGTCCCAATCGGGATTCGTCTCGCAATTGGCGAGAGGGATCACTCGAGCAGTAGCCCATAAATATTGGCCTTTGTGATGACAGAGCAGCCTAGAGCAAAGCAGTCCTCGCGCGTGGCTGACGGGACCCTGTACCATTCATGGGACCAAGTTTGGCGGCGGGAGTGGCCGACCAGCGCTTTCTTGGAAGTCAATGGTAAATCTCTGGCCATCGGTCAAGTTTTGGAGCGGCGATTGCCGATGGGCATCGGTATGATCGCCTATGCCCTGCCAGAAATCGCTGGGAGCGAAAACGATCCCTCAGCCATTGCGGCGACAGTCGCTTGGCTGGGAGAGTTCTTTCGCCAGCATCGACTGGTCCTGCTGCGAATAGAACTCGATTTCCCCAATGCTGATGAGATGCGAAGGGTATGACTTATTCCAAGCGGGTTGCACGGGTGCCTCGGACGGCTGCGATCCGGTGCCCATCATAATACTTAACTCATGAGGAAATGTATATTGGCTTGAGACGAAGCAAGCGAATGAGCTACCGCCCTACATTAAAGTGCTTGAACCGAGGGTAATTCCCTTTAAGGACCGAGATTCCAATCGCGGACGGAACGGGTCAAGATGCCGCTGACTCTATCCCAAAGGCAAACCGTCGGCTGCCGGATGGCGCGCTGGCGTCTGGACTGCAAAATTGTGGCTACGAACGAGCCGGTCGGGTCTAGATTGCTGTGGCTCACTATGCCAAAATGGAAATCGCGGATAATTTCTCGAACCGACTCAGGAGATTCTCTCGGATGTTCCACAACTTAACGATCATGCCACGGAAACTCTGGTCGCAGATCAAGACTCGCGGTTTTCAGAAAAGTGTCCACGAGTTGCGCGACGCCTTGGTTCGTCATACCTTTTATATTTTCCAACTCGATAACTCCTGCTTCGTTGAACCGGGACCACGCTCAAAGCCGCCATCCGTGGAGATTTTGGAAGGGGACTCCGCCCTTCAACGGCTGCGCGCCCTTCGTCCGGCTGACCGTTCCCTGCCAGTTGATTTTTATCGCGATCATTTGAATGACTTGTACCGTAATTGCTTTGTTGCGGTATACGACGGCCAGCTAGCCGGCGCGCTCTGGGTATACGATCAGACGCAGCCCGGGCATTTCATCCGCATGCGTCCGGGCGATGCAGAGATAAGGAATGTATACTGCCTGGCGGAATTTCGCGGGAAAGGTATCGCGAAAATACTCATTTCCGTAGCGTGCACCGGATGCCGAAAAGACGGCGTTGAGCACATCTTCGCCGTGATCCATTCGAAAAACGAGGCATCCAAGCGCGCCTTCATCGCGGTTGGCTTCAAGCGCGTAGCCGTAATGAAAAGGCGCGCTTTTTTCGGCCGGAAATTTACGCCTGAGTATGCACAGCCGAATCCAACTGCAATTGGAGACCCAACACCTAGCCCATCTTCGTCACTGAAAGGGCCAAAAGAGCGCTAAGTCCTTGCAAATCAGTTCAAGCTATGGCTGAGTTTTCACTACATTTTTGAATTCGTAGCGGCTCCAGACGCTCGGGCAGTGTAATTT
>Ga0307372_10008484_pt1 | contig 14437 bp, 13 predicted proteins | sample OX1MG_FD_202533 | JGI IMG/M metagenome (GOLD analysis project Ga0307372, IMG submission 202533) | Soil microbial communities from Risofladan, Vaasa, Finland - OX-1 | ecosystem: Environmental > Terrestrial > Soil > Coastal area > Acid sulfate soil | place: Finland: Risofladan, Vaasa | collected...
GGTTGTAGCGGGTGTCCCCACCGCCGGATTTTTGCAGCGGCGATCGGCGTGTATCCCGGCTGGACGGCAGATCTCCCGTCCCCTGCCGGTGGTAGGGGAGTCCTTTGGGCTCCCGTTTTTTCTTGAAAAGCTTCGGGAGGGCAGAGCCCTCCCCTACACGGTATCGGCGCTCCATACATACGAACCCGCGACGGTAACGCCACCGTCGCGCCTGCGGCTTCGCCCGCCCAGTCCAGATGAATCCCGGAAATGGAGCGGTGCTCCCCTCGCTGGTTTGACTTTATCTTTGACGCCAGAATAAGATAGGGCCAGAAAGCCAACTGCAATGGGGAAAACAGGCAATCCGGGCGAAGAGAAGGCCGGCGCGCTGAAGGAGCGGCAGGAGAAGTTCACCACGCTTTCGGGGGTTCCGGTTGAGCCGCTTTACACCGAAGACGCCCTCCAGGATTTCAGCTACCCGCGCGATCTGGCCGATCCGGGCGAATACCCTTATACGCGCGGCATCCACCGCACGATGTATCACGGCAAGCTCTGGACGATGCGCCAGTTTTCCGGTTTTGGCAGCCCGGAAGACACCAACCAGCGCCTGCACTACCTGCTGAAGCAGGGCCAGACGGGGCTTTCCATCGCTTTCGACTTGCCTACGCTGATGGGCTACGATTCCGACCACGCGCTGGCCGAAGGCGAGGTGGGCAAGTGCGGCGTTGCCGTTTCATCGCTCGCGGACATGGAGACGCTGCTGGAAGGGTTGCCGCTCGAGCGCGTCACGACTTCCATGACCATCAATTCCCCGGCCGCCATGATCTGGGCCATGTACCTGGTGGCGGCGGAGAAGAACGGCGCGGACTGGACACACCTTTCCGGCACCCTCCAGAACGACATCCTGAAGGAATACATCGCGCAGAAGGAATACATCTTTCCGCCCGCGCCCTCCATGCGTCTGGTGGTGGATTCCATCGCTTTCAGCGCGCGCGAGACGCCGCGCTGGAACCCGATTTCCATCAGCGGTTATCACATTCGCGAGGCCGGCTCGACGGCCGTGCAGGAGCTGGCCTTCACCCTGCGCGACGGCATCGAATACGTGGAATGGGTGCTGCGGGCGGGGCTCGGCGTGGACGACTTTGCGCCGCGCCTCAGCTTCTTCTTCAATTCGCACAACGACCTTTTTGAAGAGGTCGCCAAGTTCCGCGCGGCGCGCAAAATCTGGGCCACGGTCATGCGCCAACGCTTTGGGGCGCAGAATCCGCGCACCTGGATGTGCCGCTTCCATACCCAGACGGCGGGATGCTCGCTGACCGCGCAGCAGCCCTACAACAACGTGGTGCGCACGGCCATCCAGGCCCTGGCCGGGGTGCTGGGCGGCACCCAGTCCCTGCACACGAATTCGCTGGACGAGGCCTGGGCGCTCCCCACCGAGCACGCTGCAACCGTGGCGCTGCGCACCCAGCAGGTGATCGCGCACGAAAGCGGCGTGGCCAACACGGCCGACCCGCTGGGTGGTTCGTACTTCCTCGAAAGGCTGACGCTCGATACCGAGCGCGCCTGCTACGAATACTTTGACAAGATTGATGCCCTGGGCGGCATGGTGGCCGCCATCGAAAAGGGCTTTCCACAGCGCGAGATTCACGAGGCCGCGTACACCTACCAGCGCCAGGTGGAGCGCAAAGAAAAGATCATCGTGGGCGTGAACGACTTTGTCGCCGACAAGGAGCAGCCCGTCGATCTTCTGGTGATCGACGAAACGATCGCCAGGCGCCAGCGTCAGAAGTTAGAGGAGATGAAAAAGAAACGCGACCAGGCGCGCGTCCGGCAAACGCTGGAGACGCTGGGAGCCGCCGCCGCAAGCGACCGGAACCTGATGCCGTATATACTGGAGTGCGTGCGCGCCTACGCAACTCTGGGCGAAATGTGCGACGTCCTGCGCAAGGTTTTTGGAACGTACGAAGAACCGGTATTCCGGTAAATTGCCAAGATTGGCTATGGTCATGTTAGGGGAAAAACGATGAAAATCATCAAAAGGGGCAGGGGCAGAAGGTACATACTGCCGGAAGAGGGGGAGTCCACTGAGGATATATTGAAAGCGGTCGCGCGAGCATCCTTCGAAATAGCCGAGTCGGAGGACGCTGAGCGAAACCGAAAGATTTTTTCCAGTATCGGGCTCGACCCTAGTGGATCGTCGTCCAGTTGGGACGAGGAGCACATGCTCCGCGAGGCGCGGATTTTTAACCCTAATGCTCTGGTCGGTGAAACCCTGCTGCACATGGATCACGTGGCCTGCGTGCGTTGCAAGACAACGGTAAAAAGGGGTAGGAAATACCTTCATCTTTATTTGTACAGCGGGCGCGAAGAAGAGGTAGGCATGGTCGCAGAGCTCGCTAACCATTACGTCGGCCGACGAGGGTCAGCCGGGCCGGGAGCATCTGCACGAGGCATTGTCCAGTGAAGGCCGCGGACCGTCGAATCCGAGTTATAGTTGCCAAGCCGGGCCTGGACGGGCACGACCGGGGCGCCAAAATTGTGGCCCGCGCCCTGCGTGATGCCGGCATGGAAGTGATCTACACGGGGCTGCGGCAGACTCCGGAACAGATCGCGAGCGCCGCCATCCAGGAAGACGTGGACGTGGTGGGCATCTCCATCCTGTCCGGCGCGCACAACACGATTATTCCGCGCATCTGCCGGTTGCTGCGCGACGCGGGCATGCAGGACGTGCTGGTGATTGTGGGCGGAATCGTTCCCGATGAAGATATCCCCAAACTGAAAGATGCGGGAGTTTCAGCCGTGTTTCAGCCCGGCGCTTCCACTCAGGAGATTGTGGATTTCATCCGCAGCTGCGTGCCCCGGCAGACCCGGACGTAAGTTCGGCTCCTGCTCGCTGAAACCCGCCGGGGACGGAAAACTCGCTGAGGGACGAGCCTGTTGCCGGCGCACAAGTTCACAACGCCCTATTTGGAAGATTCGATTTCCCTGCTCCGGCAGTACAAGGGGCTGGCGGAGCGCGCGATGGCCCAGGTCCCGGATGCGGCGCTCGGGGCGGCCACGGACGGCAGGTCGAACACGATGCTAAATACCAAAACTCAAACTTCAGCCAGGAGCCACTGTACTGTGACGGCAAGACCATCACAGAGATCAAGTATGGGTTGATCAAATGCGCCGCAAGTTATTGGTTGCATTCGCCGTGGCGCTCACCGGCAAGGGAAATTAATCCGCGTTCGATAACATAAAAGAAGGAAGAAGATTGCACACACTACGGCGCAGTTGTGTACAAGGATGGCAAGAGGAAAGGGTGAATGGAAACAGTCAAAATTATTGAATGCCCGCGTGACGCGTGGCAGGGGTTGGAAAAGATCATTCCGGCCGAGGTCAAGGCCAGCTATCTCGCAAAGCTGATTCAGGCCGGCTTCCGGCATCTGGACGCGGTCAGTTTTGTGGGGCCCGAGTTGCTTCCGCAGATGGCGGACAGCGAAACGGTGATGGCAAACCTGGCAGATACGCTGCAGTCGGCGACCAACGGAACTCCGCCGGAAATTATCGGCATTATTGTGGATGCGAAGGGCCTGGAGCGCGCGCTGAAGACTCCGGGCATCACAACGCTGGGGTACCCCTATTCGATCTCGGCGAATTATCGACGCCAGAACGCCAACCTCTCGTTGCGGGAGTCGCGCGAGCTGGTGGAAACACTTCAGAGCGAAACCCGGAAAGCCGGACGCGAGCTGGTCATTTACATTTCCATGGCGTTTGGCAATCCCTTTGGAGAGCCCTGGGGACCGGAAATCGTGGAAGACGCGCTCGAGTGGCTGAAAGGCCTTGGGGTGAAAACCGTCTCTCTGGCCGACACGGTCGGCGCGTCGACAGCTCAAGAAACGGGTGAGCTTTTTGGGCGTCTGAAGGAGTTTGCCAAAGATATGGAACTGGGACTCCATCTGCACAGCCGGCCCGAAGAAGCCGCGGAAAAAGTTCAGGCCGCTTACAAAGCCGGGTGCCGCCGCTTCGATTCCGCGCTGACGGGCCTGGGCAATTGCCCTTTCGCCAGCGACGAACTGGTGGGCAACATTCCAACCGAGATTGTGGCCTCAACGCTCGCCGATCAAGGCGCGCCAATCGGCATCGAGCCCTGGACCATGCTGTCAGCCGTCGAGGCGACCCAGGAGATTCGCAAGCAGTATGCCGGGTGATCCGGCAAGCCTAAACCCATGCTTTACGAATCGATAAAGCTTGAGATCGAAGATACGGTCTCCACCGTCACGCTCCGTCGCACGGAGAAGCTCAACGCCTTATCCCATGGGATGATAGCGGAATTACTTCATGCTCTGGATGAAGTTGAAAACGGCCCGGCTCGCGCCCTGATCCTGACCGGAGCCGGCAGGGCTTTCTGTGCCGGGATGGATTTGCAGGCGCTGCAGGATTTCCGTTCGCAGCATGAGGCGGAGCTTGTCGCCGACGCCCGGCGCATTGCCACCCTGTTCCACCGGCTTTACGCTTTTCCAAAACCAACCGTCGCCGCCGTGAACGGTGCGGCCGTCGCGGGCGGCTGCGGCCTGGCGACCCTGTGCGACTTCACGCTGGCGGTTCCGGAAGCAACATTCGGGTACACGGAAGTGCGGGTGGGCTTTATTCCCGCCCTGGTTTCTTCCTACGTCATCCGCCAGGTGGGAGAAAAGCGGGCGCGCGATCTGCTGCTCTCCGGCCGTATCTTTGGCGCCGCCGAAGCACACGCCATGGGGATGGTTAATGAAATACTTGAACCGGACCATCTGCTTTCCCGCGCCCGCGAACTGGCCCGGTCGCTCGCCGAAATGAGCCCCGCAGCCCTTCAGCTGACCAAGCACCTGTTGTTGAAGTTTTCCGAAGAAGAAATCCATCGCGAAACCGAACTGGCGATTGCAGACAGCGCCCGCGCCCGCACCACCGCCGACTTCCGCGAGGGCCTGGCGGCCTTCCTCGAAAAACGCCCGCCGAAGTGGCCCGGCGAATAGTCGCTTCCTCTAGCGGCGGCCGGAGTTTATCCCGGCGGCGCCGGGGACCGCCGAAACCGGGAGCATGCCTGCAGAGTGATGGTGATCCCGGCCAAAATCTTCACACTGGGCTCAATCAACTCCGCCAGTGGAGGGTTGTGGGGCCTTCGATGGGATGTTCCATGGGCTGGCCGGTGCTTTTGGACTTGAGGTAAGCGGCTTTCAGTTGGAAGTACCACTTGGCGGGGCGGTCGGCGTCGTCGATCAGCATCAGCGGCGGATTGTACTTGAGACCCATCGCCTGCTTCTCCATGGTGCGCTGATCCTGGCCCACAAACATGTTGCCGAAAAGGCAAAGGATGGATTTCATGAAGGGTACGTGGCGGAAAACGTTCCAGGCCGCGCAAACGTCGATGCGGCAGCGGGAAGGCGTGATGGGGGTAACGGTGGTGCGGCTTGAGAACCAGTATTTACCGCAGTGAATCTCTTCAAAACGCATGTTAGGCAGAACAAACTCAATCGTCGTGGTAATGGGATTGCCGTAAACGTCCAGCAGTTTGTAGGCAGCGCTGTTGGCCGAAGGCGAATGCGTTTTGATGCGGAAGCCGTTCTGAATGGGCTCAAAGATTTTCTCTTTTTCGTGAATGCTGCCGCGCTTGCGCCACCACCACGACTGATGAACAAAGGGCCCGTGCGCGGGATCCATCAGCCCGATGATGCCGTGGTCCACGTGGCAAGGCAATTCGGCCTCCAGATGCGCCATGCGATAGCCATCGCTGAAAACAGGCAGGCGCGGGGCCGGAGGAACTTCCTCATTCCGCTGCCCGGGATCGGGAACAAAGACCCAGAAATAGCCGTCCTGCTCATCGCAGGGGAAACTGGTGGCAAACACGCGATCCACTTTCAGCTTGTCGCGGGCGGTGAGCGAGGGAATGGCCCGGCACTGGCCGGTTTTGCCTTCAAAGGTCCAGCCGTGGTAAGGGCATTCGACAGCGGTGCCGTCAAAGTGACCCTCGGAGAGCGGCATACCGCGGTGCGGGCAGGCGTCGCGCAAGGCAAATCCCTCGTTCCGGGCATTCCGCCCGATCACCAGAGGATTGCCCAGCAGCATGGCCGTGCGCAATTCCCTTCCCCGTACCCGGTTGCTGCGAAGGGCGGGATACCAGAAGCCGCGCATCAGCCCGTCATCGATCGATGTGTTTTCAGACTCTTTAGCGGAACTTTCAGTCATATCGACCGCTAATATAGCAGATGTCGAACAGCCGGAGAAACTTATCGGCGACGGCGGACTGTGGAGGGCGCGGGGCCGGGGCCGTGCGCAGCCTGGCGGTGCAAACCGTCAGCCCTGCGATACCCGCCCCATGTTGAAGCCTTCCACCAGAATGCGGGGCTTCTCCCCGCGCGTGTCGGCGTCGGCCAGCTCCGCCAGGAGGGTCTGCCGCTCCCCCGGCATCAGGGCCACATAATTGTCACTGTAAAACGCCGGGAGGATGCGGTCTCCGGTGGTTTCCCGCACGGCTTTGACCCGAACCAGCAGCGCAGGGTACGCCGAAGGGTTGTGCAGTTCGGTGGTCAAAAACCACCGGCTGCCCTGCTGCTCAACCCGCGTGGTGGCTTCCAGATTCACCTTGGGAAGCTCTCGAAGAGCGCGATAGTTGCCGGCATCCCGCGCCCGCACGTAGAAATTGGTGGAGACGATCCTGGCGTTTTGCGTGAGCGCCAGCCGCAGAAAATGCACAGGAGTCAGCCCGGCGGGATATTCCATCCTGATGCAGGAGACGGTGCTGTCCTCCTTACTGTCAAGCGACGCGGTCTTCGTCCATTGCCGGCTGCCATCCATATTCAGGACCTCGGCGCGGGCGGTCAGCCCCGCGACATTCCCACCGCTGTAATTGACCACCTCGATGCTTTCGCTAACCGGGTTCCACTGGATGTGCAGCGGCTCGCATCCCTTCTTCGCGCCGAAATAAGCGGAGGTCGGCTCAAAGTAGTAATCGTAGGTCTGCCAGACAAACGAGGGCCAGCAGGAATGGCTCATCCAGATCAGCAGGCCCATGCGATGCTTGCTCTGCCCCTCGTACATGGCGCGGTAGCCTTCATAATTGATGAACTGAGCCAGCGCCACCCACTCTTCCGCACTGCCAGCGCCGCCGTAATCGTTTTCGATCATTCTGCGGTACGAAGCCCCGTTGGCCGCGCCCTGCAGGCAGAAATCATGCAGGCCCCAATCAAGTCCCTGCGGCCACATCGCCGGTTGGGGCATCATCATCCGCACGCTTTCCATGGGAGGAATATTCGGCATGCCCCTTTCGCTGTGCAGCGTCTTGTTGGCCCCGGGACCAAAATAGAAGCTGAGCGGCATGGCGGCATAAGGGCCGTGCCCGCTGACGACTCCTTCGGCGGAGTTGGGAATGTACAAAATGCCGGGATGCAACTCCGCCAGCATCCGGGTCAGCCCATCTTCGAGCGCCGCGGGCGGGTTGCCTTCATTACGGCCACAGTAAAGGCCTATCGACGGATGATTGCGAAGTCTGAGGATGAAATCCCGCGCGTTGCGCAGGAACATTGTGTCGTCTCCCGGGTCGGGCCCGTCCCACGGATTCGCCAGCCAGAAGTCCTGCCACACCATCACGCCGTGCCGGTCACACGCCTCATAGAAAGCCTCGCGGCCCGTTTGCCCCACCCAGTTGCGGATCATGTTGAAGTGCATGTCGCTGTGGTACCGCACGGCGATATCGTATTCTCGAGCGCGGTAACGCAGCATGGACTCGCTGAAGCCCCAGTTGCCGCCCTTCGGCACCAGACGGCGGCCGTTAATCCAGATGCGCAGCACGCCGCCTTCCTTGCTGTAAGTCATCTGCCGCACGCCCACTTTCAGCGCTTTTGTGTCTGAAATCCGGCGCTCGGCCTCAAAGCTCAACTCCATATCGTAGAGGTGCGGCTCGCCGTATCCGGCCGGCCACCAGAGCTTGGGATCCTTGAGGTGCAGGGCCGGATGAGTGGAAGGGTCAAGCCTGACCTTGCTGCTGCCCGAGGCTTCGAGCCGAACGTGCTGCTCGAACTTGACTTCTCCGATGCGGCCGCGCAGCGTTCCTTTCACCGGCTTCGATTCGTGATTGACCAGCTCGGCCTCGACACTCACATCGGCGCTCGAAATGTCCGGCAGTGGCAGCGTGGTGGTGATGTACGGATTTTCAAGCGTTACCGGGCCGCTGACGGAGAGATAGACGTCATTCCAGATTCCGGAGTTACGGCCCCGGATGGTCGAGATCCAGTCCCAGCCCACGGAAGAGTGAAAAGTGGGATTATCAAGCCCGAGCGCCCCGCCGTTGTGTCCCGCCGAAGCAAAGGTCTTCTGCTTCACGCTTCCCGGCGTGCCGTTCTTGATGATGCGGACGGCCAGTGAGTTCTTGCGCCCGGAGAGCAGATGCTTTGTTACGTCAAAGCGCCCGCGCATAAAGCCGCCGTCAATGCTCCCCAGGCTGGCGCCGTTCAGGAAAATTTCCGCCTTCCAGTTAATGCCGTCAAAATTCAGCCAGGCGTGCTGCCGGCGCTCCAGTTGCGGCGCTTCAAATTCCGTGCGGTACCAGAAGTCGGCGTAGAAAAACGAGTCCGAAATGTACAACTGGTTCTGGCCGTAATTGGGATCGGGGATGGCCCCGATATTCAAATAAGACGAGAGCACCGTGCCCGGCACGGTGGCGACGATCCATCCCTTGTCATCAAAGCCGGCCGTTGAAAGCGTTTCCGGGCCGGCCTGCACCAGAGAGTCGCGTTGCAGCCGCCAGCTTCCTCCGGCAAGCTCCATCCGCCCGTCGGCCTGGGGCGGCGGAGCAGGTTTCGGCTGCGCCACAAATCCCCCGCGCCCATAAACCTCCATTTCGCTCAGAATGTAGCCGTCCGCCGAGGTGGGTCGCGTCATCAGCACCCGCACATATCTTCCCCGGGCAGGCTGTGGCAGCTTCATGTCATCGGTCAGGCCGGGTCCGCCCGGCAGCGGCTGAATGTCGCGCCAGCTTTGCGCGTCGTCAGAAACCTGGACGGAACCTTCCGCCGCCTTGGCAATCCAGGAGAGAACCACGCGATCGAATCCGCAGGACGTTCCCAGATCGACGTAAACCCACTCTTCCCCTAATCCCTGGCTCATCCAGGCGCTGGTAAAGTTGTAGGGCCCGCCCACCTCCACCCTCTGGTTGTTGCTGAAGAAGGCAACCTCGCCCATCCCCCACTCGACGGGGAAGGATGGCGGCAAAGCCTTGGCCACCACGCATTCCACCCGGTAATAGCGGCTTTGCGAAGCCGGGCTGAGCGGAACTGACGGCTTGAACAGATAACCGTGCCGCGCAAAGCCGGGTGGATAGCCCTCGAGCGAGGCCGGTTGAGGAGCAGCCACACTGCCCGCCTTCGTCCAGTTCCAGCCGTCATCAGAGACCGACACAACGAAACTGACGTCCGCCGGCTTGACGCTCCGCGCGGTCAGAACCACCAGCAGGTCAATGCGGTCGATTTCCGGAACACGGTCGCCGCCGCCCAGCCGGACCTGTACCCACGGCCGCGGACCCTGCAAACTGACCGTGCTGGTTGCGTTGTGATCCAGCAAAAACTCCCGCTCATCTTTGGGGAGCGTGCCCAGAACGCTGACCGAGGTTTCCACCCAGGCGGGAGTGCGCGTATCCTTGATGCCGTCCGTCACAAGCTGCGCCGTCAGGTTGTAGTCGTAGCTGCTGGAATGGTAAGCAGGCCGCAGCAACGCGAGGTTTCGGTAAGCGGTGCCGTCATCCACCGCCAGCGTGGGCGCGAAATCCTCGCCCGGATCTCCCGGGTAGAGGCCAATGCCTCTTGTGTATCCAACCGCGTCGTCGGAAGGGGCGGCGTCCGGTTGAATTCCGGCACTCGCGCCCTCTGCTGCGCCACCAGGGGATGGAGGCGCCTCGGACGCCAGGGCCAGGCCGTGAAGATCCCCCAGCGCCGCCGTGGCGCCGGCGATCGTGCTCTTCAGAAAAGCTCGTCTTGAACTGGTGGGAAGTTCCATCTTCGACCTCCTGGAAGGCAGGTAGTATACACCCGAAATCTTTCATGGCGGGTTGGGCCCGGCCCGCACGGGGAGCGTGCAGAGAAGAGAAATGATTGCGCAGAGGCCGCATTCGGCGCCAGGTTCTGGTATAGTCTGTTATTTAAAAGTGCCTGACCAACCTACCATTTCAAAACGAGCAGCGCGCCGGATGATCCAGCAGGCGTGTGTCCTGACCGGACGTGACCGCTCCGTGCGGCAACACATCCGTGAAGCGCGCCTGGCCACACATTGGGTGCTTGCCGACTGGGATTTTGAATGGACGGTCAATCTGGACCGCGGCAAGGTCCGGTTTGAGCGCCGCCCGGCCAGCGCGCCGGACGTCACACTGACCTGGCCCAGCGCCGCGGAGTTTCTTACCAGCATCGAGGAGGGCCGCGCCCCGGACGCTGCGATGGTGTTCGAAGGAAAGCTTGAGCTGCGAAACTCGGTGCTTCTTGTCTACAAGAGCTTTTGCCGGTCGCTCGAAAAGGTCATGGCTAATCCTGTGGACGACGCCGGAAATACTCTCGTGTAACGCTTTAATAATATACAGTAAGTCTTTGTATTAAAATGACTAAAAATAAATATTATCCCGCCACAAAAGTCCTCCTCGTAGCACGGCGCCAGTGTCCCAATTTTGAACAAACGGAGCTCCGCGGATGACGACGGAACTTCCTGAGGAATGGGTCGCGACAACGTTTCGCGTCCGTTACGCGGAGACCGACCAGATGGGCGTGGTCTATTACGCCAACTACCTGGTCTGGTTTGAAATCGGCCGGACCGAATTTTGCCGGCAACATGGCTTTGAATACCGCGACATGGAGCGCGACGACGGGCTTTGCATCATTGTGGCGGAGGCCAGTTGCCGCTATAAGGTGTCGGCGCACTACGACGATGAAGTTGTGGTCAAGACGTGCCTGCGCGCGGTGCGGCGGCGGGTTCTGATTTTTGGCTATGAAATTTACCGGCAAGCCGACGACCTTCTGCTGGCGGAGGGTGAAACCACGCACGTGATCGTGAACCGCGAGGGACGCCCCTGTGCCCTGCCCGACAAGTATCGCGACGCGTTTCTGGCCGGAATCAAGAAGACCCAGGAATGAACTGCGCCCGCAGGCAGAAGCGCTGTTCTGCCGGCCGGGAGCTGCATGCTCACGCTGGCCTCAGAGATCCTGCCGCAAGCTGATGCCAACAGCCGCAGAAACAAAGGTCTGGGGTACAATACCTTTCGAAGTGACGCGTGCAAACGGAATCTGACGTCTGACGATGCCGCCAATCTCCGCCACCCTCATTACGCACAATGAAGCCGCCAACATCGGGCGCGCCATCCGGTCACTCGATTGCGTCGACGAAATTCTTGTGGTCGATTCCGGCTCAACCGACGCCACGGTTAAAATCGCTTCTGAGCTGGGCGCCCGAGTCGTCTTCCATCCCTGGAAAGGTTTTGCGGCGCAGAAGAATCTCGCCTCCGCCCAGGCCCGGCATGACTGGATTCTAAGCCTCGATGCCGATGAAGAACTCGACGAAGAAGCCCGCGCGGCCATTCGCGAGTGGAAGCAATCGGAGCCGGCGGTTGGGGCGTACCGCCTGGCGCGGCGCGCGTGCTACCTGGGCCGCTGGATCCTGCATTCGGGCTGGTATCCGGACTGGAAGATTCGTCTTTTTGACCGAAGTTTCGCGCAATGGCAGGGTGAATATGTGCATGAGTCGGTCGTGACCACGGGACCGGTGGAGACGCTTGCGGGTGAGATTCTCCACTACACCTGCGATTCGCTGGCCGACCACCGGAAGAGGATCGAATTCTACACCGACCTTGCCGCAAAGGAAATGTTCGAAGGTGGCCGGCGCGCGGGCCTGGGGCGCCAGCTGCTGGCTCCGCCCTGGGTGTTTATCAACACCTATTTTTTCCGGCTGGGCGTGCTGGACGGCGTGCCCGGTTTCCTGATTGCCTGGATGGCGGCGCGCTACGTTTATCGGAAATACCAGAAACTCTCAGAACTCACTAGCGGCAGGGGAACCCCGTGAGCCCACTGGCTGCGCTCAGAATCGGTCACGTCGATACCGGGCTGACGCTTCGGGGCGGCCAGCGGCAATTGCTGCTGCTGGCGCACGGCCTGCGGGCGCGGGGGCACTCTCAACTGATCGTGTGCCCGGAAGAGAGCGAGCTCTACAGCCGCGCCTCGGCCGACGGTTTCCAAATGCTCGCCCTTCCACAGCAGGATTGGAAGCATGCGCGCGGCATCCGGCAATTGCGGCGCCGGCTGCGTCAGGACGGGCTGATGCTGCTGCACGCGCACGACGGCGCAGGACAGACGGTGGCCTGGCTGGCCTCACTCGGAACGGGAGTGCGCCGCGTCGCCAGCCGCCGCGTCACCTATCTGCCCAAGCGCCGCCTCGACTACCGTCTGAAATACAAACACACGTGCCACGCGGTGATCGCGGTGTCGCAATTCATTGAACGCATCCTGGAAGAGACCGGCATACCGCCCGCGATGATCAACGTGATCCCGGATGGAATTGAAATTCCAGATCGCCTGCCGGACGCCGCAACACGGCTTGCGGCTCGCGCCAAATGGGGTTTGAGCGAGCGCGAATTCCTGGCGGGGCACCTGGGGAATTTCAGCGCGGAAAAAGGGCAGGACCTGGCGATCAGGGCGCTTGAAATGCTGGCCGGCCGTCTGCCCAACGCGCGGCTGGTGCTGGGCGGCGACATCACCGCGAACGATCTTGCCGCTTCCAGTCTGGCCGCGGCGGTAGGCAGCGGGCAGGTTTTATTGGCGGGCTACCAGGAAAACCTATATGAGTTTTTCTCCGCCCTCGATCTCTATATCATGCCTTCGCGGTCTGAGGGACTTGGTTCCTCCGCATTGCTGGCGATGGCCCACGCGCTCCCCGTAATTGCCACGAACGTTGGAGGCGTTCCGGAAATTGTCGAAGAAGGAAGAACGGGCTGGCTGGTGCCCCCGGAATCGCCGGAGGCCCTGGCGAGCGCGATGTCGGCGGCGGCTTCCAATCCTTCACGCCTGAAAGAGCTGGGCGCGAACGCGCGCGAGCACGCAAAGGAGTTCTCCGCTGACGTCATGGTGGAGCGGACGGAAACGCTTTACGATCGCTTGATCGACCGGCCGGTGGCGAAGCCGGCAACAGGCGTAAATTGAATGCGAGTGGATTGATGATCCAAATCGTTGTCGCCCTATTCGGACTGATTTTCGGCAGCTTCCTCAACGTCTGCATCCTGCGCGTGCCGCGGCGGGAATCGATTGTGAGCCCCGGGTCGCATTGCCCGGCTTGCGGAAAAAACATCCGGTGGCATGACAACATTCCCGTCCTCAGTTACGTTCTGCTGCGCGGCCGCTGCCGTGATTGCGGCAAGAGAATTTCCCTGCTCTACCCCCTGGTTGAAGTCCTGACCGCGGCGGTTTTTCTGCTGGAGTTTGCGCGCTACGGCCATACGCCGGAATTCATCAAGTACCTGCTTTTCGCCATGCTGATGATCATTCTGATTTTCACCGACTTCCGCGAGCGCCGGATTCCGCACAAGGTCACGCTGTTCGGCATGGGCGCCGGGATGACGCTCAGCGTCTGGATACCGGTAGATGATCGTCCCATCGGATGGATGCTGGCGCACTGGGGCTTTCTCCCCCCGGAAGTGGTGCTCTCGCTGATGGGCGCGCTGGCGGGAGCCTTGCTGGGTGGCGGCCTGTTCTTCCTGGTAGGCGAGGCTTTCTACCACCTTCTGCACAAAGAAGGATTGGGATTCGGCGATGTCATGCTGATGCTGCTGGTCGGTACTTTCCTTGGCCCTTCACTGACCTTGATGACCGTTCTGCTAGGCTCGTTGCTGGGATCGTTCATCGCGATTCCCTTGACGATGATCAGCTCAAAGTACCGCGACTATCAGTGGCCTTACGGAAGTTTCCTGGGCATTGCCGCCCTCTACGCCAGTATCGGCGGCGAGGCGCTGCTGCGCGCCTATCTGCAATGGGGTGGGTTCCGCTGAGATCGCACTGTGGAGACGGTTAAATCTTCTTTCCTCAAACCGCGTGATCGCTAATACCGCTTCGTCTGGGTGTAGGTGTGTTCCTGGCTTTCGGCGAGCCTCTCAAGAGCTGCGCGAATGGCGGCCAACTCGATTACGATCTGAGCCATCTGCTTTGAAATCTCCACTGCAACAAGGTCATCCATTTCGAACTCCTTCTACTAGCTGCTATTGTACGCTTGTTCCGGGCTGTCGTCGTTAGCTGCCAGCCGCACCCACCCATTGAATAGATCGACAGCCGGGCGGATTGGCTTCAGGTCAGTGCGTTCTGATTCCGGGCGGGAAGAAGACTGCGGTTGTTTTTCGGTAAGACGCGGCGGTCATAGACCGCTACAAGGCGGCCGCAGTCCTCCGTCAGCGCTTGAGCCAGCGGACAAGATTCTCGAACAGCCTGAG
>Ga0307372_10008488_pt1 | contig 14433 bp, 13 predicted proteins | sample OX1MG_FD_202533 | JGI IMG/M metagenome (GOLD analysis project Ga0307372, IMG submission 202533) | Soil microbial communities from Risofladan, Vaasa, Finland - OX-1 | ecosystem: Environmental > Terrestrial > Soil > Coastal area > Acid sulfate soil | place: Finland: Risofladan, Vaasa | collected...
CCCAGCGCTTCGTCGTCCCACGGATTCCACTCGACCGGATTGTAGGCGTGCTGCCGAAGGTACGGACTCTGCTCTTTTATCAGCCGGTTGGGCCGCCGCCCCCTCCTCGCCGGCTCGTGCGCGTCGCTCATTTGGATGAACCTGCTTTGAAATCGACCCGTTTCGAAACCCGCTCAATCCCCGCGGCGAAAAGTCTCCGCGCCGCCGTCGCGATTGTCGCTTCGACGCTAACATGCACCGCCGCTCGATACCACGCGGCTCCCCCGCGACTCGGTCTTGCGCCCCGCTTTTCATGCTGCGACGCTTATCCGCGTATGAAAACTTCCGCGCATTCGGCGGCGAGCCCTTCGTCCGCGACCGATTCATCCGCCTCGCCCGCCGCCTCTACCGCATCGCCGCGTTACTTTCGTCTCGGCGCCGCGATTGTCCTCGCGCTCAGCGCCGTGCTTTTCTTCGCCCGCCTTGGCGCCCGCGCGCTATGGTCATCCGAATTCCGATGGGCCGAAATCGCCCGCGAGATGCTCCTGACCCACAACTACTTCTGGCCCACTATCAACGGCCACGTCTATTACGATAAACCGCTCGGCTCCTACTGGCTCGTGCTCGCCGCGACCCATCTGACCGGCTCGCTCGACGAAACCGCCGCCCGACTCCCATGCGCGATCGCAGGCCTTCTCGCCGTCTGGTTCGTGATGCTGCTCGGGCGGCGCCTCTATGGCGATCGCACCGCGATTTTCGCCGGCGCCATCCTCGCCACCAGCTTCAGCTTCGTCTTCTTTTCCCGCCACGCCTCCGCCGATGTCGAAACCGTCACCGGCGAACTCGCCGCCCTGATCCTCTTCCTGCGCAACGAGGACAATCCCACCGGCTGGTGGCTCTTCGGCTTTTGGCTGATCATGGCCGCAACCTCGCTCACCAAGGGGTTGCTCGGTTTCGTTCTCCCACTGATGGTGGTCGGACTCTACTCGGGTCTCGCCGGCGGATGGCTCGAACTCTGGCGCCGCCTCTCTCAAGGCTCGCTCATCGCCCGCCTCCGATGGCTCTTCGAACGCTACCGCTGGCTGTTGAACTGGAAATCGCCGCTTGCGATCGCGCTCGGCCTTTTCTGCTACTACGAGCCCTTCGCCATCTCCGCCGCCCGCGTCGGTTCCGAAAAGGGCCTCGAGATGGTCTATCGCGAGAACGTCGTCCGCTACTTCCATCCCTTCGACCATCGCGGCCCCGTCTATCTCTACGTCTACGTGATCTTCGCTTTGATGGCGCCCTGGTCGGCCTTTCTCCCCGCATCGATCGCCAGCGTCTATCCCGACAGCACCCGCCCCGATTCACGCCCCCGCGCCGATCGTTTCACCCTGATCTATTTCTGGGCGACGTTTATCTTTTTCACGCTCTCCGGCTCGCGGCGGAGCTACTATCTGCTTCCGATTCTCCCCGCCGCGGCCCTGATGGCCGCGTCCACGCTCTCGCGTCCACGCGATCAATTGTCACCGTTCGCGCGCGCTCTGGTGAACGCCGGATTCGCCGTCCTCGTTGCAGCCGTTATCGGCGGCGCGATCGTGATGCTGCCGCCGTCGCTGATCTTGCGCGGCCGCCTCGCGACCCTTCCGCCCGCGCCCGATCGTCTCATCTACGCCGTCGCCTGGATTTTCTCTTTAGCCGCGATTATCTGGGCCTGGCGAAACCTCACCTCGCGCAACATCGCGATCGCGACCGCAATCGGCGCCGCGCTGATGCTCTCTTATCTCTTTATCTTCGCAATGCCGGCCGGCGACCAGTGGCGCGGCGAAAGGCCGTTCGCCCTTGCTATCCGCCGCCAGATGGATGGCGCAACTTCAGGTGTCGCGCTCTACAAAACCGTCGGGCCTCTCTACTATCTCAACCTGCCCAAATCGCTCCCGTTCTTCGACGATACCGCCGCTCTCACACAGGCCGCCGGCAAGGGTCAAATCCGCTGGGTGATCGTCCGCGAGCGCGACCTGCCTAACCTTGCCGCACTTCCCGCAACCGAAGTCACTCGCGAGGAGACCTTCCCGTTCGAGCCCAGAGACCATCGCCTCAACAAGGAAGTCCTGCTCAAGTTCAATTCCAATATTCGCTGATATTCGCCGAAATGATCACAGCCGCATCGGCATCACGACATACGTGAACTGCGAGTCCGCCGGCGTTGTCAGCAGTCCCGGACTCACTTCGTCGCTGACCCCAAGGACCACATCCGTCTCCGCCGGAATCACCCCCAGCGCCTGGATCAGGTACGATGCGTTGAAGCCGACCGACATCTCCTCGCCGTTGAAATCGACATCGACCGTCTCGCTCGCTTCGCCCGTTTCCGGACTAGTCGAAGAAACCGTGAGCATACCTGCCGCGAAGCCAAACCGCACTCCGTGATAACGCTCGTTCGAGAAAATCGCCACCCGCTTGATCGCTGCCAGCAGCGCGTCGCGCCCCACCATGATTGAATGCTTCGACTGCTTCGGAATCACGCCGCGATAGTCCGGAAACTCGCCCTCGACCAGCCGCATCGCAAGCTCCGTCTTGCCGCGCTCGAGCGACGCAAGCTGCCCGTCGATTACCAGCCGCGCACCTTCCTCTTCGTTCTCATCGCTCCCCTGGTCAAGCAGCTTCCGCAGTTCCGACAATCCCTTACGCGGTAAAATCGCGTTGCCCGTCATCGCGAAGCCTTCTATCTCGCGCTCCACCATCGACAGCCGATGCCCGTCCGTCGCCACCATCAGCGCCACCCCGCTCGACGGCGACTCGATCATCACGCCGCCCAGGTTGTAACGCGCCTCGTCCGGACTCACCGCGAACAGCGTCTTGTCGATCATCGCGGCCAGCACGCGCGCGCCAATCTTCAGGTCGGCTTTAACTCCCTTGCGCGAATCATGCCCCGTGGTCTTCTCCGATTGTCCCGGCATCGCCGGAAAACTCCGCGGATCGAGCCCCATCATCTTGAATCGCGCCCGCCCGCATTTCACCTCGATCCAATCGTTGTCCAGCGTCTTGAGCGAGACTTCCGCCCCCTCCGCCTCGCGCACCACCTCGAACAGCTTGCGCGCGTTAAGCGTCACGCTGCCCTTGCTCCCGGTCCGGCACGGAACCTCCGTCCGCACTCCCACCTCCAGGTCCGTTGCCGCCAGACGCAAGCTCGCGTCGCCTGGTTCGAGCAACACATGACCAAGTATCGGCACCGTGTTGCGCCGCTCGACAATTCCCTGAACGAGCATCAGGCCATTTTGCAGCGCCACGCGTTCGATTGTGAATTCCATCGGATTTTTGCCGGCCCCTGTCTTAACTGAATAGATCTTTTTAAAAACTGATCAATAATACCAGTAGGTCATCTCAGCCTGTCGATCCATGAGCTAACCACCCGATATTCCACACAAATCTGCTGAGCATAACCGGTGTGCCGTTCGACCCTTCAATCGGCCCGCAACCTCGCCGCCTGATAACTGGTCAACTTACCCACTTTGCGCCCGCCGGTTTCGCACAGCTTTTGCCCAGCCTTTGCGAATGCGCGCTCAACCTCCCCGCCCATCCACTTTCAGCTCGCGCTCGATCTTTTCGATCGACATCCGAAACGCCGAATCGTTCCTGACCCGCTGCGCAATCAGATTGTGCGCATGGATCACCGTCGAATGATCCCGGCTGAACTGCTCTCCGATTACCGGAAACGAACTGTCCGTCAGCTTGCGGCACAGATACATCGCCACCTGTCGGCAGAACGCGATATGCTGCGTGCGCTTCTTCGATTTCAGATCCGCCAGCCGGATATGGAACGAATCCGCCACCGTCCGCTGGATCGATTCAATCCCTGGCTTGCTGTCATGCACCCGGATCAAATCGTGCAATGCCTGCCGGGCAAACTCAACCGTTATCTCCGATCCGCTTATCGAGGCCAGCGCCGCCAGCCGCGTCAGGCATCCCTCGAGTTCCCGCACGTTCGATGACACGCTCTGCGCAATATACATCGCTACTTCCGCCGGCAGATTCAGACTCGACTGTGCCGCCTTCATCTGTACGATCGCCACCCGCGTCTCGAGGTCCGGCGGCGCGATATCCGCGATTAACCCCGACTCGAACCGGTTGCACAGCCGCTCCTCCAGCCCCTGGATGTCGCGCGGCACCTTGTCCGAGGTCAGCACTATCTGATGCCGGTCCGAATGCAGCGAGTTGAACGTGTGAAAAAACTCTTCCTGGGTCTTTTCGCGCCCCGCCAGAAACTGCACGTCATCCAGTATCAATGCGTCGATGCGGCGGAACTTCTCCTTGAACTCGCCCATCTTGTCCCGCCGGATCGAGCTGATCAATTCGTTCATGAAAACTTCCGCCGGCATGAAAAGCACTTTCCGCTGCCGCGGCAGGTTCGCCCATATCTGATGCCCGATCGCCGTCACCAGATGGGTCTTGCCTAGCCCAACACCGCCGTAAATGAACAACGGATTGTATTTCTCGCCCGGCTGCGTCGCGACCGCCAAGGCCGCCGCATGCGCAAACTGATTCGCCGATCCCACTACGAACTCGGCAAACGTGTGCCGCGGATTGAATGGCGGGCGAGCCGCTGGTTGCGCCGCCGCCTGTTCCGGAACCCGCCGTCTGTTCTCATGCGGCGCCGCACCGTTGCCATTGCCCTTGGCATGTCCATTACCATGCCCATTTGCGCCCCCATTGCCATTACCGTTCAGCGTCAGCTTTATCTCGACCGGTTGCCCTGCCTCCGCCGAGAGCGATTCCCGCAACACCTCGATATATCGATCGCTTATCCAGTCCAGAAAAAATTTGTTCGGCGCTTCGATCGTTACCGTCTGTCCCTGTACGCCGAGAAAGTTCAGCGGCCCGATCCAGGTCTCAAAACCCACCGCGCCCAAACTGTCTCGGATGCGGTCACCGGCCCGTTGCCATAAACCGTCCATTTAATCTTCTCCCCCTATGGTTGAGTGGGAATGAAAGCTCCGCTTAAAGTTCCCTGAAAAACGACCGCTTCGGACAATTACGCACAATCTTATCCACATCTGTGGATAAGTCCATTTTCTTCTGATTCCAGCCGCGAATAAGCGCTCTCGCTCGGACCCTATTAACTTGCCCCGCTCGCTGATGGCGGTTCCGGCTACAAATCTGCAAGCTGAAGAAGTGAAAGTCGCATGCCCGAAAATCACTCTGGTCTCGCCCATTGAATTGAGAACCCCGCGCTGCCGATGCGCCCCGGAGCACTTCAATGATTGAGTACCGATCGTGATAAACGGATTTCACACTTCACTCAAGCGCCATCGTGCGGTGCGCTTTAAGCGCGCGATTTTTTTTGGATTTTGCCGCGCCGCCTCCGCGCCTCGAAACTGCTCCGGTTTCGCAGCAGTTCTCGCGATCTCTTACGTTGGCTCCTGGAGCCATTCTGCGAATCCGGTGATTGACATGCGCAATTTTGTCATAAATCCGATAATCGCTGCGCATCTCTGATTTGACTGCCGCGCTACCCGATGTTAGCGACGGATCAGAGGAAATCCCCCTTCGATGCTGCTGCGAAAAAAATCCGCCGCCCTCATGGCCCGCGCCCAAAAGAAAATCCCCGGCGCAGTTAATTCTCCCGTCCGCGCCTGGAATGCCGTCGGTGGCGACCCGCTTTTTGTCGCGCGCGCCCAGGGCCCGTTCGTCTTCGATTCCGACGACAACCGCTTCATCGATTACGTCGGCTCCTACGGTCCCGCGATTCTCGGCCACGCCCATCCCGCCGTCGTCGCAGGCGTAATCGATCAGGTGCCGCGCGGCTTCAGCTATGGCGCGCCCACCGAACTCGAAGTCGAGCTTGCCGAAATGCTCGCCGACGCCATTCCCTCGGTCGAAAAGGTCCGCCTCGTAAGCTCCGGCACCGAAGCCGGCATGACCGCGATCCGTATCGCACGCGCCGCGACCGGCCGCCCCGCAATCCTCAAGTTCGACGGCTGCTACCACGGCCACAGCGACTCGATGCTGGTCCGCGCCGGCTCAGGCGCGATGACGCTTGCGCTCCCCGACAGCGCCGGCGTCCCCGAAGCGCTCGCCGCGCTGACCCGTGTCGCCCCCTACAACTCCCTCGCAGCGCTCGAGGCCTGCTTCAAGGCCGCCCCGCACGATATCGCCGCCGTCATCTTCGAGCCCGTTGCCGCCAATATGGGCGTGGTCACCCCCGTTGCGGGTTTTCTCAAGGACGCGGCCGCTCTCGCCCATCGCCACGGCGCGCTCCTCATTTGCGACGAGGTCATCACCGGATTTCGTCTCCGCTTCGGCGCCGCTTGCGAATTGTTCGGCGTCGATCCCGACCTGCTGATGCTCGGCAAGATCATCGGCGGAGGGATGCCGCTTGCTGCCGTAGCCGGCCGCGCTCACCTGATGGACCTCCTCGCACCGAACGGCCCGGTCTATCAGGCTGGAACGCTATCCGGTAATCCTGTTTCGGTGCGCGCAGGAATCGAAACGCTGAAGCTGCTGCGCGAGCCCGGTACCTATGAACGGCTCGACGAGGCCGGCGCGCGGCTGGCACGCGGCTTGACCGCGGCGCTCGCGGCCGCCCACGTCACCGGATGCGTCAATCGGGCCGGCTCTTTGCTCACGCTCTTCCTCGGCGTCGGAGCCGTCATCGATGCCGAACAGGCGCGGCGCGCCGACTCGAAGCTTTTCTCCCGCTTCTTTGCCGCGATGCTCGCGCGCGGAATCTATCTTCCGCCCTCCCAATTCGAGGCGATGTTCGTCTCGCTCGCCCACGGCCCCGCCGAACTCGATGCGACAATCAAGGCGGCCGCCGAATCGCTCGCCGAGGTGGTGCGCTCCTGACCTCCGACAACCCAGGTTCTCCTTCGCCCGGCTCGGGTCAGCCGCCGATGCGCATGGTGCGCTATGCCGCGATTGGCCTCGAATTCTTCTCGCCGATCATCGGCGGAGCGCTCGCCGGCTATTACCTCGACCGCCATTTCCATACCACACCGATCATCGGGCTCACCGGTATCCTGGGCGGCACCGCCGCCGGCCTCTACCGGCTGATCGTCGAGATGCGAAACTTCATGCGCGGCAATCCCTGATGGCTTGGGCAGTGCCCCGGATCGGCGGTATTCAGCGCACCACGGCCGTCCTGGTCGCCGTCGCGAGTATCGCGCTGCTGGCCGCGGGTCATCGCGCCGCGGCGCTCGGATGCGCCGTCGGTGGCGCCGTCATGATCGTCAACCTGTTCCTGCTCGAATGGGTCGGCCGATGGATCGTCGCCGTCGCGACCGATGTCGGCGGCGCAAGCCGCGTCGGCATTGTTGCGGCCCCCATGAAATTGCTGTTTATTATTGGCGTCGTCGCCCTGCTGATCGGCCGCACCAATATCGACGTTCCGGGGTTCGCGCTTGGCCTTGCGATACAGTCGGGCGCGATTTTACTCGAAACCTGGCGGGTTTCTGGACACGGCACGGCCGAGACAAAGCGCGCCGACGGTGAAGATCGCGAGAGTGGATCGGAGTTGAACAAACCTTGCAGCCGGTAAATTTCATCGACCTGATCGCGGGTGGCAGAATCCCTCCCGTCATCGTCGGAACCTGGATCGCGATGGGTATCCTTATCGTCTTCGCGCTCCTGGCGCGCCGCGCGCTCGCCGCCGCCGCCGATCCGACCGTCCCCGACGGCTCCATCACGCTCCGCTCGGTCGGCGAAGTAATCGCCGAAGGCCTCGACAGCTTCGTCGAGGGCGTCATGGAAAGCCACGGCTCGCGCCGCTACGTGCCGTTCTTCGGCAGCCTCTTCATGTTCATCCTGACGGCCAATTTCCTGGGCCTCATCCCCGGCGTCGAGCCCCCGACCGCCGACACCGACCTGACCTTCGCGCTCGGCATGATCGTCTTCGTCTTCTACATCTACCAGGGCTTCGCCCATCAGGGACTGGCCTATCTGAAGAGCTTCCTGGGCCCGCTCTGGTGGCTTTCGTGGTTCATGGTCGTCATCGAGGTTGCCGACAACCTCTTTCGCCCGTTTTCACTTGGCGTCCGGTTATTCGCCAACATGTTCGCCGACCATCAGGTGCTCGGGCTCTTCACCAGCCTGACCAAGCTCGTGATTCCGCTCGCCTTCTACACGCTCGGCTCGATCGTCTGTATCGTCCAGGCGCTGGTCTTCATGATCCTCGCGATCAGTTACGTCCGGATGGCCTCGGCCTCGCAACATTAGGCGCCGTTATCAATCAGCGGGTGCCGAATTAGCGGAAATAACAAGTGTGAAATTCGTGGCCACGCATGGTCCGGCTCGCGGTGTGGAAGAGGATAGAGGGGATAAAAAGAGCCCTGGATCGCGCGCGCGGCCACGATCAACCCAAGGAGGAAGCATGATGCTTCGTAGGATCGGAAGGATTGGTTCAGTTGTGACGGCGATGGTGCTCTGCTCGCCGCTGCTCGCGATGGCGCAGACGGCCGCCGGTGGTGGCGATGACGGGATGCGCGCGGGCCTGATCGCGCTCGGCGCCGGCCTCGGTATCGGTATCGCTGCGCTCGGATGCGGCATGGGCCAGGGACGGTTGGCGGCCTCGGCAATGGAATCGATCGGGCGCAACCCCAACAGCACCAATCAGCTATTCGTGCCGATGATCATCGGTCTCGCCTTCATCGAGTCGCTGACCCTGTACTCGCTGGTCATCTCGTTCATTCTGCAGGGCAAAATCTAGCTCGACAGGGCGCCGGTCGAAACGACCGGGTTCTGCCGCACGATCGAAAGCGGGGCCGCTGTCGGCCCCGTTTTTCTTTTTGTTCTCGCAGCGTCTTCACCTATCCATTGCTTAAATCAGCGCAAACCTGAGATTGTTCGCCGGAACATTAACGGCTCTCGTCCCGTCGAGGCCATCGACCCTGAACTTGAGCCTTGAACGGGGAGCGAACATGAACCGCGCCGCTTCAACGTCGAACCACAAGCTTACGAGTCTGATTTCACCCTTGGCCGCGGGCCTTTTATTCATGGCGCTTCTGTTCGCGGGATGCGGCGGCGACAACAACTCCTCGCCGCCCAAGCCGACCGCGACTCCGACGCCGACGATCAATGTCTCGCTCTGGGTTGCGAACGGAACCAACGTTCTGGAGTTCGCGCCCTCGCAACTGCTGATTCAGGGCGCAACCTCGCCCGTCCCGCAGCTAACGCTCGCGAACCCGGCCTTCGGCTCGCCGCAAGGTGTGACCTTCGACGCGGCCGGCGACCTCTGGGTGATCGACGGCGGAACCCTGGGCTCCGGCGGGACGGTTCCGCCCGGCCTCGACGAGTTCACCCCGGCGCAGCTTGTAGCGAGCAAGAACAATGGCTTCCCCAGCAGCGGCCCCGTGACGGGGCTGAGTCCGAATGTGACGATTAACAGCCCCGGCTTTTTCACCTTTCCCCAACAGGCGGCCTTCGATTCCAAGGGCGACCTCTGGGTCAGCGACAACGGCAGCAACGCGGTCTTCGAATTCACCCCCGCTCAACTTGCTGCGAGCAACTCGAACGTGACTCCGAACGTTGGCTTCATTTCGAGCCCAGCTTTCTCGGGGCCGCTCGGAATCACCTTCGACTCGGCAGGAAATCTCTGGGTCGCGAATAATGCCTCGACCACGATTTTCGAGTTCAACGCAGCCTCGCTGCCGACAGGTACATTGAGTCTCACCGGCCTTTTGAGCGGACCGGTTCTGACGCCTAACATTGTTCTGGCAGACGATGGGAACGGCTCGATTCAGGGTCCGTGGGCGCTCGCCTTCGACAGTTCCGGCAACCTATGGTCGAGCAACGCCTCGACACCATTTACGATTGTCGAGTTCGCCAAATCGTCTTTGATACCGCTTCCCCCCGGCCTCAACGCATCTGTCGTGCCCGCCGTTACGATCGATCCGATGCAGGCGGCCGGACTGCCGAGCCTGAACAGTCCCAACGGAATCGCGTTCGACAACTTGGGCGACCTCGCGGCGGCGAATTCGCTCGCACCGTTCAGTATCGCGCTATTCCAGAATCCCCAGCTAATCATCAACGCGCGCTTCGATGCCCACTACACCTCTTTCGGCCCGACCGGGGTGCCCAACGTGTTTTTCTCTGGCGCGGCGACCACTCTGAATGCGCCGGCCGGTGTCACTTTCGGCCCGGTCCATTGATTCGATGGCCTGACGCTGAGGAACATTTTCCGAATCGCTAGTCGCGACGCTTCGCGCCAAGCAACACGTCGAACGGCGCCCGCCTGCGATCGCGCCGCAACAGCACGTACATCGCGCCCGCTCCGCCGTCGGTCGGCCGCGCGGTTGTAAACGCCAGCACATGGCCGCCGATCTCGCCATGCGAGAGCCACTGCGCGGTCGCATGCTTCAACACCGGCATCCCGCCCGGCGACCGCCGCCCGCGCCCATGGACGACCAGCACCGTCCGCAGCCCCTTGGTCGCCGACTTGAGAATGAAACCACCGAGCGCCTCGTGCGCATCCGTCTGGATCATCCCGTGCATGTCCAGATGCGCCTGCACCGGGAACTCGCCACGCCGAAGCCGCAGAACCAGCCGCGGATCGAGCCCCAGCCGCGCCCCCTCGACATATTCTTCGGTCTCGGTCAGCTCGAAGCGTCCTTGCCCAGAGACCAGGTCGGATAGCTGGGCGAGAACCTCGGCGTCCTCACTCATTATCGGAACCGCGCGCGTGCGTCCGTCCGCGCCCGCAATCCGTCTTGCCGGACCATCGGCCATCCGCCGCACCCCTTCGACCGCCTGCATGAAAAGGGTCTCAGCGTCGGGCCCAGTTGCTACCGGAGCGATTGGTGGCGCCGCAACCGGCCGCGGCTTCGGCGGTGCGGGCCGCGACGCCGGCGCAAGCACCTCGGGCCGCGCAAGGACGATCTTCTTCAAATCCTTGAACGGCGAATCGAAGACCTGGTCCACCACCGCTTCGGACTCGCGATCTTCTTCGGATTTTCGCTTTCTGGACATTTGATGAGTCAAAGATCATCCTACCTGCTGCTCCGTCGAACGCCAGACGTTCGATACTCGCCGATGATTGCGAAGCGTCGCAGCCGGTCTGAGCGTATGGATACAGGTGGGTATCATTGGCTTATGCCGAATGGCGGCGGACAAATGAGCCTGTTGAGGGGGTGAGAATGAGGAAAGCGCTTATCGCTCTGAGTATCGTCGTCGCAGTCATAATCCTGATAATGGCCGGAGTGGTCGGGTACGCGGTGCTCAATCTAAACCGGATCGTTCAGGATAATCGCGATCTCATTCTGACCCGAGCCAGCGCCGCACTTGGGCGCAAGGTCAGCGTCGAGCAGATCAAGGCGAGTCTCGGATGGGGTGTGATGGCCGATCTGCAGGGCGTCACGATCGCCGACGATCCGGCTTTTTCGAGCACTCCGTTCGTGCAGGCCTCCGATGTTCTTGCCCAGGTCGAGTTCATCCCGCTGCTATTCCGCCAGATCAAGATAACGCAACTGACGCTGAGCAATCCGACCGTGCGGATTATGCGCAACGCCAGCGGCCGATTGAACGTCAGCACGATTGGCGCGAAACAGTCCGCGCGCGCGAGTAGCATGTCGGCCGGTGCGCCAACGGCCGGCATACCGTCGGGAGCCGCATCCGGCGCGCCAACAGGGGCGTCGCCGATGGCGTCCGCACCGCCCGCGAAGAGTTCCTCGCTACTGAACAACATTGCGATTTCGAGCTTCGCGATCGAAAACGGCGCGCTAACCTATCAGGACGGGGCGGCAGCTCCGCTCGAAATCAAAACGCTCGACTTAAACGTTGACAATTTCGGCTTTAATTCGCCTTTCGATCTCAAGCTTTCACTCGCCGCGCTCGGCGATCAGAAAAACCTCGATCTCAGCGGCAAGATCGGCCCGATCCTCAGCAACAGCGGGCTCGATATCAACGAAATTCCTGTAGCGCTTACGGCCAGTGTCGGGCCGTTGTCGCTCGCGGCGATGCGCGCGCTGCCGCAACTCGCAAAAGCGATTCCGCCCGCCGTTCAAGTCTCCGACCCGATCAACGCGACGCTTAACGCCAGCGGCACGCTCGGGACGCTCGACCTTGGCGTCGTGACCGACCTCAGCCCCAATCACGTGGTCTACGGCAATCTCTTTGACAAGGCCGCCGGCGTGACGCTCAAGCTCGACGCCGCGGCGACGCGCAAGGATGGCGCGGTCGCGATCAACAAGGCTGACCTGACGCTCAACGACCTCGACCTGACGGCGACCGGCGTCACAATCAGAAACGGCCGTATCGGCGCGCGGCTCGATACCAACCGCTTCGACCTGGGCGCGCTCGCAAAACAGCTCGTTCCCTTGGCGAAATACAACGCGTCGGGACAGGCCGAGGCGCACGTCACGGTCCAGACCGGACAGGGGAATCCACAGGTTAACGGCACGGTGACGCTCGCAGCGGTGTCGGGCGCGATTCCGGGCAAGCCCGCGTTCGTGAGTGATATCAGCGGCGACATCCGGATGGCCGGGAACAGCGCCGTCGTCGGGCCGCTCAATTTCAAGCTTGGGTCGGGGATGGCGTCGCTTTCGGCCAACGCACAATCGATTCAGCCGCTCGACGCGACCTATCAATTCAGCGCCGATACGCTTAAGCCGGGCGATTTCACCGGAACCGCCAGCATCGACGAGTTGACCAAACTTTCGGTCGCCGGGACGGCCAAGGGAAGCAGCTCGGCGCCGGCGGTTACGGCGCAGGTCGCGTCGCCCGCGGGCACGCTCCAGAACGTCGCGTACCAGGAGTTGGCAGCGGTAATCGCGTGGAGCGCTCCGCGGCTCACGGTTAGCTCGTTTCGGCTGGGCGCGTTTGGCGGGTCGCTGAGCGGCAACGCGCAGGCGATGGTCGAGACGGTACCGAGCTTTTCGGCGGCGCTTAGCTGCGTGAGTATCGATCTGAAGCAGGCGCTCGAATCGCAAAAATCGAGCGCGGCGAATATCGTGCGTGGACAGTTGACCGGGCAGGTCAATATCGCCGGGCGGGGCAAGAGCTTCGATCAGATTAAGCCGACGCTGAGCGGCGATGGCAAGATAGCCGTGGCGAACGGCAAACTTAAGGGTATTAACGTGGTGGCCGAGACGCTGCGAAAGGTCAACGGAATACCGGGGATCGATACGCTGGTTCCGGCTGCGCTGGTGCAGAGTCATCCGGAACTGTTCGCGTCTCCCGACACCGACCTCAAGACTCTCGGAATGACGTTTACGCTAGGTAATCAGCGTGTAACGACGCACGATCTGCATGCGGAGTCGGCCGACTACACGATCCTTGGCGACGGTTGGTTCGGCCTCGACAAGACGATCGACATGGCGGTCCGGCTGATCCTGTCGCCGGCCTTCAGCAACGACCTTATCGCGCAGCGCAAGAATGTGGTCTATCTCGCCGACAGTCACGGGCAGGTGGAGATTCCGGTGCAGGTGGCGGGCGCGCTGCCCAAGCCCAAGGTGATCCCGGACGTCGCGGCATTGGCGCAGACGGCGGCGCAGCAGGCGATGCGCAAGCAGGGCAGCCGGCTGCTCGGCGGGTTTTTGGGCAAGCATCTGGGCGGGTCGGGATCGTCGGGCGGCGGCAATCCACTGAATCAACTCAAAGGCCTGTTCCACTGATACGGTCGGGCGCAGCGGTCGTCAGGTCAGCCGGATCGCGAAGTGATGGCTCGTGATATCCATCCGCTTGCGCAGGTAGAACCGGTGCGCGCCGAAGCGCTGGACGCCGGAATCCAGGCCCAGCACCTCGCATCGATGCGTGTGGGCCAGGTCGACCAGCCATGCGAAGAGGTTCCCGCCGAAGTCCTTCGAGCGGTGATCCGAATCGGTCACCAGGTCATCGATATAGAGATACTTACCCGAGGAGAGATTTTCGTAAATTCGGAAGCCGGCAACCGCGCGCACGGCGCCGTCCTCTTCGAGGTATCCGAGGCGGAAACCGTCAGTCATCTGGCGCCGCACTCGCGAGATGAAGTCGGACTCGTCGAGGTGGGTGCGCAATTGCTTCATCACGGGGAAGCATCGTTGGATTTCGCCGTCAGACTGGGCTTCCATGAGATTGATCACTATCGAACTCCTGAGTCCAATTTACGTGACATTTGGGGACGCTGAATCCGCCAGAAACATCGGCGGCGAAAGTACCATCAAACAGTTGCTCTGGCGATCACTGCGACTCGGACGAATCGCGACTCAGGCCAATGGTCCCTCACCCGGCGCTTCGCGCCACCCTCTCCCGTCGCAGGGAGAGGGGTAATTCAATGGGAGGCGCTTTTGCATCGCACAACTCAGGGAGAGGGTTGCCCGACCGGTTAGAGGTTGAGTTGGATGATGGTGGCGCCGGCGCCGCCGTGCTGCGGGTCGGCTTGATGGAATTCGGCGCAGTAGGGCGAGGTTGTGAGGTACTCGTGGATTGCCTTGCGGAGCGCGCCTGAGCCGATGCCGTGGACGACCCGGATATCGCGGCGGTTGGTCAGGTAGGCCTGGTCGAGAAATT
>Ga0307372_10008489_pt1 | contig 14433 bp, 15 predicted proteins | sample OX1MG_FD_202533 | JGI IMG/M metagenome (GOLD analysis project Ga0307372, IMG submission 202533) | Soil microbial communities from Risofladan, Vaasa, Finland - OX-1 | ecosystem: Environmental > Terrestrial > Soil > Coastal area > Acid sulfate soil | place: Finland: Risofladan, Vaasa | collected...
TGCTGGTTCCCCAACTCACCTCCACCGTGGTGCTGCCGGATTACTTCCGGCACGGCCTGTTCGAACTCGAGCTCCCCTCCGCCGCCAACGCGGTCTGGGAGTCCAGCTGGAACACCTTCTCCAAGGGGCTATAGGGCGACCGCGTTGAGCAGCCGCGAAGATACGCACGACCGGCGCAACCGATGGCTGTGGATCGGGCTCGCCGCGCCGGGGGCTATCTGGCTGATCTTGCTGTTCGTGGTGCCGTTCTACGTGATGCTGGCGGTCGCCGGCGGCGGCATCAACGAGTTCTTCCAGACGGTCGTCCCGGTATGGAATCCGCTGCATTGGTCGAGCTTGAACCTCAGCGCCGTCTGGCACGACATCGTCGGGAGCGGCGCATTCATCGGCCCGCCTGCACTGCGGACGCTCATCTACACGGCAATCGCCACCGTCATCTCGCTCGCGATCGCCTACCCGGTCGCCTACTTTGTCGCTCGCTACGCCGGGCGCCGCAAGGTGCTCTACCTGGTGCTGTTGATCGCGCCGTTCTGGGTCAGCTACATGATGCGCATGCTCGCCTGGATCGACCTGTTGCAACAGGGCGGCCTGTTCAACAGCGCGCTCTCATCAGTCGGACTGCCGGGAAACACCGACTGGCTCGGCGGCAAATCGGCGACGGTGATCCTTGGGCTTGTGTACGGATACATCCCGTATCTGATCCTCGTGCTGTACGCGTTCCTGGACCGCATCGACCAGAGCCTGCTCGAGGCGGCGCAGGATCTCGGCCTGAGCCGCTGGCGGACGTTCTGGCGGGTGACGGTTCCGCTTAGCAAGCCGGCGCTCATCGCCGGGACATTCATCACGGTGCTGCCGATGCTGGGCGATTACTACACCAACCAGCTGCTCTCGGGCGCGCCCGGGACGACGATGATCGGCAACGCGATCGAGGGTCAGCTCGATACGCCTGGACAGACCGGGCAGGGCGCCGTGCTGTCGCTGATGCTGCTCGTGGTGCTGCTGATCCCGATGATCTACTACGTGGTCAGCACCGCGCGAGCGTCGAGCGAGTACGCCTGATGGCAGTCGAGCTCGACAAGCCGTCGGCCGCACCTCCACGCCCCGCTGCGGTGCCCCTGGCCGACCGTCTGCGCCCAAGCCCGTGGCGGCGGCCATGGGTGATGGAGGGCTTCACCTGGCTCTACATCATCTGGTCGATCGTGCCGATCGGGATCGCGATCCTGTTCTCGTTCAACAAGGGCGCCTCACAGTCCACATGGCAGGGCTTCTCGACGAAGTGGTATTTCGGCAGCTCGGTCAACTCCGTGCTTCACAACCCCGCCCTCCATCAGGCCGTGGTGCAGACGCTGGTGCTGGCGGGCCTGACCACGGCGATCTGCGTGCCGATCGGGGTTGGTTTCGCGATCGGCATCGACCGTTGGCGTTCGCGCACCTCGACGTCGCTGAACTTCGTGATGATCTTCTCGTTCGTGGTTCCCGAGCTGCTGCTCGCGGTGGCGCTGTTCATGCTCGTGACGCAGGCGTTCACGTTCATCGGACTCGGAACCGAGGCCGAGGTGGCGGGGCTCGTCGTGTGGAACATAAGTTGGCCCGCGGTCATCGTCCGGGCGCGGCTCGTGAGCATCGGGCACAGCTACGAAGAGGCCGCGACCGACCTGGGAGCATCGCGACTGGGCGCGATCCGCCGCGCGCTGCTGCCGATGCTGATGCCGGCGGTCTTCGCGAGCGCGGTGCTCGTGTTCGCGAGCACCGTCGACGACTTCGTGATCGTCGAGCAGCTGTCGTCGACCGCCTCGACGCAGCCGATGTCCGTGCTGATCTACGCGAACGTCCACGGCGGGCTGAGCGGCCCGGCGCTCAATGCCCTGGCCACGATCATGCTGGTGCTCTCGCTCGCCGCCGCGCTGCTCGGGTTCTTTGCGTACCGGTGGATGACCCGGGGTGAGCGGGCCGAAGGCAGCACCGAAGCGCTGACGAGCATCGCTGGCATCTGAGAGGAGCGAGATGAGTGAAGGCCACATCGAGCTGGTGTCGCTGACGAAACGCTTTGACGGCGTCCCGGCGGTTGACGGCATCTCGCTCGACGTCAGGGCCGGCGAGTTCTTCTCGCTGCTCGGGCCGAGCGGCTGCGGAAAGACGACCACACTGCGGATGGTCGCGGGTTTCGTGCCACCGACCAGCGGCACGATCCTGCTCGATGGCACCGACGTCGGCTCCTGGGCGCCCAACCGACGCAACGTCAACACCGTCTTCCAGAGCTACGCCCTGTTTCCGTTCCTGAACGTCGCAGAGAACGTCGCGTTCGGTATGAAGTACAAGTCGGTTCCGAAGTCCGAGCGCAAGCAGCGGGTGGCCGAAGCGCTCGAACTGGTCCAGCTGTCGGGCCTCGAACAGCGACGCCCGAATCAGCTGTCAGGCGGCCAGCAGCAGCGCGTCGCGTTGGCACGGGCGCTCGTCCTGCGCCCGGCGGTGCTGCTGCTCGACGAGCCACTCGGCGCGCTCGACGCAAAGCTCCGCCGCAACCTCCAGGTCGAGCTCGGCGCGCTTCAGAAGCAGGTCGGCATCACCTTCCTTTACGTGACTCATGATCAGGAAGAGGCGCTGACGATGTCCGACCGCCTGGCGGTCATGAATCGCGGGCAGATCGTGCAGCTCGGCACCCCCGAGGAGGTCTACAACGAGCCCGCCGATGCCTACGTGGCCGACTTCCTGGGGGTGTCGAATCTGATGGATGCCGAGGTCGACCCGGACGGCAGCGGGCACGGGCCGTGCCGGCTGCGTCTGGGCGACTTCATGCTCGAGGCGCGGGCGGGGCAGCTCGACGCGAGGGGTGCAGTCAAGTTGGCGATTCGCCCGGAACGTGTTCATCTGCATCCATATGAGGACGCCGCCGGCCCCAACCGCGTGCCGGGGATGGTGGAGCGCCTGGTGTTCATCGGCTCGACAACGCACGTCTATGTTCGCCTCGCCACGGGCTCGGCGCTCCAGGCACTGGTGCGCAACGACGGCAGCGCCCTGCCCTACAGCCAGGGGACGGCCGTCAGCGTTGCGCTCCCGGCCGACGCGCTCCGAGTCCTGCCCGATCCGGGCATCAGCGCCGCCGAAATCCGGGACGAGACGCTTGGGGACCAGGTGCTGGATCTGACCAGCTAGGCACCGCCGCGGTGCTGATCGCGGCCCAGCGGGGCCGCGATGCTACAGAGCGGGCGAGCTGTCACCCGCCTACGCGGATCAGCTTCTTGTTGACGAACTCGTCGGCGCCGAACCTGCCCAACTCGCGACCGAAGCCCGAGCGCTTGACGCCGCCGAACGGCAACTCGGCACCTTCCCCACCGACCGCGTTGATGTAGACCATGCCGGTATCGAGCTGGTCGGCGACGCGCTGGCCCTGCTCCGCGTCGGTGGTCATGATGTAGGACCCGAGACCGTATGGCGTGTCGTTGGCGAGCTGCACCGCCTCCTCCTCGGAGGCCACTCGGTAGACCTGCGCGACCGGCCCGAAGAACTCCTCTCGCCGCGCGTCCGCGTCCTGCGGGATGTCGGTGATCACCGTCGGCTCGAAGAAGTTGCCGTCGTGGCTGCCTCCGGCGACGAGCTTGGCGCCCTGCTCGATGGCGTGGCGCAGCTGATCGGCGAGCCGGTTGGTCGCGCCCTCCGAGGACAGCGGCCCGATCACCGTGTCGGCCAAGCTGGGATCGGCCGGCTTCGTGGCCGTCATCGCAGCCGTGAACTTCTCCAGGAACGGCTCGTACAGATCATCGATCACGATGAACCGCTTGCCCGCGTTGCACGCCTGGCCCGTGTTGCCCAGCCTCGCCTCGACGGCTGCTTCGACGGTGGCGTCGAGGTCATCGCTCTTCAAGACGATGAACGGATCTGATCCGCCCAGCTCGAGTACGACCTTCTTGAGGTAGTGGCCGGCTGTCTCGGCCACGGCTGCGCCGGCGCGCTCGGAGCCCGTCAGCGACACCCCGCGCACTCGCGGATCGGCGATCACGTCCTTGATCTGGTCGTTGGTCGCGTAGATGTTCGTGTACGCGCCCTCCGGGACTCCGGCCTCCCGGAACAGCTCCTCGATCGCCGCCGCGGACTCGGGGCACTGCGGGGCATGCTTGAGCAGGATCGTGTTGCCGATCACGAGGTTCGGTCCGGCAAACCGCGCCACCTGGTAGTACGGGTAGTTCCACGGCATGATCCCGAGCAGGGGTCCCAGCGAGGTGCGACGCACGACCGCAGATCCGCCGCCGCCGAGGAGCTCGATCGGCTCGTCAGCCATCAGCTGCTCGGCGTTGTCGGCATAGAAGTCGTAGATGTCCTTGCAGAAGCTGACCTCGCCGATCGCTTCAGTGATCGGCTTGCCCATCTCGCGAACGATGATCTCGCCGAGGCGCTGACTGTGCTCCTCATGCAGCTGACCGACACGGCGCACGAGCTCCGCCCGCTGTTTCACCGATGTCGACACGACCCACTGAGTATGTGTTGCGTCGGCCTTGGCGATCGCATCCTGCAGCTCCGAGTCCGAGATCGTCGGGTACTCCCTGATCGTCGCGCCGGTGCTTGGATCAACAACTGCGTAGTCGGCCATGTCGCTCGCTCCTCTTGTGTCGGTCTCGCGCGGCAAGGCTACTCCACGAAGTACGGCCAATGAGGAACCGCCATTCGGCTACGAGGCAAAGTGCCTGCAAATAGGCGAGCCCTGTTCGCCCTGAGTGGATTCATGACGCTGCGCGCTTCGGCGGTCATTGGGTCGAAAGACACGCTTTACGTCGCTTGGAAGTAGACGAGCGGGTGGCCGCGACGGTCGAGGAAGTAGAGGTGGCTGACCTGGAACGAGTACGCCGATGGCCCGACATCGATCACGAGGGAGTCGTGTAGGAGCTTCTCGCCGCAGGCGCGTTCGACGGCCGCGGCGAACGTGTCCCGGCTCGCAGGCTGGACCGAGAGCACGGTGTGGTTGTCGCGGTCGTAGCCGTCGCCGACCCATTCCGCGAACACGCTGGTCCACAACGACCGGTCCGATGCCTCGAGATCGCCGTAGAAGCTCGACGTGAACGCGTTGAATTTCTTGGCGAGCGCTCGCGCGGAGGCGGTCGCCTGCGCGTACCCGGGTCTCGGGGCGGCGGATCTCGGTCACCCGAATCGGGGGAGGGGGGCGACCCTCTGAGGGTCACCGCTCATAGACATCTCGCCGATGTCCCACTGTGACGACGACTATGAGCAGCAGGTCGTCTTCGATGGTGTAGATGATGCGGTAGTCGCCCACGCGTACCCGCCATGCGGGACGGCCACGCAGCGGTCTGGAAGCGGGCGGACGGGGGTCCTCGGCCAGTAGCGCGATCGCCGCATGCAATCGGCGGGCGACTTGCGGATCGAGTTTGCGTAACGCTCGCGCAGCCGCCGGTCGCAGCTCGATCTTGTACCGGCTCACTCCCAGCCCAGGTCAGCCTTGGCTTGGTCCCAGGGAATATTCGGACCTTCCTCAGCCATGGCAGCGTCGAACGCCTCTGCGTCCTCTGCGTCTTCAAGCGCAGCAACAAGACGGGCATAGTGCTCCGGACTGATCAGCACAGCCGCGGCGCGTCCATAGCGCTCAAGGATCACCGGCTCGGTGCGCGCCTTGTCCACTGCGTCCGGAAGGTTCTGGCGTGCAGCACTTACGCTCATGCTCGTCATGACGAGAATTGTACAAACGAAGTCTCATCTTGTGCAGCTCGCTTTTGGGCGAAAGGCTCGGCTGGCGACAACACCTGCTCCGGGTCCCACACGCGCATCTGGGGCGGCGCCGGCGCGTTCCCTGCAACGCGCGGACTCCATCGGGCCAGCTCGACGGCGTGGGCGCGTCGGAGCTGCTGTGGCGCAAACCGCCGTCGCAACAGGCGGGCGGGGCGAAGCTCCGCGACTTTAGACGCGGGAGTGTTGACATGCAACCATATGGTTTCCTATTATGGGTGCATGGGTCCGGTCTTCAAAGCGCTCGCCGACCCAACCCGACGTGAACTGCTCGACGAGCTTTTCCGGCACGACGGGCAGACACTGGGCGCTCTCGCGAGTCGGTTTGCGATGACGCGTGTGGCGGTGGCCAAGCACCTGCGTCTGCTCGAAGAGGCCGGGCTTGTGGCATCTCAGCGCCGTGGGCGGGAGAAGCTGCACTACCTCAACCCGGTGCCGATACGGCTCGTCTACGACCGGTGGGTCAACAAGTACACCGGGGCTTGGGCGGCCGGCCTGACCGAGCTCAAACGCGACCTGGAGGACAACATGGAGAAGGTATTCGAGATCTACATTCAGACCTCGCCCGACCGGCTGTGGGAGGCGATCACCGACCCCGACGCCCGAGCGCGCTACCAGTTCGGCGCACGCGTCGAGTCTGACTGGGCGCCGGGGTCCGACTACACGGTCGGGCACGCCGGGGTGCCCGGTGGCCTCATCCAGGGGGAGAACCTCGAGATCGACCCGCCGCGAAGGCTGGTGCAGTCCTTCCGAGCTGTGTGGGATGAGGACGTCGCCGCCGAGGGCACTAGCCGCGTAACGTGGGAGATCGAGCCTGTCGGGGACTCCTGCAGGCTCACCGTCACTCACGATCAGCTGCGCGATGGGGCCGACGAGCATCTCTATGGCGGCTGGCCGATGATCCTCTCCGGTCTCAAGACATGGCTCGAAACCGGAACCGAACTCACGACCCCCGGCTCGCTCATGTATGGAGCGTCGCAATGACATCACCGTCGAGTGCCACGACCCCATCCCACCGACCCCCGCAAGAGGAGCACCCGATGCCCGCCACCAAAACCCACATCACCGGAGTTCGGACCGTCAGCATCCCGGTCGAGGACCAAGATGCCGCCGCGCGCTTTTACATCGACACCCTCGGCTTCACCAAGCTCCGTGACCACCCCACCCCAAGCGGAGGACGCTGGATCGAGCTGGCCCCTGGCACCGACACGACCATCGTCACGCTCGAGCCCGCTGCACCCGACCAGACCCGCGGCGCCATCAGCATCCGTTTCACCACCGACGACGCCGAAGCCGCCCACGCCGAGCTCCAAGCCGTCGGCGTGGACACCGACGAGATCCTACGCTGGCCCGGAGTGCCAGCCATGTTCGGCTTCCGCGACCCCGACGGCAATGCCTTTTCGGTCACCGAAACCGCCTGACAATCTGGATCTAGTTGGCAGGCGGATTGCGGGTTCGCGGACAAAGCGGCGCTACGTGCCGCTCGCGGCGGCCGTAGGGCGCGCCGCTCAACACCTCCGCTTGGACGATTACCCTGCGTTCAGGCTGTAATGCCACCCTCACAGCACGGGAGCACCAGCCTGGCGCGGACGCCTAGCGAGTGACACGGCATTCTGAGTCTCCAGAGCCGCTGACAATGCGGAGTCCCGTTTGTCGCTTGAGTCCGCGCAGGGCATCACAGCCTGCGCAACAACAGCCGTTGAGTCCCGCGTGGCGTTCCGCCGGAAGGTCTTGCTGAGCTTGCTTGGCGGGTTCGTCGTGACTTGCATCTTGGGCTTCGTGCTCTTCGGCCGGCGCCATGAATTTGTCGCAGCGCTCAAGAGCGCTCCGATCTCGCTGGTGGGCGCCGCGGTCGTACTGCAGATCGTCGCGCTGCTCGCCCGTACCGAGGCCTGGCTGGTTTCCGTGCGTGCGGCGGGCGGAAGCGTGAGCCGCCGCCTGCTGTTCCGAGCAGCAGGCGTCGGCTATCTCGCGAGCGTCGTGAACGGATCCCTGGGGTTGGCCGCTCGGATCGCTTCACTTCGCCGGGTCGCCCCTAAGGACTCGCCCCGAGTCCCAGCTCTGCTCGCGGCGGAGGTTCCGATCATCACCGTCGAAGTCGCGCTCGCTGCACTCTTCTCGTTCACGCTGGTTTCCCCACTCGGCGTTGCATGGTGGATACCCGCAATCGCCGTCGCGCTGATGACGGGCGTCGTGATCGGCCTGCGGCGATTCTGCGAGCGCCACCGGAAGGGGCTGTGGGCGGGCCTTACGGTGATCCGGAAGAAAGCCCGCTGGCGACTGATTGCATTCACGCTCACGGCGGTCTGCGCACAAGTCGCGCGGAACTGGCTGATGCTTCACGCGATCGGTGAGGACGTCTCGATCTTCGATGCGATGGCGCTGCTGATCGCGATGTTCACGCTCGGGCAGCTCCCAATCGGACCGAGCATCGGTCCCGCGGCCGCTGTGCTGATCCTTGGCTCACATGGCGTCGCAGCCAGCGCCGCCGCCGGTGTCCTACTCGCCGTCAGCGGAATGATCGGCTCGATCTGTTACGCCACGTGGGCGCTCGCCGACCGACTCGCCGCGGGCCGGCTCAGTCCGACCCCGGGGATCCTCGCGACGGCGCCGGCCATATCCCAGCCCTTGGGCTGAAGCGCTGACTCGGACTCGCGCGTGACTGGGGCGGCGGGAATCATTGCTCGGGAGTAGAGGGAGCCCACGTCCTAACGCACGGCCGGTAACACACGGGTAACTGCCGCAAACGGGTGAGTCCTGCGCGACAATGCGCACGTGCTCACACATGCCAGCTCGAAGGGGTATGCCGAGACGTTGAGCCAGCTGCTCGCGGCGATCAAGGGTCGCGGTCTGACCGTGTTCGCGCAATTCGACCACGCGGCCGGTGCCCGGGACGTCGACATGGAGCTCGCTCCGGAGATCGTGGTCGTATTCGGCAATCCACGCGCCGGCACGCCGCTGATGCAGGACGACCCGCGGATAGGAATTGAGCTTCCGCTGCGCATCGTCGTCTGGAGCAGCAGCGACGCCACCATGATCGGCTACAACGATCCGCGGGAACTCGCTGCCATCTACGAGGTCAGCGAGCATGCGCAGGCGCTCGGAGCGATGGCCGCCCAGCTCTCCGAGCTGGCGCAGGAAGCCGCCGCGTGAGCGACGGCGGGCAGCTACACAGCAGTTAGCGGCACGGCTTCCGGGTCGGGGGCCACACCCGGATCAGCGACCGCTACCGCGCCGGCGAGGATCCGCAGCCCGACACGCGCGCCGACCGCGGCCGCGTCGTGACTGGAGGACTCGACCAGGACCGTCTGGCCGCCGTCGAGTGTGACCACGAGCCGTACTGAGGCTCCGAGGAAGGTGCGCTGGGTCACCTCGCCCGCACCGGCGGCGTCGGGCAGGGCCACGAACGCCTCGGGCCGCAGCAGCGCCTCCACGGGCGCGCCCGCCTCGCGTCCCTCCGGGTTCAGGACGGTCAGCCGCTGACCCAGCACCTGGACGTCACCGGCGTCGCCGATCCGGCCAGGCAGGCGGTTCATGGCGCCGACGAACTCGGCGGTGAAGGCCGTCGCCGGGTGCCGGTACACGTTCTCCGGCGTGTCCAGCTGCTCGAGCCTGCCGGCCTGCATGACGCCCACGCGGTCGGCGATCGAGAGCGCCTCGGATTGGTCGTGGGTTACGAACAGGGTCGTGATCTTCAGGCGTTGCTGGAGGCTCCGGATCTCTGCGCGCAGCTGCATACGCACGCGCGCGTCGAGCGCCGACAGCGGTTCGTCCAGCAGCAGCACCTTCGGCTCGATCGCGAGCGCGCGGGCGATCGCGACCCGCTGCTGCTGCCCACCGGAGAGCTGGTGCGGATAGCGGTCGGCAACGGGCGTGAGCCCCACCAGCTCGAGCAGCTCGTTGGCGCGCTTGAGCCGGCGCGCCTTGTCCTGCTGACGCATGCGCAGGCCGAAGGCGACGTTGGTGCGCACATCCATGTTCGGAAACAGGCTGTAGGCTTGGAAGACCATGCCCATGTCGCGCTTGTTCGGCGGGACGTTGGTGACGTCGACGTCGTCGACGAGCACACGTCCGGCCGTCGGATAGTCAAACCCGCCGAGGATGCGCAGGGCCGTGGTCTTGCCGCAGCCGGAGGGCCCGAGCAGCGCGATCAGCTCACCATCCTGAATCTCGAGGTCGAGACCGGCGAGCGCCATCACTGCGCCAAACTGGCGTTGAACGCCTTCGAATCGAATCATCAGATCACCCGAACGGAGGTTGAACCGCGCCGGCGCCCGGCGAGGAAGGACAGGAGGAACAGCAGCAGGAAGACGAATAGGATGCTGATGAGGGATAGCCCAACGGAGACGCCCGGGTTCGACGCGCCGACCTGGATCAGCTCGACCGGGAGTGTGATGTAGAGCATTATCGTCGCGATCACTACCTCGCCCAGGCACAGCGCGATGGTCAGGAAGGCCGCTCCCAGCACAGCGGTCTCAACGTTCGGGAGGATCACGCGGATCATCGTCGAGAACCAGGAGGCGCCGAGGCTGCGTGAGGCGTCGACCAGGGTGCGCAGATCGATCGCGCGCACGCCGGTGTCGATCGCGCGGTAGCTGAACGGCATCGCGAGCACCACGTAGATCGGTGTCAGCGCCGTCAGCGGGTGGTTGAACCACAGCGAGATCATCCATGACGGCGCGCTCCCCTGCAGTTGCGCCAGCCCGGACGCGATCACGATCGGCGGGACGACGATCGGCAGGATCGTGACGCCCTCGAGCAGCAGCGTGAGCTTCGGCATCCGCAGACGCACCAGCACAACCGTCGGCAGCATCAGTGACACGACGATGAACGCGGTGAGCCCGGCGATCTCAAGCGACGTGAACAGCGAGCGGCGCAGGTCGCCATTGCTGAGGATCTGCGAGTAGTTACTGAAGCCGTATTTGCCGTTCTGCTGGATCAGGCTGTACTTTGCCGAGGCGACCAGCGGCCCGAGGAAGAAGATCACCGCCGCCGTCAGGATCACCACGCGCCAGATGCGCGGGCGCCCGCGGCGACGCGTGGTCTGCTGCGGCGCCGGCTGCTCTTCGAGTTCGGCGAGGAAGGCTCCGGCGCCGACTCCGCCAAGACCGCCGCCACCAACCGCGCTCATTGCAGCCACCTCCGGGCGCGCCGCTGGACCAGCCAGTAGCCGACCATGATGATCATCACGACCAGGATCATCTCAACGCCCAGCGCGAGCGCGATGCGGTCCTGGTTGACGAGCACGTTGCCGTTGATCGCATCGTTGATCGAGGCTGGGACCAGTGGGATCGCTGCGCCGACGAGCGCCAGTGCCGTCGCGTAGGCGGAGAAGGCGTTGCCGAACAGGATCAGTAACGAGCCGATGAACGCCGGCGCCATCACCGGAACCGCGACGTGGCGCAGGTACCGTACGCGCGAGGCGCCCAGGCTCTGCGCGGCCTCATGCCACTGCGGCCGCAGCCCCTCGAGTGCGGGCGTGATCAGGATCACCATCAGTGGTATCTGGAAGTAGACGTAGGCGAGGCCGACGCCAAACATCGAGGCGATGTTGAAGCCGTGGGCGTAGAGATCAACGCCGATGTGCTTGAGCAACCCGGTGAGGACGCCACCTCCTGCCGTCGACGAACGGCCGAGCGTGGCGATGAAGGCGAAGGCGAGCGGTACGCCCGCAAAATAGGCGAGCACGCCGGATCCGCTCGAGACGACGCGGCGCAGCATGCCGCCGGGCTTGCCGGCAACGACGGCCGCTGCCAGCCACGTTCCGAAGAAGGCGCCGACGCTGGCGGTCCAGGCGGAGAGGATCAGGCTGTTCTTCAGCGGGTTCCAGTACTGCGACTCGCTGAAAATGGTGCTGAAGTTGTGCCAGGTGAACTGCCCGGCGTCGGTGGTGAAGGCGCCATGAACCACCTCGTACAGCGGCAGTCCCAGGAAGATCAGGATGTAGACGGTGAACGGCAGCATGCCGATCCATGCGCCACCGCCCGCCGCCGTCGAACGGCGGATCCCGCGGCGCCGAGGCGCCGCGGGACCGTTTGTCACTGCGATTGCTTGCGTACCAGACGTCAAGACGCCGCGAAGGCTGCAGCGATCTTCGTACCCGCGGCGGCCGACTCTGCGACCGTCGGCAGCGCGGGCGTACCCGTCACGGCCGGCAGTGCCTTGTAGGCCGTCTTGTTCTCGGTCTTGGCCTTGACCATCGCGGGAAGCTCGATTGGGCGAGCGCCGCCTTCAAGCCAGATGTTCTGGCCCTGGGTCGAGTACAGGAACTCCTCCCACAGGCGGGCCGCCGCCGGGTGTGGGGCGTACTTGCTGATCGCCTGGACGTAGTAACCGGCGAAGCCCGTGCCGGTCGGGTCGACGACCTTCCAATTGGCGGCGATGTTGGCCGGAAGCCCATAGGACTTGGCGCTGTTCAGGTAATCCCAGTTGATCAGGATCGGGCACTGATGTGCCTCGATCACGGACGGGGAGTTGCAGTCAGTGGCTGCGAAGTTGCCGTCCGACTTCAGCTTGTTGAAGAAGTCGATCCCGGGCTGAACGTTGGTCAATGAGCCGCCGTTGTTGAGCGCCGCTGCATACACGGCGTCGGTCGCGGCAGCGGCCTGACCGATGGCGCCGTTCAACGTAACGTCACCCTTGTACTGCCCCTGCTCAAGCGCCTTCCACGACGTCGGGCAGGTCTTGACGACGGTCATGTCGCAACCGAACGAGATGTATCCGCCGTAGTCGTTGTACCACTCGCCGGCTGCGTTCTTGGCGGCCGCCGGAATGTTCTTCCAGGTCATGACCTTGTACTTAGCGAACAGCGACGGGTCGGGAGCGGCGGTGAAGGACTCGCCGACGTCGACCGCGTCCGGCTCGGAGCTGCGTCCCTTGTCCTGCTTGAGCGCCTGGATCTCCTCGGCACTCGTGCCGTTGGGGTTGAAGCTGACGACCTTGATCCCGTACTTCTTGTGGAAGGCCGAGATCTCCTTGCCGTAATTGGCCCAGGTGGGCGGCAGCGCGATCACGTTCAGGGTCTTCTCTTTCTTGGCGGCTTTGACCAGCGCCTTTAAACCGCCCGCTGCGGACGCCGACTTGACGCTCGACCAGTTGATGCCCGCGTTGGCAGCCGAGCTGATAGCCAGGCTGCAGGCGGCGACCGCCATCACGGCGACCGCGGGGACGCCAAAGCGCACCTTTGTCGACCGCCCGGGGGCGCGACGATACCGAATAAACATAACCCTCCTCAGAGTTTTTTCGTTGGGTCTGGAGGACCTTGCCCTACCTGCCAACCCGCGAGCGAGGACCCCCCCGAAGGTTGAAAGCTAGAGCGCACTTGACCGGAGATTGTGACGAAGTTGTCAAGGCCCTGTAGCTATACCTTTATTAACCTTGCCGATGCGTCAGGCGATCGGGGCCGCAGCGAGCATCGGCTGCGAGCACAGCCGCTCGAGCGCCTGCTCAAGCCCGCTGTTGCCGACCGGCCGCACCTCGAGCGGGAGGCCGACCCGCTCCGCGGCCCTGACCGCGGCTGCGTGGTTGGCCGGCGTTTGCCGCTGCGCGAGCCAGATCACACGCGTGTAGTTGCGGAAGTATTCGTCACACAGCCACGGGTGGCGGTCGAGGCCGAGCTCGCGCACAACCGTGTGCTCGAACGTGCGGGCGAGGAAGTCGGTGAGGAAGTACGTGCCGGGCTGCTCGGCGAGCGCTTCGCGTACCTCGTCACGCGCGAACAGGTCGTAGCAGTGCTCGCCCTCCAGCCGCTCGAGACCGAGTTCGAGGCCGAGCTCGTCGAGCCCGCCGTAAGTGCCGCAGTCACCATAGGCGAGCACGGTTCTGTCGTAACGTCCGCGCAGCCGCTCGACCTCGGCGGCGACCGCTGCCGGGATCCGCTCGGGACGGTTGTGAAGCAGCGCCGGCACCGGATGCACGTCGACGTCCCAGCCGCGTCGGCGCGCGATGGCCCGGACGTCGAGCGCCAATGCACCGCATGCGATCACGGCCACGCGGCTCATCTCAGGAGCGCCGGCGTCGTGATCATCCCGGAAACGCGAGCTGGTCGATGAATAGATCGTTGAAGTCGGCGCGGCCTGAAAGCTCGACGTACTCGACCTCCCGCAGGATCGCGTCCGCCTCCGCGCGCTCGCGCGCTGACAGTGCCGCGATCTTCGCGCCCTCGCCGGCAACGTTGCCGGCTGACACGATCCGCGGCAGCGCCAGCCGCGGCACGAGCCCGATCCGCACGGCACTCAAAGGCGTGAGGTACGCGCCGAAGCTGCCGGCCAGCAGCACCTGCTGGATCTCATCCGCCTCGACGCCCAGATCGCGCAGCAGGATGTTCCAGCCGGTCGCGATCGACGCCTTAGCGAACTGCAGCTCGCGGATGTCGCGCTGGGAGATGAAGACCGAATCCTCGGGGCCGGTCCCGCGCGGCTCGAGAATGAAGACGCGCTCCTTGCCGATCGTCGCGAAGCGCTCGGCCAGGACAGGATGCGAGACCGACGCCTCGTCCTCGGCGAGGAATCTGCCCGAATGGTCGAGCAGACCGTTGTGCACGAGCTCAGAGACGACGTCGACGAGCCCCGAGCCGCACATGCCGATCGGCGCGACGTCCCCGATCACCTGCAGCCGCAGCTCATCGCCGTCAATCTTGACGCCCTCGATCGCGCCGTCGGCGGCGCGCATGCCGCACTTGATCTGCGCGGCCTCGAACGCCGG
>Ga0307372_10008490_pt1 | contig 14432 bp, 15 predicted proteins | sample OX1MG_FD_202533 | JGI IMG/M metagenome (GOLD analysis project Ga0307372, IMG submission 202533) | Soil microbial communities from Risofladan, Vaasa, Finland - OX-1 | ecosystem: Environmental > Terrestrial > Soil > Coastal area > Acid sulfate soil | place: Finland: Risofladan, Vaasa | collected...
GCGAGCGCGCCGGCGAGCAGGGCGAACCCGATCAGGTGCAGACGAGCGGTGGACGCGGTCATGACGCCTCCTGGCGAAGGGGGAAATGGCGGAGGTTGAAGCCCTGCAGACTTTAACCTGTTCCGTGCGCAGGGGGAAGTACGCGAGCTGATGCGTTGACTTGGCGGCCGGCGGTCCGGTAGCATGGTGCGTTTGAAAGTGCCGGTCCGGGCCGCGTATCGCGCGCGCGGGACGGCGGGGGGCCGCGGTGGACGGCGTCGGTCGTGCCCGGCTTGCAGGGCGATTCACAGGCATTCGGGCCGCGGTTCTTCGGTCGGCCGGGGTGCTCAGGGCGGATACCTGAACACATGCAGGGCTGGCTTTCGATCGTCCTCATGATTGCACTCGGCGCCGCGTTCGCGGGCGGCTCCGTGGTCCTGTCCGGCCTGTTCGGTCCCCACCATCCGACCCCCGAAAAGCAGGCTCCGTACGAATGCGGCATGCCGCCGGTGGGCGACGCCCGCGAGCGCATGTCGGTCAAGTTCTACCTGGTCGCGATGATTTTTCTGCTGTTCGACATCGAGGTCGCGTTCCTCTATCCGTGGGCGCTGGCGCTGCGCGATCTGGGCTGGACGGGCTTCCTGCAGGTCGTCCTGTTCATGCTGGTCCTGCTGGCCGGCTACGCCTACGTCTGGAAGAAGGGCGCGCTCGACTGGGGCAGCGAGCGCGTCTGACGCGCGGCGGAAGGCAAAGGGCATCACATGGGGCTCGAGAACGACATCCCCGTTCTGACGACGACCGTCGAGAAGATGGTCCAGTGGGCGCGCCGGTCGTCGATCTGGCCGGTGACGTTCGGCCTGGCGTGCTGCGCCATCGAGATGATGTCGATGAGCTGCTCGCGCTATGACATCGCCCGCTTCGGCGCGGAGGTGTTCCGCGGCACGCCGCGCCAGTCGGACCTGATGATCGTGGCCGGCCGGCTGTCGCGGAAGATGGCGCCGGCCCTGCGCCGGATCTACGACCAGATGCCCGAGCCGAAATGGGTCATCTCGATGGGCGCCTGCGCGTCGGTCGGCGGCGTGTTCGACAACTACGCGCTCGTGCAGGGCGTGGACCAGGTCGTCCCGGTGGACGTCTTCGTGCCCGGATGTCCGCCGCGGCCCGAAGCGCTCATTTACGGCATCGTGCAGCTCCAGCGGAAGATCGACCGGCAGCACATGTAAGTGGAACCGGCGGGCGCCCGTCGATCCGCCCCTCATCAGATGGATGTCACGACTCTCATCGCCGCGCTGACGGCAGCCGTTCCCGACGCCCGGATCGAGGCCGGGGCCGCGGCCGATCAGCCGACCGTCTACGTCGCCCGCGAGCACCTGCCCGCCGTCGCGCAGGCGCTCCGGGATCGGCCGGAGTTCGCCTTCGCGCTCCTGGCCGACGTCATCGCCGTCGATCTCCTGCCGCAGGAGCCCCGGTTCGAGGTGGTCTATCATCTCGTGGCGCCCGACCGCCGCGCGCGGCTGCGCCTCAAGGTCCGGGTGCCCGGCGCCGACCCGCACGTCGCGTCGCTGCGCACGATCTGGCCGGCGGCGAACTGGCTCGAGCGCGAAGCCTGGGACCTCATGGGCATCACGTTCGACGGCCACGGCGACCTGCGCCGCCTGCTCACGCCCGACGACTGGGAGGGCCATCCGCTGCGCAAGGATTATCCGGTGCAGATCCGGATGACGCCGCGCACGAGCGAGCCGCTGCAGGTGACCGAAGAGCAATTCCGGGCCAACGTGCACCAGGATCGCGTGGCCCGCAGCCGGTCCGACTCGTGAGCGCGCACGCGTCGGCTGGCAGGCCTGAGCCCGATGACCGAGCCTGATCGCGCCGGCATGGTGGCCGACCTGTTCGCCGACTCGGCCGCCCTCCACCAGCGGGTGGCCGCGGGCCTGATCGCCCCGATTCTGGCGGCGGCCGACGCCATCGGCGCTGCGCTCGGCCGGGGCGGCAAGGTCCTGGTGTTCGGCAACGGCGGGAGCGCCGCCGATGCGCAGCATCTCGCGGCCGAGCTGGTGGGCCGGTTCGAGCGCGAGCGGCCGGCGCTGGCGGCGGTCGCCCTGACGACCGACACCAGCATCCTGACGAGCATCGGCAACGATTACGCGTTCGAGCGGGTGTTCGAACGGCAGATCGAGGCGCTCGGCCGGCCGGGGGACGTGGCGATCGGCATCTCCACCAGCGGCGGATCGCCGAACGTGGTCCGGGCGCTGGCCCGGGCGACGCAGCAGGGATTGACGACGGTGGCGATCACGGGGCGGGACGGCGGGGCGGCCGGCGCGGGGGCCGACATCCACCTGAACGTCCCGCATCCGTCCACGGCGCGCGTGCAGGAAGTGCACCGGACGGTGATCCACGCCGTCTGCGCGCTGGTCGAGCAGGGGTTGCGCCCGAGCGCCGATTGAGAGGGCCGGGCGGAGCCCGGCGGCCCGCACCGCGGGCCGGCCCCTCGATGAGGCTCGGGGCGCCCTGAGGCTGTCGAAGGGCGCGAACGGAACGGAGCGAGCCGCGCGAGGCGAGCGAGTGACGTGAGCCGGGGTTTGGGGCAGCGCCCCATGGGACTATGGCCGATATTCGCACCGAACTCCTGACGATCAACATGGGGCCCCAGCACCCCAGCACGCACGGGGTGCTGCGGCTGGTGCTCGAGCTGGACGGCGAAACCGTGGTGTCGGCCGAGCCGACGATCGGCTTCCTGCACACCGGCATCGAGAAGACCGCCGAGCAGAAGAAGTGGCAGCAGGTCATTCCGCTGGTCGAGCGGATGGACTATCTCGGCGCGCAGTCCAACAGCCTCGCGTACGCGATGTCGGTCGAGCAGCTGCTCGGCATCGAGCTCCCCCCGCGCGTCATCTGGATCCGGACCCTGATTGCCGAGCTGCAGCGCATCAACAGCCACCTCGTCTGGCTGGGGACGCACGGCATGGAGATCGGCGCCGTGTCGGTGATGCTCTACTGCTTCCGCGAGCGGGAGATGCTCCTGAACATCAACGAGCTGGTGGCCGGCTTCCGGATGTTCCCGAGCTACATCCGCGTGGGCGGCCTGCGCGAGGATCTGCCGCGCGGGTTCCACGAAGCGGTGCGCGAGTTCCTCGATCGCTTCCCCGGCAAGCTGGACGAGTACGAGGATCTGCTGACGCGGAACGAGATCTTCGTGAAGCGGACCCGCGACGTCGGCCGGATCTCGCGCGCGGACGCGGTGGCGTGGGGGCTCGTGGGGCCGATCGCGCGCGCCTCCGGTGAGCCCTACGACGTGCGGCGCACGTTCCCCTACATGTTCTACGACCGGCTGGATTTCGACGTGCCGGTGGGCAGCAGCGGCGACGTCTACGACCGGTACCTGGTGCGCGTCGAGGAGATGCGGCAGAGCGTGAAGCTGTGCCGGCAGGCCCTCGAGCAGATCACGCCGATCGGCGAGTTCTCCGTGAACGATCCGCGGATCGCGCCCCCGCCGAAGGACCGCGTCTACACCGAGATGGAAGCGCTCATCCAGCACTTCCTGATCTATTCGCAGGGCTTCACCGTGCCGGCCGGCGAGGCGTGCGTGCCGATCGAGGGGCCGCGCGGCGAGCAGGGGTTCTACGTGGTCTCGGACGGGACGAACCGGCCGTGGCGCGTGAAGGCGCGGTCGCCCTCCCTGCTGGCCTGCCAGGGGCTGGCGCAGATGATCGTCGGCGGCCTGATTGCCGACGTCATCGCCGTGATCGGATCGTCGGACGTCGTCATGGGAGACGTGGACCGGTGAGTTTTCATCCCAACATGCCGTACGGCTCTGGCCTGCACCGGTCGGAGCGGAAGCTGGCCGAGCCGGGGCCCGAGTTCGCCTACACGCCGGAGCACCGGACGCGCTTCGAGACGATCGTCGCGCGGTATCCGCCGGAGCACCGGCGCTCGGCGATCCTGCCGGCGCTGCACCTGGTGCAGGCGCAGCAGGGGTACATCACCGGGAACGCCATGACGTACGTGGCCGGGCTGCTCGGGTGCTCGGCGGCCGACGTCGAGGACGTCGTGTCGTTCTACACGATGTACTTCACCCGGCCGGTCGGCCGGTACGTGCTGCAGGTCTGCCGCACGCTGTCGTGCGCGCTGTGCGGGGCCGAGCGGCTGACCGCGGCGTTCGAGGAGAAGCTGGGCATCCGGGCCGGCGAGACCGACCCGACCGGGACCTTCACGCTGCTCGAGGTGGAGTGCCTGGGGGCGTGCGACCGCGGGCCGGTGGTGATGGTGAACGACGACTGGCACGAGTGCGCGCGGCCGGAGGAGGCCGCGGCGCTCGTCGACGCGCTGCGCGAGCGCGGGCCCGCCGCGCTGACCGGCTGTCATCTGTGCGTGGAGAAGACGTCGATCACGAGATCCGGAGCGTAAGCGACCCTTCGACGATGCTCAGGGTCGCCAGAAGATCATGGAACCGATTCTCACCCGCTACGTCCGTGAGCCGAACAGCTTCACGCTCGACTTCTACCTCCGGCACCAGGGGTACGAGGGGCTGCAGAAGGCGCTGGCGATGCCGCCGGACCGGGTCATCGAGATGGTCAAGCAGTCCGGGCTGCGGGGCCGCGGGGGCGCGGGGTTCCCGACCGGGATGAAGTGGCAGTTCGTCCTCAAGGACACGCCGAAGCCGAAGTACATCTGCTGCAACGCCGACGAGAGCGAGCCGGGGACGTTCAAGGACCACGTTCTGATGGAGCGCAACCCGCACCTGCTGCTCGAAGGGTGCGCGATCGGCTGCTACGCGATCGGCGCGAAGGTGGCCTACATCTACATCCGCGGCGAGTTCTACCACGTGCAGGAGGTGCTCGAGCAGGCGATCGCCGAGGCGTACGCCGCCGGGTGGCTCGGGAAGAACATCCAGGGGTCGGGCTTCGACTGCGACATCCACGTCCACCGCGGCGCCGGGGCGTACGAGGCGGGCGAGGAGACGGCGCTGCTCGAATCGCTGGAAGGCAAGCGGGCGCAGCCGCGCATCAAGCCGCCGTTCCCGGCCGTCGCCGGTCTCTACGGCTGCCCGACGGCGGTCAACAACGTCGAGACGCTCTGCAACGTGCCGCTGATCCTCCTGCACGGCGTCGAGTGGTTCACGGGCCTGGGCCCGGAGAAGAACGGCGGCCCGAAGCTCTACTGCATCAGCGGCCACGTCGCCCGGCCCGGCGTCTACGAGACGTCGATGTCGACGACGCTGCAGGAGCTGATCTACGGCGCCGACTACGCGAACGGCATCGCGAACGGCCGGCAGCTGAAGGCGGTGATCCCCGGCGGATCGTCGGTGCCGATCCTGCTGCCCGGCGAGCTCGACATTCCGGCCAGCTTCGACGGCATCCAGAAGGCCGGGTCGCTGCTCGGGTCGGCCGGCGCGATCGTCATGGACGATTCGACGTGCATGGTGTGGCTGGCGGAGAACCTGCTGCACTTCTACATGCACGAGTCGTGCGGCAAGTGCACGCCGTGCCGGGAAGGCACGGACTGGCTGCTGAAGATCCTGCAGCGGATCGAGCGGGGCGAAGGCGAGATGCGCGATCTCGACCTGCTGCAGAGCGTGGCCGACAACATCAACGGCAAGACGCTGTGCGCGTTCGGCGACGCGGCGGCGACGCCGGTGCTGACGACGTTGAAGCATTTCCGCCATGAATTCGAGGCGCACATCCGCGAGGGCGGCTGCCCGCTGCACGCGGACTGGCGGGCGCGCCGTCCGGTGGCGGCGCACTGAGACGCGGCCCGTGCGCGACACGATGAGGTAGCCCACACGCGTGGACGGCGGCCCGGGCGGGTGACGCCGGCCGAAGACGACTCATGACCCCGATCCTGATTGCGCAGATCGTCCTGCTGCTGTTCGTGTTCTTCATGCTGCTGAATTCGGCAGCGATCATGGTGTACGTCGAGCGCAAGGTCGCGGCCATGCTGCAGCAGCGGCTCGGCCCGTACCTCGTGGGCCCGCGCGGGCTCCTGCAGCCGTTCGCCGACGTCCTCAAGCTGATGTTCAAGGAGGACCTGCGGCCGACGGCGGCCGACGCCTTCCTGTTCTCGCTGGCGCCGATCATCTCGGTGACGGCGGCGTTCGCAGCGTTCGCCGTGGTCCCGTTCGGCGCGGAGACGACGTTCTTCGGCCTGCTGAGCCACCCGATCCCGCTGCAGGTCGCCGACGTGAACGTCGCGGTGCTCGTGATCTTCGCGATCGCGTCGATGGGCGTCTACGGGATCGTCCTGGCCGGCTGGAGCTCGAACAGCAAGTACTCGCTGCTCGGCGGCCTGCGCTCCTCCGCGCAGATGATCAGCTACGAGCTGTCGTACGGCCTGGCGCTGGCGGCCGTGCTGCTGATCGGCAACTCGCTGTCGCTGACCCACGTGGTCAACGGCCAGGCGGGCTACTGGTTCCACGTCATTCCGCGCTGGTACGTGTTCGTGCAGCCGGTCGGCTTCGCGATCTTCATGATTGCGGGGATCGCGGAGACGAACCGCGCGCCGTTCGACTTCCCGGAGGCGGAGCAGGAGCTGGTGGCCGGCTACCACACCGAGTACAGCAGCATGCGCTTCGCCATGTTCTTCATGGCCGAGTACATCAACATGGTGACCGTCTCGGCCGTGGCCGTCGACCTGTTCCTCGGCGGCTGGCACGGGCCGTTCCTGCCGGCGTCGCTCGGGTGGATCTGGTTCCTGGTGAAGGTCGGCGCGCTTCTGTTCTTCTACGTGTGGATGCGGTGGACGCTGCCGCGGTACCGGTACGACCAGCTGATGGCGTTCGGCTGGAAGATCCTGCTGCCGATCGCGGCGCTCAACCTGCTGGCGACGGCAGCCGGGGTGATTCACTTTGGGGCCTGATCAGATTCTCTTCTACGTGCTGGGCGGCGTGGCCGTCGTGGCGTCGCTGATGGTCATCGGGCAGCGGAACCCGATTCACAGCGTCCTGCTGCTGATCGCCTCCTTCGGCGGGCTGTCCGGGCTGTACATCCTCCTCGACGCCCCGTTCGTGGCGGTGATCCAGATCATCATCTACGCCGGGGCCATCATGGTCCTCTTCCTGTTCGTCGTCATGCTGTTGAACGTGGCCCGCGAGGACACCGAGCAGGACGAGCGCGTGCACGTGCAGGTGCACCGCGGATCCATGCGCCTGGGAGCCGTGCTGGCCGGGCTGCTGGTGGTCGAGCTCGTGTGGGCGCTGGCCAGCGCCGGGACGCTCGGCGGCACCTTCGGCCCGATGGCCGGACTGCCGGCGCCGGTCACGTCGGTGCACGTGATCGGGCAGGTGCTGTTCACCCGGTACGCGTTTCCCTTCGAGGTCACGTCGATTCTGATCCTGGTGGCGATGGTCGGCGCCGTGGTGCTGGCACGGCGCGAGACGCCGAGGCCGGCCGCGGGCGCCGACGCGGCCGGGGGCTCGGAGGAGCGTCCGGCGTTCTGAGCCCGGTCGCCCGGCGAGGGTAACGAGCGGGGCCGCGCCCCGCGAGTGCTTAAGACATGGTCACGCTCAATCAGTACCTCCTCCTGTCGGCTGTTCTGTTCGCCATCGGCGCCCTGGGGGTGTTCGTGCGGCGGAACCTGATCACGATCCTGCTGTCGATCGAGATCATGCTGAACGCCGTGAACCTGACGTTCGTTGCGGCCGGCCGCGCGTTCGGCACCGCCGACGGGCAGATCATCGTCTTCTTCGTCATGACCGTCGCGGCGGCCGAAGCCGCGGTGGGGCTGGCCATCATCATCGCCCTGTTCCGCCACCGCGAGTCGCTCGATCCTGACGCTTTCACGTCGCTCAAATGGTGAACTCGCCCCTGCTCCTCGTCGTGCCGCTGCTGCCGTTCCTCGGCTACGCGGTCAACCTCTTCCTCGGGCGCCGGCTGCCGAAGGCGGTGTCCGGGACCCTGGCGTGCGCCGTCGTCGTCGCGTCGTTCGGCGTGGCGCTCGATCTGGTCCTGACGCTCGTGTCGCTCCCGCCGGCCTCGCGCGCCCTCGAGCAGACCGTCTACACCTGGATCGCCTCGGGCGACTTCAGCCTGCCGCTCACGCTGCGGCTGGATCCGCTGGCGGCCGTGATGATCCTGATCATCACGGGCATCGGCTCGCTCATCCACATCTACTCGACGGCGTACATGCACGAGGAGACCGACGCCGAGTACGCGCGGTACTTCTGCTACCTCAACCTGTTCGTCGCCTTCATGCTCCTGCTCGTCCTCGGCGCGAACTTCCTCGTCATGTTCGTCGGCTGGGAAGGGGTCGGGCTCTGCTCGTACCTGCTGATCGGGTTCTGGTATCACAAGAAGAGCGCGGGCGACGCGGGCAAGAAGGCGTTCATCGTCAACCGGGTCGGCGACTTCGCGTTCATCCTGGGGATGCTGCTGGCCTTCGTCCAGTTCGGCACGCTGAACTTCCAGGCGATCGCGCGCGCCGTGGGCCCGCTGGCGCCCGAGGCGACCTTCGGCACGCTGTCGGTGCTGACCCTGCTGCTGTTCATCGGTGCCACCGGCAAGTCGGCCCAGATCCCGCTCTATATCTGGCTGCCCGACGCCATGGAAGGCCCGACGCCGGTCTCCGCCCTCATCCACGCCGCGACGATGGTCACCGCCGGCGTGTACATGATCGGGCGGAACGCGGTGCTGTTCAGCCACGCGCCCGGCACGCTCGAAATCATCGCCGTCGTCGGCACGCTCACCGCGCTGATGGCCGCGACGATCGGCCTCGTCCAGAACGACATCAAGCGCGTGCTGGCCTACTCGACCATCTCCCAGCTCGGCTACATGTTCATGGCGATGGGGGTCGGCGCCTACGCCGCCGGCATCTTCCACCTGCTGACGCACGCGTTCTTCAAGGCGCTGCTCTTCCTCGGCTCCGGCGCGGTCATCCATGCGCTGGGCGGCGAGCAGGACATGCGGCGGATGGGCGGGCTGCGCCGCGAGCTGCCGGTGACCTACTGGACGTTCCTGGCCGCCACCCTGGCGATCGCCGGCGTACCCGGCCTGTCGGGCTTCTTCAGCAAGGACGAGATCCTGGGGAGCGCGTTCGCCACGGGCCACACGGTGCTGTGGTTCATCGGCGTCGTGACGGCGCTGCTGACGGCGGCCTACATGTTCCGGCTCTTTTTCCTGACGTTCCACGGCGAACCGGCTCCGGCGGCCGCGGCCGGCCACGCGCCGGACCACGGCGATCCGCACGCGGCGGGCGATGCGCACGCCCCGCACGACGGGGGCGGACATCACCTGCACGACGCGCCGCCGGCCATGGCCTTTGCGCTGATCGTGCTGGCGATCGGCGCGATCGGGATCGGCTATCTCGGCGTGCCGGCGTCGCTCGGGGGCTCGGACGTGCTGGGGCGGTTCCTGGCGCCCAGCTTCACCGTGTCGGCGGCGGCGGAGGCCACGCCGGCGCTGCCGCAGCACCCCGACGAGGGGGCGGCGGCGGCCGAGGGGGTGGAGATGGGGCTGATGGGCGTGTCGACCCTCGCCGCCCTGGGCGGCATCGGCCTCGCGTTCTTCTTCTTCCTGCGGCGCCGGGAGGCGAGCGACGCGCTGGCGGCGCGGTTCGCGGGCCTGCACCGGCTGCTGCTGCACAAGTACTACGTGGACGAGATCTACGATGCGGCGATCGTCCAGCCGATCCGGCTGACGGCGCAGGAAGGCCTGTGGCGCGGGGTCGACGTGCGCGTGATCGACGGCGCCGTCAACGGCGTCGGCGAGGCGGTGGCCGACAGCAGCGCGCTGCTGCGCCGGCTGCAGACCGGCTCGGTCCGGGCGTATGCGGCGTCGGCGTTCCTGGGCGTGATCCTGATTCTCGGCTTCTATCTCTGGTACTGAGCCGCAATGACCTTTCCGATCCTGACCTCGCTCATCGTGCTCCCCATCGTCGGGGCGCTCGTCCTGCTGCTGGTCGACAACCGCGAGAACCGGAACGAGCGGCTGGTCCGCGGCCTCGCGCTGGTGTTCTCGATCGCGGTCTTCGCGGTGACGCTGGGCCTGTGGTGGCAGTTCAACGCCGGCAGCGCCGACTTCCAGTTCGTCGAGCGCCACGCCTGGATTCCGGCGTTCGGCATCCAGTATTACGTGGGGATCGACGGGATCAGCCTGCTGCTGATCGTGCTGACCGGCTTCCTGACGCCGCTGGCGCTGCTGTCGTCGTGGGAGGGCGTCCGCACGAAAGTCCGGGAATTCTCGGTCTTCATCCTGCTGCTCGAGGCCGCCATGATCGGCGTCTTCGTGTCGCTGGACCTGTTCCTCTTCTACATCTTCTGGGACGCCATGCTCATCCCGATGTACTTCCTCATCGGGATCTGGGGGTACGACCGGCGCGTCTACGCCGCCGTCAAGTTCATCCTGTACACGATGGCCGGCAGCGTGCTGATGCTGGTCGCGATCCTCGGCCTGGCCTACATGCACAAGGTGGCGACCGGGGCCTGGAGCTTCGACCTGCTGCAGCTCTACCAGCTGCACCTGCCGCGGCAGACGCAGTTCTGGTTCTTCCTGGCGTTCGCGCTCGCGTTCGCGATCAAGGTGCCGCTGTTCCCGTTCCATACGTGGCTGCCCGACGCGCACGTCGAGGCGCCGACCGCCGGGTCGGTCATCCTGGCCGGCGTGCTGCTGAAGATGGGGACGTACGGCCTGATCCGCTTCGCCTTCCCGCTGTTCCCGGCCGCCGCCACCGCGCTCGCGCCCTATCTCGCGGTGCTGGCGGTCGTCGGCATCATCTACGGCGCGCTGGTGGCGATGGTCCAGCCCGACCTGAAGAAGCTCGTCGCCTATTCGAGCGTCAGCCACCTCGGCTTCGTCGTCCTCGGCATCTGCGCGCTGAACGTGCAGGGCATGCAGGGCGCCGTCTACCAGATGCTGAACCACGGCGTCAGCACCGGGGCGCTGTTCCTCATCGTCGGGATGCTGTCCGACCGGCGGCACACGCGGCTCATCGCCGAATTCGGCGGGCTGAAGAACGTGATGCCGAAGCTCGTGGCCGTGTTCCTGCTGGTGACGCTGGCGTCCATCGGCTTGCCGGGGCTCAACGGCTTCGTCGGCGAGTTCCTGGTGCTGCTCGGCACGTTCCGCGCGAGCCCGCGGCTGGCCGCGTTCGCCGCGACCGGCGTGATCCTGTCGGCGGTGTACATGCTGTGGATGTTCCAGCGGGTGAACTACGGGCCGATCACCAACGAGAAGAACGCGAAGCTGCCCGACCTGAAGCCCCGGGAATGGTTCGCGCTCGCCCCGACGGCCGTGATGGTCGTGGTGATGGGCGTCCTGCCGGGCGTGTTCCTCCGGCCGATGGCCCCGTCCGTCGATCGCGTGCTGCAGCGGATCGAGCAGGGCATGTCGTTCACCGTCGATAACCGGAGTGGGCTCGGCGTCGTGCCGGGCGGCCGCCCGGCCGCGGGGATACGGCCGGTGGCAGCCGTCGCCGGGCGGCGGCGACCGCCGGCGCCCGAGTCCGCTTCTCCCACTGGCGCGGCGGCCCGCCCCCGCGTCGCCCTGCGCACCCCTCTCGAGCGCTGAGACCGACATGTTTTCGATGAACGCGATCGTTCCCATGGGATGCGTGACGGCCGCCGGCATCGCCGCGATGGTCGCAGAGGCCTTCCGGAAGCCGGGCGAGCGGATGCCGATCGCGCCGCTCGGCATCATCGGGCTGCTGGCCGCCGGCCTGGCGACGGTGCTGCTGTGGGGCCGTGGCGACGTCAGCTTCGGCGTGGTCGCGGCCGACGACTTCGGCCTGTTCGTCACTGGCGTGCTCGTGGTCGTCGGACTGCTGACCCTGGCGTTCTCGCCCGCCGTCGTCGAACGGGAGAAGCTGCCGCCCGGGGAATACTACGCCCTGACCCTGTTCGCCATCGCCGGGATGATGCTGATGGCGCAGGCGACCGACCTGCTCGTCATCTTCCTGGCGCTCGAGGTGCTGTCGCTCGCCGTCTATGTGCTGACCGGCATCCGCCGCGATTCGCGGCAGGCCTCCGAAGCCTCGTTCAAGTACTTCCTGCTCGGCGCGTTCTCGAGCGCGTTCTTCCTCTACGGAATCGCCCTGACCTACAGCCTGACCGGCAGCACGCGGCTCGACCGCGTGGGACAGCTGCTGGCGGGACACCCGTTCACGTCCGGACCGATGGAGGCGTTCGCCATCGGCCTGCTGGCCGTCGGCTTCGCGTTCAAGGTGTCGGCGGTGCCGTTCCACATGTGGGCGCCAGACGCCTACCAGGGGGCGCCGCCCGTCGTCACCGGCTTCATGTCGACCGGCGTCAAGGCCGCCGCCTTCGCGGCGTTCGTCCGCGTGTTCCTGGCGGCGCTCGGCCCGCTGAGCGCCGAGTGGGTGCCGGTTCTCTGGGTCCTCGCGGCCGCCACGATGATCGTGGGGACCGTCGTCGGTGTGCTGCAGAGCAACGTCAAGCGGATGCTCGCCTACTCGAGCATCGCGCACGCCGGCTACCTGCTGGTCGGGCTGGTGGCGGCCAACGACACCGGCCGGGCCGCCGTCCTGTTCTACCTCCTCGCGTACGGGCTCACCAACCTCGGGGCGTTCGGCGTCATCGCCCTGCTGGAGACCGGCGACCGGCCGAACGACGAGCTGCGCGATTACGCCGGGCTGTGGAACACCCGACCGGGCCTCGCGGCGCTGATGACGATCTTCCTCCTGTCGCTGGGCGGGTTCCCGCCGACGGTCGGCTTTATCGGGAAGTGGTACATCTTCAGCGCCGCCGTCCAGTCGGGCAATTACGGCCTGGCGATCATCGGCGTGCTCACGAGCGTGATCTCGGTCTTCTTCTACCTGCGCATCGTCGTGATGATGTACATGACCGAGCCGGAACCCGGCCGTGCCCCGATCGTCGTCCCGCGGGTGCCGCGCCTGGCGGGGGCCGCCCTCGGCCTGACGATGCTGGCCGTCTTCTATCTCGGCATGGTGCCGACCTCCATCATCGATCTGGCCGCGCGATCGGTGGTCAGGATCTTCTGACGCCGGCCCGGCCTCAGTACCCGATCTCCCGCTGAATCCCGTTGACGATCCGGTCGAGCTCGTCGACCAGCGGACCGCCGCCCGCCTCGCGGAACGCCCGCACCAGCGACTCGTAGTACCAGAGGAGATCGTCCGGCTTCGCGCTGTAGCGCGCCCACACCTTGTCACCGTGCTCGCGCAGATCGCGCAGCAGGGCGTACGCGTTGTGCACCTTGTCGGCTGCCGATACCCGCAGGGCGTCCGGCGCCAGCCGGTGGGCGTGCTCCACGTACCGCCGCTTGCGCACGATCCAGGGCTCGCGCGGCGTCTCCCACGAATCGGTGCAGGCCTCCACGATGGCGGCGACCGTTTCGCCGAACCGGGCGTGGATGTCGGCCAGCCGCGCGCGGCCGCCGTGGTCCTCCGCTGCGTCGTGCAGCAGCGCGGCGATCGCCTCGTTTTCGCCGCCCCCGCTGTCGAGCACGATCGAGGCCACACCCAGCAGGTGGCCGATGCAGGGCGCGCTCGTTCCGGACCGCGTCTGCCCGCCGTGTACGGCCGACGCGTAGCGGAACGCCTCGTCGAATCGGGACGACAGGTGAGTGGGCATGGAGGGATTCTGACGCTTGTCCCGTGCGAAGTGCAACGTGCGAGGTGCGACGTGCAGCAGCACGATAAGCGAGGTGCGGGGGGCGATACCTAACAAGCGCCGAAACGCCGGTGCTTTGGCGAAGGCGATCCGTTCGGTTTGCGCCGCTTATTCGTGTCTCAGAGTGATCGCAGGATCGACGCGCATCGCCCGCCGGGCGGGAATCAGGCAGGCGACCAGTGCTACGACCGTCAAGACGAGCAGCGCACCGGCCACGGTGACCGGACCGTAGGGCGATACCCCGACCAACTGCGACTGCAGGATCCGGTTCACACCGAGGGAGGCGAGAAGGCCGAGGATTGTGCCTGTCGCGACCGGCGGCATGCCGTCACGTGCGACCATTCTGCGGATGTCCTCCGCCGCGGCGCCGACAGCCATGCGAATTCCGATTTTCTTGGTGCGCTGGCTGATCGCATGCGCGATCACGGCATAGAGACCGACGGCCGCCGGCAGGAGGGCGGCATGTCCACATGGTAATGCCGACTGGCACCCAATCGGGCAGGAGCCCCCAGGCAGACATGAGAGGGATCGCCTGCTTCAGCGAAGGACGCGGAAGTGTGTTGCGGCATTGCCCGTTGCACGTGGCGACGTCCAACGTCAATGGCTGGCGCCAGAGGCGGCCGGCGAATCACCATTGACTCGCGCCGCAGACGATGGCATCGTCGTCGGTGCTGCCAGAGTCCGTTATGCCACACGGACATTCAAGGACAGTTCGCTCGGTGCGTCTTCTGACGGCGCTTCGCGATCTCGACGCTCGGGTTCGCGCACTGGAACGTCGCCTTGCGCCAGCTCGCCGCAAGTCGCCAGGGTCCGTGCTGCCGCACCTCGAGTTACGCCTGCGCATCATCGAAGAAGATGCGTTACGGCGCGAGGTGGAACG
>Ga0307372_10008493_pt1 | contig 14428 bp, 10 predicted proteins | sample OX1MG_FD_202533 | JGI IMG/M metagenome (GOLD analysis project Ga0307372, IMG submission 202533) | Soil microbial communities from Risofladan, Vaasa, Finland - OX-1 | ecosystem: Environmental > Terrestrial > Soil > Coastal area > Acid sulfate soil | place: Finland: Risofladan, Vaasa | collected...
GCGGCAGGATCAGGGGCCCCAGCATGAACGGGGCATTGCTGATCGGCAGCGGTATGGTCTGGGTGCCGCCGCCGAACGCCAAGGTCGCGGTGCCGCGGAGCACCGCGGCGAGACCGATCGTCGCCATCACGACGGCGATGATCGGGCGCCCGAGCAGCGGCCGCAGCACAACCCGTTCGAGGCCGAAGGCGAAGGCTACCATGCCGGCGACCGACACCAATGCGCTGGCCCACCACGGGAAGCCGGCGAGGTGGATCGCCGCCGCGGCGAGAAAGCCGGCGAACATGACAAACTCGCCCTGCGCGAAGTTGATCGCGTCGGTCGCCTTGTAGATCAGCACAAAGCCCAGCGCGACGAGCGCGTACATCGAGCCGACCAGCACGCCGTTGGCGAGCAGGATCGCGATGAAGCGCCAGGGCAGATCAGGCATCGGCCAAGTCCCGCTCCGCCGGCGCATCGATGTCGGCAACCGTCAGCCGCGAGCGCAGCATCGCCTTGCGGCCGTCCTCGTAGGTAATCTCGGCGCTCAACTCGACTTCGGGTAGCTCGCCGTACATCGCATCGACCACCGCGGCGTATTTCTCGGCGACAAACCGGCGGCGGATCTTGCGGGTGCGGGTGATCTCGTCGTCGTCGGCGTCGAACTCCTTGTTCAGAACCACGAAACGGCGGATGCGCGAGGCCGGCGGCAGGGCCGCGTTGCAGCGGCGGATTTCGTCGGCGATCAGGTCGCGCACCTCGGGCCGGCTGCACAAATCCTGGAACGAGGTATAGGCCAGGCGCTGGCGTTCGGCCCATTTGCCGACGGTCGTCGGGTCGATCGCGACGATCACCGCGACAAACGGCCGGGCCGCGCCGAACACCACGGCTTCGCCGACATAGGGGCTGAACTTGAGCTTGTTCTCGATGAATTGCGGCGCCAACGAGGTGCCATCGGCCAGCTTGCCGACATCGCGGGCGCGGTCGATGATCACCAGCTGCCCGCGCTTGTCGATGTAGCCGGCATCGCCGGTCTTGAGCCAACCCTCTCCGGTCAGCGCCTCGCGCGTCGCCTCGCTCTGCTTGTAATAGCCCTGGAAGATGCCGGGCGAGCGCACCAGCACCTCGCCCTCTTCGGCGATCCGCACCTCCATGCCCGCGAGGATGTGGCCGACCGTGTCGGGGTCGACCTCGGCGTCGCGCTGCACCGAGCACAGGCCCGACAGCTCGGTGGCGCCGTAAACCTGCTTCAGATTGATCCCGAAGGCGCGGAAAAAGCGGAACACCTCGGCGCCGAGCGGGGCGCCGCCGGTATAGACGACGCGGGCGCGCCGCCAGCCGAGCTGGTCGCGGACCGGGCCGTAGATCAGCACTTCGCCAAGCGCGCGCATCAGGCGCAGCCCGGGCGGCACGGCGCGGCCGTCGCCGGCGCATTGCTGGGCGCGCTCGGCGACGCCGCGAAAGTAGTCGAACAGGTTGCGCTTGAGCCATGAGGCGTCGGCCGCGCGGACCGTCAGCGCGGTCAGCGAATTCTCCCAGAAGCGCGGCGGCGCCAGCCCGATCGTCGGGCCCAGTTCGCGCAGGTCGCGTTCGACGGTCTCCGGCTTTTCGGGAAAATTGCAGGTAAAGCCGACCAAAAGGTGCAGCGCGACCGACAAGAGCGAGGTGCCGATCCACGCCATCGGCAGATTGGCGAGATGCTCTTCGCGCGGGCCGATCTTCTCGGCGGCGGCGAACGCCTCGGCCGGCAGCAGCAGGTTGGCGTGGGTCAGCATCACGCCCTTGGGCCGCGAGGTCGTCCCCGAGGTGTAGGAAAACAGCGCCAGTTCTTCGGGCCGGCCGGCGGCGACCGCGTGCTCGACGTAATCGGGGTGGTCGGCGCCGAATTTCCGCCCGGCCTCTTGCACCGCGGCGAACGATGCGAGAAACGGATAGGAATAATGGTTGAGCCCGCGCCCATCGTCGTAGACGACCAGCTTCAGATGCGGCAGCCGGGCCTGCAACGACAGGATTTTGTCGACCTGTTCCTGGTCTTCGGCAACGACCACCGAGGTCTCGGCGTGATCGAGCACATAGGCAAGCTCGCTGGCGATAGCGTCCTGATAGATCGGCACGGCAATGCCGCCGAGGCTTTGCGCGGCGAGCTGCGCGAAATAGAGGCGCGGCCGGTTTTCGCCGATCACCGACAATTTGTCGCCGCGGCCGAAGCCGTGCGCGGCGAGGCCGAGCGAGAAATCGCGCACCTCGTGCCAGTAGCGCCGCCAGGTGCAGGGCTGCCAGATGCCGAGATGCTTTTCGCGCAGCGCCGGGCGGTCGCCGATCGTCTCGGCGTTGCGCAGCAAGAGCTGGGGCAGCGTGGCGGCGCCGCTCATGCCCCCACTCCGGCCTCGGGGCCCGCGCCGCCGAGATAGGCGCGCATCACCTCGGGGTTTTGCTGCACCTCGGCCGGGGTGCCTTCGGCGATCTTGCGGCCGCGGTCGAGCACCGCCACCCGGTCGGAAATGTCCATCACCACCGCCATGTCGTGCTCGATCAGGATCACCGTGGTGCCCCACTGTTCGTTGACGTCGAGGATGTAGCGGGCCATGTCCTCTTTTTCTTCGCTGTTCATGCCGCCCATCGGCTCGTCGAGCAGCAGGATCTTGGGGTCGAGCGCCAGCGCCCGCGCCAGCTCGACGCGCTTGCGCAGCCCGTAGGCCAGCGCCGCGGTCTGCTGGCGCCGCAGGTCCTGCAGGCCGAGAAAATCGATCAGCTCTTCGGCGCGCGCGCGGTGTGCCACCTCTTCGCGCTGCGCCAGGCCCCAATAGACGATCGAGGACAGGATGCCGGATTTCATCCGGACGTGGCGGCCGAGCATCACGTTGTCGAGCACGGTCATGCCGCCGAACAGAGCGATGTTCTGAAAGGTGCGGGCGATCCCGCGGGCGGCGATTTCCGATGGGCGGTCGCGGGTGATGTCGGCCCCGTCGAACACGATCGACCCGCTATCGGGCTTGTAGAACCCGCTGATCATGTTGAGCAGCGAGGTCTTGCCGGCACCGTTCGGGCCGATGACCGAGGCGATCTCGCCGCGGCTCACCGTGATCGACACATCCTCGACCGCCCGCACTCCGCCGAACCGCTTCGACACCTGGGTGACTGCGAGGTGCGCCTCGGCGGGAAGCGAATGGGTCGCCTCAATGGCCATCGGCCACGCGATGCCTCCCTGTTCAAAACGGGCGCGCATGCGCCTCTGTTATGGCAGCCATGATGATTAGGCGGATCGCAGAATGCAACCAATTGCGTCACGCCCGCTAAACGAGCGGCTTGCCGCGGGGCGCCTCATCGTGAAACGATCGCCGCGGCAGGACCGGAGCGGGCGGACAATGGCGGGTGTGCCGGCGCAGGACAGCATTCCGACGACCGTGCTGACCGGGTTTCTCGGCAGCGGCAAGACGACGCTGCTGCGCCGCGCGCTGGCCTCGCCCGGTCTCGCCGACACCGCGGTGGTGATCAACGAGGTCGGCGAGATCGCGATCGACCACTACCTCGTCGATTTCGTCGAAGGCGACATCCTCGAGCTTCCGGGCGGGTGCCTGTGCTGCGCGGTGCGCGAAGACCTGGCGCGTACGATGCGCGGCCTGATCGACCGCCGCGACGCCGGCACGGTGCGGCCGTTCCGCCGTCTTGTGATCGAGACCAGCGGGCTCGCCGACCCGGCGCCGATCCTGTTCACGCTCGGCACCGATGCGATGCTCGATGCGCGGCTGTCGCTGGCGCGGGTCGTCACGCTCGTCGATGCCACGACCGGCGCGCGATCATTGGAGCGCTTCGCCGAGGCGGCGCGGCAGGTGGCGCTCGCCGATGCGATCGTGGTGTCGAAGACCGACCTGATACCGGTGTCGCCCGGGTTAGAAGCGCGTCTCGCCGCGCTCAACCCCGATGCCGAGCGGATTGTCGGGTACGCGGCTGATGACCCGGGAACCGTCTTGTTTCGTCGCCCCCGCGAAAGCGGGGGCCTGGGGGCCACCGATCATCCGGCTGCCCTGGGATCCCGCTTGCGCGGGAATGACGATTCAGGGATAGCGGCGGCGCACACCCACGGTATCGACAGCTTTACGGTGATCCTCGGCGGGCCGGTCGGACGGCTCGATTTCGCCAAGGCGCTGGGCGGGCTGGCGCGCGAGCGCGGCAGCGATCTGCTGCGGGTCAAGGGCCTCGTCGCGTTCGACGACGCGCCCGGCCGCCCGGCGGTGATCCAGGCGGCGCAGCACGCGATGTTTGCGCCGGAATGGCGCGACGACTGGCCAGATGCCGACCGCCGCAGCCGGCTGGTATTTATCGTGCACGACATTCCGCGGGCGGAAATCCTGGCGCATTTCGCGTTCGCGTCGCCGGCGGTGTTCGGCGCCCCGGCGTCCCGCGCACATTCCGGCGAGGCGCCGGCGGTTCATCTTTGAGGGGAGGCATCCATGCTCGACATCGTCATCACCGGCGGGCTCGCGGTTCTGCCGTCGGGGCCGGAGCGGGCCGATATCGGCGTCAGCGGCGGCAAGATCGCCGCGATCGCCGCGCCGGGCACGCTGGCCCCGCTCGGCGGGCGCGCGGTCGACGCGACCGGCCAGATCGTCATCCCGGGCGGCATCGACCCGCACGTGCATTGCCGCTGGCCGATGCCGACGCCGGGCCAGACCCAGCACAATTTGACCGACGGGCCGGACCGGGTGAGCCAGGCGGCGCTGTTTGGCGGCACCACGACGATCCTCGATTTCGCACTGGTCGACGGCGACAACACGGTGCAGCAGGCAATCGAACGGCGACAGAAGGAATGGGCCGGCGACTGCCATTGCGATTACGGCTTCCATGTAATGGTGCAAGGCAAGCTCGACTGGTCGATTCCCGACCAGATCGTCGAGGCGGTGCAGGCCGGCCACGCGACGGTCAAGATGTTCACCACCGACATCACTCCCAGCCGCAAGGGCCGCATGGTGCCGTTCGGCAGCGTCATGGAGGTGCTGACCGCGCTGGCGAAATCCGGAGGTCTTGCAGCGATCCACGCCGAGGACAACGACCTCGTCATGCACATGTACGAGAAGCTGACGCGCGAAGGGCGCACCAGCTTTCACAATCTGGCCGAGGTCCATACCACCCTGAGCGAAGACCTCGCTTTCAACCGGGTGATCGGGCTGGCCGCCAACATCCCGGGCTCGGCCCTCTACATGCTGCACACCTCGGCGGCGACCGGGGTGCGGGCGATCGCCGCGGCGCGGGCCAACGGCACCCCGATCTACGGCGAGACGCTGCACCAGTACCTGATGTATTCGGCCGAGGACTACAAGCGGCCCAACGGGCAGATCTATCACACCTACCCGTCGCTCAAATTCGCCGAAGACCATGCCGCGCTGTGGGCCGGCACGAACCACGGCGCGATCCAGACCGTCGCCACCGACGAGATCTGCTGCCCGCTCAAAAACAAGCTTCAGGGCACGCGGATCGACGACACCACCGGCGGCAATGCCGGGGTCGAGCCGCGGGTGTCGCTGATGTACACCGAGACGGTCGAGAAGCGCGGCTACGACCTGTCGCAATTCGTCAATCTGATCTCGACGAACGCGGCGAAGATCATGGGCCTCTACCCGCGCAAGGGCGCGCTGGCGGTCGGCTCCGACGCCGACATCGTGCTGCTCGACACGCGGCAGCGGCACACGGTCAAGGCCGCCGACATGCACGAGGCGGATTATTCGCCTTGGGAGGGGCGGGACCTCGCGGCATGGCCGTTGCTGACCATGCTGCGCGGCAAGATCGTCGTCGAGGGCGGGGCGCTGAAGGGCGCGCTCAGCGACGGCGCGTTCCTGTCGCGCAAGGTCGCGGACGACATCAGGAGCCGGCCGGCGCTGTGACGCGACGGCCGCCGGCCTGGCCGGCGGCTGCGGGCGTCGCGGCTACTCGAAGTGGCCGTCGATCCAGGCGTACTGGCTGCCGGCAAGCTGCCAGTGCCCGCCGACCCAGTGCGCGTCGGGGCGCGACGCCTGTATGTATTGGCCGATCAGCCAGACGTATTTGCTCTCCGCAGGGTCCCAGTTGTAATGCCCGGGAACCCAGACAAAGTTGGGCGTCGCGGCGAGCGTGATCGCGCCCCGGCCTTCGCCGGGCGGCGGCGGCCGGGTACCCGGCGGCAGCGTGATGGTCTCGACCGTGGCGCCGGTGGCGGGGTCGGTGCGCACCGCAACCGACGGCGTATCGGTCGGCCCGGCGCCCGGCGCGACCGCGCGCGGCGGCGGCGGCATGGGGTAGGGCGGCATCGGCACCGAGGATCCCGGCGGCGGGGTCAGCGTCATCGCTGGAGGCGGCATTTGCGCGAATGCCGGCGCGCACAGGGCGAGCGCCGGGATGGCGGCGAGCATGCCATATCTGGTCATTAGTCCTCCTTGTTCGGGCCGGTCCGGGGAGGGGGCCTATCGCGCGAACAGCACAATTCGACGAATCATTCCGCCGGCGCACGATGCCGCCTGCGCTATTCTTGCCGGGTCAAAACGTTGACAGGACCAGTCTTGTGACCAGCGTTGCCACCACTACTCTCGTGATTGCCGCGTTTCTGGCGCTGATCAGCCTGGTCGAGCCGGCCGCCGAGCGGCTGCGGCTGCCGTACACCGTGTTGCTTGCCGTGGTCGGCGTCGCGGTCGGCGCGGTCGCCTCGTTCCTGCTCTATACCCCGCTGACCTCGACGTTCGACGCGATCGTTGCGCCGATCGTCAACCTGCCGTTCAGCGCCTCGATCTTTCTCGTCGTGTTCCTGCCGGTGCTGCTGTTCCACGCGGCGCTGACGATTGACGTGCGCGAGATCGTCGAGGATGCGGCGCCGATCCTTACGCTGGCGATCGTCGCGGTGTTCGCCGCGGCGGCGGCGATCGGGTTCGGCCTCGCGGCGGCTGGCGTGCCGCTGACCGTAGCGCTGCTGCTCGGCTCGATCGTCGCCACGACCGACCCGGCGGCGGTGGTGGCGATCCTGCGCGAGGTCGGCGCGCCGCTGCGCCTGTCGCGCCTGCTCGAAGGCGAGGCGCTGCTCAACGACGCGGCCGCCATCGTGTTGTTTTCGGTCCTCGTCGCGATGCTGAGCGGGGGTGGCGAAGCCGACATCGCCGCGGGCGCCGAGCATTTCGTCGTCGAATTCTTCGGCGGCATCGTTCTCGGCCTCGTCGGCGGTCGGATCTACGGGGGGCTGCTTCCGCGGTTGCGCGGCTCGCGGATGGCCGAGGTCACGCTGTCGCTGGCTCTGCCCTATGTCACCTATCTCGTCGGCGACGACGTGTTGCACGTCTCGGGGGTGGTCGCGGTGGCGAGCGCCGCGCTGACCGCCGGCGTCTTTGCCCGGGTCCGGCTCGCTCCGGACAATTGGGAATATCTCGAACAGGTGTGGGAGCAGATCGGCTTCTGGGCCAGTTCGCTGATCTTCGTTACAGCCATGGCGCTGGTGCCGCGGCTGCTGGCCGGGTTGCAGCCGGAAGACGGCTGGCTGCTGCTGATCGCGATCGTCATGGCGCTGGCGTCGCGGGCGGCCGTGCTGTTCGGGCTGCTGCCGCTGCTCAGCGGGCTGCATCTCGCCCAACGGGTCAGCGGCGCGTACAAGCTGGCGATCACCTGGGGCGGCCTGCGCGGCGCGGTGACGCTGGCGCTGGCGCTGTCGGTGACCGAAAACACCCAAATCGACCCGGCGATGAAGAACCTCGTCGCGGTTCTCGCCACCGGATTTGTGCTGTTCACGCTGTTGGTCAACGGGTTGACGCTGCGCCCGGTGATCCACCTGTTGCGGCTCGACCGGCTGTCGCCGCTCAACCAGGCCTTGCGCGGAAAGGTGCTCGCCCTGTCCTTGGCCGAGGTGCGCGATGCGGTGCGCGAGACGGCGCAGGATTATGCGATCGCGCCGGGCGCGGCCGCCGCGGTGACCACGCGCTATGGCGAGGCGATAGACGCCCTGGCGAGGGAAGACACTTTCGAGACCGCGATCTCCGACGACGACCGGATGACGATCGGCACCGTGGCGCTGGCCAACCGCGAGCGCCGCATCATCCTCGACCACCATGCCCAGAACACGGTTTCCGGCGCGGCGATCGAGCGGCTGCTGCGCAACACCAACCGCCTGCTCGACGCGGCCAAAGCCGAAGGCCGCGGCGGCTATGCCGAGACGGCACAGGCGCTGCTGGCGTTTTCGCGCGAGTTCCGCATCGCCAATTTCCTGCACCGGGTGCTGCGTATCGGCAAGCCGCTGCAGCGCCAGATTTCGGTCCGCTTCGAGATACTTCTGGTCCGCCGCCTGGTGCTGGGCGAACTGGCGCGGTTTGCAGCGACCCGGCTGCGCGCCCTGTTCGGCGCGGTGGTCGCCGACGCGCTCGGCGAGACGCTGGCCACACGCGCCGTGGCGGCCGCGCGGGCGCTCGATGCGCTGCGGCTGCAATATCCCGAGCATGCCGACTCGCTCGAGCAGCGTTTTCTGCAGCAATCCGGGCGGCGCCTGCTGATCGCGCGCTATCACGACCTCTACGAAGAGGGTCTGATCGGCCGCGAGGTATTTGACGATCTTGAGCGCGAACATGCCGCCGGCCGGCGCCACGCCGCGCACCACCCGCCGCTCGACCTGGGCCTGCGGACCGAGGAGCTGATCCGCGGCTTCGGCATGTTCTCCGGCCTCGGCGAGGTTGAGGTCAAGGCGCTCGCCCGCCGGTTCCGGCCGCGGCTGCTGGTGCCCGACGAACCGATCATCCGCAAGGGCGAGCGCGGCAGCGCGATGTACCTGATTTCGTCGGGCGCGGTCGAAGTGGTGCTGCCCAACCAGCGCGTGCGGCTCGGGAGCGGCGAGTTTTTCGGCGAAATGGCGCTATTGAGCGGCCAGCCGCGCCAGGCCGATGTGGTCGCGCTCGGCTATTGCCGGGTGCTGGTGCTGAGCGTCACCGAATTCCGCCGGTTTCTGCGGGAATATCCGCAGGCAAAGGAGGTCATCGACAGCATGGCCGAAACCCGCAACCGGGCCAACGCGGCGGGCGGCGCTGCGGTGAAATAGCAGCAGCTTTACCCGTCGCGCGTCGGCCCGGTCGGGACGTGCCCGGTCCGCGGCGTACGGTTCCCGCCAAGGCCGCCCGGCGGAGAACATTCCCCGCCCGGCGGGCGCCGGAATCGCGCGAAAGCCCGGAATTGCGCGAAAGCGAAGAAGCGTGCGCGGCTACACCCCGATGAACTGCCGGAAATGGGCGAGGAGGGAGCGCCACGTCGCGAACTCGTCATCGAGCAGTTCGTAGGTGCCGCCCGGGGTCAGGTCGACGTCCATCTCGAGCCACGGGTCGTTGACGTTATCGACATAAGCGCGGCCCCAGCGCTGCGCCCGGTCCCACTGGTTCATCTTGACGGGGTTGAGCGCACCCTTGGTGTCGAACCCGGCGAAGAACTGGATCGAGCCGCAGCGCGCGCCGTTGCAGTCATAGAAACCGACGTGGAAATTGGTGCCGCCGGCCGAGCTGGTAACCGTCTGCTTGCCGTTGCTTTCGGTCACGATCTTGGCTTGATAGCCTGCGCTTTGCAGCCAATTGACGACATCCTGGACGGTCATCCCGCCGGCCGGAAGGTCGCGCGCGAGCGCCGGCGTCGAGATCAACGCAGCGGCAACCAGAGCCCAGGCCAAGGCTAAAACTTTCATCGCATCCTCCTGCCCAACGTACGCGCGAGCAAATGTGTCACCGCGTGCGCGGTGACGCAATTGCCGCGTCGCCGGCGGCCGCGAAACGGCGCAACTGCTTGCTCGCGCACGGCCGCGCGCGATGGCGCATGGCGCCATGCGGACCCGGCGGTTGTGCGCCGGGGGGCGGCGGCCCATGCTGCAGCGGCGGAATTCCCGGCGGAGGAGCCTTCGATGCACGACATCGTGATTCGCGGCGGCACGATCCTCGACGGCAGCGGCGGCGCCGCGTTTGCCGGCGACATTGCGATCGACGGCGACCGGATCGTCTCGGTCGGCGGCAAGGCCGGGCCGGCGCGCCGGGTGTTCGACGCCGACGGCCTCTTGGTGACGCCGGGCTGGGTCGATGTCCACACCCATTATGACGGCCAGGCGACCTGGGACCCGATCCTCGCGCCGTCGTCGTGGCACGGCGTCACGACGATTCTGTTCGGCAATTGCGGCGTCGGCTTCGCTCCGGTGCGGCGCGAGCACCGCGGCGACCTGATCGACCTGATGGAGGCAGTCGAGGACATCCCCGGCACCGCCTTGCACGAAGGGCTGAACTGGGAGTGGGAGAGCTTTCCCGAATTCCTCGACGCGCTCGACCGCCTGCCGCGCGCGATCGACGTCGCCGCGCAGGTGCCGCACCACCCGCTGCGCGTCTATGTGATGGGCGACCGCGGGGTCAACCGCGAGGCGGCGAACCAGGCCGACATCGCGCAGATGCGCCAGCTCGTCGAAGACGCGATGCGCGCCGGCGCGTTCGGCTTTACGACCTCGCGCACCTATTCGCACAAGACCACGACCGGCGAACTGGTTCCCGGCCACAAGGCCGAGGAGGCCGAGCTGCTGGGCATCGGCCGCGCGCTCGGCGCGGTCGGGCGCGGCGCGTTTGGCATGAACAGCGATTTCGAGCGCGAGGCCGAAGAATTTGCCTGGATCACCCGGCTGTCAAACGAGACCGGCCGGCCGGTGTGGTTCCTGTTGACCGACCGACCGACCGACCCGGCTCGCTGGCGCCGGCTGATGGCAGGGGTTCACCGGGCGCGCGCCGCCGGCGCAAGCGTTACCGCGCAGGTCGCCGGCCGCCCGGTCGGGGTGATCCTCGGCCACGCCACGTCGATGAACCCGTTCACTTTCCGCCCGGCCTATCGCGACCTCGACAAACTGCCGGCGGCCGAGCGCTGGGCCCGGCTGCGCGACCCCGAAATCCGCGCGCGCATTCTCGCCGAGCCGCCGTCCGAGCGCGAGCTGGAACGGCAGGGCCAGTTCATCCGCTTTGTCGCGACGCGCTGGGACCGCATGTTCGTCATGGGCAACCCGCCCGATTACGAGCCGACGCCGGACAAGAGCGTCGCGGCGATCGCCGCGCGCGAGGGCAAGACCCCGGACGCGGTCGCCTACGACTATCTGACCGAGAGCGCCGACCGCTTTCTGTTCTTCCCGGTGGTCGGCTATGTCCACGGCGACCACGAGCAGATCCGCGAGTTGCTGCTCGATCCTGGCACGCTGCTCGGGCTTGGCGACGGCGGCGCGCATTGCGGGCAGATCGTCGACGCCAGCCTGCCGAGCTACATGCTCAGCCACTGGGGCCGCGACCGGGCGCGCGGGCCGGGCCTGCCGCTCGAACAGATCGTCAAGATGCAGACCAGCGAGACCGCCGATTTCTTTGGCTTCCATGACCGCGGCCGGCTGGCACCGGGCCTCCGGGCCGATGTCAACCTGATCGACTTCGCGGCGTTGCGCCTGCATCAGCCCGAGATCGCGCACGATCTGCCGGCCGGCGGCCGGCGGCTGGTGCAGCGCGCCGACGGCTATCGCGCGACGCTGGTCGCCGGCACCCCGATCTTCGAGCACGGCGAGCACACCGGGGCACTGCCCGGGCGGCTCGTGCGCAGCGGGCGCTAGCGCCCGCCGGGTGGTGATAGGGCCCGAAGGCCGGCTGACCGGGAGGCCGCCTGCTTTCTCGTGGGGGCCGGCGGCGCGATGGCCGGCGGCTGAGGCTGAGGCTGCGGCGCCGTGGTGCCGGGTGAGGGATTCGAACCCCCGACCTTCGGTTTACAAAACCGCTGCACTGCCACTGTGCTAACCCGGCATCCCGATCGAAATTCTGCCCGAACCCTTCCGCCCGCGCGTTTCGGCGGGCCATCGCGGTCGAGATTCCCGCTGATAGAAGCGGGGCGGCCGCGGCCGTATTCTAGAGCAAATTCCGGCGATGTTGAATCGATCCCTCTGTCGTCATGGCCGGGCTTGACCCGGCCATCTCCGGGGCGCTCAGGATCCCCGGGTCAAGCCCGGGGATGACGATTTGAAAAGGCTGAACCACATGAACGGAACCTGCTCTAGCGCCGCGGGTCAGGCATTGGGTACTGTCCTCGTCGCCTCGGCAAGGGCCGGGACCGCGGTTACCACTTGCCGCAGGTGGGCGACGAACTTGTCGGCAAAGTGCGACGGGGTCAGCGGGGTTACCAGGTTGACCTGCTGCATCGTCTGCGGCCGGAATTTCCGGCACACGATCCCGGGCAGCGCCAGGCGGGGAATGAACCCGTCAACCAGGGCAATCCCGGCGCCGCGCTGCACCAGCACGCAGGCGAGCGGCGACAGCGACACTTCGATGTCGACCCGTCGGCGCATCCCGACCCGGCGGAACGCCCCTTCGAGCATCTGCCCGACCCGCGTCGCGCCGCTGTACGAGATCAATGGGTAGTCGCCGATCTCGTGCGGGGTCACGACACCGAGTGCGGTCAGCGGGTGGCCTTCCGGCATGATGCAGATGACCTCGGCGTGATGGATCGTTTCGGTGCGCGCCGCCGGCATGTCGAACGGCGCGATCGAAACGCCGACATCGAGCTGGTGGGCCATGACCATCTCGGCTATCTCGTGGCCGGCGAGCAGGTAGGACATGATGCGCACCCCGGGGAACTCGCGCCGGTAGAGCGTCAGCGCGTCGGGAACCACCGACAGCGCGAGCGAGGCTGTGGCCCCGACCCGCAGCAACCCGCCGGTTCCCTCCCGCAAGTCGGTGCTGAGCCGCTGCAGCGATTGCAGCTCGCGAAAGATCCGGTCGGCATCGGAAAACAGCAGCTGCGCCTCTTCGCTCGGTTGCAGCCGGCCGTGCTCGCGGCGAAACAGGCGAAACCCGAGCTGGTCCTCGGCACGCCGCAGCACCTTGGTCAGGGTCGGCTGCGACACGCCCAGCATGCGCGCCGCGTCGGTAACCGACCGGCACAGCATGATCGCCCGAAACACCTCGATCTGACGCAGGTTCATGCCGCCCTCATGTCCCGCCGGCGCATCAGCATAGCCTCAGGCTATGGGTTTCCGAACGATATGAATTCGACACGCGGCGCGGCGGCAGTTTAGAAGCGGGTTCCCGCTGCGGCCGCGAATGGGCGGCGATCCTGCGCGGCCTTCTCGGTCGCCGCCATCCCGTATCCAACCCCTGAGGAAACCCGACCGATGACCGACCACGGCAAGATCATCGATTTGCGCTGCCGCCCGCCCGCGGCCGGGTTCGAGACCATGGCGCTGTACTGGGACAAGGGGCGGATCGCCGAGATGGGGCGCGATATCGGCTTCGAGCCGGCGCCGTCGTACCTGACAGATTCGGTCGATCTGTGTCTCGCCGAAATGCGCGAGGCCGGGATCGCGGTCGGGGTGGTCACCGGCCGCCTGTCGGGCAAGCGCCTCGGGCGCGTCGAAAACGCCGCGATCGTCGATCTGGTTCGCACCAATCCCGGGCGGTTCTGGGGATTGGGCGGCGTCGACCTCGACGACATGGCGGCGGCGAAGCGCCAGATCGAGGAGGCGATCGCCAGCCCGTATCTGTGCGGCGCGGTGTTCGAGAGCGGCTGCGCCGAAAATCCGCGCTATGCCGACGACCCGGAATTCATGCCGCTGTTCGGCGCCTGCGAGGATGCCGGGCTGCCGGTTCTGCTGATGGCCGGCGGCAATGCCGGGCCTGATCTGAGCTACAGCAACCCGGTTCAGGTCGACCGGCTGGCGGCGCGCCACCCCGGGCTGCAGATTGTCGCGGCGCACGGTTCGTGGCCGTGGGTCAACGAAATCCTCGGCGTCGCCTATCGCCGCAAGAATGTCTGGGTGTCGCCCGACATGTACATTTTCCTGCCCGGCGGGCAGATGTATGTCGAGGCGGCGAATACCTATCTGCAGGACCGGTTTCTGTTCGGTACGGCCTATCCGGCGCTGCCGTTCAAGCCGTCGGTCCAGCGGTTTCAAGATCTGCCGTTCCGCGATGCGGTGCGGCCAAAACTGCTGCACGAAAACGCGCGGCGATTATTATGGGGGGGGGCATGACGAAGACGACGCAACTGGCTTTTCGGCTGGGTCTTTTGGCGGCATGGGTTGGCGGGGCGCTGGTTTCTTCCGCCGCCTGCGCAGCGGGCATTCCGTTTACGATCGCGCTGGTCACCGGCCCGGCCAGCCCGCAGAACGTGGTTGCGAAGGAGGTTGCGGCCCAGATCACCAAGGACACCGGCGGCCGGATCGCCGCGCGGGTCTTCGAGAGCGGGCAATTGGGACAGACCGACGCGCTGCTGCAGGCGATGATCACCGGCGGCGGGGTGCAGGCGACGATCACCGTCGTCACCGACACGGTGTGCCCGCCGACCAAGCTGTTTCTGGCGCCTTACGCGTTCAAGGACCGCGCCGCCGCCTATGCGGCGCTCGACGGCGCCGCAGCTCAGCGCATTTACGCCGAGTGCAGCAAGCGGGGCTACGATTTCGTCGCCGCCTGGGACAGCG
>Ga0307372_10008494_pt1 | contig 14426 bp, 13 predicted proteins | sample OX1MG_FD_202533 | JGI IMG/M metagenome (GOLD analysis project Ga0307372, IMG submission 202533) | Soil microbial communities from Risofladan, Vaasa, Finland - OX-1 | ecosystem: Environmental > Terrestrial > Soil > Coastal area > Acid sulfate soil | place: Finland: Risofladan, Vaasa | collected...
TCGTTGCATTTCTTCCGACGCTGATCAGCCGCTGGGTTATCTATGGGAGCGCTCTGTCCTCGGGATATGACCAGAAGCTTTGGCATCCAGGCCATCCCGCATGGCGGAAGGTGCTGTTTAGTTCCGATCACGGATTATTCAGCTGGACTCCGATTCTGTTCCTGGCTTGCGCCGGGCTTCTGTTTTTGATGCGCCGCGATCGGGAGCTTGGCGCCGCGCTGATACTCTCCACGATTGCCTTCTATTGCTTGATTGCCTCGTATGCGGACTGGGACGGCATTTCATCCTACGGCAATCGTTTTTTCATCTCCCTAACTCCGATATTTGTGGTTGGGCTCGCGGCGCTGATTGCTGCGTCCGAAGGGCTGGTGCGCAACAAACGCGTGGCGCGGCAAGGCGCGATTGCCGTAATTGCGATGCTAGTTCTGTGGAACCTCGGCCTCGTTTTTCAGTGGGGCATGCACTTGATCCCTGAGCGTGGTCCCATCTCCTGGAGCGAAATGGTTTCCAATCAATTCCGCGCCGTGCCAGCGGACTTGTCGAGGTCCCTTGAGCGTTATTTCACGCGCCGGCATCAAATGATGCAAGGCATCGAAAAAAAGGATTTGCGCCAGCTCGGCACGAACGACACCAAGCCGAAGGGCCAGCCATGAACGCTGCGAACACAACCGCCGTCGTCACCGAGCCGCCGGTCCTGCGGATCGCGCCGCCGCACGGCTGGTGGGAGGTCGATTTCCACGAGCTGTGGCAATTTCGCGAGCTGATTTATTTTTTCGTCTGGCGGGATATCAAGGTGCGCTACAAACAGACCACCATCGGCGCGGCCTGGGCCATCCTGCAACCGGCTCTCGCGATGATTGTCTTCGCGCTGTTCTTCGGCAAGCTGGCGCACATGCCCACCGAAGGCCTTCCCATTCTCGTTTTTTACTACAGCGGCCTTTTGCCGTGGATGTATTTCTCGAACAGCCTGACGAACGCGACCAGCACCATCGTCCAGAATCAAAACATCATCACAAAAGTCTATTTTCCGCGCCTCGCGCTGCCCATTTCAGCCGTGCTTTCGGGACTTCTGGATTTCGCCATCGGCTGCCTGCTGCTGGTTCCGCTGATGGTTGTTTACCGCGTCCGGCCGGGACTGCCGCTGCTGTTGCTGCCGGTTTTTCTGCTGCTCACCGTTCTGATGGCGGCCGGCGCCGGGCTGTGGCTTTCGGCAATGAACGCGATTTACCGCGACGTGCGTTACGTGGTGCCATTTCTCGTGCAATTCTGGCTGTTCGCGTCGCCCGTGGCGTATGCCAGCTCGATCGTCCCCGCAAAGTATCGCTGGCTCTACGGCCTGAATCCCATGGCGGGGATCATCGAAGGCTTTCGATGGTCGCTCACGGGACGCGGCGACCCGCCGGGGCCGATGATCATCGTATCTGTTGCCGTCGTGCTGGTGGTTTTGGCGTCCGGGCTGTTTTATTTTCAGAAAATGGAGAGCACCGTTGCCGACGTGGTGTAAGCGATCTGGTATAAATATAAATGACGTGGCATGGACAATGCGGCTACACACTAAACCACACTAAACAATGACTGATGCCGTCATTCGCGTCGAAGGAATCGGCAAGCGCTATCGCGTTGGCCAGCGCGAGCGCTACCGCGCGCTTCGCGACGTGCTCGCCGGCGCGTTTCGCCGCAACGGCAAGCGGACGCCCGCGGACTTCATCTGGGCCGTCCGCGACGTTTCCTTCGAGGTCAAGCAGGGCGAAGTCGTCGGCCTGATCGGCAGAAACGGCGCGGGCAAATCCACGCTGCTCAAATTGCTGGCGCGCATCACGCGCCCCACCGTGGGGCGCGCGGAACTCCACGGACGCATCGGCAGCCTGCTCGAAGTGGGCACCGGCTTCCATCCGGAGCTGACCGGCCGCGAAAACATTTTCCTTAGCGGCGCGATTCTGGGCATGAGCCAGGCCGAGATTCGGCGTAAGTTCGACGAAATCGTCGCCTTCTCCGAAGTCGAGCGCTTCATCGACACGCCCCTCAAGCATTACAGCAGCGGCATGGGCATGAGGCTGGCCTTCGCCGTCGCCGCGCATCTCGAGCCCGAAATTCTCCTCGTCGACGAAGTCCTCTCCGTCGGCGACGCCGCCTTCCAAAAAAAATGCCTCGGCAAAATGGGCCAAGTTTCGAGCGAAGGTCGAACCATCCTGTTTGTCAGCCACAACATGGCAGCCGTGAAAACCCTGTGCCGCAAGGCGATTTTGATGAGGGATGGCGTTGTCGCCGCGTCTGGCGCGGTCGGGAATGTCGTTGACCACTATCTGTTGGGCGCTGCGCCTGGCGCGAGCGTAAAGGAATGGCCGGATCCATCCACCGCGCCGGGCAATGAAAGCATTCGGATGTCTTACATCCGAATCATTCCTCCGGAAGGCCACGCGACGATCACCATTGATACAGGCGTTTTGATTGAGATCGGTTTTGATAACTTGCGCGAGGATATCAATCTTGACTGCACGGTTTACCTGACCAGCAGCGACGGTGTTCTTATTTTTGAATCCGGCTACATCATCAGTTCGGACGCTGATTCCCGCAGTGGTTCCTATCATTTGACAGGCAGAATACCGGAGCATTTGCTTAATGCGGGGCGTTACTCTTTAAATGTGATTTTCGGCAAGGATCAGCAGTATGTCCTCTTCCGCATGGATGACGTTGTCTTCTTTGAAGTAGAGAACACGTCGACCGGGAGGGGTCTAAACATGAGCGTTGCGCCGGGCATCATCCGGCCAATGCTGTCGTGGCGGCATTCCTTCGAGGAGAAATGTTCCTTGGTTAATCCTAAGATCGCCGTATAACCAGCGGACAGATATGAACAAGATTGATGCTACAGTTTTCGTTCATGCCCATGCTCTGATCGATGAAGGCGCAAAGATCGGCTCCCGGACGCGTGTTTGGGCCTTTGCCCACGTCGTCAAGGGGGCAGTTGTAGGAGAGAACTGCAATATTTGCGATCATACTTTTGTCGAAGGCAAAGTCCGTTTGGGTAATCGCGTTACCCTCAAATGCGGTGTGTTTCTCTGGGATGGTATAGAAGTGGAGGACGACGTTTTCATCGGTCCTGCCGCTGTGTTTGTAAATGACCTCCGGCCGCGCAGCAGAAATGTCCACTCGGAATACACCGCGACATTGCTCAGAGAAGGATGCAGTATTGGGGCGAATGCAACTGTTCTAGCGGGACTCACAATCGGACGATTTGCGATGGTGGGTGCCGGAGCAGTCGTGACACGCGACGTCGCCGATTTCGCGCTAGTTGTAGGCAACCCAGCCCGCTTTCGGCGCTGGCTTTGCCGATGCGGACAGGATCTTACTTTTCGAAAGAGCTCTGCCGTTTGTAATTGCGGGCGTCGATACCTTTTGAGGAACAAAAGCAAAGTGGAAGAAGCGAATTCATGAGTCTAGCCGAATGCAGAGTGATTGATCTTCCCAAAATTAATGAGCCCCGAGGTAATCTCACCTTCATCGAAGGCGGCCGGCATATCCCCTTCGATATCAAGCGCGTTTACTACCTTTACGACGTTCCTGGCGGAGCCGAGCGCGGCGGCCACGCGCACAGGAATTTGCACGAGCTCATCATTGCGATGTCGGGAAGTTTTGATGTAGTTCTGAACGACGGCACGAAAAAAAAACGCTTCCATCTGAACCGTTCCTATTTCGGAATGTACGTTTGCCCCATGATCTGGCGCGAGCTGGATAATTTTTCGTCGGGATCCGTCTGCATGGTCCTTGCGTCGAATCTCTACGACGAAGCGGATTACTATCGCAATTACGAGGAATTTGTCCGAGCCCGCAATTTATGAGCGTCCCTTTCCTGGAGCTTAGACCCGCTTACGACGAGCTTCGCGGCGAGTTTGATGCCGCTTATCGGCGAGTCATGGATTCGGGATGGTATTTATTGGGAAAGGAACTTGATCAGTTCGAGACTGAGTTTGCGGCCTACTGCGAAGCGGATTTTTGCGTAGGGGTTGGCAACGGCCTCGACGCCTTGCATTTGATTCTAAGAGCCTATGGCATCGGCGCCGGTAACGAAGTAATTGTTCCCAGCAATACGTATATTGCAACGTGGCTTGCAGTCTCTTACGCAGGCGCCACTCCGGTGCCCGTTGAGCCTGATCCGGAGACATTTAACATCGCGCCGAAAAACATCGCAGCTGCCATCACCTCGAAGACCAAAGCCATCATGCCGGTGCACCTGTACGGGCAGCCCGCGGATATGGACCCCATCATAAGTATTGCTCGGAAGCACAAATTGAAAGTCGTGGAAGACAATGCTCAGGCGCAGGGAGCCAGATATAAAGGCCGGCGAACCGGCTCTCTGGGGGACGCGGCTGCTACCAGCTTTTATCCCGGAAAGAATATCGGCGCGTTTGGCGATGCGGGCGCGGTCACTACCAATGACGCGGAACTGGCGGATCGCGTTCGCACCTTGCGGAACTACGGCTCAAAAAAGAAATATCACAATGATTGCCAGGGCTACAATTCGCGCATGGACGAACTGCAGGCGGCCTTTCTGCGGGTGAAACTAAAAAGACTGGACGAATGGAATACCCGCCGCCGCACCGTCGCCGCGCGCTATTTCAGCGAGTTGGACGGGACGCCTGCGATGAAATTGCCTTTCGTCCCCGAATGGGCCGAGCCGGTCTGGCATCTTTTTGCATTGCGCCACCTCCGTCGTGATGTTCTCCAGGATTCTCTGGCCAAGGTTGGAATTGGCACGCTGATTCATTATCCCATTCCTCCGCACCTGTCTGGAGCTTATGCAAACGCCGGTTGGAAGCCCGGCGATTTTCCCCTCGCCGAAGAAATTGCTAAATCGGAATTGAGCCTGCCCATCGGTCCCCACATGGCACCCCACGGCCAGGAACTCGCAATCCAGGCGATCCGTCATCTGTGCTAACCCCTGCCAAAGAAAATCGCAAAACCAAACTCAAGCTCTTGTTACGGCCGCTCGGTCGGTTGAAGCTTAAACTGTTAACAAAAATAAGCGTGACGCGTTACAACAGGCGTTACGCGAATTTTCAGCCCAGCAGCAACCCCGACGGAGTTGTTCTGGCCATTGATAAACATGTAGCTTCCCTCGCCGCCTTGCTTGATCGTGGCAACATGGAAATGTTTTTGAAGCGTCTCGCTGAACTGTCCGTCAAATTGCTCTCCGATCCCTTAAGAGGCAGGGCACTCTTCGTTCCAGAACTGGATGAACTGGCTCGCCGTTCCAGCCTCATCATCACGCCGAAGCCCCACCCGCCAGCGAACTCCAAACTTCTGCTCCATATCGCAACCGAGGTTTTCCCGACTGGCGGACATACACGGGTCATCGAAGATGTTGCCGCCGCCTTGCCGGACTACCGGCACGTTCTGCTGATAACAAATATGCACGGGGCAAATCCAGACCTTGCTTGTCTGAAACCGCGCTTCGACGAGTTGGGTCTGATGCTCCATGTGCTGCAGTGCTTGAGTTGGACGGAGAGAGCAAGAGAGTTGTCGTCTCTGATCGCCGCGCTTCGCCCCCAAGCGGTACTCCTGTTCGCCCACCAAGATGACAGCATAGTCAATGCAGGAGTGGCTGGGCATGCGGCTCCGTGCGTGTTGTTTGTACATCACGCCGACCATCAGCCCTCATTGGGTGCTTTTCGTCTCGATTACGCGCACCTCGATTTGACCCCTGCCTGTCATAGCATTTGCACGGCTCGTGCCCTTCTGCAGCCGTCGTTTGTCAACCTGACAGCTAAGGATATTGGCGCGGTTCAATCCGTTGAACGTCATCCCATTATCGGGGTTACGTGCGGATCGCCGCACAAGTATGCGGGATCGAACCAGTTCACCTATGCCCAACTGCTCGCAGCGCTTTTCGCCAATGGCGTGGGTCAGATTCTTCATATCGGATACATGCCCGAATCGCAGAAGGATGAAATCCGTGCGGATATTGCCGCGAGCGGGCAGGACCCATCTCGCATAATCTTCCTGCCCAACACACCATCTCTCGCGGTGAAACTGCAGGAAATATCGCCCGACTTTTACATGACGTCCCATCCGATTGGCAGCGGCAAGGCTACGGTCGAAGCACTGAGCGTTGGCTTGCCTGTTTTGTTTATTTGCCCGGCCGGCACCCTCCCTTTGCTGAACCCAGACATGACTTTCAGCGCTTCCGTTCTCCTTTCAGCCCTGGAACAAATTCCAGCTGCGGTCCATCGTTTAGAGACGGAAAAGAACACGCTCGCCAAGCGCAGCCGGGAAGTTTATGAGAAACATTATTCTCCGGCGGCATTCCGCGAAGGATTGCTCTCGGCGCTCAAGCTCGGCGCGTAACGTGCGCTATCGCTGCCCAAATGCCCGCAGCCGTGCTACGCTAATTGAGGCGAGGCAGGCCCTCAACAACGGGGCCGCGTAGAGAGACCATGACACACAGAACATCGACCAATCGGCCTTGGGACATGCCTTCGACTCTCGGGATTCGGCCCCGGCCAATGCCATGTTTCCCCGGGCTTCGAACGGCCCGGACACCCATTTCTAATCGCAACAAGACGCACATGGAGAGCTTGCGCCAATAGCGCCATCGAACATGCCAACGGTCAGCGTCATCGTCCCGAATTACAATCACGCGCGCTTCTTGCGAAAGCGGATCGATAGCGTCCTGCAACAGACGTTTCAGGATTTCGAGTTGATCCTGCTCGACGACTGCTCCACCGACGATAGCCGCTCCATTCTGAGCTCCTATGCGAGCGATCCGCGAGTAAGAATAGAGTTCAATGAGGTGAATTCGGGAAGCACGTTCAAGCAGTGGAATAAAGGCGTCCGCCTCGCGCGCGGGAAGTACGTCTGGATCGCTGAATCGGACGACTACGCCGACGAGCGGTTGCTGGAGCGATTGGTCTCCGTCCTTGACGCCGAGCCGCAAGTCGTCTATGCGTATTGTCGGTCGTGGCGTGTCTCCGCCGCCGACCAAATGGATGGTTTCGTGGACCGTTACTTGGCTGATCTCGATCCAGTGCGATGGACGGCGGATTACCGTGCCGACGGCCATGAAGAATGTCGAAACTATTTCGTACGTGCCAATTCGGTGCCCAATGCCAGTGCCGTTGTTTTTCGAAAAGCCCTCTACAAAAGTGTCGGCAGCGCGGATGAAAACTTGCACCTGTGCGGCGATTGGAAACTTTGGGCATCGATGGCGCTGACGGGGAAGGTCGCATATTTGGCGGAGCCGCTTAATTATTTCAGATTTCACGACGCGACAGTTCGGAACGAGAGTGCGTACATGAGCACGGATGTTGTGGAATACTTGGCAATGTTTCGCTGGGTCCTGGACCGGGTAACACCGCCAAGGACCGTCCTGAATAGCCTGTACGATATTGCATCTGACATGTGGGTTCCGATCATAATGAGCACCCATGTACCTATTCACCTAAAGCGCGCGATCCTCAGAGGCGTCAGGGCGATTGACCCTCATCCGATCCGCAGCGCGATTCGGCCTGCCCTGGCTACCGTTCGTCGAAAGTTCTTGCGGTACTGGCACGCTCTTGCACCCAAAACAGCGAGTGAAACCCTATGACCATGCCCCTCGTTTCCGTCGTCGTCAACACTTACAATCACGAGCGCTTCATCGCGCAGGCTCTCCAGAGTGTCCTCGATCAGACTCTTCCCGCGGATCAAATGGAAATCACTGTCGTCGACGACGGCTCAACCGACTCCACGCCGCGAATCATTCAACCTTTCCTGCCCAGGATCCGTTACATTCGTAAAGAAAACGGCGGCCAGGTTTCCGCATTCCATGCGGGAGTTGCCGAGGCGCAGGGAGACATCGTCGCATTTCTGGATGGGGATGACTGGTGGGCGCCGGACAAACTCGCCGCTGTCGTGGACGCCTTCGAGAAAAACCGCGCCATCGCCTGCGTGGGACACGCCTATTATGAAGTCGATTCGAACGGCCGCATCACCGCGACAATGATTCCCACCGCAGACCTTCTAAGCCTCGAAAATCTCAACGCCGCGCAGTTGTCCTCGTCTTTGCGCATTTTTCTCGGTACCAGCAGATTCGCCATTCGCCGCACGGTCCTCGGAAAAACATTGCCTGTTCCAGACGAGCTTCCCTTCTTTGACAATTTTGTCTTTTCGCAGGCGGTCGCGATCTCCGGAGGGGTGCTGTTGAAACGGCCGCTCTGTTATTACCGCTTGCACGCCAACAATCTGTGGACATCAAGCTCGCAAGATGAACGCGTGCTTTGGACGAAACACCGGCAGCTGAGCGGGCTGCTGAAACACTTGCCTCCGCGCTTGGCGTCTTTGGGCGTACCAGAGGAAACTGTAAATGTATATTGGGGTGGGGACGTGATGGACGCGAGGCGGCTCCGGCTGAAACTGGAGGGCGGCAAGAGGCGCGACACTTTCCACCTTGAACAAGCCTGCTTCCGCCTTGCGTACCGCAATCCGGACGTAGGCTATCAGCTCTTCAAGTACCTTGTACTTTTGCTCACTTTGTTGTTGCCGGCCCGCACTTTCTACCGCCTGCGTGATTGGTATGCACGCAAGAATTTTAGCCGTGTGCGGAGGCTTTTCGGCGACGCAGAGCCAATCGAATTACAGTCGTTCATCCAGCGTGAAGAAGTCGCTACTCCAAACCGCCAACCAAAATGACTAAGCCCCTCGTTTCCGCGCTGATTGACACGTACAACCAAGAACATTTTCTTGAGCAGGCGCTCGTGAGCGTGTTGGAGCAAGGATTGCCTCCGTCGGAATTGGAGATCGTGGTCGTCGACGACGGCTCAACCGACAACACCGCCTCCCTCGTCGCAAAATTTGCGCCGCGCGTCCGTTACATCCACAAGGAAAATGGCGGCCAAGCTTCTGTCTTTAATGCGGCTATCCCTAAGCTTCACGGCGAGATCGTGGCCTTTCTTGACGCGGATGATTGGTGGGCAAAAAATAAGCTGTCCGCGGTGCTTGAGGTCCTCCAAAATGACCCATCAATAGGCACGGTGGGCCATGCATATTATCGTTGTTACAATGAGAGCCACCACGGTCACAAACCGACGGAAATCATGGCGCCCGACCAATCAACCAGAGTCACACTCTCGAGCCGCGAGGACGCCCATCGAGCTGACCCGCTACGTAATTTCTTCGCAACGAGCCGCGTTGCCGTTCGCAAAGCTATTTTAAACAAGGTCCTGCCGATTCCTGAGGAACTTGTCTTCTCGGCGGACGCTTTCATCTTGACTATTGCCATGGCTCTCGCCGATGCCTACGTTCTCGAGCAGCCTTTGTGCTTCTATCGCTTGCACGCGGAAAATCTATATTCTTTCCGCTCCGCGGATGTCGCAAAGCAGCGGCGGAGGTATATGGTAATCAAGAAACTGGTGGAGGTTTTGCCTGTGGCGCTTGCGGCTGCGGGCGCCTCGCCGGAAATATCTCGGGCTTTGCTTGGCGCGGATGAACTGGAGGCTAAACAGCTTAAGTTGTGTCTGGATGGCGGCTGGCCGTGGGAAACCTTTCGCACGGAACTTCTTTCGTTCCGGCGGGCGTACCAAAAATATAGCGCTGGCTATGCCCTATACAAGTCGCTCTCCTTGGCTTCGACCTTGGTTATGCCTCCCCGGTTGTTTTATAAGCTGCACGCATGGTACGCACAACAGAACATTCGGAGATTCCGAAGAATTCTCGGCGAACCTGTGCCAGTGCCCGGGATTCAACCGAGGCGAGAAAAAATTGCTTTGCCTCAATGAATGGACAGAATGCGTGACGCCATCGTCGTGTCCGGCTGGAATTGGGAAACATTTAACGTGCCGGAAAGGGTCGCGCTGGCGCTCGCGCGCCTCGGGGGGAAAGTTCTTTACTGCGAGAATCCCGTTTCCGGGCTGCGCCGCCGCGGACGTCCGCTGGAGGAGATCGAGAACAGAATATACCGTTTCGGCCCCGAATTCCTCGGCCACCGATTGAATCTGGTTCCCGTCGGCTTTCCGCAATTGCAGGCCAAGATGGTCGCGCGTCAAATTCTTCGGAATGCTTCTCAACTGAACCTCAAGGACCCTCTGTTTATCTATGCTTGGGGCGATTTTATGGTATCGGTGTGCCGCGAATTCAAGCGCACGGGATTTCCCCTCGTTCATTGCTGCTTCGACTATCCCGAACCGGGTCAGGAACGCCACGTTGCGTTGTCTGATTTAACTCTCACGCTTTCCAAGACTGTCTTTCATCAGTTAAAGGCCAAATATGGGGAAAAAATTGCGCTGATTCCTGAGGTGAGATGGGCCTCCGACCCTCTGTCAAAGGTTGGCGTTGGCACTGATACGCCGGACGAATTCGCCGCGATACCCCGGCCGCGCCTCGGCTACATCGGGCCAGTCACGAACCGGCTGAATTTGAAAGTCCTCGAAAAGGTGCTGGCCGCTCGTCCGGATTGGCAGTTCCTGCATTTTGGCGCGGCGAAATGCCTTCCGCTTCCCAACGTGCACTTGATTGCATGGCGCGCGTCGGAGGCGCTGAAGGACGTGGTCGCGAATCTGGACGCTGGCCTCATGCCCTACGATTGCTACAGCAACAAGAATTTTCACTGTATGCCGCTCAAAGTATTCGACTACTTTTACGCGGGTCTTCCGGTGGTATCCACGCCCATCGTGAACCTGTGGGAATTCGCGGATACGATTTATTTTGGAGACGACGCGGATGAACTTTGCCGTGCGATCCAATCCGCGCTCGACGAGCCTGCCGATAGCCCCAAAAAATCCGCGCGAATCGCCATTGCCCGCGAGCACTCGATTGAAGGACTTTCAACGGCTCTTGACCAAGTATTCGCATCCCGGCATCAGTTTCTGACAGGAAAAACCAGCGAGGCGAAAGCGAAGTTCGTTGATGAGGAATTCGGATGATCGGAGTACGAAATTGCGTGGCACAGTTGCTGCTGCGCCTGCCATTTCAGCTCGGTTCATCGCGAGAATTGCCCGTTGCGGGAAAATGGATTCACAGGCTGAGTCACCGACTGCTGCCCTCGGGAGAGAAAGTGTGGTCCCGCGTTCGGCCAAGTCCGGCAAAGCGCATTTGGCCCGAGGTGAATCCCAGAACGGGCCATGATTACATCCAAGGGCTCACGGAAGCCGCCACCCAGCGTCGAGTGGTCGAATATCTCAAGCCGGGCATGGTGTTTTACGACCTCGGCGCAAACATTGGACTGTTTTCCTTGCTGGCCGCCCGCATCGTTGGCCCGAGCGGCAACGTATTCAGCTTCGAACCGGATTTCGAAACAGCGCGGCGCCTGCGACGAAACGTGGAAAGAAACAAGTTTTCGAATATAACCGTGGTTGAGGCAGGCGCATGGTCATCGACCGGCAGGGCAAACTTTGTGGCTGTTGCCTCTTCCTCGCCGGATCGAGATCTTGGCAGATTCACCTTGGACGCGGAATTCGCCGCCGGGACTAGCCTTGCTTGCTACGCTCTTGACGATTTTGTTCGCACCGCATCGCCGCCGGACGCGATCAGGTGTGACGTCGAGGGCGCAGAACTGGAAGTGTTTCGCGGCGCGGAGCGCACCATTGCCGTCTGCCGGCCGTGGATTATGTGCGAGATTCACTCCGCGGCGAATCGCGACGGGATATTGGAGTTCTATCGCCGCTTTGGATACAAGACTCAGATCGTGGACGATAATCATCTTCTGGGTGTCCCTTAGAGAAGTCCGGTGCGCATCGTGTGCAGGGGCTTCGAGTGAGGGGTCATCGAGGGTACAAAGATATCTTTGCTTGGGACGCTATCGCCGGATGCTGTGCGGGAACCAGTTAACATGACTGAAAAAAAGCTCCGCGTGCTGCTGCTGTGCACGCATCCGGTTCAATACGGGTCGCCGATGTGGCGGCTTATGGCGCAGCGGCCGGAGCTGGAAATACTGGTCGCATATTGCAGCCTGCGAGGCGCCGAGGCGCACATGGACCCTGGATTCGGCGTCGAAGTTGCCTGGGACGTGCCGCTCCTCGACGGCTATCTGTGGGTACAGCTCAGGAATTTTTCGCCTCGGCCTGCAATCGGCGGATTCTTTGGTTTGATCAATCCGGGGGTCTGGCGGCTCATACGCTCCAAGAAATTCGACGCTGTCATCGCATTTACGGGATACATCTGCGCCACTTTCTGGATCGCCCTGGCGGCTGCTAAAATCCGCGGCATCCCGCTTCTCTTCGGCACGGATGCCCACGATCTGAACCCCCGCAACCAGAGCGTTTGGAAGGCACGCATTAAGCGAAATCTCTGGCCCAGGCTATTTCGTCTGGCGGATGTGGTTATCGTCCCATCCAGCGGGACCGCCGCGTTGATGCGCTCGCTGAAAATTCCTCCCGAGCGGGTGATGCTTACGCCCTACGTCGTCCATAACGAATGGTGGATCGAACAGGCAAAGCATGTAGACCGCGCCGCCGTACGGCGCAATTGGAACATTCCCGCGGACGCGCCCGTCGTGCTCTTTTGCGCCAAGCTGCAACCCTGGAAGCGCCCTCAGGACCTGCTCCGCGCCTTTGCGCGAGCGAACGTGCCCGGCAGTTATCTCGTATACGCCGGAGACGGCCCGATGCGCGCGCCGCTCGAGGCCGAAGCGCACGCGCTAAACATCTCCGGCCGAACTCGTTTTCTGGGATTTGTCAACCAATCCGCTTTGCCGCAGGTGTATTGCGCATCCGGCCCGCTCGTTCTTCCTTCCGAGTACGAGCCATTTGGCGTGGTGGTGAATGAGGCGATGCTCTGCGGCCAGTGCGTAATTGTGAGCGACCGCGTCGGCGCCAAATTTGATTTGATCCGCGAGGGCGAGACCGGATTTGTGTTTCCCGCGGGCGATGTGGACGCGCTTACCGGAATTCTGGAGCAACTGCTTTCTGACTGCGGACGGATTCGCGCCATGGGCGAAAAGGCTTGCGAAAGAATAGCCCAGTGGACGCCCGAAACCAACACGGAAGCAATCATCCGGGCGATCGAGAAGGCCATCGAGCACAAATTGGGCGCAGCAAGAAGCGTGAACCAATGAGAGTCCTGATTTACTCAGAGGCATTTGCGCCAAAGATTGGCGGCGTTGAAACCATTGTCATGTTGCTGGCGCAAGGACTGGCGCAGCATGCTTCCTCCGCTCCCAATGAATTGGTGGAGGTGACGCTCGCGACGCACACGCCCGCAGACGGGATGAACGACGCGGCTTTGCCCTTCCGCGTTGTCCGACGGCCGAATTTCAGCTCTCTTGTTCGCCTGCTCCGCCGCTCCGACGTGATTCATTTGGCTGGACCCTGCTTCCTCCCGCTCGCCCTTGGTCTGTTGTTTCGCAAACCGGTCGTGGTCGAGCATCACGGTTATCAAGCTTGCTGTCCCAACGGCCTGCTTTTCTTTGAGCCGTCACAATCACAGTGCCCCGGTCATTTTATGGCGGGGCGATACGGCAAATGTGTTGAGTGCCGCTCGGTCAGCCTCGGCTGGCTTCGGAGCTTTGTGGCATTGCTGCTGTCGTTTCCGCGGCGCTGGTTTTGTCGGAAGGTCGCCTGCAACATCACCATCAGCGACCATGTCGCCAGACGCATCCTCCTTCCGCGCAGCCGCACGATTTACTACGGGATTAGCAGCTCGCCAGCGATGCGGCAGACAGAAGATTCAGTTTCTCGTCCCGTCCATTTTGCCTATGTCGGCCGCTTGGTCGCCGAGAAAGGTCTGTCGGTGCTTATCGGCGCAGCAAAGCTCTTGAAAGAGCAAGGTTGCTCCTTCCGTTTGACATTTGTCGGCGATGGCCCCGAGCGCAGTCGCCTGGAATTCATGGTAGATTCGCACGGTTTGCGAAGCGTGACGACGTTCACCGGAGCACTGCGTGGCGAGGCTCTGGAAGCCGCCCTGCAAGACGTCGGGGTAGTGGTCATGCCCTCCATATGGGAGGAAACAGCCGGGCTCTCCGCTATCGAACACATGATGAGGGGTCGCGCTGTGATCGCCTCCGATATTGGCGGTTTGGCCGAGGTGGTGGGCGACGCAGGCTTGAAGTTTTCGCCGGGCGATACTGACCGCTTGGCTCGGTGCATGCGGTTGATCATCGAGCATCCGTCGTCCAGCGCCGAACTCGGCCGCCGCGGCCGCGAACGCGCTCTGAAACTTTTCCAGACTAAGGGTATGATCGACGCACACGCGGCCCTCTATCGGGAGATAATACAACGTTGATCTGTCTCATTTTGGAGGAACCAAAGTGATTGGGGCCCGCCGTAAGATGGATTTCTTTTCTCCTCGCACGAGCGTAAGGGACCTCGTTAAGCTTTGGGATATAACGCGGGGGACGCAACAAACGCTCGGCTCGGAAACCGGCTTATGAAGAGACTCTGTATCAATTTCTCGCGGCGGCTCTCCTTTGCTCAGCGAAACCCTCAATATACCGTACGGTCCCTCGCGCACGAGGTGCTCGC
>Ga0307372_10008495_pt1 | contig 14426 bp, 12 predicted proteins | sample OX1MG_FD_202533 | JGI IMG/M metagenome (GOLD analysis project Ga0307372, IMG submission 202533) | Soil microbial communities from Risofladan, Vaasa, Finland - OX-1 | ecosystem: Environmental > Terrestrial > Soil > Coastal area > Acid sulfate soil | place: Finland: Risofladan, Vaasa | collected...
TACCCGCCGCCTTCCCGCCTACAAGCGGGCCGAGATTCTCCAGCGCGCCGCTGGGCTGATCGAGGCTCAGGCGGAGGCGTTGGCCCGCCAGATAGTGCTGGAGAGCGGGAACCCGATTGGGGAGACACGAGGTGAAGTGGCCCGCACGGTGACTATCTTCCAGATCGCGGCCGAGGAGGCCAAGCGGATCGGCGGTGAGATTATTCCCCTGGATGTCGCCCCGGCGGGGGAGCGGCGGCTGGGAGAGGTACGGCGCTTCCCCATTGGCCCGGTGGCGGGCATCACGGCCTTTAACGCGCCGTTGCTTCTACCCGCCCATAAAATAGCGCCGGCTTTCGCGGCCGGCAACCCCGTGATCGTGAAGCCCGCTCCGCGCACCCCGCTGTCCGCTCTCTCCCTCGGCGCTATCCTCACCGAGGCCGGTATGCCGGCGGGCGCCCTCAGCGTCCTTCCCTGTGACGTGGCCACGGCCGAACCGCTGGTCACCGATCCGCGACTCAAGGCGCTCAGCTTTACCGGCAGCGTCCCCGTGGGCTGGGCGCTGAAGGCCAAGGCGAATCGGAAGCGGGTCACTCTGGAGTTAGGAGGGAATGGCGCCGTGATCATCCATCACGACGCCGATCTGGAGTGGGCGGCGACCCGCTGCGCTACCGGTGGCTTTCTCCGCGCCGGTCAAGCCTGCATCGCCGTGCAGCGGATCTACGCGCATCAGGATGTCTACGAACCATTCCTCTCGCTCCTCCTTGCCCGTGTCAGGGCGATCAAAATGGGCGACCCCCTGGATCCAGCAACCACGATGGGCCCCATGATCGATGAGAACGCGGCCGAGCGGGCCGAGCAGTGGGTGGCGGAGGCAGCGATGGGAGGGGCTACCGTATGCATCGGCGGTCACCGCCAGGGTCCGTTTCTGACGCCCACGGTGCTGACCGAGGTCACCGGAGATATGAAGGTAAGCTGCGAGGAGGTCTTTGCCCCGGTCGTGGTAGTGACTCCCTATCAATCGTTTGACCAAGCGATCGCCTGGGCCAACGCTACTCCCTATGGCCTGCAGGCCGGCGTGTTCTGCCATGATCTGCGGCTGGTCTACCAGGCCTTCGAGGAGTTGGAGGTAGGCGCGGTGATCATCAATGACATCAATTCCTGGCGGGTGGACTCCATGCCCTATGGCGGCGTAAAAGCTTCCGGATTCGGCCGCGAGGGTCTGCGTTCCGCCATTGAGGAACTGACCGAGCCGCGTCTGCTGGCGCTCAAACTATAAAAGAGGGATCGCCCGCGTGCGGGAGCGGAGACTAGCGGCCGCGCGGTTGGCGGCAATGGGAAGGCAGCGTGTGACATGGCAGTGGAACTGAGCCGGGAGAGCAGGGTTGTAGGGGAAGACGCGCCTGATCGCGCGACCCTGGTGCGGATGTACGAGACCATGGTCACTATTCGCGCATTCGAGACCCGCCTGGTGGAATTGTTCAACGCGGGTAAGTTGGGCGGTGTCCTGCACGTCTATATCGGCGAGGAAGCGTGTGCCGCCGGCAGTTGCATCCATCTGGACGCCGGCGATTATCTGCTTACCTCGCACCGCGGGCATGGCCATGTGCTGGCCAAGGGCGCCGATATGAACCGCATGATGGCGGAATTGTTCGCGCGGGAAACCGGTCTTTGCCGGGCACGCGGCGGCTCCATGCATATCATAGAGCGTTCGGTAGGCATCCTCGGGGCGAACGCGATCGTGGCCGCCAACGTGCCGATTGCCACCGGAGCGGGTCTGGCGGCGAAGTGGCGGGGCGAGGGTCAGGTAGTGGCCTGCTTCTTCGGCGACGGCGCGACGAATCACGGCGCCTTCCACGAGGGAATCAACCTGGCTGCCCTGTGGAACCTTCCCGTGGTCTTTATCTGCGAGAACAATCGCTACGCGCAATTCACGCCCCAACGTCTGCACGCCAAGATCGAGGACCTGGCGATCCGGGCCGCGAGCTATGGCATTCCCGGTGTCCAGGCCGATGGCCAGGATGTGCTGGCCGTACACAAAGTGGCCGGCGAAGCGGTGGCACGGGCCCGCCGAGGTGAGGGGCCAACCCTGATCGAACTCAAGACCTACCGCTACACCGGGCACGCAATCAGTAACCCGATCTGCGCGATCGGCCGTCCGGACGAAGAGGTCGCGGCGTGGAAGACGCGGGACCCAATTCCGCTCCTGCGGGAGTATCTGCTGAGTCGGAATCTGGTGGCGGCCCCGGACTTGCGGATGATCCAGGACGCGGCGGCGGCGCGTGTAGCCGCGGCTGAGGCGTTCGCCGAGGCCAGCCCGCGCCCGCGTCCGGAAACGGCGTTGGAGGATGTCTATACCGAGTGGCCGGCGGGGGTGCCGCTGTGAGAGAGCTACAGTATCGGGACGCGATCCGCGAGGCGTTGCGCGAGGAGTTGCTTCGCGACCCGGCGGTGGTGCTGATCGGCGAGGAGATGATCGACCCCTGGGGCGGTACTTTTGGGGTCACCAAGGGCCTCTCGACGGAGTTTGGCGAGGACCGCGTTCGCAATACGCCAATCTCGGAAGCGGCCATCATTGGCTGCGCCGTGGGCGCGGCCCTGGCGGGCATGCGCCCGGTGGCGGAGATCATGTTCTTCGACTTCATCGCCACCGGCATGGACCAGGCGGTCAACCAGGCGGCCAAGATCCGCTACATGTCCGGAGGCCAGGTCAACGTGCCGCTGGTCATCCGCACGGCGGGGGGCTCGGGCCGGGCCTCGGCGGCGCAGCACTCGCAAAGCCTTGAAGCCTGGTTTATCCACGTACCAGGAATCAAGGTGGTCATGCCTTCCACCCCATACGATGCCAAGGGGCTGCTCAAGACCGCCATCCGCGACCCAGATCCCGTGCTCTTTATCGAGCACAAGATGATGTATAACTATAAAGGGCCCGTGCCCGACGAGGAGTATCTGATTCCCCTGGGCGTGGCCGATATCAAGCGGGTCGGCCGTGATGTTACGGTGGTAGCGACCTCGCGTATGGTGCCGCGCGCCCTGGCGGTGGCCGAACGGCTGGCCGCCACGGGCGGCCCAGATCTTGAGGTGATTGATCCGCGTTCGCTCGTTCCCCTCGACCGCGCCACCATTCTGGCCTCGGTACGCAAGACGCATCGGCTGGTGATTGTGCATGAAGCCGTGGAACGAGGCGGCTTCGGGGCCGAGTTGGCCACTATTGTCGGCGCCGAGGCCTTTACCTACCTGGATGCTCCGATCAGGCGCGTGGCCGCCTTTAACACGCCGGTCCCCTTCTCGCCCGAACTAGAGGACTATCTGGTCCCCGATGAAGCGCGGATTGAGGCGGCGATCCGTGAGACGGCAGCATAGCACGTGGGAGCGATGATGAGGCGCCGGAGCAGGGGACGACCATGGTTACCGAGGTAAGGATGCCGCGGCTCAGCCTGACCATGGAGGTGGGAACGGTCATTGAGTGGCGCAAGGCAGTTGGCGACCGCATTGCCAAGGGTGAGGAGTTGGCGGAAATCGAGACCGACAAGGTAAACGCCGCCCTGGAGGCGCCTGCCGGTGGGTTTCTCCGCTCCCTGTTGGTCGCGGCCGGAGTCGAGGTGCCCTGCGATACGCTGATCGCCCTCCTCACCGCCTCGGCCGATGAGCCCCTGACGGCACATGGCGCCGGCCTCGCGACCACGACCGGCACGGTCGGCGACCAGCTTCCGCCTATCCCGTCCGCCGACCAGGGGGCTGCGCCGCCCGCCACGGTAGACGAGGAAGGTGGGCGCCCACATGTGAATGCCTCGCCCGCCGCCAAGAACCTGGCCAGAGAACTTGGCGTCGACCTCGCGGCGCTGGCCGGCACCGGCCCTGGCGGGAGGATTGGTCTGGAAGACGTGCAACGAGCGGCGGATGCGCGTCGAGCGGCGGGCGCCGCGCCGCCAACGATGGGTCGAGTCGTTCCGCTCACCAAGATGCAGGCGGTCACAGCCCAACGAATGTCTGTATCGGTCGGCACCGTGCCGCAGTTCTCGCTGCAGCGCCGGCTGGATATGGGGGAAGCCCTGCGCTATTTGCGGAATGTCCGTGGCGCGGGCAAGGCCGACGAGCGTGGGCCGGGGGTGGCGGACCTCATTCACCTGGCCGCCGTACGGGCACTGCGGGCCCATCCTGAGCTAAACGCCAGCTTCCAGGCCGGGGATCCGCCGGCCGTCCTCCTCCATGAAGAGGTCAATCTCGGCCTTGCCCTGGCGTTGCCCGAGGGGTTGATCGTACCTGTCATCCATGACGCCCATACGCTGAACCTCCAATCCCTGGCCGAGCGGCGCGCCCGCCTGCAGGCGGACGCCCGGAGCGGGCGGCTCTCCGTGGGCGCCTTGAGCGGCGCCACCTTCACGGTGTCCAACCTGGGCCCCATGGGTGTGGACCAGTTTACCGCCATCGTTAATCCGCCGGAGGCCGCCATCCTCGCGGTGGGATGTATACGGAACATCGTGGTTCCGGATCCCCTGCAGGTGACGGCGGTCATCATGGTCACGGTCACCGCCGACCATCGGATTCTCGATGGGGCACGAGTGGCACGTTTCCTGGAGACGCTGGCCAATAACCTCGATCACCTGGATACCAAGTCATGAGCGGGCGGCGAAAGGCAGGTTGCCGTGGCGGTTGACGGATTTCGCGAGGCAGGGTTTATTCTGGAGGGCCGCACGGCCCTGATCACCGGTGCCACAGGCGGCCTTGGCGCCGCGATCGCCCGTGGTCTGGCGCGAGCCGGCGTTCGCGTGGCCCTGGCCGACCTGGAAGAGGGGCGCCTGCTTGCCTTGCGAGAGGAAATCGCCGGTTGGGGTGGCGCCGCGCTGTCCCTCCGAACTGACGTCACCGTCTCGGCGGCGGTGGCCGGGGCGGTCGCCGCCGTGGTACAGGCCTGGGGGCAGTTGGACATCCTGGTCAACTGCGCGGGTATCACCCTTCGCCAACCGGCTACCGACTTCAGCGAGGAGCAATGGGATCGAATCATCGCCGTCAATCTGAAAGGCACCTGGCTGTGCTGTCAGGCGGCCGGACGGGTGATGATCGAGCAAGGCAGCGGGCGGATCATCAATATGGCGTCTATCGGCGGCTTGGTGGGACTGCCGATGAGCGTGGCCTACTGCGCCAGCAAAGGCGGGGTGGTGCAGATTACCCGCACCCTGGCCGTGGAGTGGGCGCCCTACGGCGTGACCGTCAACGCCATCGCGCCCTGCACCTTCGAGACCCCGATGGTACAAAAGGTGCTGGGGGCCGAAGCGGCCTACAAAGACCGCGTAATCAGCCGTATTCCGCTTGGCCGCATGGGTCAACCGGAGGAAGTGGTTGGTACCGTGCTCTATCTGGCCGGCCCTGCCTCGGCCATGATGACCGGTTCCGTGATTGCGCTCGATGGTGGATATACCGCGCAATGAGTGAGGGAAGGAGAACGGCAATGCAGGCAACCGAACAACGGGAAGACATGCCGGCGCTCGGCCGGGATGACGTGATCGCCCTGCTGCAACGCACCGGCTCCTCCGCCACGCTCATCCAGCATGTTGTGACCGTATGCGAGCGGGCGCTCAAGCTCGCCGATGCCGTTTCGGCCGCGGGGACGCCGGTGAGCCGCCAGGTCGTAGAGTACGGGGCGCTGCTGCACGACATGGGGATTCCCCAGCTCAAGGGCGAGGCGGTGACCATTCCCGAGTGGGGTGACCGAGCAAAGAATCTGCTCAGCGATAATTTGATGCACCCTATTCTGGGCTTTCACCTGGCCGAGGAGCACGGGTTCCCGCTTTCAGTCCGGCGCTGCGTTCTGTGCCATACGCCCGGACCCACCCGCCGGGAGTGCCTGGCTCTGGGTCTCACTCCGCCCGAGGAAGAGATGCTGCCGGTCACCATCGAGGAAAAGATCGTGATGTATGCCGACTTTGTCACCTGGGCGGCGATGCTCGGGCTCAATCCCTGGCGCGATGAGCGGGAGATGGCACTGGCCGGCGTGCCATACTTCAACTTTTACTGGCGCGCCGCCCTCAATACCGAACTGACCGTGGACGGCGAGGTTGCCCAGCGCTGGATCGATGCCCAGCGTGAATTGGGCCGCTACGCTCGTCCCGAGTGGTTTGGCATCGGCGCGTGAGAGCAGTGCTTTGGCCTGGCCGGATGCTCCTGGCCCGTCGGTCTACCTGAAGGAGAGCCCGCATGGGATGCACGATGGCCGAGAAGATCCTGGCCCGCCACGCCGATACGGCGGATGCGATGGCGGGCGACGTGGTGATCGCTCGCCTGGATCTGGTGCATCTCCATGATGCCAATGGCCAGATTGCCTTCGACACATTCGAGCGCTTTGGTGCCACCCATGTGTTCGATCGCGAGCGGGTGGTGCTGATCTCCGATCACTTTGCCCCAGCAAAGGATGCGCGAAGCGCGCTGGCCCTGGAGGCCATGCGGCGCTTCGCCAGGGCGCATAATCTTCGCTATTATTTTGAGTTGACCGACGGGGGCATAGAGCACACTCTCCTCCCGCAAAAAGGGCTAGTCGCGCCAGGAGATCTCATCCTTGGTGCCGATTCCCACACCTGCACCGTCGGCGCCTTCGGGGCCCTCGGCATGGGCATGGGCTCCACCGATATTGCCGCCGCCATGGCGCTGGGCGAGCAATGGATCGTGGTGCCCGAGACGATCCGCTGCGAATTCAGCGGTCCTCGCCACCCCTTCGTCACTGGGAAGGATCTCATTCTCTCCGTGATCGGCCGGCTCGGGGTGGACGGGGCCGCCTACCAGGCGCTTGAGTTTGCCGGTCCCGCCATGCCGATGTTCAACATTGACGAGCGGATGGCGCTGTGCAATATGGCGGTGGAGGCGGGGGCCGAGACGGGAATGGTCCCGCCCGACGACGTCACCCTCGCCTACGTCCTGCCGCGCGCCCTTCGCTCCTTTGAGACGGTGCTGCCGGATGAGGATGCCGTCTATAGCGCCCGCCATCTGTTCGATCTCCGGGAACTGGAGCCGCTGATCGCCGTCCCCTATAGCCCTGGCAACGTGGTTCCGGTCAGCCGGGTGGCAGGGATTCCGGTCAACCAGGTATATATCGGTAACTGCGCCAATGGCACGATGACCGACCTCCGGCAGGCGGCACACGTGTTGGGCGGACGACATATCGCCTCGGGCGTGCGGTTGATCGTGGTGCCGGCCACCCAGGAGATCTATCGCCAGGCCATGCGCGAGGGTGTTCTGGAGATCCTGTCCTCCGCCGGGGCCTCGATTTCCATGCCTACTTGCGGCGCCTGCTGTGGCCTGCACAACGGTATCCTGGCGGCGGGCGAGGTGGCGGTGACCACTACCAATCGCAATTTCCGGGGGCGTATGGGGCACGTGACGAGCCAGGTCTACCTGGCCAATGCCTATGTGGCCGCGGCAAGCGCTCTAGAGGGCACCATTCAGGATCCGGCGCGCCTGGTCAAGGCGCCGCCCGCCTTCGCCTAGCTGAGGAGTAAGATGATCTTCCAGGGCGCCGCGCACCGTTATGGAGACGACGTAGACACCGATGTCATTCTCCCTGGTCCCTACATGAATCTCAGCGAGCCCGCCGATCTGGCCCGCCACGCGCTTGAGGGATTGGATCCTGATTTTGCCTCCAGGGTGCGGAAGGGCGACATCCTGGTGGTGGGGCGCAATTTCGGCTGTGGATCGTCGCGCGAGCATGCGCCCATCGCACTCAAGGCGGCCGGTATTTCCTGCGTGGTGGCCGCGAGTTTCGCCCGCATCTTTTATCGTAACGCGATCAACATAGGGCTACCGCTGGTCGTTGCCCCGGAAGCGGTCGAGCACATAGAGGACGGCGCGAGGGTGGCCGTGGACGCGGCGGCGGGAACCATTGTCGCCAATCATCGGACCTTTATAAGCCGCCCCGTACCGCCGTTCATTCAGGGACTGCTGGACAACGGAGGGCTGGATGGGTTCGTACGAGAGCGGTTGGCCCAGCGAGTGAGGAATGGGCAAGAGACGTAAAGGGATCTGGTTGCCCCGCGGCCGGCAACCGGTCTATCATCCACATGGCCCAGGTGAATGGAGACGAAGAGCATGAAGATCACGGCGATCGATACTCTGCTCATTGAGGAATTTCCCAACCTCACCTACATCACCATACATACTGATGAGGGGATTAGCGGCCTGGGAGAGACATTCTTCGGCGCCCAGGCGACGGCGTCGTGGGTCCATGAGACGGCGGCGCCCTACCTCTTGGGCAAGGATCCCCTAACTATCGATCGGCACTGGCAAGGGCTGAACCCTTTCGTAGGCTTCAACAGTACGGCGGTGGAAAGCCGGGGCCGGTCGGCCATCGACATCGCGCTCTGGGACATCCTGGGCAAGGTCTGCCGGCAGCCGATCTACCAATTGCTGGGCGGGGCCTACCGAGAACGAATCCGCACCTATAACACCTGTGCCGGCTACCGCTACGTGCGCAAGGCGCCCGGTGGCGGCGGTCTGCCCGTGGACAACTGGGGCATGGCCGCCGCGAGCGCGGGCCCCTATGAGGATCTGGACGCCTTTATTCATCGCGCCGATGAATTGGCCCACAGCCTGCTGGAGCAGGGCATTACCGGGATGAAAATCTGGCCGTTCGACCCGTACGCCGAAGCGTCCGGCGGCCATTACATCTCGAATGAGGATCTCAAGAAGGGACTGGAGCCGTTCGGCAAGATCCGGGCCGCCGTGGGTGACCGCATGGAGATCATGGTCGAGTTGCACAGTCTATGGGATCTCCCGTGCGCGAAGAAGATTGCCGAGGCCCTGGAAGACTATAGGCCGACCTGGTACGAGGATCCGATCCGCATGGATGATCTGGGGGCCCTGGCGGAGTTCGCCCGGAGCACGCGAGTGCCGGTAGCCGCCAGCGAAACCCTCGGCACCCGCTGGTCGTTCCGCGACTTGCTGGAGCGGCGGGCGGCGGGCGTGATCATCTTCGATCCCGCCTGGGCCGGCGGCATCTCCGAGGGCAAGCGAATCGCTACCATGGCGGAAGCCTACCAATTGCCCATTGCCCCACACGATTGCAGTGGACCGGTAGAGTTCGCGGCGGCGGTGCATCTCTCGATGAATGCGTCCAACGCACTGATCCAGGAGTCGGTGCGTGCCTACTACACGGGTTGGTATCGCGAATTGGTCACCCAGATTCCGGAAGTCAGGGATGGATACATCTATCCCCTGAACGGACCCGGCCTCGGGACCGAGTTATTGCCTGAAATCTTGACGCGCGCCGACGCGCATGTGAGGACATCGCGGTTAGCTGACTCATCGAAAGGGGGTGAGCAAAGGAACTGACCCCGCGGTCGAGCGGGGTAGTCGGTTGCGCCGCCTGGGGACATGGCATGATCATACTCCAGGCTTGGCCAGGATCAGAATTGAGTCATGTAGCACCTAAAGGATGGGAGTGGTTCGATGCGCGCCAAATCCTTTCGCCCAATGGGCATAATCGGCCTGGCACTTTTGCTTCTCGTTTCTCTTATGCAACCACTCGCGCGTCAGTCGGCCTCCGCCCACTCGGTCGCGCTGCCGCCGCTCCGCGCCCTCTCGCACGGCGCCCCCTATACCATCGCGCTCAGCAACTCGTATATCGGCAACACCTGGCGCGTGGAAATGGAGAACGAGTTCCGCGCTTCCTGCGCCATGGCGCCGCTCAACAAATTGGTGAAGTGCACGGCCTACAACTCCGGCAACGACGTCTCAAAGCAGACGCAGCAGATGGACAACCTCATTTCTTCCCGTGTAGACGCCATTTTGGTCGATGCCGCCTCGACGACCGGCCTCAACGGCGTGATCCATCAAGCTTGTAGCGCCGGTATCCTGGTAGTGTCATTCGACAACCAGGTCACGGCTCCGTGTGCTCTCCAGATCAACACTGATGAGGTGGCATTCGGCAGGCAGCTTGCTACCTTCCTGGTGAATGCCATGGGCGGTAAGGGCAATGTGGTGATGGTATCCGGGGTGCCGGGCGCCCCCGCCAGCATTCAGCGCGATCAGGGGGCCAATGCGGTTTTCAAGAAATACCCCGGGATCAAAGTCATCTCGACCTACCCCGGCCAGTGGGCATCCGATGCCGCTCAACGGGCCACGGCGCAGGCGCTGCCTTCGCTTGGTAAGATAGACGGCTTCTACGTACAGGGCGGCACCGATGGGGTGATCAGAGCGCTGCTCGCCGCTCATCGCCCGTTGGTCCCCTTTGCCGGCGAGGCGGAGAACGGCTTCCGGGAGGATATGCTCAAGTACAAGAGCAAGGGATTCAAGGCCATCTCGATCGGCCAGCCCCCATTTGTAGTTCTGGCGGCGCTGGAACTCTCGGTTGAAGTGCTTGACGGCAAGCGGCCTAAAGGTAACGTGACCATTCCCTTCCCCTCCGTGACCACCGACACGGTCAAGGAAGGGGTCACGGCCTTCAAGAGCCTGCCCGACAGCTTCTTCGACGACTTTACCGACAGCGGATCCAAGGCCACGGTGCTGCTCTGCTCCGCCGCGGCAACCAAGGGGACTCCCTGCCCGGGAACGATCAACATTCGCCTACCCAAGTCGTAAACGTCGAGAAGCCAGGGAAAGACGCGGCTACGGGCGGTCGCGTCTTTCCCGCGGCTTCTTGGTATCCTTTTTGGCGACGACCCTGTTTTATGCACCCGGCGGGGGAGGCAAGAGCGTGCCGAGCATTGAGGGATTGTCAATCTCGAAGTCATTCGGCGGCGTCCGCGCCTTGCGTGAAGCGTCATTCAGCGCCGAGCAGGGCGAGGTACACGCCCTGGTAGGGGAGAACGGCGCCGGTAAGAGCACCATGATCAAGATCCTCAGCGGGCTGTATCCGCCCGATTCGGGGCAGATCAGAGTGCACAATCAACCGGTATCTCTCGGTAGCCCCCAGGCGGCCCTGCAGTTGGGAATGGCTACCATCTTTCAGGAACTGACTCTGTTGCCGTATATGACCGTGGCCGAGAACCTGCTGCTGGATCGGGAACCGCGGTTCGGCGGCCTCATCCGGCGGGGTGCGATGCCCGACGCGGCGCAGACCCTTCTCGATCAGTATGCGGTGCAGGGGCTCAATCCGCTTGAGTTGGTGGCCAATCTGACCCTCGGCCGGCGGCAGGTGGTGGAAATCGTCAAAACCGTCTCACGGCAGCCAAGGATTCTCTTCCTGGACGAGCCGACCTCGGCCCTGGCCGAGGAAGAGGTGAAGTGGCTCTTCGGTCTGATTGCCGACTTGCGCCGGCGTGGCGTGTGCATGGTCTTCACCTCGCATCGCTGGAACGAGATCAAAGGGTTGGCCGACCGGATAACCGTCTTCCGCAATGGAGCCAGCGTCGGCGTCTTCGCGGGCATTGACCTGAGCGAGGAAGGAGCGGTCGAATTGATGACGGGGCGGAAGCTGGACATGCAATACCCGGAACCGCCGCCGTTGGCCAAACGGACCCCGGTTTTCGCGGCGCACGATCTGGCGGGCCGTGGGTTGCGCGGCGCCACGTTTACCTCGTACGAGGGTGAGATTCTCGGGGTTGGCGGTCTGGCCGGGCAGGGGCAGCGCGATCTGTTTCTGGCCCTGTTTGGGGCCGGACGCTTCAAATCGGGCTTCATCGACGTGCGAGGCGCCCGCGTCCGTTTACGCAGTCCGCGGGCCGCCATTCGGGCCGGTATCGCCCTGGTGCCCGAGGACCGCAAAACCGAGGGTCTCTTGCTTCCCCTTTCCATTCGCGCCAACCTGAGCCTACCCATTCTGGGACGTCTCTCTCGGGCAGGGATCATTCATCGGCGTGCCGAGGAGATCCTGAACCGGAGTATCATCGAGCAGCTGGCGGTGCGCACTCCCAGCCAGGAGCAGCCGGTAGGGATGCTGAGCGGCGGCAACCAGCAAAAGGTGCTGCTCGGCCGATGGCTCCTTTCAGGCGCCAGAATCCTCTTGCTCTATGACATTACCCGCGGGGTCGACGTGGCGACGAAGCATGATATCTATGAGTTAATCCTGCGGCTGGCGGCCGAGGGGCACACCTTGCTCTTTTATTCCACCGACACCGAGGAGCTTGCCCACATCTGCCATCGGGTGATCATCATGCGGGAAGGGCGTTTCGTAGCTGAGCTCGAGGGCCAGGCGATCACCCCCGAGGCAATCGTGGCCGCCGCGATCCGCGTTCCTGGGTCGGATCGGCCGTTGAGTGCCCGGCAAGCAGCGGGGGCGCCCGCATGAGCGCGACCGCCGCTCCGGCTCCCCGCGGTCGTTTCAGCAAGCGGATGCGCCTTCGCTATTACAGCGCCCAGAACGTGCCGCTGTTGCTCAGCCTGGGCTTGCTAGCGGCCTTGCTCATTCTGTACTACTTCCTCTTCATTGCCCGCGAAGGACGCGCTCCGGGCAACTTCGAGTTGACCACCACCGTCAATAACACCCTCACTACCGGACTGGCCGCCATGGGTCAGGCCATGGTGGTGTTGACCGGCGGCATAGACCTCTCAGTAGGCGGCATCATCGATATGACGAACGCATTTGCCGCCGTACACATGGGGACCAGTACCGGTTCCATGATCGGGGTATCGCTGCTTGTCTTGCTGCTGGGTACGGGGGCGGGCCTGATCAATGGGTTGCTGGTAGCCTATGGTCGGCTGCAACCGATAGTGGTGACCATCGCTACCCTGACCATCTATCAGGGAGTAGCGATTGAGATCATGAACACCCCTGGCGGTCAAATTCCGCAGGCGATGACCGATATGTTCTCCGGCACCATTCCCAGGCTTGGCTATCTGCCGAACAGCCTGGTGCTGCTGGCTCTCCTCATCGTGTTCTGGCAGATATTGCGGCGCACGCCGTTCGTGGCCACGCTCTATGCCATAGGCAACGATGCCCGGGCGGCCCGCGCCAACGGCGCCGCCGTCGTACGAACCCGTCTGGCCGCCTTCGGCCTCAGCGGCTTTTTCTCCGGCTTCGCCGGCCTCTACTTCGCGACCGTCAACACCTCGGGTGATCCGACCTCCGGCGACACCTTTACCCTTACCTCCATTGCCGCCGTGGTGTTGGGGGGTATCAGCCTGTTCGGCGGTCGCGGCAGCGCTCTGGGCGCGCTGGTCGGCGCCTTTATCCTCAACCTTATCCTGATCGTGCTGTTTTTCACCGCGATTGACCAGGAATATACCGATCTGTTTCAGGGGCTATTCCTCATTCTTGCCGTAGTGGCAAGCGTCCTGGTGGGCAGATTGCTGCAGCGAGGCCGATGAGCAGTCAGGAGGGATGTTGATGACCCCAGGGAGCGGGCCCGGGAACGACTCGCCGTTCGCCTCGTTGGCCGCGAGGGTGCGCCGTCTCTCGCCGACCATGCGTGCCGTTACCCTGGCCTACACCGCCGATATCGTCCTTTTCGTGATCGGCGGTCTTCACCGATCATCCTTTGTGCAGTTCAGCAACATTACCAGTTTGTTGCTGCTCTCCTCGTTTGTCGGTATCGCGGCGGCCGGACAAACGTTTGTGATCCTGATCGGCGGCATTGATCTATCCATACCCTGGGTGCTTAACTCCCTGGCTATTATGTTCACCACTCGTTCCCTGGGGCTGGACGGCAACGTCTGGTGGTCGGTGCCGCTTGCGCTGGCGGCGGGACTGGGGATAGGCGCCGTCAACGCCCTGGGCATCGTCTTGTTTGACGTCCCGGCCGTGGTCATGACCCTGGGCATGAACGGGATTATGCAGGGAGCCACGCTGGGGCTTACCAGCGGGTTCACCTGCCCCCAATGCAATTCGTATGTACCACCCTCGGTACAGAACGCCTTTACCGGAACCTTGTTTCCCAGCGTGCCCAATGGATTATTGGTTTGGGCCGTAATCATCATTCTGGTGGGACTTGTCCTGGCCTTCTCAACCCTTGGCCGGCGCGTATATGCCGTGGGAAACAACGTGATGGCGGCCTATCTGGCGGGGGTCAACACGCGCGGGGTTACCATCATCGTCTATGCGCTCAGCGGCATGTTCGCCGCGATCACCGGGATCGCCCTCGCGGCTTTCGGGAGCCAGGCTACCCTCGCCATGGGCGATCCTTATCTGTTCGCCAGCATCTCGGCGGTGGTCATTGGCGGGGCCTCCATATTAGGAGGACGTGGCATGTATTGGGGCACCGTGGCAGGGGCCATCTTTATCACCGTGTTGCCGGCCGTCCTGCTGCAATATCAGCCGCCCAACCCTGACGCGGTACGGAAAATCGCCGACGGGGTGGTGATCCTGGTGGCCTTGCTTCTGTATGGACGAGAGGCGCGCGAGACCTAGGCAACCTGCTGGACGGCATGCTGCCCGGCAGGTTCAGAGCGCTCAGACGGCGACGGATTCGCCTTGAGCCAGGATCACCGGTTCAATGCCGCTGCCCGCCAGCTGGGGTTCGACCAGATGCGGCTCCTCGACCCAGGCCCTCCATATATCCCAATGAACCGGCAACACTCGGCGC
>Ga0307372_10008496_pt1 | contig 14421 bp, 14 predicted proteins | sample OX1MG_FD_202533 | JGI IMG/M metagenome (GOLD analysis project Ga0307372, IMG submission 202533) | Soil microbial communities from Risofladan, Vaasa, Finland - OX-1 | ecosystem: Environmental > Terrestrial > Soil > Coastal area > Acid sulfate soil | place: Finland: Risofladan, Vaasa | collected...
TTACCAATAACAAAAAAAGTGGGGAATTACCGGTAAAAATATCTTTTCAAGGGTGGGGTTACCATGCTTCGGAATGAGGGGGTACCATAAATCGGAATGGGGGGTTACCATGGTTCGGAATATACAAAGAGGCTCTGTGCCATATTTTGAAACTTATACTGGGAAGTATATTCCAAACCCTGTTGAAGTAAGATTATATGAATACGATGAATCACCTAATTTAATTTGCGATGAAATACTTGCCTTAACTAAAATGAATTGGAATAACACTCAATTTGATAGAAGACTCCCAATCACAATTGAATGTGCAAGAAAAGTAGGCGAAATTTTAAAATACTTGGATGAAGGTGATGTTATGGCATTGCGGTATAGCTTTTACATGTAGAGAGTTTAAGAATATACAATGGATATTAAAGCCGTTTCTCTTTCTCCTCCTCAATAATCTTCTGCAACTCCTTCTCACTTGGCAAATTGATTAAATACTTTGAAACAAAAACTTGTTGCGGCAAACCCATAGTTGCATATTTTACCAGTGCCTCATTTTTACCAGAGCATAAAATAATACCGATGGGATCATTGTCGCCATTAGCCGATTCGTTTTCTTTATAATAATTGAGGTACATATTCATTTGCCCTGCATCCGAATGGTCGAACTCTCCCAATTTTAGATCTGCAAGACAATGACATTTTAAAATTCTATGATAAAAAACAAGGTCAATTCGATAATGCCTATTATCAAAGGTTATTCGCTTTTGCCTGGCCTCAAAACAGAACCCCCTTCCCATTTCAATTAGAAAATTCTGCAGATTAGTGATGATACTTTCTTCCAGATCAGATTCACTATAAGATGGCTTTTCCTCCAACCCAAGAAACTCGAGTAAATAGGTATTGCGAAATACATCGTCCGGTTTCACGTCATTTTGGACTATATGTTTTTTTAGAGTAGCTTCTTTATCGGAACTAAGTCCGGTTCTTTCATACAGAAGGCTTTCTATGGCTCTTTTCAAATCCCTGACACCCCAATTATTCTTAATAGTTTGCGTCTCATAAAATCGCCGCTTATTATCTGTATCCGCCTTCAAAAGCTCTATAAAATGAGAAAAACTAAGACTATTTATTAGCAGTGAGATATTAGATTTAGCCTCTTGTTGAGATAAGGATTGGTCAAACGGTATCTGGCCAATATTAATTGACTGTAAATCAAAAGGGTTTAATTCGTCAGACGCTGTCTGACGAATTTGAGGGTAGGTATTATAAAACTGTCTGAAAAGCTTGAGGTTGGTTTCTGCCAAACCCTTTATGCCTTTTTTCTTTAGCCGGATGGCAAGGGTTTCCAAGACTTTGTTTCCGTATTTTGCTCTATCTTTCCCCGACTGTTCATATTCAATTATATGGCAGCCGATTATCCAATTTCTCATGGTCATGGCTACGTTTACCTGCTTTTGAATCCGGTTTATAAAAAACTGATTGGTTTCTTCTATTGCTTTTGATAGAATTTCCAAGCTATTAATCTGTTTCATTTTTTCAAAAATTAATTAAGTGAAAAATTATTTGAAGCCCACGTGTCATCAACACATAAAAAAAGGGCAGTTTTGACAAATTATATCCACCCAAAACTACTTTACGCGATTACAACTCGCCTCTTTCCTTCCATATCTCCTGCATCTTATGAGCAGCTTCTTCGGGAGAAATTCTTATATACTTAAAAAAATCTCTTTCGCTTTTGTGGCCGCTTATTTTCATAATAAGTGATGTAGGAGTTCCAGCTAAAAATTCATTTGTACAAAACGATCTGCGACAGGTGTGCGACGTTATCCAGTCGCATTTGGGTTTTGTTTCTGTAATTAATTTATTTCCTTTTTTATAGGAATGTGTAACCGGTTCGGTAATTCCAGCTAATTTCGCCAGACTTTTTATGTGCCGATTGAATTCAGCATTGGTTAATGATTTAAAATTTTCGAAACTACGGTTCTCTAATATTTGCTTCGCATCTTTTCTTAAAGGGATAACTACCCAATGATCGGATTTTTGCTGCTTTTTAAACAGCATCCCCTCCCGAAGATCATTTTGTTTAATTTTTGAGAAATCGGAAAACCGAAGTCCTGTTAAGCAACCAAGTACCAGATCGTTTCTATAATTAATCAAGTGAGAATGTTTAGATAAGTTTGAATTTATTTATAGTTTTTATTTCGTTTACAGAGAGATATACTGCATCAACTTCCACTTCCAGAACAATCCAATCATCCATATCGAAAGAAGGAATTATTTTTTTCTTGATTCTGTCCTTTAAAAATGTTTTAAACTGCTTTATTGTCTTACCAACAGTGTTAGTCTTTAAACCCACAATTTGTTTCTTTCTCCTTGCAAGAACATAATCGTAGGTCAGAAAATCTATAAACTCTTCGTAAAATCTTATATCCAAACTTTCAAAAGTTATTTGCTTCTTCCTGAACTTCTCAAACGCCAATAAATGATCCTTCATATTCCTGTATATCCTGGGCATATCCGCTGACACCTTTTTAGTTTTTGCCTTTATGTAATCATCGATCTGGAAATAGATATCCTTATTAAGGAAAATGTCGTCCAGAATTTTTTCTTTATCAGTTACCTCTATTTCATTTATTATACATTCAAAAGATTGATCAGGCTTGTAGTAAAGCTTGAAAAACTCCAATGGGGTTTCGCGTCTTTTGAACGCAAGGGAAATAATGTCTTCTGCTTTCCTTAACTCGTGATTTAGCCTCTGATTTAATTCAGAAGGACTACCATATATCTCGGGAAGGTTATCCGAAATACATTCTCTTCTCTTATTCCAATATTTCGGTGGTATAGCCAAACCCGAATCGAGCAATGCTCTTTTTTCACTGGTAAAGCAATATTGAATTCCAATAGATGCACTACCGTCTTTTCTTATTTTTCCTGTTTTACAAACAGGCTTAACCGGTAAATTCATATCTCGTATTTTATTGTTTACTGATCACTTTTATCAGGTCCGGCGAGAGTTCCAAATCTTTATTAGATAGACCCAAATTCTTGGTCTATCTAATGGTCTATTAAAGTGAAGTAAAGATGAATATGAAGGTAAAACAGAGAATGACTGCAAACTGTTATAACAATCTGAAAACCAGACGATAACAGTAAGGATAGGTAAAAATAGAAAAAGGGACTATCTCATTGATAATCCCCTTTAGAGGTCCCGAGCGGATTCGAACCGCTGTGGGAGCTTTTGCAGAGCTCTGCCTGACCACTCGGCCACAGGACCTTTTTTGGCGCACAAAAATAGGTAATTTTTGCAAAGTATCAGTTAAATCCAAAATTGAAATCTCATTCATTTGTATTGACCTATTTTTGCATAAATATGAAATCATCAATCGCTGATTTTTTATTTAGTTTTTAATTAATTTTTATTAAATAATGCAGCGCATCGCCGAATCTGAATTGATCATTAATCCGCGGGGAGCTATTTACCATCTCAATCTGAAACCTGATGAAATTGCACAAAATATTATCACGGTTGGCGATCCCGAAAGGGTAAAAGAAATAAGTAAATATTTTGATACTATTGAAGTGGAAACTAAACATCGTGAGTTTGTTACCCATACCGGCATCCTTGGTAAAAAAAGAATCTCAGTAGTGAGTACCGGAATTGGACCCGATAATATTGATATTGTATTAAACGAGCTGGATGCTTTGGTAAATATTGATTTTAACACCAGAACTATCAATAATGAATTAAAACAATTGAACATTATACGAATTGGCACATCAGGGTCTTTACAAAGTGATGTACCTGTAGATAGCTTTGTGGCGAGTACACATGGGCTCGGAATTGATAATCTTATGAATTTTTATTTACATGAAAATAATGAAGAAGAAAAACAATTGATCCATTCTTTTGTTACGCAAACTCAGTTGCACAATGGATTTGGGAATCCTTATATTTCCACCGCTTCTATACGTTTATTAAAACATTTTGTGGATGGCTATCACCAGGGAATCACTGTTACCTGTCCTGGATTTTATGGCCCCCAGGGAAGGATACTCCGACTTGGAATTTCTAATCCACATTTGATCGACAGGTTAGCTTCATTCGAATTTGGCCAATACCGCATTACCAATTTTGAAATGGAAACATCAGCCATTTATGCACTGGGAAAGGCTTTACATCATAATTGTCTTTCATTAAGCGCCATTATTGCCAACCGTGTTCATAAAAATTTCAGTAAAGATGCTGCTGCTTTAATAGAAAAACTAATATTGAAATCTTTAGAAATTATAACGCAAAAATTATAAAATGAAAGTAAAATTTGATAAATACCAGGGAGCAGGAAATGATTTTATTATTATTGATAACAGGGAAAGTATTGTCGCCGGGATTACAAAGGAACAGGTGCAACAGATGTGTGACCGGCGTTTTGGAATCGGCGCTGATGGCTTAATGTTGCTGAATCAAAAAGAAGGCTTCGATTTTGAAATGATTTATTTTAATGCAGATGGAATAGAGGGATCAATGTGCGGTAATGGCGGACGTTGCATCACACAATTTGCATCTACGTTAGGAATCAAAAAAAACGAATATCTATTTTCTGCCATTGATGGGGTTCATAAATCAGAGATCAACTTTGACAAGGAAATAAAATTACAAATGAGCAATGTGAAAAATATTGATTTCTCACTCGATCATTATGTGTTAAATACCGGTTCACCACATTATATAAAATTTGTAAAAGGAATTGCGGATTATGATGTAGTAACAGAAGGACGCAAGATCCGAAATAGCAAAGAGTTTGCAAAGAAAGGCATCAACGTGAATTTTGTAGAAATACTCAGTGATGATAAGATTTTTGTACGCACTTATGAGAGAGGCGTAGAGGATGAAACTCTAAGTTGCGGCACCGGAGTTACGGCATCTGCAATAGTAGCTGCGCACAATGATAATGGATTTAACAGAGTGGAAGTAAAGACAAAAGGCGGAAATCTGAGTGTTGAATTTGACAAAAAAGACGACACTGAATTTGTAAATATCTGGTTATGCGGGCCCGCAGTTTTTGTATATTCCGGTGAAATAGAATTAAAATAGTAACCCATGTTTAACGTACGTGTTTATGGAATTTTGATTAATGATGAGAGCCATATCCTTGTCAGCGATGAATATATCCGTGGAAAATATTACACTAAATTTCCGGGAGGCGGCCTTGAAAAAGGAGAAGGGACGCGCGATTGCTTAAAGAGGGAGTTTATAGAAGAAATGAATCTGAAAGTGGAAGTGGGTGCACATCTTTATACCACCGATTTTTATCAACAAAGCGCTTTTGATCCCAAGGATCAGATTATTTCAATTTATTATTTTGTAAAGCCAACAGAGGCGATAAGTTTTCACCTTACTCATACCAAATTCGATTTTTTCGATTTTACAGAAGCCCAGTTAAAAATATATAAAGAGAATTCACAAACGGAAACTTTTCGTTTTATTGATTTAAAAAGTTTTTCTGAGAAGGATGTTACCTTGCCAATTGATAAAATTGTTGCGGCTTTAATTAAAAAACAAAGTTCAACAATTTAAACCCATCCACCGGATTAACTTCTACAAAGAATTTATTTCTTGCCTGCTTTCCTGATATTTCATTTGAAATAGTACCAATTTTTTTTGTCTTATTCCATAAAATATTAAAAAAAGAAAAAATAAAATTCAATTATTAAGAAAACAAAGTTCGTGACAGCAAGCCATTTAGGTGAGTAAAATGACTTTCGTACAAGCATAGTTACCAGGTAACCCAGGCACATCAAAAAATTAATAAAGATGGCAGAAAATCCTAAAATAATAACCAGGTCTTTTAAATAAGGCACAGATAATACAATGTCTCTGCCGGTAGATACAGGTTTCCTGCCTTCCAGCCAACTAAATAATACAAAAAATAAAAAAGAGATATTGCAAATAAAAGTGAACTTTGAAAAGAATGAAATTAATTTCATTAAATAAATGTTTTGGAAATACTCACGGTAAAATAATATTAATTTGCCGGAATAATTATTTTTTAAATGGCAAATGTACTGAGTATTGTTACCTATAAAATTTTGCCCCCAAAATTAGGTGGACAAAAAGGTATCGCCCTTTTTAATCAATATTTTTCCGAAAAGGAAAATCTCATTTGTTGTACTATAAAAGACAATGATCCTGATTTAGCGATTTATAAAGTTTTTAATGTTTTAAGCAATCGACGTTTACGGTATCTCAACATTTTTTATTTTGGAATAATCAAAAAAATCATAAGGGAAAATAATATTACTCACGTTATTGTGGAGCACCCATATTACGGATGGATGGGGCTTTTGTTGAAATATTTTTGTAACGTAAAAATGATAGTTCATTCACATAATATAGAAGCAGAGCGGTTTAAGACAGTGGGGAAGTGGTGGTGGAAAACTTTAGCTATCTACGAAAAATTCATTCATCGCAAGGCGGATTTCACTTTTTGCATTACCCAACAGGACAGGGAATATTTTTATTATCGTTACAAAATTCCTTATGAGAAATCTACTGTAATCACCTATGGAATTTCGTGGAATACCATACCAGCCATTGATCAGAAAAAGGAATTTAAAAACCAATTACTGAAAAAATATTCTTTATCTCCCCAAACGCATTTATTTCTTTTCAATGGAACACTTGATTATCTTCCAAATTATAATGCCGTAAAAAATATTGTCGAGAAAATAAATCCATTATTTATCAAAAAAAATATCCCTTACAAGATAATCATTTGTGGAAAAGGACTTCCTTTGGAAATGGATGAATTAAAGAATTATAAAGATCAGAATATTATTTATGCAGGTTTTGTTGATGATATTTCAGTTTACTTTAAGGGTGTTGATATTTTTATAAATCCGGTTACCGATGGCGGTGGAATCAAAACTAAATTAGTAGAATCTTTGGGATATAATCTGAATGTGGTTTCTACATACAATGGTGCTATTGGAGTCGATGAAAATATTTGTAATGAGAAATTACTTTTATGTGAAAATGAGGACTGGAAAGGATTTGCCGATAAAATGGGAATAGCAACAAATATCAATAAAAACATTTCTATTGAATTTTTTGAATACTTTTATTGGGAAAACATTGCGGAAAAAGCGGCAGACATTATCCTGAATCTATGATAAAACATGATACCATTTTTATCAAAATTGGGATCTTACTTTTTTCTCACTTTTCCCATCACCAGATACCTGCGATTTGATAAACTACTGCATTATCTGAACTACATGCGCTAATCTTCCGTCTTTGGTCATACCTTCAATTACTACCCTGAATGCATTGGTAATATCATTGTTAAAAAAAGTAAGATCCACTTTGCTTTTCCCGGGTGATGTTGTTACTGAGGGATTCCAATAAAGTGTAGTACGCAAATCCTTTTTGCTATTATCATCACTTATTATATCATAATTTGGTGAATAAAACTGGCGGATCACAGTATATCCACTTACTGTGTTATTAGATAAACCTTTACCAGACGATTGTTTTACATCATCACCTCTACGTGTATAAATAGCAATGGCACCACTGCCTCCGCTACCAGCGCCACCCATAAATGGAGGACGAAAAACTTTTATATAAGCAACATCAGAAACGGGAATTGTTTGAACCATGTCGGTAGGGGTTGATATTTCATCCACATATATTTGTGGTGTGCCGCCGCGCCAGGAGAGTGTTGGCGGATTGCCCGGAGTGATTTGCAAACCAGCGACTTTCCCCTGCAGGTATTGAAATATATCCTGCGCAGACATAGCAAACGGATCATTCAACAAATCGAATTCATAGCCGTCTCCTCCCGAAAATAGCCCTGAAGTATATTTTTTATCCATCTGATCCAGGGTAGATTTCGGGTTTCCTTTTATAGTTACCGTCGCTAAAACCTTCCCTTTCAAAAAATTTAATTCCTGTTCCTGGGCTTCACTCAATTCAAGATGGTATTTGTTTCCTGTTGTGTCTGAAAGATGATTATAGTAAAAACCTGTCGCTTTTTCATTATTTGAAAATGGTGGTAACCTTCCAGGCATGAATTGTACCGAAATGTCGCTCCTTCCTTTTGATTTTGCAAGCTGGTAATAGATACGTGCCGTATCAAAAAGAATCAAGTCCGAATCGTCAAAATTCCCATTTTGATCTACCGGTGCTGTATAAATTTTTGTACCGGATTTTTTTTCAGTTACCATTAAAATAATGGATCCTGCCTGATATAATTCAGAAGGAGTAGCTCCATATATTTTCCCGGATAAAGAAAGATAAGATGTGTCTCTTCGATATTTGATTACCGGATATTCTCCTTTCACCACTTTTTCCCAATCAAACCTCCGCCAGCCATGAGTAAGCATGACAAGGTCCAACTGTTGCATTATCGAATCGCTGTTGTTTAAAAAATAATAGGCAGGATCATTTACTCTGCCTTTTAATTCTCCTGTAAGCAAAAGATGCGAAATAATATTATCCGAAGTGTCATAAGATATTCCCAAATCCGTAACTGAAACCGATAAATTGGCCGAAAGGCTATCGGGAACTGTAATGGCAATCTCATCTCTTGCGCGTTTATTTAATCCCCAATGCTGGACAGTCATTACCGGCTGAAAAGAATATTCTTCATTATTAATGTATGTAATCCTCTCTGCGAGCGGTTTCCACTGATCATCAAATACAGTAATAGTCAATATTCCACTAGGTAAAGATTCTGTTGGAATAATGCCTTCAGCCAAACGGTTATTTATTTCTTTAGTGATATTAAAAACCGGCTGTTGATACATAGTACCAATGATATGCAAACTTTTCATATCGGCGGATCCGGGAGCAGTACTAATTAAAAAGATACGTTTGGTTCCTGAAATAGTTACTTGTATTGAAACACCGGTGCTTTTTATAGAAGGCAGTTTGGTAACATGTTCCGCTCCTTCCTCATCTTTCCATGTTGCCGTAAAAGTTTCTCCCTGCTCTGGTTTTATAAAAAAATAACCCATTCCATCATGAATAACATTGAGATGGTCTATTACTGCACCCTTATTATCTTTAATTACTCCTGTTATTTGAATTGGCCTTCCATATTGATCATTGGCCATAAAAGCAATTTTATTGTTAACTCCTTCTACGGCATCTCCCCCTTCCGGGAAAAAAGTTAATTTCGGAATAATAGTATTATTGGAAGCTGAAGATTTATTTATATTGGAAAGCACTTTCAAATCTTTATTATACAAAAAAGCAGTATCGAAATTGAGCATCCATTTTGTATAGGCTTTTACGTGGATAAATTGACCGTTATACTTATCAGGAATCTCAAACTGGCCAAAAGCAGTACCGTCTATCACAGGGCTTAAACTGTGCAACAATAACTTTCCATTATCATCTGTCCAGTCCACATAAACCGTTTTGCTTTCATCAGCGGGAAAAATTGCCTGCATTATGTATATCTTATACCAAACGGTTTCGCCAGGTGCGTAGGTTGACTTATCATAATGTAAATAAATTCTTTCCTGTGAATAGTTGTTTGCATAATTGGCCAAAGTGGCATTGATATCTTGTGCACCTGCAAATAAAGTGAAAATAAAAAAAACAAAAATTCCGGAAATCAATTTCTTCATAGTATAATACAGTTTTAAATTCTAATAAGGGGTGTAATTTAATCCAAGAAAATAATTGAACCAAAGACGAAGATAGAATTAACAATAGTAAAATGTTGATTTTAAAATGCGGGGATAAAAATATTTTAAAATAAAATTATCTGATTTTCCTACTTCTTTTTAAAAAGTTATGGTTTAATGACGGTCAAATGGACAAGATGCCGTTAGCATCTTTCTATTAAACGAAAAAATTTGATATAGAAATATAGTTATAGCTTGAAAAAAAACTTAAATGCTATAATTTCGTCAAAAAAAATTATGGCTTTTATAAAAGTTACTGAACAACCTTCTGAATATCGCCACCTCGAAAAAATGAGCATTGGAGAAATAATTACGAATATTAATAAAGAAGATTTCGAAGTAGCAGGAGCTGTAAAAAAAGCATTGCCTCAAATAAAAAAATTAATAAAAGCTGTTTCTCAAAAAATGATAGCCGGAGGCCGGCTTTTTTATATTGGAGCCGGTACCAGTGGCAGGCTTGGAATCCTTGATGCCAGCGAATGTGTGCCTACTTATGGAGTACCTAAAGGCCTGGTGATTGGGATTATTGCGGGCGGTAAAAAGGCCATTGTTGATGCGGTTGAAAATGCAGAAGATGATACAACTCAAGGCTGGAAAGACTTACAGGCATACAATATCACCATTGCCGATGTAGTTGTTGGGATTGCTTCCAGCGGCACAACTCCTTATGTGATTTGCGCTTTGCAAAAATGTAAAGAAAATAAAATTATTACCGGAAGCATCGCCTGTAATCCTGAATCGCCAATTAGTTCAGTATCGGATTTTCCTGTTGAAGTAATTGTAGGCCCGGAATTTATAACGGGAAGCACCAGGATGAAAAGTGGCACTGCTCAAAAAATGGTATTGAATATGATTTCTACCACTGCCATGATTCAATTAGGAAGAGTCGAAGATAATAAAATGGTGAACATGCAATTAACTAACCAGAAGATTGTAAAAAGAGGCACTCGTATGTTAATGGAAAAAACAGGAATAAAAGATGAAGCCACTGCAAAGGCTTTGCTCCTCAAATATGATAGCGTCAAAAAAGCAATGGAACATTATAAACAGACTGTTATAAAAAATGTGCAATATATTAAGGCGCAATAATAGAGATTGCTTTATCTAATTGGGGATCGTCCACATAATTATTAGGGAGAAAAATTTGGTTTAATTTTACCTTAATGTCGAAATCAGGAGGGAAACCCTTTCCTTCATAAATCTTATTATTAATGTATTTGAACATAGTGGAAGAAGTGTATGCATTACCGTAATAAGATACGTTTCCAGAAGAGATGTCGGTTCCTACTTTACCAAAATTGAATGAACCCGCGTTGAAGACCGCATTTTCAGTAAGCGGACCATTGGCGCCCCACGTAGTATCGCCAACGATAGTAGTATTAGGCAATGTTTTAAGTGACATAGCAGTTATCTCAGACAAGCTAACCGATTCTCCATCTGCTAATACAACGATTGGTTTGGTATAAGCAGTAGCACCGGCAGTGGGTGTAACTATTGCATCAGCCCAGGGTGTATAATCCAGTCTTCCGTTACCATTTTTACTTCGGGTAGAGCCAAAATGGAGCGGGCTGGAAATAAGACTACCAACCAAAAAATTCAAGTCTTCCAAATCGCCACCGCCATTGCCACGAACGTCAATGATCAATCCTTTAATAGAAGTATTTTTTAACTGGGAAAAGAAATAATCTAATACTGGTTTGACTTTTGGAAAGCCACCCTGGTATTCTGATACCAAACTAAAACTGCTAAAAGATAAATATAAAACCTGGCCATTATTAATAGTTCCTGAAACAACCATAAAATTGCTATTGCTGGTAACAGTATCAACAGCAATATGTTTGGATGTAGAATCTAAGTATAACGAATCAATCAGATCGGTATAATAGAATTTGCCATCCGCACTGGGGACATATGGGGCTGTACCGAATAAATTTTCGATAAATTCCGGGTTTTTTAATTTTCTGTCGTGAGCCGGCTGAATAAAGCCTCCATCCGGGAAAAGGGTATAATGCGAATCCACCAAACCATCAACCATTTTTTTAAAGTATCCTTTTGCTGTAGTCTCGTCAGATGAATCGTAAAGATTCAATTTCGAAAATAACGGGTTGTAAATTTTGTACATGTTATCCCAGTTAGTAGTATCAATACTCCAAAATACATAATTGTTATTCATGTTGTTCCAGAAATCATTAAATACCTGGCTAAAATTTCCTGTCAAAGTACTCCCCGACTGGTTTACAGTAGTGATTTCTTTTTTACAGGATGAAAAACATACAATAAAAACAGCTAAAACCAAAATTGTTTTAAACGAATTATAATTGCGGCGTTTCATATTTAGAAGAAGTTTTATTTTTATGAAATAGTTTTCATTTATTCATTTTCCCAATAGCTAATTACTTTTACCACCTAATTCGTATAAGCATCCTAAAGAAACTCCAACCGTTTCATTGTATCTTGGAACTAAGTTGATCTGATAATTTTTTTGCTGGTCCGACATTGATTGATAATATCTTGCTTCTCCAAAAAAGAGATATTTATCATTCATTTCATAACTCATCCCCACGCCGGCAAGCAATCCCAATTCTATTCTATTGTCCTTTGTATTGTTGAATTGGTATTTTTCATCGTAATTGTAGGGCGTATATTCATCAAAAACATTATTGGGTTGGGCATTACTTACCGTATTTGTGTATGCGGGTTCATCCAGAATGTTAGGCGTTGTTCCCTTTATGTGCGCCGAAAGCCAATATCCACCATAACCACCCAGGTTTAAAAATCCTCTTAATTGCTGACCTCCAAAAGAAAGATGCGCCATCAACGGTAATTGCAAATAAGTATTTGTGTTATCCTGATAAACGCCCTGAAAAAAGTCAGTTCTTGCCAATTGATAATTCTTTTGAATATAGCTTGGACCGGCCTGAAAGGCAAGCCAGTCATTTACTTTATAAAGAACGGGAATCCCTATGTTGAAACCGTAAGCCGGATTGTACTCTGTAGATACCAAGTTAGAAACATTGGTATTAAGGTAGTTTTTAGTGCCACCGCCTTCAATACCAATAGACAACTGTGATTTTACCTGAAGAGAGAGAAGAAAGAAGAAAAAAAGGCTAAATAAAAAATACTTTTTTTGTTTCATAAACGGATTTTTAAACAATGGTTTAGTATGAGGGAATACTGATTTAAAAGATTTATTTCTGCTTAATTGGTGAAACAAAAAGCTAAATTATTGTATCAGTATTATTAAAAATTCATATCATTTTATTTTGGGACAGCATTAACATTCTTCTAATCTTTCAAGGGATTTTATTAAAAATAATTTCTTTAGAAAAGGATACAAATATATTCCAATCAGAATTCAATTCAATTGTTTCTATATTAATCTAATCTTTCCTTTATCTCATATTTTCCCAATATCGAATATCCTAAAACTACTGGTAGTTTACTTTCGCGGCAAAATTATTGGAAATCTTTACAAATAATCCGACATGAGAATTATATTTAAAACAATCTTCTTACCATTTATTTTCTTACTTATACTTACAGAAATATCTTTTGCAAATAACAATGAGCTTTATAGTGGTATTATCTTCGGTAAAATAACTTCATCAGATAATCAGCCAGCAGCAAATGCTACTATTGCCATTCAGGGCACTCTTAGGACTACCATTACCGATGAGAATGGAAATTTTTCTTTTCACCACGTCAAACCTGGCAAATATATAATCGAAATATCTTTTGTAGGTTATGAAACCATTCTTCATCCAGTAACTGTTGAAAACAATAAAACTGTAAATTTTTCACTTCAATTGAAAATTTCCTCAAAGCAATTGAGGAAGATAGTAATAACATATAACAGCTTGCAAAATGAGAAAATAGCTTCAATCGGTAAAGCCAATATTGAAGCGAAAGATTTGCCGCAGGCCACCACTGTTATTGGTAAAGAAGTGATGGTTAGGCAACAAGTATCTAACCTGGGAGATGTGTTGATGAATGTTCCGGATGTATATGTAATGGGGGCCACAGACGGAGTGCAGCAGGAAATAGGTGCAAGAGGTTACCTCTTTGGAAGTACGAATACTTTCAAAAACGGAGTACAGTTTAATAATGGTGTGATGCCGGAAGTAAGTAGTTTGGAACGCGTAGAATTCTTAAAAGGTAGCGCTGCTATTTTAATGGGCGACGTTACCGCGGGAGGTGTGCTGAACCTGGTTACGAAAAAACCACAGTTTGAAAACGGAGGAGAAATATCTATGCGCGCAGGCAGCTATAGTTTTTATAAACCTTTTCTCGATATCTATGGCCCTTTTATAGGTCGGATAGGCAAGGGCATTTCAGCCCAAGCCCTCCACAAAACCGTGCTTGAGATTCTCACCTCACACGGCTTTTCTCATTCAGCATAAGAAGATTCTTACACATAATTGAACTAAACTTGATCATCCACGATTACTCTGTGTTGTCTTTCGCAATTTTGTTAATTACAAAGAAACAAAATATGCCCTCTCTAAAATTCAACCTCAGCGAAGCTGAAATTGAAAAGCTAAATTACGAACGATATGCTTTTCCTGATCCAATGGTTCAAAAAAGAATTCATGCTGTTTATCTGAAAGCTACTTTAGGCGCTTAAGCAAAAAAAACTGAAAACAAATTGTCACTTTTTTCAGCAAGCTATTTTGATGCCGTAGAGGTTTGATATGTTTTGTATTTGCCTTCGGGCATTGAGAAAATGTAACTCTATAA
>Ga0307372_10008497_pt1 | contig 14421 bp, 12 predicted proteins | sample OX1MG_FD_202533 | JGI IMG/M metagenome (GOLD analysis project Ga0307372, IMG submission 202533) | Soil microbial communities from Risofladan, Vaasa, Finland - OX-1 | ecosystem: Environmental > Terrestrial > Soil > Coastal area > Acid sulfate soil | place: Finland: Risofladan, Vaasa | collected...
TCCGGTCTGCGTGTGTGGACATCGGGCGCGCCTGCGGGTGCTGACGGCGAAGCCGGTCCGGGCAACCGAGGCGGAGCGAGACGCCAACCCGCGTAGCCGGAGCGCCCGCCTGCGGGCCGCGGAGCGTCTGGCGTGAGCGGCGCCACACGCTCGGCGCGCGGTCGCCGGATCGACGAGGCTCCGGCGGTCGGTCGGACGCGGGCGGCGGTGCGTCCGGCGCGCCGCTATTTCACCCTGCACGGCGCCGCGATGGTCGCCATCGCCGCTGCGGCGCTGACGGTGATCGGCATGCTTTACCTGATCCAGACGAGCCACGTCGCCAGCCTGGGCTACCAGTTGAGCCGGCTCCAGAACCAGCGCGACCAGCTCGCTATCGACAACGCCCGGCTGGGCTATCAGGTGGCTCAGTTCGAATCACTGGATACGATCTACCAGGTCGCCACGCAGAAGCTCGGCATGGTTCCTTTGACGCGACACCAGTTCATGCAGGTTCAGGTGCCGGCCAACGATCAGCTTCCGGCGAACGCTCCGCAGACAGCACCGCCGGAATCCGGGCTGCGGCGTGTCTGGCGCGAGCTGGCAGGGATCGGCCGAGGACAGGCGCCGGCCCAGGGCCCGCCCGCGCTGGCGGGAGGCTCCACCCACTGATGCGCCAGCCCTATGAGATCCCGCGCCGCCGGATCAACGCGCTGCTGGCGGGTTTCCTGGTCTTCTCGCTGGCGATCACCTGGCGCGTCGTCTCGTTCCAGGTGGTCAGCCGGCAGGCGCTCGCCCAGGAGGCGGTCGCCTTCCGCTACCGGGAGGACGTGGTGCCGGCTCAGCGAGGGACTATCTACGACTCGCGGGGCCGGCCGCTGGCGACGAACGTGCCGGCCAACCGCGTCTCCGTCATCGTCAATCAGGTCAAAGCTCCGCACGCGACCGCACTGGCACTGGCGCCGCTCATCGGCCGCGGTGCCGACGACATCGAGTCGGCCATCACCCAGCCCGGCAAGGAGTGGGTGGTGCTGCAGCGACGGCTCACGCAGGAGGCGTCGGATCGAATCACGGCCATGAAGTTGCCGGGTGTCGTGCTCGACCCCGAGCCACGGCGTGTCTACCCGATGGGTGACTTCGCCTCCCAGGACCTCGGCTTCGTCAACTACGACTACGTGGGGTCGTATGGGGTCGAGGGAGCCTACAACACGGTGGTCGGCGGGGTGGCCGGCAAGCTCGTGGGCGAGCGGGACACCTCCGGCAACGTCATCGCCCTGGCACAGAGTTCGCTGAACCCACCGCAGGATGGCGCGGACCTGGTCCTCACCGTCGACAGTGCCGTACAGCGGATCGTGGAGCAGGCGCTGGATCAGGCGCTGGCGAGCCAGCAGGCGAGCAGCGGCACGATCATCGTCGAGAATCCGCAGACGGGCGAGATCCTGGCGATGGCGAGCCGGCCGTCCTTCGACCCGAACAACTTCCAGGACGTGACGGACGCGTCGCTGTTCAACAATCCCGGGATCAGCGGGACGTACGAACCGGGGTCGACCTTCAAGACGCTGACCATGGCGCTGGGTCTGGAGACCGGCGTCGTCACGCCCGATACGGTCCACGACGGCGGGCCATACCGGATCATTCCGGGCGGGGACAAGGTCTACAACGCGCTCGACGTGGACTTCGGTCCGGAGACGATGACGCAGGTATTGCAGCACTCGAGCAACCTGGGGGCTATGTGGGTTGCCGAGCAGGTGGGTGAGGACCGATTCTACCGGGGCCTGGCAGCCTTCGGAATCGGCAGGCCGACAGGGGTCGACCTCGCGGGCGAGGCCGACGGCATCCTGCCGCTGCCGGGATCCGCCAGCTGGACAGAGGCCAACCTGTACACCAACGCTTTCGGTCAGGGGTTGGCGGTCACGCCGCTGCAACTGCTCAACGCCGAGTGCGTGCTGGCCAATGGCGGTAACCTGATGAAGCCGTACCTGGTCAAGCAGATCGTCGGACCCAACGGCACGCAAAACATCCAGCCGCGGGTCGTGCGGCGGGTCATCTCGCCCCAGACCTCACAGACGATCACCGCCATGCTAACCACGGTCATGGACACGACGTACAAGCGCTTCTCGGTCCCGGGCTACGAGATCGCGGCCAAGACGGGAACGGCCCAGGTTCCGTCGCCGAACGGGGGCTACGATCCGAACGCGACCATCGGGTCGATGATCGGCTACGGCCCCACCAACAACCCGCAGTTCGCGGTGCTGGTCAAGATCGATCGACCCCAGGAGAGCCCCTGGGGTGAGTCGGCGGCGGGGCCCGCCTTCCAGCAGATCTTCCAGCAATTGTTCATGCTCTACGGCATCCCGCCGACCGACCCGGAAGCGGCGCGGACCGCGCCCTGATGTCGAAGCCGAGACGGAGCTGCCGATGACAATAGCGTTGCGCGACGTGCTCGAGGGGACTCAGGGGACGCTACGTGGTGCCGCCGGCCGGGATCTTCGCTTCAGTCGGGTCTGGCACGACTCGCGGGAGGTCGAACGTGGCGACCTGTTTGTGGCGGTGGTCGGGGAGCGGCTGGACGGCCACGCCTTCGTCGAGCAGGCGTTCGCGCGTGGCGCGGCGGGGGCGCTGGTCGATCGGGCGCACGCGGAGGCGCTCGGCGACGCCGGCGGGCCGCTCATCGTGGTGGGCGACACCGGTGAGGCTCTCCTGAAGCTCGCCGCCTCCTGGCGGGCGCGACACGACGTCCGGGTGGTCGGCATCACCGGCAGCATCGGGAAGTCGAGCACCAAGGAGGCCGTCTGGGGCGTCGCCTCCCAGCGCTTCCGGACGCTTCGCAGCCAGCGCAGCTTCAACAACGAGATTGGCCTGCCGCTGAGCCTGCTCGCCATCACCCCAGAGACCGAGGTGGTGGTGCTGGAGCTCGGCGGCGCCTACGCGTTCGGGGAGATCGAACGACTGGCGGCGATCGCGCGACCGCAGATCGGCGTGGTCACCAACGTCAGCCACTCTCACCTGTCACGCATGGGGTCACTGGAGGCGATCGCGACCACCAAGGCCGAGCTGCCCGCGGCGCTCCCGTCCGACGGCACGGCGGTCCTGAACGGCGACGACGCGCGCGTTCGAGGCATGGCCGGCGTGTGCCGCGGGCGTGTGATCCTCTACGGTCTCTCGCCCGACTGTGAGGTTCGCGCCGAGCACGTCGAGAGCCACGGGCTCAGTGGCATCTCGCTCGACCTGCTCGTCGCCCAGCAGCGCTATCATCTGCACGTCCCGCTGCTCGGCCAGCACAGCGCGCACACGGTCATGGCGGCGATCGGCGTCGGCCTGGCGCTGGGCATGACCGTTGAGGAGATGCTGCCTGGCCTCCACGAGCCGGACGTGCAGCTGCGGCTGGTCACGGTGCCGGCTGTCGGTGGCGCCATCCTGATCGACGACACCTACAACGCCAACCCGACCTCCTCGCTGGCCGCGCTCAACCTGCTCAGCGAGATCTCGAACCGGCGGCGAATTGCCGTATTTGGAGACATGCTCGAGCTCGGCTCGTTCGAGGAGGAAGGGCACCGCATGGTCGGCCGGCGAGCAGCCGCCGTGGTCGACCGGCTGTACACCATGGGCGAGCGGGCGCGGATCATCGCCGAGGAAGCGATGGCCTACGGGCTGCCGGCGGCGCGGGTGCGGACGGTGGGGAGCAAGCGCGACCTGGTCGACGTGCTGCGGGACGATCTGTGTGAAGGGGACTACGTGCTGGTGAAGGGATCACGGGGAGTGCGGATGGAGGACGTGGTGGCGGAGCTGCGCGATCGGTCGCGGCCGGAATGATCCTGCTGGTCGAGCTCACTCTGCGGGTCGCGCACTCGCTGCGCGCCGACAGCCTGCTGCCGCGTGAACCCGGGCGCAACCTCGCGCTGTCGCTGGCCCTGTCCTCGGTCGCGTTCCTGCTGACCGTCCTGGTCGGGCGGCCGTACATCGACATGCTGAGGGCGAAGAAGGTCGGCAAGCAGATCCGGATCGAGGGGCCCGAGGGGCACCTGGTCAAGACCGGCACCCCGACCATGGGCGGGCTGATGATCACGGTGCCAGTACTGTTCCTGACGATCGTGTTCAATCTCGCCGGCCGCCTGTCCATGCTGCTGCCGATCGGCGTGCTGCTGGGGACGGCCGCGCTCGGGGCCATCGACGACCGGATGTCGCTGGTCGGGGCGGCGCGCGCTGGCCTGGCGGCGCGCTTCAAGATGGCTTGGCTGCTCCTGTTCGCGATCGTGAGCGCGCTCGTGCTCTACTTCCCGCTCCGGCTCCAGAGCATCTACGTGCCGGGCATCGGTAAGCACGACATCGGCCTGATCTACATCCCGATCGCCGTCTTCGGCATCTCCGGAGCGGCCAACGCGGTGAACTTTACCGACGGGCTGGACTCGCTGGCCGGCGGGACCTCGGCGGTGGCCTTCGTGGCCTACGGGATCATCGCCTTCCTCCAGGGGCAGGTACAGGTCGTCACCTTCTGCTTCATGATGGCGGGGGCGATCCTGGGGTTCCTCTGGTACAACGCCCATCCGGCGCAGGTCATCATGGGCGATACGGGCGCGCTGGCCATCGGTGCGGCGCTGGCCACCGCGGCGTTCATGACCGGCCAGTGGCTGCTGCTGCCGGTCGTCGGGTTCGTCTTCGTGGCAGAGGCCTGCTCGGTGATGCTGCAGGTGAGCTACTTCAAGCTGACCCATGGCAAGCGCATCTTTCGAATGACCCCGATCCATCATCACTTCGAGTTGCTCGGCTGGTCCGAGACGCAGATCACGATGCGGTTCTGGCTCATCGGGATGATGGCCGGTCTGCTCGGCGTCGCTCTGGCGCTCATCTGAGGAGATGAGGATGGCGGACGAGGGTAGCGAGCGAGCGCTCCGCGGTCGACGCGCGGTGGTGATGGGTCTGGGCACGCGCCAGGGCGGGGTCGGCGTCGCGCGCTACCTGGTGCGTGCGGGGGCTGATGTGACCGTGACCGACCTGCGCTCCGCGGCGGACCTCGGCTCCGCGCTCGAGGCGCTCGCCGGCCTGCCGATCCACTACGTCCTGGGGGAGCACCGCGCGGAGGACTTCGACCGGGCGGACGTGGTGGTGCGGAACCCCGGTGTACCGGCGGACTCGCCCTGGCTGACGCGGGCACGTGCGGCAGGGGCACGCGTCGAGATGGAGATGAGCCTCTTCTTTCGCGCGTGCCCGGCGCCGATCGTGGGCATCACCGGGACCAAGGGGAAGACGACCACCGCTACTCTCTGCGCCGGCATCCTGGGCGTCGGCCGGCCGGACACCGTGCTCGCCGGGAATATGGGGGCGTCGGCACTGGACGCGCTGCCGCGCATCGACGCGGCCACACCGGTGGTGCTCGAGCTGTCGAGCTGGCAACTGGAGGGGATGGCCGAGCACGGCCAGAGCCCGCACGTGGCCGTCATCACCAACGTGAGTGAGGATCACCTCAACCGCTACCCGTCCTTCGCCGCCTATGTCGAGGCCAAGCGCCACATCGGGCGCTTCCAGCGTCCCGGGGACTGGTTCGTCGTCAACCGGGACGATCCACTCGTCTGGTCGAGCCGCGACGTCGGGCAAGGGACCGCCGTACCGTTCGGCCGCGAGCTGGGCCGCGCGATCGGCGCGTCGCTCGAGCATGGGCAGATCATCTGGCGCTGGGGCGACCGCGAGACGTTTTTGTGTGACACCCGGGACCTGCCGGTGCACGGCGAGCACGCGGCGTTCGACGCGGCCGCCGCCGCTGCCGCGGCGATCCTGGCCGGCGCCACACCGGACGAGGCGCGACGCGGCTTGCTGGCGTCGGAACCGGTGCGTGACCGGCAGGAGCGCGTGGCCACGCTCGGAGGGGTGCTCTACGTCAACGACACGACCGCGACCGCGCCGGCGGCCGTGATGGCCGCGCTCGACGCCTTCAGGGACCGACCGCTGGTGTTGATCGCGGGTGGGGCCGGGAAGGGAGCAGACCTGACGCAGGTGCTGGCACGCGTGGCCGCGCAGGCGAAGGCGGTAGTCCTGCTCGATGGTTCGGCGACCCAGGAGTTCCGGCGACTGCTCGACGAGGGCGGAGCCGACATCGTGCTGGGTCCCTTCGGGCTGATGGACGAGGCCGTGCGTGCCGCGACGGTGCTCGCGGCTCCGGGGGACGTCGTCCTGCTGTCGCCCGGCGTGGCGAGCTTCGGGCTGTTCCGGGACGAGTTCGAGCGGGGCGAGGCCTTCCGACGCGCGGTGGAGCGGCTGACGGTGACGAACCGGGAAGAGGTGCGGCGATGAGCGCGGCCCTGGGCGCGGTGGAGGGCCGGATCGAGCGCCTCCTCGGTTCGCGGGGCGTTCGAGGTATGCGGGCGGCGCTGCATGAGCCGGACTACTGGCTCATCACCATCGTGCTGACGCTGGTGATGTTCGGCACGGTTATGGTCTTCAGCGCGAGCTTCGCCATCGGTGTGCAGCAGAACGGCGGTAGCGGCTACTCCTACCTGATCAAGCAGCTCATGTGGGTGGCGATCGGGCTGGCGGGCATGTTCGCCACCTACACGATCGACTACCACGTCTGGCGGCGTGTCTCACTCCCCGGCATCATCGTCGTGCTCGGGCTGCTTGCCGTGGTCGCGGTCGTTCCCGGCGGCGGCGCGGCGGCGTTCGGCGCCAAGCGCTGGATCCCGCTGGGGCCGTTGACGTTCCAGCCGAGCGAGGTCGCCAAGCCGCTACTGATCCTCTATCTGGCTGACTGGCTTGGCTCCAAGGGCGCCAAGATCCGCCACTGGAGCCACGGCCTGCTGCCCTTCACGATCGTACTGGGCACGCTGATCGGGCTGGTGATGCTGCAGCCGGACCTGGGTACGTCGGGGCTGCTGGCCGCCATCGGCGTGGGCATGTTCCTGGTGGCGGGCGCGGACCTCCTGCAGCTGGGCATGTTGATGTCGGCCGGCATGATGGCCTTCGCGGTGCTGGCGCTCGGCGCGTCGTACCGCCGCGCTCGCATCCTGATCTTCCTGAACCCAGACACCGACCTGCGCAACCTCGGCTGGCAGCTGGCCCAGGCGCGATTGGCCCTCGGCAGTGGCGGGATCCTGGGGCTGGGGCTGGGCGCGAGCCGCCAGAAGTTCTCCTGGCTCCCGGCGGCCTCGACCGACGCAATCTTCGCGGTCATCGGGGAGGAGCTGGGCCTGGTCGGCTGCGCTCTGGTCCTACTGCTGTTCCTCGCGCTGGCCTGGCGCGGATACCGCATCGCCAAGCGAGCCCCCGACACCTTCGGGGCGCTGGTCGCGGTCGGCATCGTTACCTGGATGATCTTCCAGGCGGCGATCAACATCGGCGGCATCACCACGACGATCCCCTTCACCGGCGTGCCGCTGCCGTTCATCAGCTACGGCGGCACGGCGCTGGCGGTCTCGCTCACGGCGATGGGAATCCTGCTGAATATCTCGCGTCAAACGCTGGATCGCGCGCCGGCGGTCGCCTCCGGCCCGGCCAAGCCCCGTAGCGTCGGACGCCACGGCAAGCCCCTGCGGCATCAGACGCGGCCACGTGCCGAGCGTGAGTTCACCGCCCCTCGGCTGAGCCGGCCGAGCTCGCACCGTGGCAGAACCGCGGCCGGCGTCGACAGCCAGTTGCAGCCGTCCGGCTCCTTCGGACGAGCGAGGGATCGCCGGCCAACGCGGCACTGGGGATAGGCGAGGCCATGACCGCTGTGCCGCCCAACCTGCCTCCTCCACCCGCGACCATCCACCTCGTCGGGATCGGCGGGATCGGGATGAGCGGGCTGGCGCGTATCCTCGCGGCGCGCGGCTACCGCGTTACCGGCTCGGACGCGGCCGATTCGCCGGTCGTCCAGTCGCTGCGGGACGAGCGGTTCCTGGTGGCGATCGGGCAGGACGCGGCCAACCTGGGCGCGCCGCAGCTCGTGGTGGCGACCGCCGCTGCCCGTGACGCAAACCCGGAGCTCTTGGCGGCCCGGGAGCGTGGGATCCCCGTGCTCAAGCGCGCCACCGTGCTGGGACTGCTGTGCGACGAGCGGATCTGCATCGCCGTGGCGGGCACCCATGGGAAGTCCACCACGAGCGGGATGCTGGCGCTCGCGCTGTCGCGGGCCGGCGAGGATCCGTCCTTCGCGGTCGGGGCGGTCGTCACGCAGTTGGGGACCAACGCACGACCCGGACATGGGCCCGTCTTCGTCGCCGAGGCTGACGAATACGACTACAGTTTCCTGTCGCTGCATCCGCAGGTGGCAATCGTCACGAACGTCGAGCACGACCATCCGGACCTGTTCCCGACGCTCGAGGTGGTCGACGAGGCGTTCGCGCGCTTCGCGCGACAGGTGCGGCCGGACGGCACGCTGCTGGTATTGGCCGACGACCCGGGGTGCCGGCGGCTGATCGAGCGGCTCGGCTCGCTATCGTGCCGGGTGGTGACGTTTGGGGCCGCGCCCGATGCCGGTTGGAGGGTGACTGGAGAGGCGGCCGGGGGGTCTATCGTCAGGACTCCCGACGGCCGGGAGTTCGCCTTCCAGCTGCGCGTGCCGGGCTGGCACAATCGTCTCAACGCCGTGGCGGCGCTGGCGGGGGGCGCGGCCGCCGGCGTCGCGGTCGACCGGCTCCTGCCCGGCCTGACGGAGTTCACCGGGGTCGGGCGCCGGTTCGAGGAGCGGGGGCGGGCCCGAGGAGTCGTCGTCATCGACGACTACGCGCACCACCCCACGGAGATCGCGGTGAACGTGGCGGCGGCGCGGGAGCGCTATCCGGGCGTGCGGTTGTGGGCGGTGTTCCAGCCGCACACCTACTCGCGCACGCGCCTACTGCTGGACCGGTTCGCGCAGGCGCTGTCGGGTGCCGACCGGGTGGTTCTGGCGGAGATCTACGCGGCGCGTGAGACAGACGACCTCGGCGTGGGCTCCGCTGACATCGCGTCCCGCATCGACGGGCCGGCGGTGGACCTGGTAGGTACGCCCGAGGCAGCGGGGGCGCTCGTCGCCTCCGAGGCGCGGCCGGGCGACGTGGTCCTGGTGCTCGGAGCCGGCGACATCTGGAAGGCCAGCGAGGTACTGCTGCGGGCGCTAAGGGCGCGCGTGGACGAGCGGCCCGCGATCTGAGCCGCGCTGCCGGCCCGTACCGTGCGCGACGTCGCGGGTATCACGAGTGGCGCACCCGCACCGGCAGGTCTGGAGTTAGGAGATTCGAGTGGCACGACGAATTCGGGTGGGCGTCATCTTCGGGGGACGCTCGGGCGAGCATGACGTGTCGCTCCGCTCGGCCCAGGCGATCATGCGGGCCATGGACCGGAACCGCTTCGAGGTCGTCCCGATCGGGATCACCCGCGAGGGGCGCTGGCTGATCGGGCCGGACCCGCTGAGGGAGCTCGCCGGGACCTCTCAGCTGGCGCTGGAGGACGGCAGCGGCGATACGCCGGTGGAGGACCCGGGTTTCTCCGAATTGGCGACTCGCTCCGAGGCGGCGCTGGACGTGGCCGATGCCGGCTGGGTGCGCGATCTGGACGTCGTCTTTCCCGCCCTGCACGGGCCGATGGGGGAGGACGGCACCATCCAGGGGATGTTCGAGCTCGCCGACATCCCGTATGTGGGCGCGGGCGTGCTGGCCTCGTCCGTGGCGATGGACAAGGTCACGGCCAAGCGCCTGTTCCTGCAGGCCGGTCTGCCGGTCGACCCCGCCTGGCTGTGCGTCACCCGCCGTGAGTGGCAGCAACAGCCGGAGGAGATCACCGCGCGCATCGAGCGCGAGATCGGCTACCCATGCTTCACCAAGCCCGTCAACCTCGGCTCGAGCGTCGGCGTTGCCAAAGTCCACCATCCGGGCGAGCTGGAGGCCGGGATGGCCGAGGCCGCGCGCCACGACCGCAGGATTCTCGTCGAGCGCGGCATCGACGCGCGCGAGCTCGAGGTGAGCGTGCTGGGCAACGACGATCCGATCGCGTCGGTCGTCGGTGAGATCGTTCCGGCGCGAGAGTTCTACGACTACGAGGCGAAGTACGTCGACGACTCGGAACTGCTCGTGCCGGCGCCGATCACCGAGCAGCAATCGGAGGCGATCCGGCGGGCGGCGCGCGACGCCTTCAGCCTCCTCGATTGTGCCGGCCTGGCGCGGGTCGACTTCTTCCTCGAGCGGTCGACGGGTCGTATCTTCTTGAACGAGGTCAACACCATCCCCGGGTTCACGCGCATCAGCATGTATCCCAAGCTTTGGGAGGCGAGTGGCCTGACGTTTCAAGACCTGGTGTCGCGGCTCGTCGAACTGGCGGTCGAGCGCTACGCCGACCGGCACGGCGGCGGATGAGCACCCGTGCCGATGGCGGTCCGGTGTCCCGGCGAGAGGCGCAGCGACGGTCCGGCCGCGGCTCGCGCCTGGGCGGCTTTCTGCGCGCCGCCGCCGCCAACGGGCGATTCCCGGCGTTCCTGCTCAGCGTCGGCCTGACGGTGCTCGTGTTCGGCTTCCTCTTCTCCCGTGACTTCACGGTGCGCTCGGTCGTGGTGCGCGGCAACACTTTGGCGTATGCCGACTCCATCGTCGCCGCCAGCGGCGCGCTGGGCCAGCCAATCTTCCGGCTGGATACCGACGCCATCGCCCGGCGCGTGGCCGCGTATCCGGCGGTCGCCTTCGCCGAGGTCTCTACGCAGCTCCCGGACCGGGTGGTCGTCCAGCTGCACGAGCGGACCCCGGCGGTGGACTGGCAGGTCGGGGACAAGTCGGTTCTGGTGGACGACCACGGCTGGGTAATGGCGCCCGGCTTCGACCCGAAGCTGACGCGGATCGTCGAGACACAGGGCTCGCTGCCCGCGGTCGGCACGCAGCTGCCGGCGGACCTGATCGCGGCCGATCGCGCGATCGCGGAGCGATTCGGCGCGCAGCTCGGGACCATGGAGTACGACCACATTACCGGGCTTACCGCTCGACTGACCGACGGGCGCGAGATCGTCTTCGGCGGCTCGGACCAAATCCCGCTCAAGCTCAATGTTGCCCAGGCCGCGCTTGCGCTATCCGATCCATGGACCCACCTCGACGTACGGGAGCCGGATCGCCCCTTCTACCAGTAATCCCACGTTCTACGACCCATCCCAGCTGGCGGACAGCATGCGTACGGACGCCAACCATACTCGGAAATGCGCTCTGGACCGCCGACCGTACGTTCACGGCGCGGTCCGGTGCCCCGCGGGCCGGTCGAGCGTTCAGCTCGCGTGAAAGCCGCACGCGGAATCTGCGCATGCACGAACACCGTGACTGAACGCCCCGTGCTATAATCCTGCAGACACCATTGCATCCTGGACTGCCTTGAACCACGACGGTGAGCGGTCGGGAAGGCGACTGTGACAGCACGAGCCTGGTATGTCGGTCTCGACCTGGGACCGCGGACGTTCACGGCCGCCGCGGCCGTCCGTGGGGCTGGCGGCGACGTCGCGGCGCTGGGCAGCGAGTCGGTGACAGGTGCGGGGATCGACCGCGGGCGCATCGTCGACGCGGCCGCGCTGCGTCGCTCGGTCGAGGCGCTCCTCACCCGGGTGACGGATCGCCTCGACGCAGAGATCGCGTCCGTGGCCCTGACCATCCCGGGTTCGCCGTGCCGCCGCGTCGCGGCCTCGGCGGAGCGGCGTTTCGGTACGCCCAACTGGATCGACTCGGTTACGGTGCAGGAGCTGCGCCTCCAGACGCTCCGGGTGCCCGCCGCGGCCGGAACGGTGCTGGCGAGCAGGAGCTGGGCACGCGTTGACGGCCGACGATGGCCCGACTCGGAGCCGGTAGGCTGGGGACAGCGACTGCGGGTCGATACTGAAGCCTGGGTCGTGACGCCGGACTACATCGCGGGTTACGCGCGGATGCTGGCGCAGCTGGGATTCGAACTCGACCTGTTGATGCCCCGGGTGGCCGCGGCAGCCGCGGTAGCGCTTCACCGGACGGAGATGGAGCGGGGGGCGCTGGCCATCGACGTCGGGGAGACCGAGACCGATGTGGCGGCCTATGCCGGCGGTGTGCTGAGGGCGCTGTTCAACTTGCCGCACGGTTTCGCGACACGGCCGGAACTGTCGACGGAACGTTCGCTCAACCCTTCGAGGTCGACCGTTCCCGGTCGCGGACGGGCGACACCGCGCGGTCTGGCGTACGGGCGGCCCTATTCTACGATGGCCGCGCTCAACGGCGCGGTCCGTGGTGCAGAGAATGCGACCGTCACGGACGCTGGCCCCCTCACGTCAACGCCGGCCAACCTGTTTCGCCAGATACGGCGGCGGCTGGAAGAGCTCGAGCTGCAACGCTTCGTGCGCGGCGGGCTGGTCCTTATCGGTGATGGCGCCCGGCGCCCGGACACCCTGGCGGCGGCAGTAGATGTGCTGGGGCTGCCGGCACGGGTAGGGCGACCACTCGGCTGGGAAGGCGGCCGCGGCTGCGCGGACCCGGCGTTGACGGCCGCGATAGGACTGGTTCTCACTCAGGCGCAGATGCATCCCGACGACGAGCCACCCAGGACGGCGCCGCGCGCGCAACCGGTGCCGGTGCCCGCGCGAGCGTCACATGAGAGAGTGGGCGGCCTCGGTCGATGGCTACGGGAATTCGTGCCGGCCGGTGAGGGGACGTAGGGCTCACTTTGCCGCAGGAGGCGGTGGGCGAGCATACTGTTACGACAACTCGTGCTGGCTCGGGAGCGACATTCGGGGAGCGGTCGCGGCTGGTGCGCTGCGGGAAGGAACCTTGATGTTCAACGTCCACGACGACGACTACGCGCACTCTTACGCTCGCATCAAGGTGATCGGTGTGGGCGGCGGCGGGGGCAATGCGATCAACCGCATGATCGGGGCCGGCGTCGACGGCGTCGAGTTCATCGCGGTCAACACCGATGCACAGGCGTTGATGAACTCGATGAGCCCGGTGACGGTTCGGATCGGCGACAAGCTGACCAAGGGGCTCGGCGCGGGCGGACGCCCGGAGATCGGCGAACGCGCCGCCGAGGAGAGCATCGACTCCATCAGTGAGGTCGTCCGTGGTGCCGACATGGTCTTCATCACGGCCGGCATGGGCGGCGGAACCGGCACGGGCGCCTCGCCGATCGTGGCGCGGCTGTCGCGCGAGACCGGATCGCTGACCGTTGGCGTCGTGACGCGCCCGTTCGACTTCGAGGGCGCTAAGCGGCGGCGCGTCGCCGACGAAGGGGTTGCCGCGCTCAAGGAGCACGTCGACGCCTTGATCACGATACCGAACCAGCGCTTGATCAGCCTGGTCGACCCGAAGACGCCGTTCTCGGAGGCGTTCCGGCTGGCCGACGATGTGCTCCGCCAGGGCATCCAGGGCATCTCCGACCTGATCATCAAGCCGGGTCTGATCAACCTCGACTTCGCCGACGTCAAGACGATCATGCGCGACGCAGGGTCCGCGCTCATGGCGATCGGCCGCGGCACCGGCGAGACGCGCTGCGTCGACGCAGCGCGCATGGCAATCGAGAGCCCGATGCTGGAGATGAGCATCGACGGGGCCGTCGGGGTGCTCTACAACATCATCGGCGGGCCGGACCTGTCGCTGGTCGAGATCAACGAGGCCGCCGAGGTCATCCGCTCCGCGGCGGACGAGGATGCCGAGATCATCTTCGGCGCCACGACCGACGAGGCCATGGGTCGCGACGTCCAGATCACGCTGATCGCTACGGGCTTCCAGGGCGGACAGCCGCGGCGAGCGCGCAACGAGCGGCGCTTCCGTTCGGCGGATGCGCCGGCCACGCCCAGCGCCCCGGCCGGAACGCCCCGTACGCCGCTGATGGCCGACGACGAGTGGTCCGAGCCGGCGATCCTCCGCTTCCTGCGCGAGCGGTGAGGGAATCGGGGTGCGCTGTCCCTTCTGCCAGGCGCGTGACTCGAGGGTGGTGGACTCGCGTGAGCTGGGCAGCGGCGACAGCATCCGGCGTCGCCGCGAGTGCAGCGCGTGTGGACGCCGCTTCACGACCTACGAGCGGGTCGAGAGCGGCAGCCTGATCGTCGTCAAGCGCGACGGCCGTCGCGAGGAGTTCGACCCGCGCAAGCTGCGCGAAAAGCTGCGCATCGCGCTGACCAAGCGGCCCGTGCCCGAGACCGAGGTCGACCGCATCGTGGCGGCCGTCGAGGCCGAGCTGCTGGCGATGGGCACCGTTGAGGTGCCGAGTACGGCGATCGGAGAGATCGCCCTGCGGCAGCTGAAGCAGCTCGACCAGGTCGCCTATATCCGCTTCGCGTCCGTGTACCGCAGCTTCGCCGATCTCGACGACCTCCGGCGGGAGATGGAGGTCCTGAGCGGCACGCCCGGCCCCAAGAAGGCGAGCGAGTAGCGCGTCGTGCCGGGAGATAGACCCGTCGATCTGCCGCCTGCGCGCGGGAGTGGGGCCCGCGCCCACCCAAGCAACCGGCCTGAATGGGTGGAAGATACGCAGGTTGCATGCAGGGCGCGACGAATCGCGCCCTGATCTATTTGG
>Ga0307372_10008498_pt1 | contig 14421 bp, 16 predicted proteins | sample OX1MG_FD_202533 | JGI IMG/M metagenome (GOLD analysis project Ga0307372, IMG submission 202533) | Soil microbial communities from Risofladan, Vaasa, Finland - OX-1 | ecosystem: Environmental > Terrestrial > Soil > Coastal area > Acid sulfate soil | place: Finland: Risofladan, Vaasa | collected...
CAATCAAGACTGCTGAAGCCGGCCGCTCTGAACCGATTCTGGTTCGAGCCCAGCTGGCCGAGCAGTGGGCAATCCTCCGCCGCCATCCCCTCGGTCCGGAGGTTGCTCAGCAATCAGTTACCCCATGGTTTGCGGCTGCCCCATCTGTTGCCTGATCGGGCCCCTCCTCTGGCATGTGCAAAGCTCTGACCAGGATGTTCCCGAGGTGTCACTTGCTCAATTGCGCCCCACCGCTGATCGACGGAACGCATTCGTTTCATTCGTATCTTGCGTTTTGATCGTTTTGGTTTACAATGGGCGCTGAGACGATCTACGGAGACGGGAGGCGCTATGGCACTACGAGCAGAAGCATTCGACGATGTCGTCATGCCTCCAGACGACCTGGGACAGGTCATCAGCCTCGACGGGATGCTTCATCGAACAAATTCGGCGACGTTGCGAGGAGCCAGCGGCGAAGAGATGCTGCTTCCCTCGGAGGTCTACGACGTTCTCCTCGAGGTTGTCACTGCGATGAGCAAAGGGCAGGCCATCTCTGTCGTGCCGAAGAGCCAGCGGCTCACGACTAGAGAGGCTGCGGACTTCCTCGGCATCAGTCGGCCAACGCTCGTGAAGCTTCTTGAGGGCGGTGAAATCCCTTTCGAACAGCCGTCGCGTCACCGTCGAGTCCTTCTGAGCGATCTCGTCGCGTTCAAACAGCGGCGGCGGGATGCCCGCAGGGCGACACTCGCAGAGATGACTCGCAAAGCAGCCGAACAAGGCCTCTACGATTCGACCGAGTCTCCCGACGAAGTCACCGCTGCGCTGAAGAAGGCACGCTCGGAGGTCGAACGGTCGGCTGAAGGGTAGCGGTGCAGAGCTTCACGGTGGTCTTGGACGCGTGCGTCCTCGTGCCCGTCACAGCTGCAGACACGTTGCTCCGCCTCGCTGAGCGCGAGATGTATCGACCAGTCTGGTCAGAGAGAATTCTCGAAGAAGCCAAGATGGCGGTCGCAAGACTCCATCCCGAACTGTCTGCCGAGCAGATCGACCATCGCTTCGACTGTATGGACGAAGCGTTCGAAGACGCATCGGTATCGGGATGGGAGAGCCTCGAGGGCTCCATGGTCCTCCCCGATGAGAACGACAGACACGTCGTAGCGTGTGCGCTCGTCGCCGGTGCAGATGCGATCGTCACGAACAACATCCCGGACTTTCCCGACAAGGCTCTTGCACCCCTGGGTATGGAGGCAATCAGGCTTGACGACTTTTTGCTCGACATCTTCGATCTCGTGCCGGAGGAGTTTGCTGCGGTGATTCGAGAGCAGGCCAGTGACGCAATGCACCCTCCCCTTTCCGCTTCTGAAGTCCTTGGCAACCTGGCCGCAGCGGGCGCACCTGAGACCGCCGCTGGTCTTCGGCCCATTCTCTAGCGAAGTCGCAACCGATCTCGTCCGGGAACGCCCAACCGTGAGCCAATTTCCGCGGTCATCCCGACGGTCCGAAGGTCGCTCAATATTCATTTACCCCATGGCTGACAGCCGGCGAACTGTCCGGTGCTACCGGAGCTGAACATGCGGGGCACCGGCGTACTTCTCCGATCGGACAGGCTGGTTGGTCCAACGTGTGACCGGATCGTGCAGCAGACCCTCGCGTCCGATCATCGGCACAGTGCACACACCGGAGCCGTGGACCAGAGGGTCCCGCCATCTATTGTTTCGACTCTGGCCCTGATGCCCGTGGAATGCGGCTTGAGCGAAAAGGTGAGTGGGCAGGCACTTGTGGGCGACCTACGTGACCGGGTACAGCCTGAAGACTCCAGCTGAATCACGCACCTGCGCATACAGCGTGTCGTATGCCTTTCGGGCTGGATTGCCGCCAGTCACCCTCTGGATCTCTTCAATGAACTTCGACGATTCCTCTTCCGAGCCTTCGAGTCCGTCGTCCCAGAATGACGTCACGATGACTTCAGAGCGCGTCCGGTGATCGTGTTTGAGGACAGTAAGACCGAGAAAGTGCGGAAGTGCACCGAATCGAGGGATGACGTGTTCCTGGATCTCCGCCATCAGCCGAGAGAGCTGGTGCATCTGAACGTAGAAGGTCACCTGCCGACTCTTCATTGATTCCCACCTCCAGATCTGCGCCGCTCGCCTTCAGATGCTGACGATAGGCGATACCAAATGCGCCGAGCGGTGCCCGATCATTCTCCCAGCATTGCGACCTGTCGCCCAGAGACCACGAGGTCTCCACACTGATTGAAGTGTGGCCCCGTTCAAGGGGCACTGCCACCTGGTGTAGCGACGATGAAGCCGAACACGTCCCTCGGTGTCACCTCGGCGGGCTCTTTGCCGACAAAGGCGAAGAACACCTTCAGGTCGTGGGCATAGGCCCGCACCGTGCTCGGCCGACATCGCACCGACGCGAACTCGAGGAACTCGTCGACCAGCACGTGGCCGACCCGATAGGTCTTCTCGCCGTCAGGACCGATCGAACACTCGAACACCGGACTCCACACCGCACCTCCTGGCTGGACTTCCACTCGAGAAAAGGCTTCTCGTTTGGTCAGTCCGGGGGGGCGGATCACCCGTGTAAGTGCCGATCGGGGCGCATGCAACTTGCGCGAGCACCTGTGCCGATGTGGCAGAGAATTGAATCCAGCGATGAGCAGCTGCCACTGAGGCGTGGGCCATCCTCCACCGCCATCCCCTCGGTCTGGAGGTTACCCAGGAATCACTTGCACCGTGGTTGTGGAAAACCGACTGAAAGGATCACCAGCCGGAGTTCTCCCAGTTCAGCACCTTGATCAGCGGATCCTGCCTCCCCATCCCAAGATGAGTACGGTCGATCAAATCCGTCGGATTCCGAGTTCGTGCGAGTGAGCGAGACGTCGACCGGACCACCCGCAGTCGCCGGACGACGGGGCGAGGTCTGGGCTACTCGTTGCCTCGGTTCGTAGCGTGCATGGCGATCATCAGGTCTGCCAAGGCCCTGGCCGCCCTCCCGTCGAGATCGTGATGATGCCAGCCACGATGGTCACCGATGGTTCTGGCTGCGATCGCGCACCGTTCAGCGAGCTCTGCGAAGTCGTCGAACGCGGCCTCGCACTGCTCACCGATGTCGATATCCGGACACGGGTGCTTGGCCAGCCATGTACGGGCAGTGCCAGCGGCCACCGCGACCTTGTCGCCGGCAGCACACGTCGCCGGAGTTCTCGTGAACAGCACGCCCGTCACCCGATGCGCTGCAGCAACGAGCTGGTTGACGGATGGCATGCCTTCGGTGAGCCAGACTTCGGTCTCTGGGCCGGCCGGTGCTGCCTTGCCGCCGGAACGCTCCGGTTCCACCGCGCTATCGTTGCATCTGACGCCATGCTGGATGAATTCAGCGCTCAGCGCCGAGTCCATCCACCGCTCAAGACTCGGAGTGAGCGCATATTCGGCGATCGGGGGATACGACTAATGACATCCGCCCCCGCTGGCCCTTCCACGTAGCGATGCTGCAGTCCCGGCAGCTCGCGAAGACAAGGCAGATCAATGCGCCGCGTTAGTGGACACGCTCTCTCCTGATGAGTGGTCCTCTTCCGAGTAGCGGCCGGATCGACTCGAAGGGCCACGTCGAGCAGATTCGACTTCAGCTGGGGCACGAACTTTCCGATACCGGAGCGAAGGGAAGTTCGGTCCTATGTTCATCGAATCGGGGCGAAAGACGGCCATCGTCCAAGCACACGGAGCTTCCAATGGATAATGGATCCGGAGAAGTCAATAGCCCAAAGTTCAAGATATGGCTTCGGCCCGACGGAATTGTTCAACTCGTTTGGACTCCTGCGGCGGTCATGAGTTTTGAGGAGGCGATTGGAGCTACGGAGGCGATGACCAAGCTCACTGGCGGGAAACGTTGCCCCCTGCTGGTAGACGCCCACGATGCCGGCCCTCAGGACCGGGCCGCGCGCTCCGAGTTCGTACGCCGGCATGATCTCGCGTCGGCCGTCGCCATACTGGGCGCGACGCCGCTGAGCCGGATGATGGGGAATTTCTTCATCGCCGTGAGCAAGCCGATGGTGCCAACGAAACTGTTCGACGATGAGTCCTCTGCCCTCGCCTGGCTCAGGGAATTCATGACGTGACTACGACGCCGGAATCGGAAGACAGAACTTCTTTGCGAGCCAGGGATGCGGCGGAATCGACCGGCTCTGGACCGGAGCCACACCGAGACGACCTGCGAAGGCACGAAACTGAGCGGCGCCTTGAGGAGATAGTGGGCACGATCCAGGAGTTCGCAGGTCTTCGATTCGAAGCTCGCGCGCAGGTCAGCCCCCTTGGAGATATCGTCGACGCGGTCGCCGCGGGTGTCAACTTCCTCGGAGAAGAGCTGGAAGCATCGTTCGCGGAGCTGGAAAGTAAGGTCGCGGACCGGACTTCTGAACTTGAAGTCATCATGCACGAACTGACGCGCCGAACACTCCACGACGAGCTGACCGGTCTGCCAACCCGCAAGTTGTTCTGGGACCGCCTGTCCCATCGCATGAGTCTGACCAACCGCCGTCATTCGGGTTTTGCGGTCGTTTTTGTCGATATCGACAAGTTCAAGGAGATCAACGATACCTTGGGTCATGGCGTTGGAGATCAACTGCTCATCGATGCGGCAACGCGAATTCGGGGCACGCTCCGGGTTGGTGACAGCGCGGCCCGCATGGGCGGAGATGAATTCCTGATTCTTCTCGATGACGTTGGATCGCCAGAAGCAGCGATGGTGGTGCCAAACCGCCTCATCTCGGCATTACGGGAACCGTACGAATTGGGGCCTGGTCAGCGAATTGTCACTGCCAGTCTTGGAGTCGTCGTAGGTTCCGAGGAATTTGCAACCGCAGACGCGGTCATTGCAGCGGCCGACACCGCGATGTACCAGGCGAAGCAGCGCGGCCGCGGACAGTGTGTGCTCTATGGCGACAGTCAACGCAACTATTCAGGCACCCTGACACCCGCGTCCACCACCTCCGCGATCGACGCGCGTCCCGTGGGGAAGTCTGACACGCGATCCCTCCTCTGACGCTCCGACCAACGAGCAGCTGGTTGCCAAGAACGCCGAGCTGAGCACCGCCATCGCAGAGATGCGCCTCGTCGTTCTAGTCGGACAGGTCGAACAGGAGGTAGTCATGCCAGTGGGGGGGACGCTCAGTAATGAGGCTCCTCGCCTTTGTGCCCTCGGGCTGCAGCGTATGCACCCTCAAAGAGGGGGACTCGACTGGCCCACGACATGTTGGATTGGGCAAAGGCATGGGCAGCCGTCCCGCGTCGAGTCAGCTCGTCGGGATCGTCGACTGCCTCAACCAGTGCATCGGCGAGCCCGTTGGCATCGTCGGGGCCCACCAGCCAGCCGGTGGGGCGGAAGGGGTCAAGGTTGATCATCAAGGGGAACCCTCCGCTTCGGGTGGCGATCACTGGCCGCCCCACGGCCATGGCCTCGAGTGCCGTCTGGGGATAGGAGTCGTTGACTGAGGGCATGACCACGACATCGCAGGCGGCTAGAGCCTCGGGCAGGTCGTCGTGGCCCCGCCAGCCGGCGAAGAACACGCCGTCGAGGCCGATCCGGCGGGCGACAGTGACAGGGTGCTCACCTTCCCATTCTCCAGGGTGACCGCCCCACACCAGCAGGGACGCTGAGCACCGGAAGCGGACCTGGGCCTGAGCGAACGCATGCAGGAGCAGGGACACTCGCTTGGCGGCGGTGAACCGACCAACGAACATGACCACGGTGGTGTCACCATCCCGGCCGAGAAGCCTGTCGAGGTCGGCCTCTTGGTAGCCCACGGAGCCGGGCACCCCCGACTCGTCCCAACCCTGGGGATCCTCCACCAGCCATTGCCGAAAGCAGTCCCGCAGCGCTCCGGGGCCGAAGTGGCGGGGCCGAAACAGGTCGGTGTCAACCCCGTTGGGAACTGTGGTGACCCGCTCCGGTGGGACGTCCAGCACCGAGATGGCCGTGGCTCGGTCGGAGGGCGAAACGACGACCAGGTGATCAGCGACCGCGGCCCGCCGGCGCAGCCGGTCCCGCCAGAATTCGCCATAGCGCCACTGCGACCAGCGCGTGGAGAGGAGCAGGTCGAGCTGCTCTTGGTCAAGAGTGCCGGTGTCAATGGTGGCGTGCTCCACAGCGTCGGGCATTTGTGCCAGCGTGAGGTCGAAGGCGTCTGCCACGGCTGCTCGCGCCTCGATGGCCTCGATGAGCTTGATCTCGGTGCCGTGCAGATGGGCCACCAGGGGCACGTGGGGCCAGTTGCGGGCGACGGCGTCGTGCTGGGACGTGAGGTGATGGAGATGGAACACGTCGGCACGCTCGGCCCCAGCGGCGGCGAAGGGTGCCTCCCACGCTGACGAGAGGTGGTCGGCCAGCGCCGGGTCAACGGCGGCCAACACTGGATCGGGAGCACCCTGGCGATCCTCGTATGAGGGGGGCATCGGCACGGGCGCCGCCACAGCGCTGGCTCCGGTCTCGAACGCTGCCACCGCCGCCGTGTAGTCGAGGTACTGCAGGTCGATGCCTGCGAAGAACGTCGGACCATGGGTGCCCTGGCCCGGTACACCAACGGAACCGGCCACCAACGATACCGACCAGCCCGCGTCGCCCAGGGCCGCGGCGAGATAGCGGGTCACCTGGGCCGAGCCGCCCCTGGGAAAGAACAGGAGCCCCATCACGATCTTGCCGGCGGCCATTGAGGTAAACGGTACAGCTGCGGATTGCGGGGAGGACGAGTCCGAGGAAAGCAACCTAGGCCGGGATCTGTCGGCGAACGGAACCCGGCCGAGAGCGCAATCCGGCCGCGTCGTTCGGGGACTGATACCGAACCCGGTGAGGATTCACTTCCAGCGCCGATTTCTCCGGGTGAATTCTTGGGTGTACCCGACGACCGAGAAGATTGACATGAACAGCTGGTAGATGAGAACGAAGACCAGGAGCCCGACGAGATTGCGTCGCATATGGAGACCGAGCGGCTTGAAGACGTGGCGCCGCTGGTAGTGGTAGAGCATGGCATAGACGGCCAGCGTCAGGGGGACGACCGCGAGAGTCATAGGGCCTACGATCCAGAAGAAACCGAAGCAGGCGAGCACGATGCCCGGGATCCACAAGAAGACGTACGCCGCGTCCAGCAAAGGGATGGCCAGGTCGATGGTCGTGAGCAACCGGGCGGGGCTGTGCTGCTGACGCCACGGGGGAACGGTGCGGAGCCCTTCGACCATCCCCCGCGCCCAGCGCGAACGCTGTCGGGCAAGCCCGGTGACCTTCTCTGGCGCGTCGGTGAACGCTACTGCCAGGGGTTCGAAGTACACGCGAGCTCCGTTCCGCAACAACTCCCACGTGAGGACGATGTCCTCACCGATGGCGTCGGGCCAGCCGCCAGCATTCCTGACGGCGTCGGCTCGGTAGAGGCTGAAGGCCCCCTGGGCCACCAGCGTGCTCTGGAATAGACCCTGCATCCGCTTAACGGAGGCGATGCCGAGGAAGTAGTCCCACTCCTGGAGTCGGGTCCAAAAGCTGTTCCGGCTGTTGCGAACCAGAACACAACCGGCCACGGCCTCTACGTCACTCGGCGAGGACTCGAGGCGGGCCACCAGGAGCCGGACGGCCGAGCGGTGCAGCAGAGTATCGGCATCTACTGTAACTACCAGGTCGGTTGTCACTGCGGCCAGGCCGCGGTTCAACGCATGGCTCTTGCCGGGTGTCCGCTCGGATACGACGTCGAGCTCCAATTCGGACTCGCCCGCCGTCGCTCTGGCCACTTCGACGGTTGCGTCGGTGGACCCGTTGTCGGCGAGCAGCACGTGGAGGGGGCCCGCGTAGTCCTGGTCGGCCAAGTGGCGTACGGTCTCGGCGATTGAGGCCTCCTCGTTCCGGGCGGCGATCACCACGGTGACCGGCTGGGTCGGCGATGACACGGTTAGCGCCGGCTGTCGGTCGAGAGTCAGGCCGGCGATCAAGAACGCAATGATCAGCCCGGGCAGGAATGCCAGGAGCGTGACCACGATGATCGCTGGCACCAACGAGATCATCGTGGCCAGGCCGGCGATCCAAGGTAGCGAGATCCAGAGCGAACAACCAAGCCACATCAGCGCGAAGGTGAGCGCGAGCACGAACTTCCATCGGACCTTCAGATACCGTCGACGACGGCCCCCTAAAATGACCTGGAAACTGCGATGCATTCCGCCCGTGACCGCCGGTTCTTCGGGAACCGACACAGACTGGCCGGTAGTCACAGTTCCGCCCATTGCACGTGCGCCATGCGAGGTTCGCGCGAATGGCTGCGTCCCAGTGCACAATCAAACGTTGTCAGCAAAGAGCCGATCTCGATAGGGCGCTGCATTTGCACACATGCGTTCCGATCGCCGACCACTTTGCTTTCGGACTCATTGCCGAATGCGCGACTAATGGATCCGCTCTGGAGAAGCGAGCTGATAGCCCTGAGGAGAACCAGTAGTTTCTCCGACGAAGACCAGAAGTGCCGTTGCCGAGTCATTGGCACCATCGCCATTCGACCCGTTCTAGCGACAGCATTGGCCGCACTCTGCCCGGATGGCCAGTCAGCGACGATGTCGCAACGGTCGCGATGTCGACGCGATTCCAGGAATTGAGCGAGGAGGACGGCAGCACTGACAAAGACCAAGTCACGACCACGGTCCCTCCTCTAGCGACTCCCGAGCCCACTGTCCGTCTTCGACGACCGAATAGCGGGATCAAACCAGTCCCCTTGATCGAGAACGATCAGTACTTCTTGAGTCGCACACAAGGCATCGACGGCTTGGGAACCTTCCTTGAGCGGTTTCCCCACTCGATAGGACAGTCCGTAGCGCAGGTACCAACGCACGGCGATCCGGATGGCCTCAGGCGGGAACCGGAATCCAGCGAATCCTGAGATAGGGGGCTGGATGGGTCGGATGAGAGGACGACGCTTCATCCCAACTGCCTCGTTCAGTCATGGCCCAGGCACGAGCCCAACGATTCCTGACAAGTTCGCACTCGATGCAACAGTGCCGTCTGATCCACGAATACCGGTTAGCGGCATGACCGGCTCGGATGGCATTTTCGGCACCCACACCGTGCCGGGGCAGTCGAGCTGATTGCCCAGGTTCGACAATTCCTGGAGAGGTGTCGAGGTCGGGGATCCGAGCTCAAGGTCTCATATGGACGCGCCGATTCGATAGCTATGGACCCATTTCTCGCCGGCAGCTCCCGTATCGTGACCCTCGAAGTACCATCGGCGTCCCGGTACTGCCGATCCGACTAGCGGGCACGGTATGGCGCCGAGGTTGCGGACGGGAAGCATGCCGATGGGCTTGCTCAAGCACATCTGGGTGTACGCGGCGCTCCTGCTCCTCATCACCGGAGCCGTTGGATCGCTCCTCGGAGCCCGGGCCATCGTCCGAGGCGGCGAGCGGAGCGCCAAGCAGAGCGAGGTCACGACTGCGACGGAGATCTCCTCGACCCTGAATCTCACCATTCAGCATGAACAGGACCTCGCCGTGGGTGTCCGCGCCTTCGTGGTCGGCAACCCAGATGCCACCCAGTCCGAATTTCTCCAATGGACGAGCTCCGTCGGCGCGTTCGAGCGCTATCCGGAACTCCAGGGAATCGCCGAAGTGGTGCTGGTCCCCGCCTCGCAGCTGGCTGCATTCGCGGCACGGGCTGAGACTGATCCCGTGGGCCCTCTGGCTGCAGACGGCACCTTTCAGGCCGTCCCGGCAGGAAATCGTCCGTACTACTGCTTCGAGACCGTGTCACAGGCGGGCAATGGGCAACCGACCACCCCGGCCGGCCTCGACCTATGTGCCGCCGGTCTGGGTCCGGCCCTCATGTCGGCGAGGGACTCTGGTCAGGGTGCATACGTTCCGGGTGGAGTGGGAACGAACGCGGAGCTGGTGGTGGGCACGCCCATCTACGAAGGTGGTGTCGTGCCGACGACGGTCCAAGCCCGACGTGACGCATTCATCGGGTGGGTGGGCACGCAGATCCTCCCGGGCAGCATCCTGAAAGCGGCCCTGGCGGGCCATCCCCACACCGCTCTCGCCTTCGACTACAAGAGTGGCTCCTCGCATGGCACGTTCAAGGCGGGAACTGTGCCCTCAGGGGCCCAGGAGAAGATGGTCATTCTCCACAACGGATGGAGTGTCCGGGTGTTCACCGTGGTAGCGGGCACCGGTTTGGCCGGTAACCCGGTAGCGCTGTCCTTCCTGCTAGGTGGCATCGTGATCAGCCTGTCCCTGGCGATTCTGCTCTACGTATTGGGGACCGGTCGCTCCCGGGCCCTCGACTTGGTGCGTGAGCGAACCGACGACCTCCGGCACCAGGCATTCCACGATTCGCTCACGGGGCTCCCCAACCGGGCCTTGATCCTGGATCGGGCCGGCCAGATGCTTGCGCGCTCCCGGCGTGAGCGATCGCCGGTGGCGGCACTGTTCATTGACCTCGACAACTTCAAGGACATCAACGACACGCTCGGTCACAGTGCGGGTGACCAACTGCTGGTCGGCGTCGGGGTGAGGCTGGAGAGTGCGCTGCGAGGCGGGGACACGGTCGGGCGCCTCGGTGGGGACGAGTTCATCGTACTGGCGGAGGGCGGCTCCCTCCTCGCCGGAGCCTCCGCGTTGGCGGAGCGGATCCTCGACGTGTTGAGGATCCCCTTCGAGATTCCTGGGGTCGACGAGCCCCTAGAGGTCACCGCCAGCATCGGCATCGCCGAAGGCGACAGGGCCATCCCGGAGGACCTGCTACGCGATGCTGACATCGCCCTCTACCAGGCGAAGGCCGCCGGCAAGCAGTGTGCCGTGGTCTTCTCTCCCGCGATGCGGGAGTCGGTGAACAACCACCGGCTCCTCGAGGTCGATCTGCATCGCGCCCTAGAGTGCGATCAGTTCTTCCTGCTTTTCCAGCCCACGGTCGATCTCGTGACCGGAGACCTAATCGGCGTCGAGGCGCTCCTGCGGTGGCATGATCCACAGCGCGGAGTGGTACTGCCCGAGGACTTCGTCCCCGCGCTCGAATCGAATGGCCTGATCGTTCCCGTCGGACAGTGGGCGCTCGAGGCGGCGTGCCGGCAGGGGGCGGCATGGCAGAGCGATGGCAGCCCGATCACGGTGTCCGTCAACGTCTCGGCCGTCCAGCTCGAACGGGACCAGATGATCGACGAGGTCCGCGGTGCTGTCGTGGCGAGTCGCTTCGACCCCGCTCTGCTGATCCTGGAACTCACCGAGTCCGCCCTGATGGACGACGTCCAAGCGACCCTCAGGCGTCTCACACTGCTCAAGGCGATCGGTGTCGGCATTGCGATCGACGACTTCGGCACCGGCTACTCGTCACTTGCCTACCTGCGGCAGTTCCCGATCGACGTGTTGAAGATCGATCAGTCGTTCGTGTCGGGGATGTCCGACTCATCAGAGTCGGCCGCCATCGTCCACCTCCTGGCGCAGCTGGGGAAGGTGCTGGAGATCAAGACCCTTGCCGAGGGGATCGAGAGCAACGATCAACTCCTGCGACTCAGGGCGGAACAGGTGGACATCGGACAGGGGTTCCTGTTCGCTCTCCCCCTCGAAGCGGGAGAGGTCGATCGGCTCCTGGCCGACCGCGCCGGCAGGGCCTCGGGACGCTCCATCACTCCCTATGGGCATGGGTCAGAACCCGCAATCGGTACCGTAGTCGGGTGAGTTGAACCGCCCCGGGCTTCATGGAGACGAACGCACATCGGGAGCCTGACCCGCTTGTCGGTAGTGGGTCAGTTTGAATCCGGCCCAGTTCAGCAACACTTGTTGCGAGCCGATACTGTTGCCGCTGCCGGATCCGTTGAGCATTGGGTCCCGCCACCCAGCGCTCCGGGTCCGGCAGTCTCAACCCATCGGGAGGTCCGATGACGCTGCAGTCTGACGGTCTGCTGCGCGAGCAGGCGTATCTGGTTGAGCGTGGTGTCAGGTCCTTGGCTGTATGTGGTACGTGCTCCGAGAGCGAGGCCAACCAGGTCCCCGCCGTCCTCGCATTGGCCGGCGCCTACTCGCCGGGAGCGGTTCCCTGGATTGTCTGTCGCGGCGAGGGACTATTCGACTACGGCTTCGCCGCATCGAGATGGGCGGCCGACCTCGTTGCGCTCACCGCTTGAATCCGCCCAGCCCAGCGTGCCCGTGATCCAGCGTGAGCGGATCATCGGACTACTTCTCGGATATTCGCCGGATGCGATCGAGCGGTTCGAAGTCCGCCAGCCCTACGCCTTGGTGTAGTGCACGGGCCTGTGGCAGTGAGGACACGGGGGAAACTCATTGCCGACCGCGTGAATCGTGATCGTCCATTGAGGTCCGCAGTCCGACACATACTTGCCGGTCTCAGTAGCGTTGTCGCCGGTGTTTGGCATGTCTCCGCCCTTCCGCTCGGTCCGCCCAATCAATCGGATCAGATCGTAGCGAGAGTGGCTCCCGGCTGCTCAGTTGAGCAGCTCCGCAATCTCCCAAACCGACCACACCTGGTCGGCCACACCGGCAGCCATGGCTGGGGTCGTCGGCTTCCCGTACTTCTTCCCGCGAGGCCCTCTTCAGTTGCCCGGTTCTACCTGGGTCTGCTGGAGGCGTCTCCTTGCGACTTCAGGGCTGATGTACGCGCTCTCCAGATACGAGCAGATCAAGCTGACGGGCATTGCGGCCGATAGCAGGGTTGCATAACCAAGATCGTGGACCCGGGAGTAGTCATCGTGAGCCAAGCGCAAGATCGATCACCGTCCAGTGACAACTCGAGCCCAGGTAAACCGCAGACCACTGAACCGACTCAGTCATGCACACTCGGTGGAGCCCTGACGGATCATTCGATTGAGGCGTGGCTCGAATCGCATCCCGAAGCAATGTTGGGTGCGGTTGGACCAAACGGCACTCCTCTTGAGATGCCAGATTCTGTCCCCTTGGGAGTCGGTCATCAAGTGGACACGCGGTCCTTTCTCGAACTGGTCGTTCCTGAGGATTCGCGGATGGTCGCCGATGCATTCGTGGCGGCGCTGGATCGAGGAATTGGTGTCGCCAAGATCCACATGCCGAGTGACCCGGAGAACGCACTCCTCCTGCACTATTTCGACCTGCGCGAAGAACACGGGATCATATTGCGTGTGGTGACGTCCAGTGACGGGCCTGACGACGAAGCAAGGGGCCCAGTACGGGCAGCCGAACTGCATTCGACAAGACCGCGCCTCGCAACAATGACCAAGAACGAGACCGCATCGATCGTATCCGTGGACCGAGCCGCCACACTGATGCTTGGCTGGGCCGCTTCGGATCTGGTGGGCCACTCGACCCTGGACTTCATCCATCCGGACGACCACGTTCGCGCCATCGACAACTGGATGAGTCGAATCACCAGTGCGAACGGTGGCACCACCCACAGCGCACGGCTCCGCTATCTGTGCAAGGACGGATCCTGGCTCTGGTTGGAGACCTCTAACGACTTCAAACTGCAGGACGATGGCACAACGGTTGCCGTTGCCCAGCTCCTGGATGTCTCTGAGGAGATGGCAGCTGTTGAAGCGCTGCGCCACAACGAGCAGTTCCTTCGCCGGCTCACCGATACGGTGCCAGTCGGGCTCTTTCATATTGCCGGTGACAACAGTGTGGTCTTTGTGAACCCGGTACTTCGGGACCTCATCGAAGACGCCTCGATTCACTCGCTGTCAGACCTGACCGCGGCCATGGGCGCTGAAGGACCGCCACTTGCGGCAGCCGTCGCCGGTGTGATGAGGGATGGCCCGGACGCCGATCTCGAGCTGACCATTTCGAGGGATGATGGGCGTGCACGCTCGGTTCGGGTCACACTGCGCCCAGTGGATAGCAAGGACCGAGGACTCGGCGTACTGGGCTGCATGGTGGATGTAACGGATTTGCGGCGTATGGCCGACACCGATGTGCTGACCGGGCTTCGGAATCGTCGCGCCCTGTTGGGAGATCTCGAAGACGAATTGATCCGCTACTCTGGCCAAGTCAGCGTCATCTTCGCCGATCTCGATGGATTCAAGCTGGTCAACGATCAGTATGGTCACCAGGTGGGAGACCAGGTCCTTGCTGCCGTCGCTGAGCGGCTTCAGTCCGCCCTCCGCCCAGGTGATCTCATCGGTCGCCTTGGAGGGGATGAATTCATCGTCCTCTGTCCGGGAGTAGCCGACCCCGACTCGGCCATGGCAGTGGCGCGGCGCCTGCAGAAGGCGCTGCAGCCTGAATTCCCTCTTCCGGGAACTTCGGTTCGTGTTGTAGCCAGTTTCGGCATTGCATGCGGCGCTCCACACATCACAGCCGATGAACTGATATCGCGATCGGACTCAGCGATGTATGAGTCCAAGCAGGCGCACGGCGAACACCTCACCCTTGCCAGCTCGTAGAGGTTGGGTATCGCCGGTCACTTCAGTCGGAAACTGAGTTTGCGTCTATGCGTAGGAGCCCA
>Ga0307372_10008499_pt1 | contig 14421 bp, 12 predicted proteins | sample OX1MG_FD_202533 | JGI IMG/M metagenome (GOLD analysis project Ga0307372, IMG submission 202533) | Soil microbial communities from Risofladan, Vaasa, Finland - OX-1 | ecosystem: Environmental > Terrestrial > Soil > Coastal area > Acid sulfate soil | place: Finland: Risofladan, Vaasa | collected...
TCGTACGCCATATCCTTCCCTCCTTTATGTAACGGCTGTCGATGGATCGGGGCGACACGAAGCCGGTCGGCGGCGCGTTGCCGACCGTGACCCCGGGGGTCCGCGATCCTCCACGGTTCGCATTATCACACAACCCTGCGCCAGACGGGGATTCTGGCGATTCATCAGAAGACATGTCTCAACGCGCCACGCCGTCCGGAGCCACCAGCGTCGGCTCCCCCTTCTGCTCGGCATGCCGCGCGCCGCGCGGTTCCAGGCTCCAGATGAGGGGCTGCGTGACGATCGGCATCGACACGTTGAAGACGGGAGTGCCCCGATCGGTGCAGCCCTCCCGCCGTCCACGGTGCGCGTGGCCGTGGATGGCGAACAGGACGTCGTGGCGCTCGATCGCCTCACCGAGCTCACTGCTGCCGAGATAGGGGTGCAAAGCCGGCGGCTCGTCCCCCATCGTGTCGACGGTCGGGCTGTAGTGTGTGACGGCGACGATGTAGTCGGCGTCATGCACGCCGGCGAGGGCTCGGTCCAGCTTGCGGCCCTCCTCGACGATCTTGTCGTAGAGGGTCTTCCACTCCGGCTCGCCGAACGCCTCGAGGTTGTAGGGGCGGAACCCGCCGCCGAAGCCGACGCAGCCGCCGATGCCCAGCCGCACGCCTCCGTGCTCGCACGTCCAGCAGTCCCCGTCCAGCACGGCGACGCCGCACTCGGACAGGACGCGGTGGATCCCCGCGTTCTGGTTGTGGTGGAAGTCGTGGTTGCCGAGGACGGCCACGATCGGCAGCGCGATGCCGGCGTCGATCACGGCGGCCAGCACGCGCGCCTCCTCCTCGAGGCCGCTGTCGGTCAGGTCGCCCGCGATCACCAGCACGTCGGCGTTGGCCTGGGCGCGCTCCAGCATCTCGCGCAGCGTCGACTCGCCGCCTGGACGCGCGTGGATATCGGCGATCGCAGCGAGACGAATCATCCCCTATCCTCCCGTGCCGGCACGAGCCTCCCGTCGGCGTCGGACCCCTTGCAGCAGGAATCGGGCCACCAGGGCACCGGGGAATGCCACTTGCGTCCTCTCACGTCTTACCCCGGCCGACCTCGGGGCAGACGGAGGGCTCATCGTGGACGTGAACATCGCGCCCGCGCAGCGCGCCATCTACACTCGGGCGATGGCCAGCCTCGGCGAGGCGGGCGTCCCCTACCTGGTCTCCGGCGCGCTGGCGGTGCACCACTACACCGGCCTCTGGCGCCACACCAAGGACCTCGACCTCTTCCTGTGCCCCGAGGACCGGGACGCCGCCCTGCTGGCGCTGGCGAACGCGGGCTACCGGGTGGAGATCACGGCCGGTCACTGGCTGGCCAAGGCGTTCATGGACGACGTGCTGGTGGACCTCATCTCGGGCACCGGCAACTGGCTGGCCCCCGTTGATGAGAGCTGGTTCGAGAATGCGGACGAGGCGGAGATCCTGGGTCTCCCCTGCGGCGTGATCGGGATCACCGAGCTGATCTGGGCCAAGGCCTACGTCGCCGGTCGCGAGCGCTTCGACGGGGCCGACATCGCCCACCTGATCCGCCGCGGTCGGGAGCGGATCGACTGGCAGCGGCTGCTCGAGCGCTTCGCCGACCACTGGGAACTGCTCCTCCTCTACCTGAACTACTTCCGCTTCGTGTATCCCGAGCAGCGCGACGCGATCCCCCGCCGGGTTGTCGAGGAACTGCTCGGCCGGCTCCAGGCCGACGTGCGGCAGCCCGCCGCGCCCGAGATCGCCTTCCGTGGACCCCTCCTCGACCGCTATGCCTACCTCGTGGACATGGAGGAGTGGGGCGAGCCCGACCCGCGCGTCGAGATCGCCCAGGAGCGGAACCTGCCTCCCCACGAGGTCACGATCCAGCGCGCGGCCGACCAGCGGCGCATGACGGAGAAGCGCGTGCAGCCAAGCACGCCGTAGCGCCCGCCGCCCGGCCCTCAGCCCCGCAGCGGCCGACCCCAGATGACGATCGCGCGGATGGCGAGCTCGACGCTCTCGCCCACTCGCTGCCGCACGGCGCGGCGCAGGTCGGCGTCGAAAGCGGCCGCGGCGTCCGGTGCCATGCGCGGCCAGGAGAGGGAGGCCCGGGCGTGGAACGACTCGACGTAGGCGTCGACGGGCTGGCGGAAGGGGACGACCTCGGTCTCGACGCGCCCATCGGGGCGGAACAGGCCGCGACGCTCCAGCTCGGCGACCAGGTCGAAGTCGGGCCGCCACTCGGTGAAGGTCGTATAGCGGCGGATCAGTGCGACGACGTCGGCGCCGAGCGCAGGGTCGGCGACCGGCACGCTCAGGTCGAGCATGGCGAGCGAGCCGCGCGGCGAGAGCGCGCCGGCCAGGCGGGGCAGCAGCACACCCCAGTCCATCCAGTGGAGGCTCTCGCCGGCCGTGACCAGGGCGTAGGGCGGATCGAGCGGCGTGTCTTCGACCCGCCCGACGATCCAGCGCAGCCCGGGGTGATCGCCGCCCGGCAGCCGTTTGCCTTCCGCGATCATGGCCGATGACGCGTCGACGGCGTCGACCCGCGCGACGCGCGGTGCCAGCGTCGCCAGCGGGCGCGCGACGAAGCCAGTGCCGCAGCCCAGGTCGAGGACGGCGCGCGGCGCGTCGACGATCAGGCCGACGAGCGTCTCGAAGACCGCCGGCGGGTAGGTTGGGCGGTGCCGGTAGGAGGCGGCCACGGTCCGGTCCTCCCAGACCGCCGCGACGTCGGGCCGGAGGAACCCCGGCGGCTCGCTCATCCTGTCTCGTCTCCTCCCCCGGCGCCACGACCTCGCGCTACGGCATCCAGACGTTGTCCCAGGCCTCCAGCCAGTCACTGCCGCGGCTGATCACCTTCATGTCGTTGTCGGTGATCTCGACGTTCGGGCGGTTGCGGAAGGGCTGCGCCGTGTCGGCGGTGGACAGGTCGATCGTGATCGTGGTCGGTTGGGCCGGCACGTAGGGCTTGACCGCACTGAGGTCCTTGAGTGCCTGCCGCGTGCCGTCCTCGATCATCTGCCGGGCCTTGACGGGCGCGATCTGGCGCGCCGAGTAGCGGGACAGGCCACGCTTGACCGCCACGGTGGTCAGCCCCGGCCCCAGCAGCTCCGTGACCTCGCGGCAGGTGGCGGTGTCGCCGGTGACCAGCAGAATCGGCGTGCCGTAGTGGCCGCAGAGCGCGGCGTTGATGCCGGACTCACCGACGAGGTCGTCGTTAAACCACAGATTGCGCCAGGTGGTCGTCGAGATAGTGTGGCAGAGCACGCCATCCGGCGTGTTGGCGCGCGCGTGCATGCCGACCAGCAGGCAGGCATCACAGCCCTGCTCCAGCAGCTCGACGTAGCGCGACCAGGTGTGGTGCGCCACCCACTCGACGTCCGGATCGAGCAGCTCGGGGATGTAGGAGTTGAACGACCAGTCGCCGCCCGCGCCGTGGCAGTCGACGGCCACGATCTCGGTGGCTCCGGCGGCCTTCGCACCGCGCACGGCGGCGTTGATCTCCTCCGTGTAGAGCCGGCGTCCCTCCTCGTACATCGGCGCGCCGCCATTGACCTGACCCCAGGTGACGATGCCGCTGACCCCCTCCATGTCCGACATGATCAGGACGCGCATGCTGTCTCCCTCACGCTCGTACGGCCGCTGCACGACTACGGCTTGCCGCCCGGCCAGGGGCCGTCGGCCTCAACCACGGCCGCCGCGCGCAGCACCGTCGCCTCGTCCCAGGGGCGCCCCGCCAGCTGGATGCCGAGCGGCAGGCGCTCCGCCGTCAGCCCGACCGGCACCGTGATCGCCGGCCAGCCGAGCGCGTTGAAGGGGCCGGTGAAGACGGTGTTGCGGCCTGGGTCTTCGAGGAGCGGCGCGCCGTAGGGCATCGACGGCGTGCTCAGCAGATCCACCCGCGCGAAGATGGCGTCGAACTGCCGGCGCCGCGCGATGCGGGCCTGCTGGGCCTGGACAAGCGAGGCGGGTCCGTAGGCGTAGGCCGACAGGATGCGGTGGCGCATGAAGCCGCCGAAGTCGCCGAGGCGCTGGCGCAGCATCGGCTGGTGATAGGCGGCGGCCTCCATGGCGATGATGGCGCTGTTGAGCACGCGCAGGTCCTGCATGCCCGGCAGATCGATCTCCACCAGCTCGGCGCCGTTGCGCTCCAGCGCCGCCAGCCCGCCGCGCCAGGCGGCCAGCGCCTCGTCGGTGCCGAGCGGCCGGCCCGAGCCGTCGTCGCCGAGCACGCCCACCCGCAGGCCGCGCACGCCGGACTCCAGCGCCGCCGCGTAGTCGGGCACCGGCACCGCCCGGGCACGCGGGTCGCGCGCGTCCGGTCCGGCCAGCACCTGCAGCATCAGCGCCGCGTCGCGCACGCCGCGCGTCATCGGCCCCAGGTGATCGAGCGACCAGGAGAGCGTGACGGCGCCGTGGAGGCTGACCCGGCCGAAGGTCGGCTTGAGCCCGACGATGCCGCACAGGGCGGCCGGCATGCGGATCGACCCGCCGGTGTCGGAGCCCAGCGCGCCGTAGACCAGGCCGTCGGCCACGGCGGAGCCGGAGCCGCTGGAGGATCCTCCCGTGTCGTGCTCCAGGTTCCAGGGGTTGTGGGTCGGGCCGTAGTGGGCGTTGTTGGAGGCGGGCGAGTAGGCGAACTCGGACATACGCGTCTTGCCGACGATCACCGCGCCGGCCGCCCGCAGCCGCTCGATCGCGGCGGCGTCGAAGTCCGTCTCCCAATCGGCCAGGATCTTCGAGCCGGCCGTCGTGCGGGTGCCGCGCATGGCGAGCAGATCCTTGGCCGCGATCGGCACGCCGTGGAGCGGGCCCCGGTAGTCACCGGCCGCGATCTCCCGCTCGGCCTGGCGGGCCGCCCCGCGCGCCTCGTCGGCCAGTACGACCTGGAAGGCGTTGAGGGCCGGGTCTCGCTCGGCGATGCGGGCCAGCGTCTGCTCGACGAGCTCCACCGGCGAGATCGCCCGCGCCTGGATGCGGCGCGCGGTCTCGGCCAGCGTTGGGTGGCCGGCCTCCCGGGCAGCCGGAAGCGGCGCCGACCCGCCGGCCGCCGGTGGCGGCTCGGGCACGCCAAACCGTTCGTCGCCCCACGCTTTCAGGTAGTCAGGGACCAGGTCGGTGGGCGTCTGACTGGCGATCGCCTCGAAGGCGGCCACGTTGGCGAGGAAGCCGCGCTCGACCATCCCCTCGAGGTCGGACTCCTCGACATCGATGCCGGCCGCGCGCAGGTTGGCCCGGGCGCGCCCCATCAGCTCCTCCACCGCTCCCCCGCCCTGTGCCACGTGCCCCGCATGCCCCGCGCTCATCGTGCCCCTCCGTCGTCAGACCGCCGATCCCCGAATCCCCGCGTCGGTGCGCGTCGCCCGCTCACCGCCGGTGGGCGCTCGCGCGACGTGCGTTGCCGTGGTTCGTCGCACTTGTAGCACCGCGCTCCCGCCGGGGCAACCCGGCTCGACGCCCCGGAACCGCCGCCGTATCCTAGCCGGCAACGTCCCGAACGAGGCCCCGGGCCAGCAGACAGGGAGAGCGGGATATGGTCGAGCCGGTCAGCGCCAACGTGCTGGCGGCGTTGCGCATGCTGAGCACGCCGACGGTCGCCAACGCTATCGAGGTCTCCGGGACGCGCTCACGCAGCGAGGGGTTCATGACGCCGGAGGTCCGCTGCATCCTGCCCGAGCTCGGCACGATGGTCGGGTACGCCTGCACGGCGAAGATCCGGGCGCTGTGCCGGCCCGCCGCGGGCGAGGCCGTCGCCCGCCGCGAGATGTGGGACCACATCCTCTCGATCCCGGCGCCGCGCGTGGTCGTCATCCAGGACCTCGACGACCCGCCGGTGGGCGCCTTCTGGGGCGAGGTACAGGGGAACATCCACCGCGCGCTCGGCTGCGTCGGTACGGTCACCAACGGCGGCGTGCGCGACCTGGACGAGGTGTCCGACCTCGGGTTCCACTTCTTCGCCGGCGACGTCCACGTCTCGCACGCCTACGTCCACGTGGTCGAGGTGGGCACGCCGGTAGAGGTGGGCGGGCTGACTGTCAGACCCGGGGACCTGCTGCACGGTGACAGGCACGGGGTGATCGACATCCCGCACGAGCTGGCGGCGGGGCTGTACGACGCGGCCAAGCAGGTCGAGGCACGCGAGCGGCGCATCATCGAGCTGTGCCAGGGGGCCGAGTTCAGCCTGGACCGGCTGGCCGAGCTGTACGGGTGAGCGTGAGCGTAGACCCGCCAGGCGAGGCGACCGTCAGCGCGCGGCGCTAAAGACGCCGCGCTATTCGACGAAGCCCGCTGAAGCGGGCTGATCTACCTGCTTAGCCTGCAGGGACGGGGTTCGCGTGGACGCGAACCCCGTGTAGGAGCGCGATTCATCGCGCCCGCCCGGCGTCCACTGGACGCCGCAATGGTGGGGACGGATAGGGAGTAGCAGCACGATGCCCGGTCGCCGGACGATCACGACCATCGACGCCCACGCCGGGGGCGAGCCGCTACGGCTAGTGACGGCCGGCGTGCCACCGCTCACCGGACGCACCATGCTCGAGCGCCGGCAGGAGATGCTCGCGCGCCACGACCAGGTGCGGCGGACGCTGATGTGGGAGCCGCGGGGCCACGGCGACATGTACGGCGCTATCCTCACCCCGCCGGTCACGCCCGGGGCCGACTACGGCGTGCTCTTCATGCACAACGAGGGCTACTCGACCATGTGCGGCCACGGCATCATCGCCCTGACCACGCTCCTGCTCGAGACCGGCATGCACCCCGTGCCCGATGCGACGTCGGCCGTCATCCGCTACGACACGCCGGCCGGGCCGGTCACCGCCCGGGCCGGCCTCGCCGACGGGCGGGTGACGGAGGTGGCCTTCGAGAACGTCGCCTCCTTCGTCTTCGCGCCCGAGCTGACGGTCGAGACGAAGTTCGGCACCGTCGCGGTCGCGGTGGTCTTTGGCGGCGCCTTCTACGCGCTGGTCGACGCGGCCGAGGCCGGGCTGGAGGTGCGGCCCGAGCGCATCCAGGACCTGATCGCCTTCGGCATGGCGGTCAAGCGCGGGGTCGAGCGGCAGCGCGACGTCGTCCATCCGCTCGAGCCCGGACTGCGCGGCATCTACGGCACCATCATCGGCGGCGTACCGAGCGAGGGGGCCGACGGGCGGAACGTCACCATCTTCGCCGACGGCGAGGTCGACCGATCGCCCTGCGGCACCGGCACGGCCGCGCGCGTCGCCTGGCTCTACGCGACCGGTCGGGTCGGCCTCGGCCGGCCCTACGTCCACGAGAGCGTCGTCGGCAGCCGCTTCGTCGGCCGGGTGCTGCGCGAGACGACGGTCGGAGCCACGCCGGCCATCGTGCCCGAGATCAGTGGACGCGGCTACCTGACCGGCTTCCACACCTTCGTCATCGAGGACGACGACCCGCTGGGCGACGGCTTCCTGGTGCGCTGAGCGCCCGGCCCCGGGTCGGGAGAGGGACGGAGACGATGGCCTCGCTGCGCACCCCGCTCTGCGATCTGCTCGGGATCGACCTGCCGATCATCCAGGCGCCCATCGGCAGCGCCAGCGGCCCCGAGTTGGCCGCCGCCGTCTCCAACGCCGGCGGCTTCGGCATGCTCTCGCTGACCTGGCGGAGTCTGGAGGAGACGCGCGCGCTGCTCGCCGAGACGCGCCGGCTGACCGACCGCCCCTTCGGCGTCAACTTCGTGCTGCACTGGGACCCCACCGAGCGGCTGGCCTTGTGCCTCGAGGCGGGGGTCGCCGCGGTCTCCTTCTTCTGGGGCGTCCCGACGCCCTACGTGGAGCGGGTCCAGGCGGCGGGCGCCCGGGTGATGCTGACCGTGGCCAGCGCGGCCGAGGCGCGGCGCGCCGTCGCGGTCGGTGTCGACGTGCTGGTCGCGCAGGGCTGGGAGGCCGGCGGGCACGTCCTGGGCGAGGTGGCGACGCTGCCGCTGGTGCCCCTGGTGGTCGACGCGGCCGGCGAGGTCCCGGTGGTGGCGGCCGGCGGCATCGCCGACGGGCGCGGGCTGGCGGCCGCGCTGTCACTGGGCGCGGCCGGCGCCTGGCTGGGGACGCGCTTCCTGGCCAGCCGGGAGGCGGTCATCCATCCGGACTACCAGCGGGCGGTCCTCGGCGCTTCGGAGGCGGACACCCTGCGCTCGACCCTCTTCGACCGCGGCTGGCCGGACGCCCCGGCCCGCGCGCTGCGCAACAGCACGCTGAGGCGCTGGGAGGAGGCGGGACGACCCGCGGCAGGTACCCGGCCGGGAGAGGACGAGGTGATCGCGCGCTACCCGGACGGCACGCCGGTGACGCGCTACAGCGACATCATCCCCGGCCCGGGCATGACCGGCGATCTCGAGGCGCTGGCGCTCTACGCGGGGCAGAGCGCCGGGTTGGTCTCGGAGATCCTGCCGGCGGGCGAGATCGTACGGCGCATCGCCGCCGAGGCGGCGGAGACGATCGACCGCCTGGGGAGGCTCGCGCGGTCGAAGCCGTGAGCCGGCACCGTCCGTGAAGAGCCCCCGCGGCGCCGCCCCGGTCGGGAGGCATCGCGAGGGCTCGTGAGTCGGTGGCGATGCGGGCCGGAGCGCCCGCGCCGGCCACTCACACCTGCTCCGTGGGCTTGGGGACGAGCCCCTGCGAGATGGCGAACAGCACGGCCTGGGTGCGGTCGCGCACGCCGATCTTCTGGAACAGCGCCGAGAGGTTGTTCTTGACCGTGCTCTCGGCCAGCTGCAGCTGGTCGGCGATCTGGCGGTTGTTGTAGCCGTTGGCGAGCAGCCGCAGCAGCGTCAGCTCGCGCTGCGAGAGCTGCTGCCGCGCGCTGGTCGGCGTCTTGGTCAGCAGCCGCTGGTACTCGCGCATCAGGGCCGGGGCCAGCGCCGCGTCGATGGTCGAGCCGCCGCTGGCGGCCACGTGGATCGCGCGGATGACCTCGTCGGAGCGGCTGTTCTTCAGCAGGTAGCTCTTGGCGCCCGCGCGGATGGCGTGGATGGCGTACTCGTCGTCCTGGTACATGGTCAGCACCACGACGTTGGTGTCGGGAAAGTGCTTGACGATGTACTCGGTCGCCCGGATGCCGTCCATGCGAGGCATGTTGATGTCCATCAGCACCACATCGGGGTGCATCTCGGCCACGAGCTGGATTGCCTCCTGGCCATCGGCGGCCTCGCCGATGATCGCCACGGAGGGCACGGTCTCCAGCAACTGTCGAAGCCCCTCACGAAAGAGATCGTGGTCGTCCGCGACGACGACGCGAACCCGCTCTGCGCTCACCAGCTAATCCTCCTATTGGGTCTGCGCCCCCTGGCCCAGCGGGATGCGCGCATGGACGCGCGTCCCGCCCCCCGTTCCCGACTCCACCTCGAGCGAGCCGCCCATGTCCTCGGCCAGCTCCCGCATCTGCTCCATGCCAAAGTGCCCCTCGATCGCGAGGGGTTCGCTGCCGGGGATCCCGACCCCGTCGTCGGCCACCACGAGGTGGATGTCATCGGCCTCCCGCTGCACCTCGACCCGCACGCTGGACGCCTGGGCGTGCTTGCGGATGTTCTGCAGCGCCTCCCGGACGATCCCGACCATCGCCCGCTCGACCTCCGGCGCCAGGCTGACGCCGCGCAGCTCGCTGAGATCGAGCTCCAGGGCCGATTCGCCCGCCCCGAGGTCCGTCGCCAGCTCGCGGAGCTGGCCGGTGATCCCCCGAACGGGCGGTCGCGGGCGCCGCAGCGTGCCGATCGTCTCGCGCAGCCCCGAGATGGAGCGGTTGATCTGGTCGCAGACCTCGGTGATCTCCGACTGGACGCGCTCGGGCGCCGGCACGGCGACGCGCGTCAGCATCTCCAGGCGCAGGCGCAGGTACGCCAGGTCCTGCACGATCCCGTCGTGGAGCTCGCGGGCGATGCGACGCCGCTCCTGGTCGAGCGCCTCCTCTCGATCGTCGGTGCGGGCCTGGTCGGCGGCGCGCTGGCGCAGGACGATCATCTGCATCGACTGCGCGGTCTCGGCGGCAATGCTGGCCAGCGCCACCACGTCCTCCGGCGCGTAGGGGAAGACGTCCCCCGCCCGCCGCTCGACCGCCAGCGCCCCGACGAGCTCCTCGCCGATCAGCATCGGTACCACCAGGGCCGACGGATAGGCGGCCGGGACGAAGGGCTGGGCGAAATCGCTCACCGAGTGGCCAAGGCGATGGGCCGCGATCCAGCGCTGGTGGATGAGCCCGCCGAGGATGTCGCCGGAGAGCGTCGGCGGCTCGGCATGAGTCGCGCGCCACTGCCGCACCAGCACCAGCCGGCCGCTGGCGTCGCGCTGGTAGATCCAGGCGCCGACGGTCCCCGGCACGCGTGCCAGCATCGAGGCCGCGACGTCGAGCAGCTCCGGCAGCACCTGGGCGTCGAGCAGCCGCGCCTGCAGGTCGAAGGGAAACGTGAGCCCCGCGGCTACCGGTGAGACCGACGCGCCGATATCGTGCGTGTGCCCCACCGCGGATGAAGGCTGCACCTTCCCGACCCCGTCAGCGTTCTCCATCAGGCACTCCGATTGGGCAGCAGGACCTGGATCGTCGCGCCGCCGCCGACCCGGCTCGCCATCCGGATCTGGCCGCCGGCGAGCTCCGCGCGCTCCTTGAGCGTCAGCAGGCTCATCTTGGAGCCGGACCCGTCGACCTGGGCCAAGGAGGGCTCGCTGAGGAGGGATGGATCGATCCCGCGGCCGTCGTCGGCGATGGTCACGACGACCTTGTCCTGGCGCTGGCGGATGCGGACCACGATCCGCGTCACGCCGTCGCGGTCGCGGACGTGCTCGATGGCCTCCTGCACGATGCGGTAGATGGCGGTCTCAAGGTCCCCGTCGAGGCGGTTGACGATCTCGACGTCCAGCATGGCCCGGATGCCGGTCTCCTTCTCGAGTTGCCCGAAGTACTCCTGCAGGGCAGGGCCGAGCCCCAGGATGTCGAGCGTCGACGGCCGAATCTGGAAGATAAGGTGGCGGAGCCGGTCGATGTTCTCGGCCAGGCTGTCGCGGACGTCGAGCAGCTCCTTCTGCGTCTCCTCGGCCGGCACCTGCGGCACCCGCCGGCTCATCAGGTCCAGCCGAAAGAGGGAGGACGCCAGGTCCTGGAGGGTGTCGTTGTGGATGTCGTCGACCAGCATCTTCCGCTCCGCCTCCTGGCGGTTGAGCACCTGGTCGAGCATCTTGCCACGCAGCTCGCCGCGCTCCTGGACCACGCCGTAGAGGCGCGCGTTCTCGATCGCGGCGGCGGTCTGCACCCCGACCGTTGCCAGCAGCTCCAGGTCCGCGTCGACGTAGGCCCCACGCGCGTCGGTCTGGGCCGCCATCACGCCGATCGCGCGCTGGCCGACGAGCATGGGGATGGCGATCATCGACTGGGACGGCGACACGTCCGGGACCGGCGGGAACCAGCTGCTGCGATCCTGGGCGTGCCGGTGGGTCGCCATCGTGCGCCGCTTGCTGCGTAGCACCCAGCTGAGCGGGTCGTCACCGAGCCGGGCCACGACCGTCTGGACTGAGACCTGACTACCGACGGCGTAGCGGTACTCCACCTCCTGCTCGTTCGGCAGGAGCAAGCCCATGCAGAAGCGCGGCGCGTCGATCACCGAGGCCACGTGGTGGTAGACCCGTTCGAACAGCGCGGCGCCATCGGCCAGCGAGGCCAGCTCGACGCCGATCTCGTTGACCAGCGCCAGGCGCTCCGCGCTCTGTCGCGCCTGCTCCGAGAGGAGCGCGTTCTCCAGGACCACCGAGGCGTGCAGCGCCATGTTGGAGACGATCTTGACCTCGCGGTCGCCGAACTTACCGTCGCCACCGGCGTAGTCGAGCAGCAGCGCGCCGAGCGGGTGCCCCTGCTGGTCACGCATGACCGTCACGATCGCGGCGCCGATGTGCAGCGTGCGCGCCAGCCCACCCGGCAGGAGCTCGCTGTGCCCCGCGTCCTCGACCAGCACCGGCTCACCCGAGGTGAGTGCGTGGGTCATGGCCGGGATCGCGGACGGCGCCAGGACCACCGCCTTGAGGGCGTCCATCAGCGCCGGCTCGATGCCGCTGACCGCAGACGGGACGAACGCCCGCCGCGCCTCGCTCCAGAGCAGCCCGTAGCAGCGCTCGCACTCGGTGATGCCGCGGATCGATTCGACGATGCCCTGCAACGTCTCGCGCACGCTCGACTGACGCTCGACCGCGCGCTGGAACGCGACGCTCGCCTCCAGGATGTCGGCCTCGTGACGCGCGCCCGAAGCCGGCTCGGCGACGGCGCTGGCGACGATCCCGGCCAGCACGGTACCGGCCGCGCGGTCGTCGACCGAGAAGGGGCCGCCCTGCTGGCGACCGAGGTCGAGCCGTCCGACGAGCTGCCCCCGGTGGTGCAGCGGGAGGACCAGCAACTGGGAGATGCCGAGCTCGGTGAGTTCCGTGTATTCTCCCATGGTCAGCACCGGCGGCACCCCCGCCTGCAGGTCGAAGGTGGCCAGCGAGCCCGGCCAGAGGGTGCGGAAGGTATCGGTCATGACCGAGAAGGCGCCGAGCAGGCCGGCGACGCGATGGACGGCGACGCCGTGGACGCCGTACACCACCAGCCCGCGCTGGTCGCTCTCGATGAGGCGGATCAGGGCGACATCGCCGTCGATCGCCAGGGCCGACTGCTCGGCCAGGGTAGCCAGCAACTCGGGCCTGGGGACGTCCGCCTTCATGCGGGCGGCCATCTCCTGGAGCGCCGCCAGGAAGACGACGACCTGATCCTGCACCGGCTCCGCCGGCGACGGTGTGTGCCGAAGCCAGCGCGTGAGGGCCCCAATAATGCCGGACCGCTGCGTTGTCTCCGCGCTCATGGCTCGCTCTGCGCTGAAGCCCACGTGCCGCCGGATCCCCGCTCCGCCGTCCGACCCCCCGGGGCCGCGCGCTGTCGGAACGTCGCATCCTGTACCGCGATGATAGCGGATGGGGCGATCGGGGAGGGCGCGAGGGGTCGCCCATAAGTACCGTTCTTCCCCGCCGTCGGCACCGCCGCGGGCGGCCGGGAGCGTTGGCAGAAGGTGGCTGGGATGACAGGTGGACATCAGGCCGGGCGGGATCGCGGATGGCACTCCGGCGCCGTCGAGCTGACCTTCCTGGGCACCGGAACCTCGAATGGAGTGCCGATCATCGGCTGTCGCTGCCCGGTCTGCGCCTCCGACGATCCGCGCGACCGCCGCTCGCGGACCTCGGCGGTGGTCCGCTTCGGCGGCCACACGGTCCTGATCGACACGGCGACGGAGCTGCGGCTGCAGGCGATCGCGGTGGGGCTGGAGCGGCTCGACGCGGTGCTCTTCACCCACGCTCACGCCGACCACGTCGGCGGGCTGGACGACCTGCGCCGCTTCAACGAGATCGAGCAGGCCGAGCTGCCGGTCTACGCGGACCCGCTGACGGCGGGAGCGCTGCGGGAGCGCTACGGCTACGCCTTCGCCCGCCAGTTCCCGTTCTTCGGCGGCAAGCCCGACCTGACGCTGCACGAGTTCGACGGGCCGTTCCGGCTCTTCGACGAGGAGATCGCGCCGATCCCGGTGCGGCACGGGCGCTGGATCGTGCAGGGCTTCCGCCTCGGCCCTCTCGTCTACGTGACCGATGCCAAGGAGATCCCAGCCCCCTCGCTCGACCTCATGCGCGGCGCCGACGTACTGGTCCTGAACGCACTGCGCGACCGCCCGCACCCGACACACCTGAGCATCGGCGAGGCGGTTGAGGTCATCGCGGAGCTGCGCCCGCGCGAGGCCTACCTGGTACACATGACGCACGAGGTGTCGCACGCCGTGGCCAGCGCCGCGTTGCCCTCGCACGTGCACCTGGCCTTCGACGGGCTGACCGTCCGCGCGAACGGGGCCCGGTCCAGCCGCTCCTAGCCCGAACGGGCTACTGCAGTGGCGACGTGGTGACGCGCGGGACGGAAGTCACCCGATCGGGAGTGGATAGCCCAAACGAACTGTCGTGGGCAATCCCTTTGTTCGTTCCTGATCCAGGTACTCGGCAAGGTCGAGCGGCAGTTCCGCTGCTGGACCACGGTGCTGAGCCGACGTCGGGTGCTCGTCGAGCACGGGATGACCGAGGGGGAGTTCTCATGCGGAGTCGCGAGCACGCCACTCACGGCGCCCGACCCGGTACTCGGCGGGCGAATCCGTTCTCGACGTCCAAGACTCGCGTGTGGGGCGTCCAACCGACCTGCGTCCGTTGACCATAGTCCGGCAACCGGGATGACCGGCTGCCGGTCGAGCATCGCGGCCGGAGCAACATTCGCCCCGCGCGCGCCCAGCAGAGGGCGCCGGACGTCTCACCCCCTGGTATTTGGTGAGTCGCCGGCACAAATGAGGTCGCGGTGCGTGGTCCCACTCGCGTGATTGCGCTAGAGTCTCACATCAGAGAGAGCCCGCGTCCGACGTATCCGGAGGGAAGCCATGCCG
>Ga0307372_10008500_pt1 | contig 14421 bp, 14 predicted proteins | sample OX1MG_FD_202533 | JGI IMG/M metagenome (GOLD analysis project Ga0307372, IMG submission 202533) | Soil microbial communities from Risofladan, Vaasa, Finland - OX-1 | ecosystem: Environmental > Terrestrial > Soil > Coastal area > Acid sulfate soil | place: Finland: Risofladan, Vaasa | collected...
TCGACTGCCGCTACCTTATTTGCTTTTAAGATATGTATATAAAGTCCCACCAATTATTGCATGCTTTGCCTCTGAAGGCAAGATACCAGGCGACCCTTGCCCCCGCCCTGGTCAATGTATGCTGATGCAAAAACTTGATGCTCACCCCTTGCTATTTGCGTACTCGACACACTTTCAGATGTATGCTAGAATGCGCTTAAATCTAATCGCTCTATGTCTTCCTCTGTAAATAAGGAGCGTAATATGCGAGCTGCTCTCACAGGCCCTGCCGGGTGCATTACATCTGTTCAACAGTCTCAACTCAATAGCGGCATCTGGAAATTGTAGGAGGTACCTATGGAAGCCGTGCTTACGGGGCCACAGGGACGTACTCTCCTGGGTTCGGGTGAGTTGACTATCGGATGCGATCCTGATAACCAGCTGGTTGTCAATGATATGAGAACTGCTGCTCATCAAGCACTGATTCGCCCCGCTGGAACAGGCTATACTCTTCAAGACCTGGGAAGCGCGAACGGGACGATAGTCAATGGTCGCTGGCTTGAAGCAAATGTGGCGTACCATCTGCAACCGGGCGATGTTATTCAAATTGGCGAAAGCAGTTTCACCTACGAAGAGTTTCAGAGTCCTGCCTCCATCCCAACGGGTGTTCTGGGGGTGGGTGTCGGCCACGCGCCAACACAGCCACCTGGCAACGTCCCTGCTTTTGACGCGGCCAGGCTGAGCAGGACGCAGGCCGCTTCATATGCCGGTATGCCTTTAGCGCCGCCATCTGCTCAGGCGCGACCACAGCAACTTCCATATACGTCTCAGCCGTGGGTTCCCGGCGGTGTGACGGCTTATCCCCCTCAACAGCAATTGTGGCAGCAGGACCTCCGCCGGTTCACCCTGGCGTTGGGGGTAATGCTGGTTGCAATCGTGGTAGTCTCGCTCATCGCTTTCGTTGTGAATCGCTCAACGCCTGATAAGACGCTCGATACTTTTTGTAATGCGCTCCTGTCTGGCAACGGGCAACTTGCTTACAATCAGCTCTCGACCACCTACCAGAACCAGCAGGGAGGTCTCTTTATTGGAGAGATCACCAGCAATAAAGCAACTGCCTGCACGCACACGACCGCCATTATCAGTGGTTCCAGCGCCAGAGCCACCCTTACTACAAGCTTTTCCTTGAACTCAGGGTCTTCAAATAGCCCGACCAACTCGATTGTTATGCTCATTCAGGATGCGAATGGTGTCTGGAAGATTAATGCTCTACAGAGCCAGTGACTGCCAGCGGGACCCTCGCGGTCGCCCTGGCAGTCACTGGAATGAATATAATTAGAGGTACCTTATAAGGAGAAATTCATTTATGGAAGCCAGCCTGAATAGCCCGCTTGGGCGTACCAATCTTACCCTTTCTGTTTTCACCATCGGACGCGCGGCCGATAATCAAATGATCTTGCCAGACCAGCAGGCGTCCTCTCATCATGCTGAAATTCGACCCGACGCGCAGGGATACCTGCTGGTTGATTTAAGTAGCACCAATGGCACTTTTGTCAATGAACAGCGCCTGCCTCCTTTAACGCCACACCTGCTTTCTTCCGGGGACCTGATTCGCATTGGCGAGACGAGGTTCACGTATGAAATAGCCGGTTCCTTCGATGCGACGATGAGGGCCGGAGCTGGCGAATACCTCAATCAAGGGTATTCACCCACAGTGGCCATGCCACCCGCGTCAGCCGCGCCGGTTAACGCTCCTATATCGCAGCCTGACTACGCTGGCTACCAGCAGCCGTCTCCCTCCGCTCCGAACTATCCGCAGCCGCCGCAAGCCTATCCTGGCTACCAACCACCCGCGCCTTTTGCGCAAAACTACCCGCAGGCTGAGCAGCCAGGCTACGCGCAGCAACCGCAAGGCTATCCTCAACCACCGGCTTATCCGCAGCCGCCACAGGGATATCCGCAGCAACAACCCTGGGCAGGCGCGCCCGGACAGTTCGCCGCGCCTGCCGCTGCAGCGGGAGCCGCGCGGCCTAAAAAACGCCGCACCGGGCTGATAATCGGGATTGTAGTGCTGCTCTTGCTGGTCATTGGCGGCGGCCTGACATACTACTTTGTCTTGCGCTCAACGCCGGAGAAAACGCTTACGGCTGTTTGCAACGCCTTAACAAACAGTGACGCGCAGGGCTTCTACAACCAACTGTCCTTACGCGAGCAGGGCCAGACGAGCGTGGCGAAGATTTCCCAGGAGTTTCAGTTATTGAAAACACCTCTGATTGGTGGTATTAAAAGTTGTACCTTTAACAACGTTGTGCAGAACGGTTCAAACGCCACCGCACAGGTGACTGTGACCCTCGGCGATACGTTAATCCGTCCCACACCCACGGAATATGTGCTGGTTAATGAGAATGGCACCTGGAAATTGGACTCTACCCTGAAAACGCCGCCATCGACGCCACAGTAGGGACAGGGATGCGGAGTGGAGTGGACGTGGGGGCCTTGCGCCTGTCCCCGTTCGCATCGCGCACCATTCCTCATCAATTGGGACGGTGACGGGGACAGGCGCAAGGCCCCCGCGTCCGCCCATCCCCGCATCCCTGTCCCTACGCACGCCTGGGACGCAAGCCTCACGATGGACGTGATTTCTGCATTCGATTGTCAAAATTCGTCAGGACGAGACCACCTACATCATAGGTATCTGCACGCCGCGCTCCTGAGCGCACTCAATGGCTTCTTCGTATCCGGCATCGACGTGGCGCATGACACCGGTGCCGGGATCATTGGTCAGCACACGCTCCAGCCTCTGCGCCGCCTCTGGCGTGCCATCGGCCACGATCACCTGTCCGGCGTGTATGGAATAGCCGATGCCCACACCGCCGCCATGATGAATTGACACCCACGTCGCGCCCGATGCCGTGTTCAGCAGGGCATTGAGCAAAGGCCAGTCGGCGATAGCGTCGCTGCCATCCTTCATGGCCTCCGTCTCGCGATAGGGTGAGGCGACGGAGCCGCTATCGAGGTGGTCGCGCCCGATCACGATGGGTGCCTTGACGATGCCCTTGCGCACCAGTTCGTTGAAAGCCAGCCCCGCTTTGTCGCGTTCGCCATAGCCCAACCAGCAGATACGGGCGGGCAACCCCTGAAAATGGATTTTCTGACGCGCCATGGTGATCCAGCGACGCAGCCCGGCATCTTCGGGGAAGAGTTCCAGAATGGCTTCATCTGTACGATAGATATCCTGCGGATCGCCCGACAAGGCTACCCAGCGAAACGGCCCCTTGCCGCGACAGAACAACGGGCGAATGTAGGCAGGCACAAAGCCGGGAAAGTCCAGCGCGTGCGTCTCACCCGCCGCCAGCGCCTGCCCGCGCAGGTTGTTGCCGTAGTCGAAGACAATCGAACCCATCTTCTGCAAATCCAGCATGGCGCGCACGTGCGTCACCATCGATGCCATCGAACGCCGCATGTATTCCTGCGGATCGCGCTCGCGCAGTTCATTTGCCTCCGCGAGCGGGAGTCCAGCAGGCACATAGCCGTTGAGCGCGTCGTGTGCCGAGGTCTGGTCTGTCACCATGTCGGGAACGATGCCCCTGCGTACCAGTTCGGGGTAGACCTCCGCCGCGTTCCCAATCAGCCCGATGGAGAGCGGCAACCCTAGCTGGCATGCCTCGCGCACCTGGTGCAGAGCCTCGTCAAGCGTGCTGGCTATCTCATCGCAATAGCCCGTCTCCAAACGGCGCTGGATGTGCTGCGCATCAACTTCGACCGCCAGGCAGACGCCCTCGTTCATCGTCACGGCCAGCGGCTGCGCGCCGCCCATGCCTCCCAGTCCAGCCGTCAAGACAAACTTGCCCTTGAGCGAGCCGCCATAATGCTTGCGCGCCGCTTCGGCGAAGGTCTCATAGGTGCCCTGCACGATGCCCTGCGAGCCAATATAAATCCACGAGCCAGCCGTCATCTGCCCGTACATCGTCAGGCCGAGCGCCTCCAACCGCCGGAACTCGTCCCAATTACCCCAGTGCGGCACCAGGTTCGAATTGGCGATCAAGACGCGCGGTGCATCAGCGTGCGTGCGAAAAATACCAACCGGCTTGCCCGACTGTACCAGCAGCGTCTCGTTATCTTCAAGCGATTGCAGCGAGCGCACAATCGCGTCAAACGCCGCCCACGAGCGCGCCGCCCGCCCCGACCCACCATACACCACCAGGTCATCGGGCCGTTCCGCCACATCGGGATCAAGGTTGTTCATTAACATACGCATGGCCGCTTCCTGCTGCCATCCCTTGCACGTGATGGCCGTTCCACGCGGCGCGCGCACGGGGCGTGGCCCGCTCCCGCTCGTAGAAATATTGAAGTGGGGCATAGCTTCGTTGCTCCTTTGCTGGCTGGATACTATATCACTGTATCTTTGAAGTATATCGCATGGTGAGGATAAATGAAATTCCAGCCGGTGGTTGGTGCAGACCTTGTGGATTATTGCCGTAAGCGAGCAGTTACGTATCTTTCCGCTCGTTTGCGCTTTCCTCTCTCTGCCCTGGGAGCATGTTGTACGCGTGAATCGTGAACCCGCGCGGGAAGTGTACCAGTGCCGCATTTTTGGGAAGTGTTCGCTCACACCGTAATGCCCATCGTTGCGCTTTGATCCATGCCTCTTGTTCATCTTCCGCATACAGGGGAACGAGGACACTTCCTCGCGTATCCTCATACGGAACATCCAGTATCCACAAAGTTTTTGCGCTCTGCATATATCTCCCTCGTTTGCCGATTGTGTCTTGTATGATACTTCACTAATGATACATCATGTATGACAGTTCCGTCAAGAAAGCTTTTTTGCTACAATCGGTACAAAGTATACACAAAAGGAACGATATGGCAGTTCGCTTCAAAGTACGGGAGATTGCAGAGCAGAAGGGATTTAATATCTCAACGCTCTCTCGCAAAGCAGATGTGGGACTTAGCACAGTACGGCGACTATGGCATGACCCGAATAGATATGTGGACTTTTATGTGTTAGAGCGCCTTGCAAAGGCATTGGAAGTGCCTGTTACAGCATTGATTGAAGATATCCCAGACGAAAAGTAACAACCGTCTATGCGCTTGCTTCCTGTTTCGTTGGGGGCCGCAGCAAATGTGCTCTTCCACGAGATGGGAGAGTCGAGGAAGGCGACCGCAAGGGTCCCCACCCATCCTCCCATCTTCCCCCGCCTCCCGGGTCTATATCCCTCCGGGTGAATTGTAGGGACGCGATTTATCGCGTCCGCCTGGGCGAGTGTCGGCGTGGGCGGACGCGATTGATCGCGTCCCTACACATGTGCGTCCTTTTTCACCCGGAAGGTTGCAGATCCCGCCTTCCTCGACTATTGACAAATGCTTCCATGTCTCCTATGCTCTCCTGCATAGCAACAAAGGAGGCTTTCTTTATCATGGACTTACCATTCCTCGTGCGCGAGGTTGAAGAATATACGCAGCAGCGCTTACCGCAGTATATAGAGGAGTTGCGCGAGCTGTGCGCTATCGATTCGGACAGTTATAACAAAGCGGGATTGGATGAGATGGCGGCGCGCCTGGGTAAGCGCATGAGCGGCCTGGGTATGGATGTGAAGATCATTGAGCGCGAGAAATGGGGCAATGACCTGCTTGGCGTGCTGCGCGGTACGGGACAGGGCAACATCTTGCTGCTCGGCCATATCGATACCGTTTACCCGCCGGGTACCGCTGCCGCTCGCCCATTGCGCGTCGAGGGAGATACTGTCTATGGCCCCGGCGTCTGTGATATGAAGGGCTGCGTGCTGGCTGCCATCTACGCGATCGAAGCGCTGCAGGCGGCTGATTTTCACGACTACGGTGAACTGCGCTTCCTCTGTGTCTCGGATGAAGAGATCAACACGCGCCACTGCCAGGATGTCATGCAGCAGGTGTGCGAAGATTGCCAGACGGCACTGGTACTGGAAGCTGCCCGCGCCAACGGCGATATCGTCAGCGCGCGCAAGGGCAATACCGCTTATACGCTTACCGTCCAGGGACGTTCCGCGCACGCCGGCGTCGAGCCTGAGAAGGGACGCAACGCCATCGTGGAAATGGCGCACCAGGTACTAGAATTTCAGTTGCTCAATGGCTGGCGCGAGGGATTGAGCATCAGCGCGGGCGTCATCTCTGGCGGCACCGTCCCCAATGTTGTGCCAGATTTTGCACAGACGCAGTTCGACATTCGTTTTCTTAAACAGAATGACATGCTAGCAACTGAAGAACTGTTCCGCGAGTCGATGCGGCGCAACCTCGTCCCGGACGTAGAATTGACGCTTGAACACGCTCCCGATGTCAAAGGGCCGATGGTGCGCACGCCGGAGAGCCTGAAGCTGGCGGAGCAGGCGCGGGAGATCGCGCACCTGCTGGGCTTCTCCGTCAATCATGTACTGACCGGCGGCTCATCCGATGCCAGCTACACATCCAGCTATGGGGTTCCTTCACTCGATGGCCTCGGTCCCATCGGCGGGCGCGATCACAGCCCCTATGAATACCTTGAATTGCATAGCGTCGCGCCACGCGCTGCCATGCTTGCCGGGCTGATTGCCAGCGCCGGGCAGGTATTTCAGTAGGGACGGGGACAGGCGCAAGGCCCCCACGTCCGCCCATCCCCGCGTCCCTGTCCCTACGGACGCGGGGGCCATGGTATCTCGCGCAAAAGATGACGGCCACCCGTCTTGTTCCTCTGTCATGCTTATGCTATAATCTGACAAGAAAATGTACCTCAAAGGTACAGAGAACTCAATTCAAGAGGCAATCAATCTCCCCGACGCAGAATCTTGATGCAAGAGGGGTTATCTATCTTTAGATGTCTTGATGCAATTCCCTTGCACTGCGCTACAGGCTGCAATCTTTCTAGCCTGTGCGGATGCTCAGGAAAGGATTTTCTCCATGTATGATCCTGATAGCGAGTTGGAAGCGCGATACCAGTCAATCGTAACCACGCCTGACTGGTATCAGACAAATATACCTTGCCAGGTCGGGTGTCCCGCGCATACCGACGTTTCAACCTATATCGGGCTGATTTCGCAGGCGCGCTTTGACGAAGCATATCTTTTGAACCGTAAATGCAACATCGTCCCCGGCGTGCTGGGACGCACCTGCGCTCGCCCCTGCGAGCCGGTGTGCCGCCGCAATAAAGTCGATGGTAAACCCATCGCTATCTGCTGGCTGAAACGCGCCGCCGCCGACCATCGAGAATATAGCCACCGCGCTGAAAAGCCCCCTATCACGAAAGAGAAAACGGTCGCGGTCGTAGGTGCTGGTTCAGCCGGGCTGGCCTGCGCGCGCGATCTGCGCGACATGGGCTATCCTGTCACAATCTATGAGGCCGACGCGGTCTCCGGCGGTGTGATGGTCAATGGCATTCCGGTCTGGCGTCTGCCGCGCCACGTGACTTACGAGGAAACCACCCAGTACATGGCCGACATGGGCGTTGATGTCATCTATAACACGCGCGTCGGGCGCGATATTAGCGTTCCTGACCTGCTCAAGCAATATAATGCAGTGTTCCTGGCCGGTGGTTGCTACATCTCCAATGACCTGACCGGCCCGGACAACAAGATTGTGCGTGGCGCTGACCTCAAAGGCGTCGAACACGGCATCAAGCTTTTGGCTAAAACAAACTTTGGCGAACCGGCCTTTATCGGGAAAAAGGTTGTCGTACTCGGTGGCGGTTTTACCGCGATGGACTGCTGCCGCACTTCCATGCGTTTTGGCGCGGAGAAGGTCTATGTCCTGTATCGCCGCTCGAAAGAGGAGATGGGGTCTGACGAGTACGAGGTCGATGAAGCAGAGTTCGAGCATGTCGAGTTTATATACCTTATCTCTGCTACCGAGGTTTTGAGCAAGGATGGCGTGCATGTTAGCGGTGTGAAGGTTATTCGTAACAAGCTGGGCGACCCTGATGCCAGTGGCCGCCGTCGTCCTATCCCCATTCCGGGCAGCGAGTTCGTTATTGAGGCCGATACCGTCATTCCTGCTTTCGGCCAGTATAGCGACCCGTCCTGGATTCCGGCCAAAGAACTGAACCTGCAGGTCAACCGGCGCAGCGGTGTTCCACTGGTTGATCGTGAAACCTGGATGACCAGTTATGACGGGCTTTTCGCCGGTGGAGACTATACCGAGGGTTCGCGCAACCTGATTTCCGCCATCGGCGATGGCCGCGATGCTGCCATCACCATCAACCTCTACCTTGGTGGTGAGGATAAGCCCGCCGAAGCCGCGGAAGAGATCGAATTGCCGGACTACCGGCGCGGTATGGTGGACGATTACGAATCTATCCCGTTCGAGATGATGCCCGGCCTGCCGCTCAAAGAACGCTATAGCAATACTCGCGAGACGGAAACCGGCTACACCCCCGAACAGGCGGTTGAGCAGGCGCGGCGCTGCCTGCAATGCCAGTTGAATATCATGATCGATCCCTCGATCTGTATTCTCTGCTCCGGCTGCGTTGACATCTGCCCGTATGACTGCATCAGTATGGAGGGACTCTCGCGCGTCGTCAAGGGCGATCCTATGCATCAGGGAACCGAAAGCTGGCTCGGCGGCGCTGACATGATTATCGACGAGGAGAAGTGCATACGCTGCGGACTGTGTATCGTGCGTTGCCCCACCGACGCCATCGCCATGGTGCAGTTCGAGGTTGCCAGCCCCAATGATCGCTGGACCGTCTCGAAGATTCCTGTGCTGAATATCAAGTAGGAACACACACAGGAGGGGTACGAGGGCGAGCGAATACGGCAAGGGTGCGTCCCCACAGGACGGAGCCGATGCATGGCAGTAACAGTCCGCGCAGCCAGCCAAGCAGCACGAGCATCAGGCCCAGCGGGATGAGTCCAGGCTTGCGATACCAATAATAGCTACTGTTCTATTGAATTACAATAAGAGAAAAAGTTGGTAAAAGTGATGAATTTGTTATTACGGAAAAGAATTATTTCTACTTTGAACATCTGCTCCATACTGACGGTAGTATTGCTGCTCGCGGCCTGTAGCAGTGGCGGCAATACGAACACCACCGGCAGCGTGACTGCGACGACCCAGTCGGGTACGGCTGCGCCGAGCACGCCGGGCGTAGGGCCGGTTATTGTACAGGCAACCATAACTGTGCAGCCAGGAACAACAGCGCAGCCGGGGACAACTCCTGTTCAGGACCAGGTGGTGAAGCTGGCGGACCGCACGCTTACGATCGCGCAAGCCAGTAAGCAGGCAGGAACTGATGCATCTTCCTCGGCCATCAGTATTACAGTAACAGTCACGAATACCAGTAATGCTTCTATTATGAATGAGTCCGGTTTTTACCTGTTACAATCTGCCGAAGGTGATGCATTTGGCGGGCCATCGAGCGTCTCCACGACATTCTTTGGAGCGATCCCATCCCATAGCAGCCGCCAGGGAACCATCGTCTTTCAAGTGCCAACGGGGGCAGTCAGCGGCATACACCTGCTCTACCATCCAGAAATAGCCACAGATACCGCGCTCATTCCCTTAAATCTATGACCTACTCATCCTTTTTGCGGCGCGCGTGATAGCTTGACTTTTTGCCCCCAATCGCGCACAATGGTAACAAGCCTTCGTAATTTTTCGTTTCTATGGCTCTGGCGATGGTACTTTTGAGAGATTGTCGTTTTCATGAACGTATATTCTTTCAAGGCGAAGGCGAGTGCGCCCACCGATCAGGTATATCTCTTTATCAAGGACTTATTTACCAGGTCTTAACGTTTTGTTAACGCTGGAGAGGTGGCCGGCGTGTTAAGATGGTTGAGGGATGTACCAGGATCTTCGAGGAGCGATCATGGTGCGACAGAGCTGGTCGGATGAAGATCTGGCCAAAGGTTTGCAGGAGCGAGACCTGGAAGCTTTCGAAACGCTCATCTCGCGGTATTCGCGTGAAATCTACTATTTTGTTCGGTTGGTACTGGATGGTATAGGTGTGGCACAGGATGCCGAAGAGTGCGTGAATGATCTCTTTGTCACCGTGTGGCAGGAGATCGATGGCTTCGACTCTGAGCGAGGTACGCTCAGAACATGGTTAACTATGCGGGCGAAGTACATCGCCCTCGACCGGCGTCGCCAATTATGCCGGCGCCAGGCATTGCATGTACAATCGGCGGATGAGTACCGCCAGTGGTCGGCATCGGAAGGACACGGAAGTGGTACCGGGCGCGGTATGTCCGGGTTGGGAGGCTACGAAGAGAGCCGTGTCGCACTGCCGCCACATCCCGAAGCCAGTATGGAATTATTACTGGAACAGAGCGAGAGGCGCGAGGAACTGCGTTTGGCCCTGGCGGTGTTGCCTGAGCTTGACCGTTACTTAATCTATCAACGCTATTACAAGTACGCCAGCACCGAGGAACTGGCAGCAAAAACTGGCCTGACACGCCATGCTGTCGATACCCGGCTCTGGCGAGCACGGAAAAGCTTACGCGAGACGCTCAAGGAGCACGCGAATGAGTATGAGCGAGTACGAGAAACAAAATCGTGAAGAGTGGGATGATCTTTTTCCCTCCACCACGGAGCCAGGTCTTCCTGACGATTTCAGCGAGGAAGACGTCACTTTCGCGCGCGAATTAGGCGCGCTCTTTTCCCCGCAAGAAGAGATCGTTCCCCCATATTTTGCGCAGACGTTGCTGGAAGCTGAGGACCCGCGCTACATGGTGGTTGACTCTGCTTTCGCGCAGAAGACGAGCGCGCGGGTTTTCCGCTCGCTTAAGCTGCGCCGCCGTCTTTTCGCTCGACGCCCATCGACCATAAGCCTTATCGGGGAGAGCGTGCGCGAGATTGTGAGGCGCAAGTCGCTCATGGCCTGGGCCGGAGCACTTCTACTCGTTATGCTCTTTACCGTTGCTTTTACCGCTCCTTCGTTTGAGCAGGGCGTCTCGATGTTGCTGCATGGCTCGTCCAGCGGCGTGGTGCAGGTTCCACGTTATCCATCGGAAGGGAAGGTGCGCCACCACAATCTTCCTCCCTGTTGTTACAATTATGTAGACACTGGTTCAAAGCAAGTACCGCTGCTCCAGGCTCGACAGTTCTTGCATTTCAATATCTACTGGCCGCAGTTTATACCGGCAGGCTACTCTCTTTCCACTATTAACATCTATAAAGATTCCGGCGATGCCTGGGCTGATGGTCCCATCGTGGAGCTTGTCTTTAACCTCAATACTCCTAATGCCGATCCAAGGGGGACGGGACAAATTGTCGTTCGCGAATTTAAGCCCCTTGAGCAGGTTCTCCAGGTAGTACAGGATGGCAGCGCCTATCCTATCGATCCCGATCAGAATGGCAATCCAAGAGCCATCTACGTAGATGGCACATGGTTGCCGATCGGTAAATTAGAGTCGCCTGTATGGAGTCGCGCCGCTCGCAGCGAAGTGATCTACCAGCAGAATGGTGTGGTTTTCTGGATCGCGGGAGATCAGCGCGATGGCATTAACCAGAAAGCATTGTGGAAAGTAGCGCAATCCTTGCAAATCATGTCTTTCGCGCACCCTGCATTGCTAAAAGGTGAAATGGCAACTATATTGCTGACCGATAATTCAGTCGCCAGTCCTTTCTACAATGATTTGCTATCCATTGCCTCGGATAGCAGCGCCGACGGTCAGTACTACGTTACTATGAGTTCCTATATCCAGGGGAAGGTGACCGCTTCAACTACGAACAGTCTTCCGCATGGGCAATGATGCTTGAGAATGCGCTTTAATGCTCTTTGTATCTACTGTCTCCTGCTGGTGATGCTGGCCGCGTGTAATACTGCACCCGCTGCACCCGCTCCAGCGCAGATCAACAAGCACGTGTCGTCACCATTGCTTGGCCCGTATGCCTCGACTCCGCCCGCTTCGCAAGCGCGTAGTGGGAGTCTAGTGCTCGCCGATCGGCAGTTCCCCGATGCCGTCAACCCCCTCTTTTCAGGCTCTTCCGTTGATTTCGAGCTGCAACCGGCGCTGTGGGCGGCTCCAGTGTTCGTGGACAGCCATTTCCACGTACAGCCCGATCAGTTGACCGAGGTGCCTTTACCCGAAAATGGTGATGTGCGCGACAACGGCAAAACCATCATCATGCACCTGCGTCACGACCTGCGCTGGTCGGATGGACAGCCCATACTCTCGCAAGATTTCCGATACTGGTGGCAGCTTGACCAGAATCCCGATACTGGCGCGCTCAACATCGATGGTTACAATCAGATTGCCAGCATCGATACCCCCGATAACTACACCGTCATCCTGCATTTGAAGCAACCATATGGTCCCTACCTATCCTATCTGCCTTATGCCGCGCCTTTGCACGCCTGGGGACACTTGCGCCCCATCGACCTGCAAAATATGACATCGATTCTGCTCGCTCCCACCGTAACTGATGGTCCCTATAAACTGGCAGGCTATGTCAACGGGCAGAGCTTTACGCTGGTACCCAATTCCAACTATCACTCAAGCACCTTTCGTGGCCCGTTTCTCTCACAACTGGTTTTTCGCGCTTATACTAGCCTCACATCCCTGCGCGCAGCCATCCAGGCGGGACAGGTGGATGTCAGCGAGGGTTACATGGAATATGAACTTCCCGGCCTGGCCCACCTGCCGACCGGCATACACGTCCTTGAAACTCCTGCCGCGTCCTACGAACACCTGGATTTCAATCTTGCCAATCCTCTGTTTCAGGATAGTAACGTGCGCCTTGCCATCCAGATAGCCATCGACAAATGCGCTCTCGTGCGCGAAGTTCTCCATGTGTCTGACTGCGCCCGCGTCGCCGACCAGGTTGAACCGCTCCCATCGCTCTACAATGATCCCGCCATTGCGCCATCTACTTATAACCCCGTCATCGCCCGCAAGCTCCTGGCGCGGGCGGGATGGCTGCCCGGCTCGCGTGGCATACTCACTAAACAGGGCAAGCCATTTGTCCTTCGCCTCGTGACGACGGCGGACAATCCGCTGCGTGCCGCTGCTGCCGCGCTCATCCAGCGCGACCTGCAAGCGGTTGGCATCCAGGTGAATGTACAATATTATCCCCTCAATCTTTTCTTCGCCGTCTATAGCCGGGGCGGCATCCTGGCGACCGGGGCATATGATCTTGCCATGTTCGGCTATCAGAACAGTCCTGAGCCGGACGATGAATACGGCGTCTTCCACTCCTCGCAAATCCCTACCGCGTCTCAACCCGACCTGGGCAACTACGGGCGCATCAACGATCCGGTCATCGATGAAGCTTTGACTATGGGCCGTTATACGGTGCCATTCGCGCAGCGTGTCCAGGCGTACCACCGCTTTCTGCAACAACTTGCCAGCCAGGTTTACCTCATTCCCCTGTATAGCGGGGTCAATATCATCACGGTGAGCGACCGCGCGCAAAATATACAGCCCAACCCTGACGTCATCAACAACAACTGGAATATCGCTGACTGGTGGGTTAAAGGATAATAGACATCACTCCTATCGTACTGGACGTTTGCCTGTTCTTCTGTTATGATTCATTCCGTAATATGTTTTGAGTGAGTCGTTAACCAGCGTTTCTGCCAGGCGCATTTCCAGCAACGATGGTGGAAAGATTAGCGCCAGACCTCAAAGGAGAGGAAAAATGAAAATGTATGCCTCAAAAGAGAGAGGCTTGAAGCCTCATGGTTTGCCCCACCTGCGTGTGTTACGCCAGCGTAAAGGATTGAGCCTTGGACAGCTGGCTGACATGACCGGCATCCGCCGCGATACCCTGACCCACCTGGAAGCCGGACGCGAAGATGCCCAGCCCTACCAATTGCGCCTCTTAGCGCGCGTGCTGGACGTTCCTCAACTCGACCTGGTCTCCTGAACGCGCATTTTACAACTCCCATCTTTTCTCGTTCGTACTTTATGATGATACGGGTTATTCTGTAGGGGCCGTGCTTGTCCTTGCCCGCCCGCGCGTACAGACGAAAGTAGGGGAGATGTGCTATGAGCGACCAGGAAATGCAATTTGCCGACCCGGAGTGGCAGCCGCCCCGGCAGCGTTCTCGTGACCGCCAACAGGCCCCCTATGCCCCGGTTGACGTCAACGACGCGCCCTATCAGCAAAAAGAGAGCCAGACGGCTTCCCGCGCTGAGGATGAAGAAACAGGCGGCTCCGACTATAGCCGGGGCTACCGCGCTGAACAGCCCGGCTTTCAGAGTTTTCAAGACACGCCGGAATTTACCGCGCAAAAGCCGCGCAAGAAACTCAGTAACAGGTCCTGGACACTCCTGGTGGCTATAGTACTTGCCATCCTGATCTTCAACCCTGTTGGAGAAGATACTATCTTCCTCTTCTGGCGCGTATTGTTAGTCATCGTAGCTATGGGTGCCATCTTCACTATCTTCGGCTTTATCAAGCGGGGCCGCAACATTACTAGCGCGACCGAAACGCACACTTTTTCGGTTGGCGCGCAGCCAAAAATCATCATTAAAGACGATATTGGCTCGA
>Ga0307372_10008501_pt1 | contig 14418 bp, 15 predicted proteins | sample OX1MG_FD_202533 | JGI IMG/M metagenome (GOLD analysis project Ga0307372, IMG submission 202533) | Soil microbial communities from Risofladan, Vaasa, Finland - OX-1 | ecosystem: Environmental > Terrestrial > Soil > Coastal area > Acid sulfate soil | place: Finland: Risofladan, Vaasa | collected...
GTTCGGTGTCGAGGCGCTCAGTTGGGATCGCACAGATCCCTGAGTGTCGGGTGCCATTGACTTCGTCACACCACAGCGCTGCCTGTGCATTGGCCATGGTGAGATCACCGGCGTGGACCTCACCCATCGCGAGCAGGTCGGACTTCGCATAGCCGACGAGGTGTTCGACGAGACCCTTCGACTGGGGGTCCTGGGCCTCACAGAAGTCCGGTCGGAATCCATAGTGCGATGCAAAGGTGACATAGCCAGGGGCTGGAACGACGACGTTCGCGACCACACCCCCTTTGAGACAGCCCATCCGGTCAGCGAGCACGACAGCTGGCACACCACCGAGTGCCTCGAAGCACTGGGCGAGGAGCAAAAGCGTGGTCTCTTGTCGCTCATTGTCAGAAAAAGCAATGAAACGAAAGCGACTCCAGGCGAGCACGGCACAAAAGACGTGCAGGCGTCCCTCGGATCCCCAGTCGATCGCGAGCACCTCGCCCGGTGTCCACACCGCGGGACGAAAGATCCGGCGGTGCTCGAAGTGCCAGGCGGCCTTTGCCTCTGCGACAAGGCGGCGAAAGTTGCGTGCTGAGCCCGAATAGCCAGCAGCACTTGCGGCTGGCAACAGCCGTTTCGCAGAGATCCGACCACGTGTCTCCTCGATCCGTTTCGTGACGAGTTCGGCGACTTGGTCATAGTTGTGGCCCCGTTCGGCACGGACCGGCACTTCGCCCTGTTCGGCTGCGTCAATGATCCGCTTGACGGTTCGTGGGGTCATGTCACAGACTGCTGCTGCTCCCCGATAGCTTCCAAGATCGCGATAAGCGGCGATCACGTCCATACGTTCCCTCGCTGACTTCAATGGTGGTGTCTCCCCGGTTGGTGTGGTGCTGGTTGGCACCGACACCGTCACCGACCGGGGGACCCAAGTGGTGGATGGTCAGCGGGAAAGTGATGTCATTTATCTGGCCAAAAACGCTGCTCTCGAACTGGCCACCAGTGAGTACTTTTTCATGGCCATGTGCAAACAGGGAACCTAAACTCTTAGGAGACAGCCACAGGGGCTGTCTCCTAAGAGAAGTGGCTTTTGTCTCTCAGAGGTCACGCAAAAGCCCTTCGCTGTTGATTGATGAACAGAGAACAGGGCCGATGCGTGCTTTGGTACGAAAGACCAGTTCCTCTGCTGCGTGATCAGTGACTCGGTTTGTAGTCGTCGCTGCTCGCGGATTCGGCACGGTTGTATTTAAAAATGGACGCGTGTTTATCGGTAGCTGAACCTCTTCCATGACAATAAGCAGAGTCCGTGCAAAACTGCACGGACTCTGCTTATTGAACACCGCGAAGGCGCGCTTAGTAAGCCCCCGGAACGCGATTTGAGCAAACAGAAATCACCAGGTGTTCCCGCCGAATCCAAGACCGCGAGACCCATCTGGAGAATTCCAGTTCCTCTGAGCGAACTGATACACTCAAATGTCTCATATTGACTGGTCTCCTAGCGAATGCCCGACAGGACCCGTAAAGGACTCGCGTGAACATCTCGGACGTGGCAGAAGGCTCAATGCTTCATCTGGACCCCGCGCTGTGCGGTGGGAGCGACATGGTTGTACTGGCTGCTCATAAATCAGTGACACTCGTGAGAAACAACGGGGATTTTTCGATGGTGAGGACGCCCGACGGTCGCGAGCATCAAGTGCAAAACTCTCAGCTGGAACGCGCGATTATTTCAATAAGTCCCACACCGGAGACCGCCGTTATTGAAGGCCCTGAATAATAGACGGGGCCTTCGCGCCTGCCCGTCTCAGCGCTCGTCTTCTCCGTTCGCTCATAGCGCCCCGAATGTCTTGCTCCCGATGTCGGCCTCGTTTGCAAAAGCCCTGTCCGCATTTATGATCTCGGACGTGAAATCGCTCGGGAGGGGTTTGCGTCTGCAGGTTTCCTGACGCGGAGAACCACTGGATGGTTGCACCTACTAATGATCATGAAAATGCTCATCTCCCAACCGTGGAGACGAGCATTTGGAATCAAGACTCAGCGCTCTGACGAGAGCTTATAGACTCAGACGAAACAGCCACTGTGGGTGCGCAGCCGTTGGTGGGTACGCGGATGGTCCGAGCGCGCTCGCCAATTGGCTGTACGCGAGGTGATGCTCTTGTTGAAGGCCGCTGCGGGATTCACGGGCTCATGCGTGGCGATCGTTGTTTCGGCGAGTCTGCTTGTGACGTCGTGCAACAGGTTCGCAGCCGTGTCGAACACCTCCACGCCGCCCTGCATCGTGCCGCACGGGTCGGGACCTGGCTACGACGCCGCGATTGGCAACCAGCAGAACGACAAATCGGTCTGCATCACCATCGGCGAACGGCTGCTCGTGGTGCTCAGCGCCGGTGCGACGAATGCGTCGAAGTGGCGAGCGATTCACGTGTCGAGGTCTGGCATCTTGCATATTGCGCCCTTGACCCTCATGTTCTCTCGAGGCACGACGGGGACAAATTTCAAAGCGACAGACGTCGGAACCGTCGAGCTCACCGCGCAACGACCAGCGTGCGCTCCAGCGCTATCGGCGATAACTTGCGACACCATCGAGATTTGGCGGGCCTCCATCATCGTAAGAGCGCCTCCGAAACCATCTGGGACCGGCATCTACGGGTCTGTCATGGCGGGCCCAACCTGTCCTGTCGAAAGAGCAGGTCAGCCATGTCCGCCAAAGCCAGTGGCGGCAGTGGTCGACGTTCGCAACGTTGACGGCGTTATGGCTGCCTCAACGCACACCGATCGCGCCGGCCGTTACGCCGTTTCGGTACGCCCTGGGAGATACGTGGTGCTTGTCATCACCGGCGCCATATACCCGCGTTGTCCAAACGATGCGGTCACGGTTCCATCCGGATCTCGCCTCCGGGCCGATATCAGCTGCGACACCGGCATTCGCTAAATGTGACATCGCGGTCAACGGCTCGCGAGCGGTAGAGGCACTCGTGGTTGTTTTGCCGTCAGTCGGGCCCCACTTTTTAAGGGTGAGGGCCATCGAGGACATGCCAACCCTCATGAGACGCCCTCTCATGAGGGTTGCATTTTTCCCAACACATGCGCTTACGATCATGGCGACAGAGCGCATCTCTCGGTAACTTCAAAGCGCTTGGCCTTACGAATCACCCCTCCCCCGCCGGTTCCTTGAGAGACGAGACGGCGCGTCGGGCTACGTGCTCGATCCGAAGGTCAGCACCTCTTCACGATCTTCACATGTCGTGGAAAACTCGACGCATCTTCGCGCGACTTAAGAGACGTGTTCCTCGGTGGTTGATCTTGTTGTTCCTTTTGGACCTTCAACCGTTGTTTCACGGCGACGGCTCGAACCACCGAAGCCACCCCATGAATTCCAGAAAATGATTGACAGTACCAGCCCGACCGCGGCAACAATCATGAGGATCATACCGACCGTGTGAAGGTTGAAGTTTGTCGTGGTGACAGTCATGGCAAATCGCATGACTGCTCCGATGGCAAAAACTACGAGACTCAATCCAATACCCATGTTCATTCCCTCTCTGTTCAGAACGGGTCACAGTGATCCCGAATCCGTTTCGCCTGTTTAAAGCGAATGCCCTTGCTCAGCCCTATCGGCTATAACAAGATGAAACCTGTATTTCGAGTTCGCTCAAAAATGAGTCGCGAGCAGCAATTGGGTGTCATGTCTTTGAGTGCGTATATGCACCAATCGCGAAACCGCGGAGATCGATCGCGGAGATCACCAGCGATAGAAGTGATGCCTCCCCGACCTGTCGCCGCGTCCTAGCGCGAAGCCGATAAGCCACATGATAAAAAATACGACCGCAACAAACCACAAAAAGTGCAGCGTGAAACCCAACCCAGCGAAGAGCAAGACAAAGAGCAAAATCAGTACAATAAGCATCTTGTGGCACCTTTCTTTCCATTGAGGGATGAACCTTGAAAGAACGCAACACGGCATTCGCGCTGTGATCGAAACTTCGAGACGACCGTCAACTGCCTGACCTCTTCGGGCGCTTCGTCGGCCCTCTCGGAGACGCAATTGAGTGCGCCGATCGTCTTCATGATGAACTTTGCCCAAGCGACGCGCGGAGACGACCCGCGCTTGGTCCAGAGACAAATTCGCGGTCAGCAGTCGTCTGTTGCCTACCTGAAGGAGACGCCTTGAGGCTCAGCAAGAAGGGCAAGGAACGCTCGTCTTCGTTCCCACCAGAGAGCGGCTCTTGGGATTCACCACGCGCTTCGTCGGCAGATTGAAACTCGGTGAGGATCAAAACGAGCGCCTCCATGCCGCGAGACATGGAACGGTTTTGATCGCCTGAAGAGAATGATTCAAGAAACTCGGCGACGCCGATTCGCGAGCTGAGTCCCATAGGGACCGCCGATCTTCCTTCGAAAGCGAAGGAACCCTAGCTCGAGGCATCTGTCTAGCCCAAGGTGGTACACCCAAAGAGTATCACGCGTAGGGCAATTTCCTTGCTATAGCGGCGAAATCAGGGATACAGCGGACTGTCCATTTACAGCAATCAAGCAGTTCATTGTCAAGCAAAAGGCCTGTCGCCTCTGTTTCGCGGTCGAGGTCAATGAGCGAACCCCGAATACATACAACAGCGCTACGAAGGCGATCAGGCTCGGCGGAGATGCGATGAACCCAACGCAGACGATCAGCGCGATATTCGCGAACAGAAATGTTCGATCAACGCGATCGATCAGTGTCATATAGAAATGGTGATTGACCCACCAGATGCCGATCATCAAAAATGACGACGTTAAGGCGACGCACTCGGGCCATGCATGCACAAGAGCCCGATCAAGCGCTCCACTGGGTCCGTATGAGGTCACACGTACGACAAGCATCGTGGCATCGGTCCCAAAGACACCATCCGCGAAGATCGCTGGACGCGAGGTATCCATAGGGCCAGGCATGATGTGTCTTCCGATATCGGAATATATCCATGCCAGATTCGTTCTTGCACCGACTTATCCCGAACTCATTGGATGCTCGTTCAGTCTTTGAGCACCTCCGTTCTCGCTCTTGCACCGGGAATTTGACAGATCTCTGGACGGTCTGATCTCTTCCTGCATCTTGGTTGAATGCTAGAAATACGCGCGAGACTCGTCTTTCTATCTCAAGGGGGATCATCCGATGAATCGCGATATGGTCGATCAAGTCGTCGAGGTTGCACGTCGCGTTACCGTCAGTGGCGCGATCTCACCGAACGCGCACGGCAACGTCAGTATCCGCGTCCCGGGCAGTGACGAGATATATTTCACCAGCGGTCCGTCGCTTCGCGATCATCCCGCTGAGGGGATCGTTCGGATCGGACTCGATGGCGTTTTGCGCGAGGGTCAATTGCCTCCAATTCAAGGTGCGGTCGTCAACATGCACACCGCGATGTATGAGGACCACGCCGAGGTCAACTGTGTGATCCACACGCACTCTCCCTATGCGACCGCATACGCCGTCGCCCAGCAGCCAATCGGGTGTTGGGTCGAGGCACTTGCGATGTTTGGCCTGTTCGATGGCGTTCCCGTCGCGGCCTATGGACCTCGAGGATCGAAAGAGGCAATCACCAACATTCGCGCTGCGATCGTTCCCGGCGTTCCCGCTGTGCTGCTTGCCAATCATGGAGTGCTGGTGTTTCATCGCAACCCAGATCTTGCCATCATGGTCGGCAGTGTCATCGAAGAGGCCGCTCAAGCTGGCATCAACGCGGTCGGCCTCGGCGGAGTCGTGCCGATCTCGGATGCGATGAAAGAGGCTGCCCTGCAGCGCGCCGTGATGCTCGAACAGCGCGGGACAACCTCTGCCTGACTGAGGGAGGGTGCCTCGCGAAATCAGGAAAGGCGACGTAGAGTTCCTCCTCCGCTCCTCGCGAAAGGGAAAACAGTGCGCGGACGAGACTTCAGGGTTTTGGTAAGGCTGGCCCTTGGGACACTCCTCGGTTCACTCGCGCTTTTCCTTTTCAACACCTTCGCTCCCGCGACCGCCGCGACCAATGTGGCTCCGGTTGATCTGAGCGCGGTGATCGTCGCCTCCCATGCGCCGGTATCAGCCGCAGGTGGCGTTGTTTTGGTGGATATCAACCTCCACGGTGCATTGTCATGTCGCGTTGTGATCAACCCTCCTGTGCGAATTCGACCAATCGGCCTTGCCTGTCACAGCCTCAAGAACGCGTATCGCGCAACCATTGGAATGAATCCGAGACTTCAAAACCGTCGTTTTGTGTTCACGGTGATTGCCGAGAGTTCCGATCGGCAGCTTGTGAGACATCTCGTCATCGAACAGGCAAGGGCACCGAATCTGATCGACAACTACGCGCGCGTGAGCGCCTACGGCGTCTATGGCAACGGAGAGAACGATGCCGTTGGTGACTGCACGCTCGCAACAGCCGCTGACCTTCTCCAGACATGGGACGCAATGAACGGACTTGCGAATGGACCTCTTGCCGCCCAACCATTTCTCGATGCCTACCACACCCTCGTCGGAGGTCCCGGGGGCCCGAATGTCGGACTCACGGTACGCCAGGTACTCAACTACTGGCAACACATCGGAATCGACAACAACCTGATCTCGTCGTGGCATTCGATCAGCGCCTATCGCAATCCCGCTCAGATCGAGGGAGCCATGGCTCGCAATGGTGCGCTCTATGGCTCGGTCGCGCTGCCGAGCACCGATATGAATTTCCTTCCACTCTGGAGCATGACCGAGGCTCCCTATGGCACTCCGGTCGCTGGCGGTCATGCACTCGCGATCGTGGGATACGACGCGCGCGGCCCCTACCTCGCAACGTGGGGAGGCGTGCAGCACGCCACTTGGCAATGGTGGAAGACCTGGGGAACAGGGGCCTTTGTCGTCAAACCCACCAAGACCTCGTGGACTCCCAATGTGGTCAGCATCACCTCGAGCACACTGAGCGGGTCGGTCGGCACCACGAATGTCAATGGCGTTGCCATGTATGAGGTGAATCTCAACGACGAGGTCTCTGGAGTGACCGGGCCGACGTCGGGCACGATCACCTTCTCAGACAACGGTCAGCCGATCAACGGGTGTTCCTCGATACCCGGGACCGCGTCTGGGCCAATGCTCACCGCGCGCTGTACGGAATACATCCCCTTTAACGCCTCTCGATCAGACACGTTCGTTGCCCAGTTCTCTGGCGACTCGGCCTTTGGCGACTCGACCAGCAACGCGACTTTTGTCACCTTCGGCTGAACAACGCGCGTGAAGAGACTCGTACAACGAGATTTTGTCCAATCGTGATGAACGGAATCTATTCCAAATCGACTATCTCAATCGCGATGGTGGAGAATCGGTTTTACATCACGAGTTGGTTGGTGACCCAAGCGTCAAGACGCGAAAATCTCGAGAGCCTGAACACTTGAACACCAATATTGCTACCCTCGATAGGTAAAGGAGGATACATGCTCAACGTGGAGATAGTCGCCACCAGCGAACTCGGAGATCGAAGTTATGTGGCACACGATGATCGCTACGCGATCGTCATCGATCCCCAACGAGACATTGACCGCATCGAGCACCTTCTCGATGGCCGTCAACTCACTCTGGCGATTGTGCTCGAGACTCACATCCACAATGACTACATCACCGGTGGATTCGCGCTCGCGACAAAACGTCACGCCGAATACGGAGTTGCAGCCGAGGCAAACGTCAACTTTTCGCGAAGGGCCTTTGACGATGGTGATGTATTGAAAGTCGGCACGCTCACTGTCGAAGTCGTCGCGACGCCTGGCCACACAGACAACCATCTCGCCTACATCGTCGGGGACGATGAGGGTTCGCGCGCGCTGTTCAGTGGAGGATCCCTGCTCTATGGAAGTGTCGGACGCACCGATCTTCTCGGATCACAACTCACCGAAGAGCTCTCGCGCGCGCAGTTCCATTCCGCGCAAAAGCTTGCGACGCGTCTCGATGACTCGGTACCGCTCTATCCAACGCATGGTTTCGGAAGCTTCTGCTCGGCAGGAAATGCAACCGGTGGAGACGCGAGCACAATTGGCATTGAGAAGTTGCAAAATGATGTCTTCCTCGCTCCCGACGAGGAGACTTTTGTCACGAACCTCATCGCCAATCTCTCTGACTACCCGAGTTATTACGCGCGCATGGGGCCACTCAATCAAGCTGGCCCCGATGCTCCTGAACTTGGCCATATTGCAGCTGTCGATCCCGATGAACTTGGCACGCGTATCCGTTCCGGTGAATGGGTGATTGACCTTCGCAATGCAGACCTCTATGCGATCCATCACCTCAGAGGGACGGTCTCATTCGCAATCGGCGACAGCTTCTCGACCTATGTCGGTTGGTTGATCCCATGGGACGCAAGGATCACCCTGATCGCAGAGAACGAGGACGAACTCCTCATCGCGCAGCGCCAACTCGTGCGCATCGGCATCGATCGTCGCATGCAGGCAACGACTGGGGTGATTGAAAATCTTGCTTCGGGAGTCGAGATAGCGCACTACCCCGTCGTGCGTTTTGCTGACGTGCCCGCCGATGGCACCGCGACCATCCTCGATGTTCGCCTCAACGATGAACAAAAGGAACGTCACATCGTTGGCTCGGTCCATATCTCGATCCTTGAGCTCGTCGATCGCATGCACGAACTGCCAAAGGTCACCATCTGGGTACATTGTGCGAGTGGGTTCCGCGCCTCGATTGCATCGAGCATCCTTGCGCGGGCTGGTTTTGATGTCGTCTTGATCAATGATGACTTTGCATCCGCCGCGAACACGCGCCTTGTCCTTTCCTGACGAAGATTGCAGGTACTAACCGATGTCTGAGTTCTTCCGCGGCCTGTTCTCAAGTACCCGTTCAAGGACCTCTCCAAAAGTGAGCGAGCGTCAGCGGATTCCCCAGCCGTTCATCAAAAAGCGCGCCCCCTCTGGCCGTGGCGCGACGGAACAGCCAAACATCACGAGTTACGGTCCCGCCGCGCTGACACCGCAATTTTGGCTAATGGCCGTGTTGACCGGAGTTGCTGCTGGGCTGTTTGGCGATCTGATGATGTGGATCTTGTTCAACGTCCAGCACATCGCGTTTGGATATCACGTCGGATCGCTTCAGGACGCAACGTTGCGTGCGGCCCGCTCGAGACGCGTCCTCGTGCTTGTGATCGCCGGATTCATCGGCGCGATCGGGTGGTACCTGATCCGTCGGTACTTGAAGAACGAAAAGACGGACTTTGACGATGCAGTGTGGAGCGGAGGCGGCGAACTTGGTTTCAAACGCAGTCTTCTCACCTCCTCGCTCGCCGAGATCGTCATCGGTATGGGCGCCTCGATCGGTCGCGAGGCTGCACCAAAGCTATTGGGTGGAGCCTCGGGAAGCGTCCTCGGAAAATGGGCGGGGCTTTCGCCGGCACAGAGATCGCTGCTCGTCGCATGTGGTGGAGGCGCTGGATTTGCTGCGGTGTACAACGTACCCCTTGGCGCTGCCCTCTTTACTGCAGAGGTGCTCTGTGGAAGCTTGGCGCTCCCAATCATCCTGCCCGCTCTTGTCTGTTCAATCATCGCCACCGCGACAGCGTGGATTTATCTTCCCGATCGCCCGACGTATCTGAACATTCCCGATTATCACACCACCGCCTCGCTGCTCATCTGGGCAGTGCTCGTCGGTCCCGTGATCGGCATCTTGACCGCTGCCTATATCCGCCTGGTGGGGTGGGTCTCGCATCACCGGACCAAGGGAGGACAGATTCTGTTTTCCTTCCCGATGGCGATGCTCGTGCTCGGACTGATTGGCTGTTTCTATCCTCAGCTGTTCGGAAACGGCAAGGACATGGCGCACTCTGCGTTCCTTGGCGGAGGAAGCCTTGTCTTTCTTCTCGCCATGAGTGCCCTCAAGCCTCTCGTCACCTCGATGACGATCTACGCGGGAGGTACCGGAGGGCTCTTTACTCCTTCGCTCAGCACCGGTGCAGTCCTTGGTGGTTTCCTCGGCGGGGTCTGGCTGCTCATCTGGCCGGGCACTCCGCTTGGCGCGTTTGCGATGGTCGGAGCGGTCGCAATGCTGAGCGCATCGATGCAGGCACCGCTAGCTGCACTTGCGCTCGTTCTTGAGCTCACCCACAGTGGGTTTCAGCTGATTGTTCCGATGATGGGCGCCTCGGTAATTGCAACAATCGTCGCTTGGCACATCGACGGATACTCGATCTATTCGATCCGACTTCCTGCTGCTGGAGAGACCGGCGACGAGTAGTCAACCTCTCGCATCTTGCCAGTCTCGACCTCGAAGATGAAGCCGCGGATATTGTCACGATAGGGAATGAACAGGCTCGACTGGAGTCGCGCGATCGTCTGTCTCACATCATCTTCTGCATCAACGAATGCCTCGAACGCGAATGAAGGCCGGATTCCAGTCTCTTGTTCGATCTCCGCTTTGAGAGCATCATCGGTGAAAGTCTCCATCCCACAGTCGGTGTGATGGATGACGATGATCTCTCTGGTGTCAAGAAGTCGCTGGGAGATGATGATCGAACGGATTGCATCTTCTGACGCGATGCCACCGGCGTTTCTGATGATATGGGCGTCGCCCTCGTTGAGACCGAGCATGCCATAGATACGAAGTCGTGCATCCATGCACGCGAGCACGGCGATGTGCTTTCGTGGACGCAGAGGTAACGCCTCATGATCAAAGTGCCCTGCGTAGTCTTCGGCATTCTTGAGAAGCTGTTCTATCTCTGACATGTACATCCCCTAGTGGCGATCTCGTTCAACCATGGTACCGATGCTCCCAAAGATATCGACAGGCGCGACTGGCTATCTCGGCGCCACAAGGTTGAAGCCATTCTCTGAGCGACTGATCTTCCACCCATCGAAGCGAAAGCCAAGCATGTCATCAAGACCATGTTCGATGAGATGTCGCGCGAACCTTCCCTTGACCGCCTTTGCCGCGTGCCCTGCCGCGCCTTTGCCGTCAACGGCCAGAAACTCGACCTGAAGAAAAGATGCGACTGAACCCGGAACAACGGCGCGGGCATGCTCTTTTGGCAACAGGCTGATGATCGTCGGATGACCACGAAGTCCGCTGAGGACCTCACTTACCGGCTCTGCCCAGAACCGCCCAAGATTACCGATGCCAGGGAGTGCGACATGCATCGTCAATCGATAATCAGCAATCTCATCGGTTGCCTTGGTGATGCCATAGAGCCCCGAGGGAACAAGGATGCGAGAACGCGCGGAGCTTTTGAGCGTGGAGGGATCGAGATGGTCCCAGACCACTCCGGTGTATCGCCTCCACGCAGGCATCACCTCGGCCCTGCCAGCGACGATTGCGCTCATTGACTTTTGCGCTCGTTCAAAGAGTTCACCGCGCACTCCAAACAGACGACTCAGCTGTTCGGGAGTCATCGTTTCAAGGCAATGGCGAAGAGCATCACGAACGCCGTCACGAGGTACCGCGAGCAAACCGGCGAAGCGGTCACGGTGAACATCACGTTCACCACCCGGGGCCTTTCCCTCTGAGGGTGGGAGGAGAACCAATGCTGGCAAAGACATCCCGTTACCGTAGTTGCGCCTTAGCTGTTCATCTGGGTTTCGAGCACATCTCGAGCAAGGCCCTATATTGAGACCGAACTTCATCGAAACGTCCTGGGGGCATGGTGTCTGAGTCATTCGCCGCGTTGACCAAGCACTTCAGCGACCAACGACTCCTGCTCACCAAGTTCGCGATCGCTATCGTCGTCTTTGTCATATTTATATCCACCTCGTTTCACAGCGTTGGCGGCAACTCAGACGGTGCAACAGTTGTCCTTGAGGGCCAGTCGCTTGCACATGGACATCTCTTGCTCCATGGCTGGATCCTCTCTCAGGACTCCTTCTGGACCGTCGACGCACTGTTCTATGGACTATTCGTACTTATCTTTGGCATCCACGGCTGGCTGATCCATCTCGTGCCCGCTTGCATCGCGACAATGATTGTTCTACTCGCATGGCATCTCGGCACGACACGCAATGGAGGATCGTCAAAAAACATTGCGCTCGTCATCGTCACCCTCGGACTCGTCTTTCCCGTAACAGCTTGGGCGCAGTTCTTTCTTGCAGGTCCCTACCATCTCGGCACCACGCTCTACTGTCTGGCAGCCTTCGCGCTGGTTATCCGCGTTCAGCGGCCGATCCGTTACCTATGTGCTTCGTTGTTGTTGTGTGCGGGAATACTCGGCGATCTCCAGACCCTCTCGCTCGGTGTGCTGCCAATCGCGGTTGCTGGGATCGTTGCAATGCTTCGAACGTGGAATGTCCGTGCCGGAATCGGTCGCATCTTGGTCGCGCTCTCGGCAGGGATCCTTGCCTTTGGGATCAGAAAGATCGCCGCCGCGCTCGGTGCATTCACCTTTGCCCCACCGCGCACACCGAACAATCTCTCGCTTTCGCTCTCGAACGTGATCCCTGGGCTCCATTACGCCGCGAATATGCTGGGCGCGGGAACTGGTCCCTTTGGAACGAGTCCCATCCCCACCGCGCTCAATTTCGCACATTTCGCAGAGGTATTGCTCGTTGCTCTGAGTGCTCTGTTCGCACTCTTCCAGATGTTTCGCGGGCTGGTCATTCAGCCACCACAAGATGACGATCGACACTGGGAGCTCGATGATCTGCTCGTCATCGGAGTGCTCGGATCACTTAGCACCTATGCCTATCTCGCCACCACCGGATCTGACGCCGAGGCGCGCTATCTCTCGGCGGGATTGATCTTCGCGGTCATTCTCTGCGCGCGCCTGTTCAGTCGGCCATACCGGCTCACATCAACGCTTCGTCGACCGCTTGTAGGTATCGGAGCACTCCTCTCACTGGCGATTGTCGCCGGTGGTGGATACACCATCGCCGAGACCTCTCCCCCACAACAGATCATCGCGCTCATCGCGCTCTTGAAGTCTCACCATCTCAGCGATGGGCTCGGTGGTTATTGGAGCGCGTCGATCTCCACGGTGTTAAGTGACAATGCGATCCGCGTGCGACCCGTCATCACCGGGCCAACCGGTTCGATCGAGCGCTACGCGAGACAGTCACTTGACGTCTGGTATGAGAGCCCATCGACCAATTTCCTCGTCTATAACGCGAACGTCAATGTCGACGCGATCACCCGTGCGAGCGCGCGTCACACCTTCGGGCCCGCCAAGGACGTCTATGCCGTCGGCCCCTATCGGGTGCTCGTCTATGGACACCCGATCCATGTTGGTTTGAACGGGTACGCCGCTTAGGCCAGCGTTGATTCAACCTTGGCGTTGCCAAATCACAGCTGCAGCCGCGCGCACCAGCCTTTCATCGCATTCACGTTGGTTTGGGAGATGATCGTGCGCTATCGACCTATCAGCGCGTCGAGCCCGTCGGTAACGGTGAAAAACACCAAGCCCGGTCACTCCGGCAGGTCGTACTTTCTCTTCCATGTCCCAAGCGACGAGCCATATCGGACGGTCAACGCACTGAGATAACGGCGTTCTTTGACCAGCCCGTCAACGGCTTCCAGAGCCATCACCTCGACATGCTAAACGGGGGTCGCCTCTTCGCGTGATTGTCTCGAGAACCAGGATGTGTTCTAGGCTCACGGCACTTATTTCTTCGCACCGAGAGGTCGCTACATGGAAACAAATCCAGTCATCATCAACGGAGGTGGAATCGGGGGACTCACCCTCGCGCTCGATCTTCATCGACTTGGCATCGAATGTCACGTCTATGAGGCCGTGCGCGAGATCAAACCCCTCGGTGTCGGCATCTCGATCCTGCCCCATGCCTCTAAAATCCTCAGCGATCTCGATGTCGTCAGTGCACTGCTCGAGAAGTGTCTGATCGCAACTGAGTCGGTTTTCTACAACCGCTTCGGTCAGTTCGTTTATTCAGAGCCAATCGGCGCAGCAGACGGTGTCGCATGGCCACAGCTTTCAATCCACCGTGCCGACATCTACGACGTGCTCTATGCAAAGGCAAACGAGCGCCTTGGAGCGGACCACATCCACCTTGGACACCGCCTCACCAGGTTCGAGCAGGACGACGACGGCGTCAGCGCCTTCTATGACATCACCGATGCTTCGGGTTCGACCAGCCAGGCAGAGATCCGCGGACCGATCATGATCGGCTCGGACGGCATCCATTCGGTCGTTCGTAAGCAGCTCAACCCGAATGAGGGTGCTCCGCTCTATCAGGGCTACAACATGTTCCGCGGCATCACCTATGCCAAGCCCTATCTCTCAGGATCATCGATGCTGCGAATCGGCTGGTACACGAGCGGCAAGCTGACGATCTACCCGTGCCGCCAGGCAAACGCAGAGGGACTCCAGGCGATGAACTGGATCGCCGCGGTCGAGAGCGACAAGCACCTAGAGCGCGACTGGGGCCGTCCGGGCAAGCTCGAAGACTTCATCGACGTCTTTGCTGACTGGAAGTTTGACTTCCTCGACGTTCCAAAGATCTTCGAGGACGCGG
>Ga0307372_10008504_pt1 | contig 14413 bp, 9 predicted proteins | sample OX1MG_FD_202533 | JGI IMG/M metagenome (GOLD analysis project Ga0307372, IMG submission 202533) | Soil microbial communities from Risofladan, Vaasa, Finland - OX-1 | ecosystem: Environmental > Terrestrial > Soil > Coastal area > Acid sulfate soil | place: Finland: Risofladan, Vaasa | collected...
CAGAGGACGAGTTGTTCGACGAGGATGAGTTCGTCCCGGCAAAGCCCCAGAGCGCGTACGACCGACCAGGATCTTGGTACGTCGTGCACTCATATGCGGGTTATGAGAACAAGGTGAAGTCCAACCTTGAAAGCCGGATCTCCTCCATGCACATGGAGGATCGAATCTTTGAGGTCGTCATCCCGATGGAAGACGTCGTCGAGTTCAAGGGTGGCAAGAAGGTCACCGTCTCGAAGAAGGTGTTCCCTGGATACCTTCTGTGCCGCGCCGATCTCGACGAGGACGCGTGGGCAGTTATCCGCCAGACCCCTGGAGTCACGGGATTTGTCGGTCCGGGCACCAAGCCCTCGCCGCTCTCTCGTTCCGAGGTCGACGGTATTATGACTCCAATAGAGGAGGGCCAGGAGGGCGTTGCTCCCAAGCCACAGCGTCGTCCTCGTCTTGAGCACGAGATCGGCGAGACAGTCCGAGTCAAAGAGGGACCTTTTGCTGACTTTACGGGCAACGTTGCTGAGATCAATGAGGACCAGCTCAAACTCAAGGTTCTGGTCAACATCTTTGGGCGCGAGACTCCAGTTGAGCTTGAGTTCAGTCAGGTAGCAAAGCTGTAATGGCACCACATTCGATTGCGACAAGAGAGATGAGAGCGACATGGCACGTAGGCGAGTAACCGCCATCGTAAAGATTCAGCTGCCCGCCGGGGCGGCTACACCCGCGCCTCCAGTCGGAACTGCGCTTGGACCGCACGGTGTGCAGACGATGGAGTTCTGCAAGCAGTACAACGCGGCCACCGAGAGCATGCGTGGATCGATTGTGCCTGTCGAGATCACGATCTACGAGGACCGAACTTTCACGTTCATCCTCAAGACCTCGCCGACCCCGTTCCTGATTCGCGAGGCCGCCGGTCTTGAAAAGGGGGCAACTCTGGCTGGTCGAGAGACTGTTGGATCGATCACCGTTACCCAGCTCGAAGAGATTGCCAAGACCAAGATGCCAGACCTCAACGCAAATGATCTTGAGGCCGCGATGCTCCAGGTCGAAGGTACCGCTCGCTCTATGGGTATCAAAGTCAACCGCTGATTTCGTTCAAGCGCATAAATAAGGATTAGAGGAGCAAGAGATGTCAGGCAAGGGAAAGCGATACATCGACGCAATCAAGCGTCTCAATCGCGATGAGTTTTATGCACTGACCGAGGCCGTTGGACTCGTCAAGCAGAATGCGGTTGCGAAGTTCGACGAGACGATTGAGCTCGCGGTGCGCCTCGGTGTCGACCCACGTCGTGCAGAGCAGATCGTCCGTGGGTCGCTGTCTCTTCCCGCAGGCACCGGTCGCACCTCGCGCGTCGTGGTCTTTGCAGCCGGTGACCTCGCTGCTGCTGCTCGGGCAGCTGGAGCGGACGTCGTTGGAGCAGACGATCTGGTCACAAGGATCGAAAAAGAGGGTTTTCTCGATTTTGATGTGGCCATCTCGACTCCTGATCTGATGGTTCAGGTAGGGCGCCTTGGAAGGGTTCTCGGACCGCGTGGTCTGATGCCCAACCCGCGTACCGGCACCGTCACGATGGACGTCGCCAAGGCGGTCTCTGAGTACAAGAGCGGTCGAATCGAATACCGCACGGATCGGGTCGGCAACATTCACGTTCCTGTCGGCAAGGCTTCATTTACCGCCGAACAGCTTCTCGAGAATGCCCATGCGGTGATCGACGAACTCAACCGGGTCAAGCCGGCTGCCGCAAAGGGACGCTACATCCGGTCGATCACGCTCTCATCGACGATGGGACCGGGAGTGCACGTCGACCTCGCAAAGGTGCGTGCCGAAGAGGCTCTCGCCGCGAGCGCATAGGTCAGACCGAATGCGTGCCCGTCAGATGATGGGTGCGATCTGAGCTAGCCTAAGCAACCTATGTAGCAGACCTTGGTCTGTTACGCCGAAGACATCAGGTGCGCGTGAGCGCTCAAAGGGCCGAGGCCCGCCCGACGAGGCGAAGCGGTTATCTCCTGCTTCCTTTGTCTGGCTCCTTGCCCTTGACGGCCAGTGGCTGACTGAAGGGAGAGACGTGGAGACAATTGAGCGGGTACCAAGGCCAGAGAAGGTTGCGGTCGTTTCGGACGTTGCGGCGCGCCTCAACGATTCCGTTGCGACACTGCTGACCGAGTATCGCGGCATCCCGGTCGCCAACCTTGAACAGCTTCGCCGATCGCTGCGCGAGGCGGGTGGCGACTACAAGATCTACAAGAACACGCTTGTACGGCTTGCTGCAAAATCGGCAGGCATCGAGGATCTCGATCCGCTTCTGGTTGGACCAACCGGAATCGCCTTTGTCTCTGGAGATGTTTCCGCAGTCGCAAAGGTACTGCGCGACTTCGCCCGAGAGAACCCGAACCTCGTAGTCAAGGGCGGCCTTGTCGGCAAGGACCTGATCAATGCAGGAGACGCGGCAGCGCTCGCAGAGCTTCCGCCGCGCGAGGTGCTTCTCGCACAGATCGCGGGAATGCTCGCGGCCCCAATGCAACGTTTCGCGAGCCTTCTCCAGGCAGTGCCACAAAAGTTTGCCTATGCAATCTCGGCGCTTATCGAGTCTCGTCCGGCAGAGCCAGCACCGGTCAAAGAGACCGCGGTCGCTGCACCAGTCGTAGAGCAGTCAGCTGAAGTTGAGGCTGTTGCAGCTGAAGTGGCTGAAGTGGCTGAAGTGGCTGAAGTGGCTGAAGTGGCTGAAGTGGCTGAAGAGGTCGATGTCGTTGAGGTCGATGTCGTGGAAGCCGTCGCAGAAGAGTCCGGCGATCAGGAGCCTTCGAGTGAAAGCGCTGGCGAATAGTCCTCGCTCCTAAAAGTTGTACGTACCAGAACTGAAACCATCGTTCACATATATCGCAGTAATCAAGGAAAGGGAACACCATCATGGCGACCAAGGAAGAGATCCTCGACGGGATCGCAAGCATGACCGTTCTTGAGCTCTCAGAGCTTTTGAAGGAATTCGAAGAGAAGTTCGGCGTGAGCGCCGCTGCCCCTGCGGCAGTTGCTGCTGCCCCTGCTGCCGGCGGAGTCGCTGCAGCACCGGAGGCGGAGCAGGACGAGTTTGATGTCGTCCTGACCGCAGCGGGTGACAAGAAGATTCAGGTCATCAAAGAGGTCCGCACGTTGACCAACCTTGGACTCAAAGAGGCCAAGGATCTGGTTGACGGAGCCCCGAAGACCGTTCTTGAGAAGGCCTCCAAGGAGGATGCCGAGAAGGCAAAGGCGCTGCTTGAAGAGGCTGGCGCCACTGTCGAGCTCAAGTAGTCCTCGCGGTGCTCGCAGCCCGGAGACCTCCGGGCCCGCCGGCGCAAATATAGGGAGTTGGAGCCGCCGCGGCATCCCCGCGGCGGCGATAGTCTTGGCGCAGCGACGCCAAATGTCCCGCTCTGTCCAGAGTTCCTTTTTGCGCGCTAAGATTATGAGCTGCTGTGCGCTCATCTCTGGTGTCGATTGACATTTGCTTGAGATTGCCGCGCAAAGCCGCTGTTCGTCCACGTCGCCCACATTGCCTGCGCTAGGAGTAGACCTTTGTCGTCTCGTCCCCGTACTCCTGAGCGGTTCTCGTTTGCCAACCTCACCGAGGTCCTGCCGTTGCCGGATCTCGTCGCGGTGCAACGGGATTCGTTCGATTGGTTCTTGTCCCACGGTCTTGCAGAGACCTTCGCCGATATCAGTCCGATAGAGGACTTCACCGGTGCCCTGCGTCTTGAGCTTGAGTTTGATCCAGATGATATTGACTTGAGGCCACCTCCCAAGTTCACGATCGAAGAGTGCAAACAAAAGGACATGACCTACAGCGCGCCGATCTTTGTACGCGCGCGCTTCATGAACGCCAACACCGGCGAGATCAAAGAGCAGACCGTGTTCATGGGCGATTTCCCGATGATGACGCCAAAGGGGACCTTCATCATCAACGGAACCGAACGAGTCGTTGTCAGTCAGCTCGTCCGCTCGCCTGGAGTTATTTTCCAGCCTGGCCGCGACCAGAAGACCGTTGTCAACGGAACGATCCACCCCTATCGCGGTGAGTGGATTGAATTCGACGTCGAGAATAAGCCAAATCGAGATGTCACCGCTGGAACACGCGTCGCGCGCAAGCGTCGTCTTTCGCTGTTCGTTCTGTTGCGCGCACTCGGATATGACGAGGATGGTTTCCTTGAGAGGTTCGTCCGTCATTTTGACTTCCTCACCGGTCAGTGGGAGAAGGAAAAGGACCTCATCACGACGCGCGAAGACGCGCTTCTTGAGATCTACAAGCGCGCACGTCCGGGCGAGCCGTTGTCACTCGAGTCGGCACGAGCGTATTTTGAGAACGCATTTTTCAATCCTCGCCGATATGACCTGACTCGCGTCGGTCGTTACAAGCTGAACCGCAAGCTCGGTCCAGAGATCGAAAAGATGTCGAAGATTCTTGGCGTTGAACTCGAGCGTCCTGACGAGCACCAGGGCGTGCTCAGCCCAAGCGAGATCCTTGCAAGCGCAACCTATATGTTGCACCTCGCGAACGGCGAGCCCGGTTACCGTCTTGACGACCAGGATCACTTCGCCAACCGCAGAATTCGAAGCGTCGGAGAACTCATCCAGAACCAGCTTCGAATCGGTCTGTCGCGCATGGAGCGTGTCGTGCGCGAGCGCATGACGACTCAGGACATCGAGGCAATCACTCCGCAGACCCTGATCAACATCCGTCCCGTCGTGGCAGCGATCAAGGAGTTCTTCGGAACGAGTCAGCTCTCGCAGTTCATGGACCAGCACAACCCATTGTCGGGACTCGCGCACAAGCGTCGTCTCTCGGCCCTTGGACCCGGCGGTCTTTCGCGTGAGCGTGCCGGTTTCGAGGTACGTGATGTGCACACCTCCCACTACGGACGTATGTGCCCGATCGAGACTCCAGAAGGACCAAACATTGGTCTTATTGGCCACCTCGCCTCATATGCGCGCGTCAACTCGCATGGTTTCATCGAGACGCCGTATCGTAAAGTCGTCAAGGGACGGGTTACGAGCGAGATCGTCTACCTGGCAGCTGACGAGGAAGAGGAGTACGTCATCGCGCAGGCCTCTGCGACTATCGATGACAAGGGAAACTTCACCTCCGACCGCGTGCTCGTGCGACGTGGACCACAAGGTGCAGGTGTTCGCGTCGGCGCAGCAACGACGAGTTACGGCTCGACCAGTGAGGTGGACTTCGTGCCACCAACAGAGGTCGACCTGATGGACGTCTCGCCAAAGCAGATCGTCTCGGTCTCAACCGCGTTGATTCCATTCGTCGAACACGACGACGCCAACCGCGCGTTGATGGGCGCCAACATGCAAAAGCAGGCCGTTCCCCTTCTCGTGCCAGAGGCTCCCTATGTCGGAACGGGTATCGAGGCGCGTGCCGCGCAAGATGCCGGCGAGGTCATTGTCTCTGAGGGTTCTGGAAAGATCGCGCGCATTACCGGCGATACCGTCACCGTTGAATACAAGTCAGGGGAGAAAGACCGCAACGGACACGCGCTTGGTCGTGTGGTCTATGCACTTGCAAAGTTTCAGCGTTCGAACCAGAACACCTGTATCAATCAGAAGCTTCTTGTCGCAGAGGGCGATGTCGTCGAACATGGTGACATCATCGCCGATGGTCCCTCGACGCACAACGGAGAGCTTGCACTTGGAAAGAATCTTCTCGTGGCGTTCATGCCATGGGAGGGTTACAACTACGAAGACGCAATCATCCTCTCCGAGCGCCTCGTCAAAGACGACGTGCTTACCTCGATTCATATCGAGAAACACGAGATCGATGCCCGCGACACCAAGCTTGGTGCCGAGGAGATCACCCGTGACATTCCCAACCTCTCTGAGGAGATTCTCGGAGATCTTGACGAGCGCGGCATCATCAGAATTGGTGCAGAGGTCGGACCTGGTGACGTCCTCGTTGGAAAGGTCACTCCCAAGGGGGAGACTGAACTGACTCCGGAGGAGCGCTTGCTCCGCGCGATCTTTGGTGAGAAGGCGCGCGACGTACGTGACACGAGCCTCAAGGTTCCCCACGGTGAGTCCGGAAAGGTCATTGACGTACAGGTCTTTACCCGCGATGACACCCATGAACTTCCTCCAGGAGTCAACCAGCTGGTGCGCGTGTACGTTGCGCAGAAGCGCAAGATCTCCGAAGGCGACAAGCTCGCAGGTCGCCACGGCAATAAGGGTGTTGTCTCTCGTATCTTGCCGGTCGAGGACATGCCTTATATGGCCGATGGCACCCCGGTTGACATCATCTTGAATCCACTTGGTGTACCGAGTCGAATGAACGTCGGTCAAGTTCTTGAGTCGCACCTCGGATACGCCGCACGATGGGGCTGGGCCTCAAAGAATCCAAGCGAGGCAACACCTGTTGCTGCGATGCGCGGAACCGAGACCAAGACCCGTCCACGTACCGAGCCCGCAACCTGGGTTGCAACCCCGGTATTTGACGGAGCGCACTGGGACGAGGTTGAAGAGGCAGGTCGTCACTCGACGATGCAGCAGATCTTCAAGGACCTGCACCCAGATGGCGCAGACGGTGAGTCGCGTCAGATCGAGATAACAGGCAAGGCAACGTTGTACAACGGTCGCACCGGAGTTGCCTATGACAACCCGATCAGTGTTGGCTACATGTACATCCTCAAGCTCTTGCACCTTGTCGATGACAAGATCCACGCACGTTCAACAGGTCCATACTCCATGATCACCCAGCAGCCCCTTGGTGGTAAAGCCCAGTTCGGTGGCCAGCGCTTTGGTGAGATGGAGGTCTGGGCGCTCGAGGCCTACGGAGCCGCCTATGCGCTCCAGGAGCTTTTGACCGTCAAGTCCGACGACGTACTCGGAAGAGTCAAGGTCTACGAGGCGATCGTCAAGGGAGAGAACATTCCTGAGCCAGGTATCCCCGAGAGTTTCAAGGTGTTGATCAAAGAGATGCAGTCGCTCTGTCTTGACGTCGAGGTGCTTGCAGCCTCTGGTGAGGAGATCGAGATGCGTGAACTCGATGAGGACATCTACCGAGCAGCAGATGAGCTCGGTATCGATATCAGCCGCCCAGAGCGCGGTTCAGATGAAGAGGACGCACGCCGTGCCGCGGAGAGGAGCTTCTAATGCTCGACGTCAATGAGTTTGATCAACTTCGAATTGGGCTTGCAACTGCTGATGACATCAGGGGCTGGTCACGCGGTGAGGTAAAGAAGCCTGAGACCATCAACTACCGGACATTACGCCCGGAAAAGGATGGACTGTTCTGCGAGCGCATCTTTGGTCCAACAAAGGACTGGGAGTGCTATTGCGGAAAGTACAAGCGGGTGCGTTTTCGCGGCATTATCTGCGAGCGCTGTGGCGTCGAGGTCACACGTTCGAAGGTTCGCCGCGAGCGTATGGGTCACATCGAGCTTTCTGCTCCTGTCGTACACATCTGGTACCTGCGTGGGACGCGTTCGTGGCTCGCCTATCTCTTGATGGGCACCGAGGCGCGCGAAGAGCTCAAGGCAAAGCAGCTTGAAAAGGTCATCTACTTCGCTGCCTATCTCGTCACGCATGTCGACACTGAGAAGTTGCATCAGGATCTTCCCTCTCTTGAGACCGAACTCGCAGCAGAGATCAAGCTGATCGAGAAAGAGCGCGACAACGAGGTAAACAAGCGACTCAACGCACTCGAGAAGGAACTCAAAGAGGCTGAGAAAGAGAGCAAGAAGGAGTCCGAGATCCGCGCGTTGCAAAAGACGCGTGAGCGTGAGATCACTGCAGTACGTGATCGCTCAGCGACCGAGGTCACGATGGCTCAACGCGCCCTTGACGAGCTTCGCAATCTCTTTGCCCGCCAGATCATGGAAGATGAGTTGCTCTGGCGTGAGTTGTCTGTGCGCTATGGCGACTACTTCGAAGGTGGCATGGGTGCCGAGGCAATCGCTCAGCTGATTGAGCGCATCGACCTTGACGTAGAAGAGATCAAACTGCGCGCAGCGATCGATCCCGAGGAAGGTCGGCGTCCTCTGTCTGCCCAGCGCAAACAGAAGGCGATCAAGCGGCTCCGCATCGTTTCGGCGTTCAACCGCCGTGACGAGGACGGTCGTCGCATCAACAATCCTGCGGCGATGATCCTTGGCGCGGTCCCTGTGATCCCGCCCGATCTTCGTCCGATGGTTCAGCTTGATGGTGGCCGTTTTGCGACCTCTGACCTCAATGACCTTTACCGACGTGTGATCAACCGCAACAACCGACTCAAGCGTCTTTTGGACCTTGGCGCTCCCGAGATCATCGTCAACAACGAAAAGCGCATGCTTCAAGAGGCAGTTGACGCGCTATTTGACAATGGCCGTCGAGGCCGTCCGGTCTCAGGCCCTGGCAACCGCCCACTCAAGAGTCTGTCTGACATGTTGAAGGGCAAGCAGGGACGTTTCCGTCAGAACCTGCTTGGAAAGCGAGTCGACTACTCGGGTCGTTCCGTGATTGTGGTTGGACCGACGCTCAAGCTTCACCAGTGCGGTCTTCCCAAGTTGATGGCGCTTGAACTGTTCAAGCCGTTTGTCATGAAACGACTTGTCGATGTCGAGATCGCGCCGAACATCAAGAGTGCAAAGCGCATGGTCGAGCGTCGTCGCGCGCAGGTCTGGGATGTCCTTGATGAGGTCATCAAGGAGCACCCGGTACTGCTCAACCGTGCACCGACTCTTCACCGTCTCGGGATCCAGGCCTTCGAGCCAGTTCTGATCGAGGGCAAGGCAATTCAGATTCACCCGCTGGTCTGCACCGCATTCAACGCAGATTTCGATGGTGACCAGATGGCGGTCCACCTCCCCCTCTCTGCAGAGGCACAGGCAGAGGCGCGCATCTTGATGCTGAGTGCGAACAACATCCTCTCGCCGGCAACCGGTCGTCCGATCACCGTTCCAACCCAGGACATGGTCTTCGGAGCGTATTACCTGACGATTGAGGAGGATGGTCTCCACGGCGAGGGCCAGACCTATCGCAACCTCTATGAGGTTGAGGCAGCCTACGAGGCAGGCGATGTTCACCTTCACGCGAAGATCACGCTGAGGCGTGGTCCGAACGGATTTCCGTTTGCGATCTATGGCAAGCGTCATGAGGGGGAAGAGGTTGGCGAGGAGCCCACGGAGATCACTACGACTCCAGGCCGTATGTTCTTCAACGCAGCGCTCCCTGAAGACTTTGGCTATGTGAACGACCTCATTGGTCGTCACGCCACCTCGATCGGCTCGATCGTCGAGCAGCTTGCCGCGAACTACACCAAGGCAATCGTCGGAGAGAGCCTTGACGAGATCAAGTCACTCGGTTTCCGTTATGGCGCGCAGTCTGGTCTTTCGATTTCGATCCACGATGTTGTTACTCCTCCGGAGAAGCGCAGCATTCTCGACCGATACGAGAAAGAGGCCGAAAAGGCCGAAGCGCAGTTCAAGCGCGGCATCATCACTGACGACGAACGACGTCAGAAAGAGATTGAGATCTGGACCGCTGCAAACTCCGAGGTCGGAAAGGCCATGGAGAAGACGCTGGCAACTGTTAAATTCAACCCGCTCGACATGATGGTGGACTCTGGTGCTCGAGGGAATGCGCAGCAGATTCGTCAGATCGCCGGCATGAAGGGTCTTGTCTCGAACCCACGTGGCGAGATGATCCCCCGTCCGATCATCTCCTCATTCCGAGAGGGCCTCTCGGTTCTCGAGTACTTCATCTCGACCCACGGCGCCCGTAAGGGACTCGCGGACACTGCACTTCGTACTGCTGACTCGGGTTACCTGACGCGTCGACTCGTCGACGTCGCGCAGGAACTCATCGTCAGAGAGTTCGATTGTGGAAGTACGCGTGGAATCTGGATCGAAGGCGTTGTCCCTGATAGTTCAGGTAAGCGTAGCTATCTCGAGACGCGTGCCTATGGTCGACTTCTCGTTGACTCGGTCACGCTCGAAGACGGTTCAGTGCTCGACGCAGGTCTGATGCTCGAAGACACCGATGTTGAGCGGCTTGCGAACGATCCCACGATTGATCGCATCCGCGTGCGTTCGGTACTTACATGTGAGGCAAAGCAGGGAATTTGTATCTCTTGCTATGGCAAGTCCCTCGCAACCGGTCGACTCATCGAACTCGGTGAGGCAGTCGGTGTCATCGCCGCACAGTCCATCGGTGAGCCAGGAACCCAGCTCACGATGCGTACCTTCCACACCGGTGGTGTCATCGGTGAGGACATCACTCATGGTCTTCCGCGAGTCGTCGAGCTTTTCGAGGCACGTACGCCAAAGGGTGCGGCAATTTTGTCTCGCACCTCAGGCGCTGTGCGTGTCGAAGATGATGAGACTGGTCGACGAATCTCGATCGTTGCCGACGATGGCACCGAAGAGATGCACAACGTCTCGGTACGTGCCCATCTTGAAGTCACCGATGGCCAGGAGATCCAGGCCGGCGATTCGCTCGTCGAAGGACCGAAGGATCCCAAGGAACTCCTTGAGATCAAGGGAATCCGCGAGACCCAGCAGTACCTCGTCGAAGAGGTTCAGAAGGTGTACCGCGATCAGGGTGTGTCGATTCATGACAAGCACATCGAGCTCATCGTGCGCCAGATGCTGCGCCGTGTCCTTGTCGCCGAGTCTGGTGATTCGACATTCTTGCCAGGCGAGCGCGTTGATTCACAGCACTATGCACTCATCAACCGTGAACTCGTTCAGGAATCCAAGCGTCCCGCCGAAGGTCGCCCAGAACTCATGGGTATCACCAAGGCATCGCTTGCCACGGATTCGTGGCTGAGTGCCGCATCGTTCCAAGAGACCACCCGTGTACTCACTGAGGCTGCGATCGAAGGCAAGTCCGATCGTCTCTATGGCCTCAAGGAGAACATCATCATCGGCAAGCTCATCCCTGCGGGATCGGGCCTTGAGAAATACCGTGAGATCTCTGTCGAAACCCCTGACGCTGAGCGGATGACCTTCTGGTCGTCTGACCTCGCCGATCCGGGCGCGGACGATCTCGCTGCTTGGCTGAGGAACGTCGATGGGGCGGGCCTTAGTGGAGCAGGAGAGGAGCAGGGCGCAGAGGATCCCTTCGCTCTTTATCGTTCCTTCACTGGTGCCGCATCGTTCGATCCGCTGATCGGTGTTGAGGATGCAGAGTCATCGCTGAGCGAGGACGAGCAGTTTTTCGGTGCATCAGGAGCGGTGCCCGGCGAAGACGCCGTCTAGACGCCTTGCTCGTTGCGAGCCAGCATTGCGCATCATGAAGTATCAACTACCCCGGGCGAGTGTCCGGGGTAGTTGTGTCAATGCAAGGGTCGGTGCGGACTCGGAATTAGGAGGTGAGTGATCGCAGTGACTGAACGCGCGCACGATCTCTCATCGCACGATCCATCTCGATCTCAAGGTGGTCTCGTGGTCGATCGTGTCACCAAGATCTATGACGAGTCGCGCGCTCCGGCGCTGCTCGATATCTCTCTCACCATCGCCCCAGGAAGCTTCGTCACGATCATTGGGCCAAGCGGCTGCGGGAAGTCGACGCTGTTGCGTATTCTCGCCGGACTCGAGCGCGAAGATAGCGGAGCAGTATCGATCTTTGGTGAAAGCGTGGATCGCGCGCGAGAGAACAAGCACATCGGATATGTCCCTCAGTCACTTGCTCTGTTGCCGTGGCGAAGTGTGCTTGACAATGTCCGGCTTCCTCTCGAGATCGGTCGCAGAGTCGATGCGCAAGAGGGAGATCGCGATCCAGAGGAGATTCTACGAGCGTTTGGGCTTGGCGATGTGCTCAACCGTCATCCTGCTGAACTCTCTGGCGGAATGCGCCAACGCGTCGCGATTGCGCGCGTCTTTGCACTTGCGCCAGCCGTTCTCTTGATGGATGAACCGTTCTCCTCGCTTGACGAGATGACGAGCGAGGTCCTTCGTCACGAGCTGCTCACGCTTTGGCAGAACAACCGGACGACCGTGGTCTTTGTCACCCATTCAGTCTCAGAGGCGGTATTGCTCTCTGATGAAGTGGTCGTGATGAGTCCCTCACCGGGCGAGATTCGTGAGGTGATCCGGATCGACCTCGAGCGTCCGAGAGACAACCTCGTTGAGATCACGCATGACTTCCACGAACTCGAGCGTACCGTTCGACTCTCGCTGCGATCGACCGAGGGACTCCGCGATGTCTAATGGTGCGCGCATTGATGCAATGCAGACGACACGCCCACCTGTTTCCCGCTCGCTTTATTATGTGTTGCCACCACTCGTCGCCTTCGCGATTCTCCTTGTACTGTGGCAGGTATTGGCCGCGCATAATCCTCAGGCGATTCCCTCGCTTGGAGCGATCTGGCGTGCGCTTGTTGACGAACCCGGTCGTTTTTGGTCGAACTCGCTTTGGACGATCGACGAGATGGTCGTTGGTCTGGTGACGAGTGCATCGGTAGCGTTCTGGTTGGCGGTGTTCATGACCCACGTACGCGTCATTGAGCGCGCGCTCATGCCACTCGCAGTCGTCTTGAACGTGACCCCGGTTGTGAGCTTTGCCCCAGGGCTGCTTTTGCTGTTCGGTTTTTCGATGATGCCGCGTTATATCGTCACTGGAGTCATTGTGTTCTTTCCTTTTCTCGTGAATTCATTCGTCGGACTGAGGACGGTCGATCAGGATGTGCTGGATTTTTTTCGCACTCTCAATGCCTCAAAGCGCGAGATCCTCTGGCGCCTTCGTCTCCCGTCATCGCTTCCGTATCTCTTTGCCGCGGCAAGAATCGGGGTCCCGCTTTCTCTCGTTGGAGCCGTCGTCGCGGAGTTCACGACGTCGGGCAACTCCCGCGGACTTGGCGCCACCATCGAAATCGCATATCAGCAGTTTGGAAATCTCCCGGTCGTCTATGCAAGCGTTGTCTGTCTTGCGGTGATCGGAGTGCTCTCGAGCAGCATTGTTGTACTCGCGGAGCGGCGTCTCCTTCGCTGGAGCCGACCGGAGCGTTCATAGGGTCTGATAGAACCGCTAGCTTTTAGTAGCACAAATCCACCTTCCTTCCCCCAGAGCAGGTGCTGTCCCATAAGGAGTACCGTGTTTCGATTTTCACCATTGCGAGCAGTCGCTGTCGCGTCGATCTGTGTTACCAGCGGCCTTAGCATTTCGGGTGCCGCGACGAGCCAGACGAAGAGTTCGACCGCACCGATCGTCAGCCAAAAGCGCTGCGCGACGAACCGCGCAGCGGGGCCGATGACCTTTGTCTCGCCATTCCTCTATGACGCGTCTGCGGGAATTATCGATGTTGTCGATGCCAAGGTGCTCGGCTACTTCTCTCAGATGTGCATCACGGTCAATATCGTCGTGCCGTCGTACTCGCTCTCTCCCTACGAGCTTGTTAGCGCTGGCAGGGGAACCATCACGGGCGAGGGAAGCGCCGCCGATTCACTGATGGAGAGCGCGAACGGGGCCAATCTTGTCGCGATTGCGACGATGGCGAATGCCTCGGACTATGCCCTTCTGACTCGCCCGTCGATTACCCGTCTACCTCAGTTGGCTGGCAAGCTGCTCGCCTATCACACGGTGTTTCCCGTCGTGCTCTCGGAGATGTTGAAAAAGGCCGGCGCAAATCTCTCAGCAATTCATGAGGTCAATGACACCTCGTATGACCCGAGGGTGCTGTTTGACAAGACTCCGGGGTTCTCTGCCCTGCAGGCCTATCAGTCGAACGAGCCGCTCACGCTTGCCGCAGCTGGCTATCGACCAGGTAGGGCTTTTCGTGTATGGACGCCCGGCCAGTTTGGTGTCAATGGCACCTTTAATGTGCAGGTTGTCAACGGCACGTTTTTGAAAAAGCACCGTTCGACGGTGGCTGATTTTCTCCGAGCCGAACTCCACGCGCTGAATTTCTGCATGGCGCACGAGTCGACCTGTGTGACGATGGAACTAAAGGTTGCACAATCAGCGGGATTCCCGGGTTCGCTTGCCCATTCGCTCGCAGAGTGGAAACTCGAGGCAGCGCTGATCCGCAACCATACGCTTGAAGGCCAGGGCATCGGCGTCCAAACCGCTGCAGAGTGGCGCCCGGAGGCAAAAGCGGTCGGCGACTATCGATTGGTCACCCATGTTCCGGTGCTGAGCAGGGTCGAGGACACCTCGCTTGCCGCGAGTCTCTATCACAAGACCTCGCTTATCTGGCCCGGCCCTTAGAGCTTCCGCTCGTTTTGGGTGCGCGGATCCTGACGTGGGCGATCGGGATACCGCGCCCGGCAAGTCGCTCGGATCGTATGATTCTGGGCCGTCACAGCTAGCCGTTTTTCCCGTCCCAAGGGTCGGGTATGATGAACGAGTTCAGGGCGCAGTTGTTGGTGCCTTGCCGAGTACCTGTACTCACCCCTAGTATCTATGAGCCGTGTTCGTGCTGGATGCACAGTGACTACGGTTCCCGACGTTGCTCTAGAAGAGGTTTCG